>ERZ1026868.553-NODE-553-length-23044-cov-22.105920_pt1 | contig 23044 bp, 39 predicted proteins | sample MGYA00380164_ERZ1026868 | MGnify/ENA primary metagenome ERZ1026868 (study PRJEB33269, sample SAMEA4719800) | human gut metagenome | biome: human-associated habitat; feature: organic feature; material: feces | place: Cameroon | collected 2013-10 ... | reverse complement strand
AACAATATCCTTAACCCAAGCACAGCAGTCACCTGAGAGATAGCCTTTCTCTCCAAATTCTGCACCTTCGATGTTCTCTAAGCAGACAACACCTTTCAGAACCGTTCCATCGTCCAACTTTAAAGTCTTAGTTGGGTCAGATGATGTTACTCGGTAAACGACATCTTTAGCTGTGCCTAGTGGTACTCCGTTTGTCATTACCAAATCACCTGGTATATACTTTAACTCATTCATACGCTTTATTTTATTCTTTTATATCTGATAATAGCCTGTACATGCTCATATGTTTCAGATGAATATAAATAAAAGTAATAACCTCCACGGTTATTACCAATGCCTTCATAAGCGTTAACATCCACGTTATTAAAAGTGTAAATTTCAGTTTTACCATCAATGAAAGTAAGCTCATACACTCTTGTTTCGGTTTTAATCGGCATTCTTTTACACGCAGCAAATAACAATGCAGGCAGTATTGCTAAAAATATTTTCTTCATACACTTCACTTTTTATTATTCATCATAAGAGCCATATCATGTACTTTGCGACACATTTGACAAACATCTTCAAGGCTTCTTGTGTCCCAATCGTAATACATTCTTCCGTAACTTTCTGTTATTACAACAACCTGTCTGTCACGGAGTATTCGCCATATCATTCTCAACTTATGTTTCATACGCTTTACTTTTTATCAATATTAAACCAAAAATCGCCATTCTCATTCTTTTCAAGAAGGCTCATTATCTTTGAGAACAACTTGACATTAAATGGGCAGTATGTTGTTACTTCATACTCACCTTTAGCAACCTTTCTCATTCTATAAGACTGGCTTTTGAACTCCTTCTTTTGCTTTCTGTTCTTCGGCTTCACTCTTATTGTTGACTTGACGTACATCACTTCGTCTTTATTAGATAAGCCTACGATAAGGACAGTATTTCCACACGTAGCCATTACCTCTTTAGTTAATCCTTTCATACGCTTTATTCCTTTACTTCTTTAAAGATTACATTTTTATGGTCTGAACGCTCTTTGATGCTACAAGGGTATTGTTGCCATACTTCACAAAAGTTCTTACTATCAAAGAAACACCCTTTGCAAGATTCTTTATCAGTCTCAGTAACTTCAAGAGTTACTCTTTCTCCAACTTTAAATTCTTTCATTTATAACTTATTTAATTCTTTTATATCTTTTATTGCAGCTTCTAATTGCCATTGCTTAGAGATATAACGGGTACAGAAGCCTTCCAATATCTTTGTATAATCTGTGTAGGCAAGACAATCTGAATATGCTATACTATCTCCATTTACCATTACAATATATGGAAATCGTTTATCTGTTGTCTCACCCTTGAAGTAACCAATTCTCCATATATGCCAAGTATCAAACTTAAAATTTCTGCATAAGACTTTAGTTCCTTTTGCTAGAGGATTGCCCAAAACATCGTTTTTATAAATCATTTTAGGAACATACTCATCCAACTTTTCGTCAAGCTCATAGCAGTCTGGGCAGTAGTGCTTATCACCTATCTCTATCCATTTACTTTCCATTGCTTGCTCTTTTGCAGTTCCTTCGTCCAACCAAGCCACAATGCCATTAAACTCATCAATGAATGACTTTCCACATCTGTCACATACGACAGAGTACATAGTAACTGGCTTAATCATGATCACCTCCTTTCATAATCATATCAAACAACTCATCTACGAATATCCAATCAGACAATTGGAACATATGGACTTGCTCTTCCCACATTTCTTGATATGTATTGCAAGTAGTCTCGTCGAGCATAGCGTTCATGTTGTAGAGCTTTCTATTACCGAATACTTTTGAGAACGCAAGAACCTTTCCGTTGTCATTACGTGGAACTTCGCTAGCAGGGTGAAACAAGTCCTTCAAGAACTCATTGATAGCCCATTTAGCACCATCCTTAAATAATTCTGCACCAAACTCTTGACAGAAATGATGCTGACCATCTACCTCTGTGTCTTCATTATAAGACATTATAGGCAAATCTTGCTCATACAAGTCTGCTGTTCCTCTTGCAGCTTCTTCTATTTTCTTTTCGTCTATCATAACCAACCAATTAATTTACACATTATTAAATAAATATTATGAGCATAGCGGGCGGACGGATGATTATTACAGAAGTCTCCTAAATCACTCGTCCAATCTAAGACCCACTTTGCGTGTAGTAACAACCACAAATCTCTTTTCATCCTTTCCATTCATCAGTTGTACCCAAGAGGTGCTTGGTCTCCTCGTTGTAAGGGATGCAGTGGATAACTCGTCCATACCCTATACATACATAAGGCAATTCTTCATCGTTCTCATCGTAATGACTAAAGAAGTCTGCTGTCCATGTATGACCTGCTATCTTTGCAAGCACCTTGTCAAATGGCTTAAGCACATATTTCTTAGGCAAGTCCTCAAATTGCTTGGTGTCTGGATTCCAACGCTTACCTTCCTTAGCTAAGGCGTCAAAGAGTTGCTGCTTCTCCTCTTCGGTTGCTAGGCGAGGTGTTCTTCCGCAAGCTAGTACTTCACTACAAAAGTTAAGTTTTTCTAGCGAAACGTTAAGATAAGCATAACTATCAAATCCTAGCAATACATCATCATCATTATAAATGGCGATTATTTTAGCGAGATTACTTTCTTTGTTTTTATCGACCACCACTATATCCCCATCCTTGAACTCTTGCTTAGGCTGCTCAATCTCCAAAGTCTCTAGGTTGAGCTTGCCACAAAATTTTTTCTCGACCCTTTTAATATGCAATTCGGTTACATAATCATCTGCTTTATGGTATTCAGATGTAGAATTATTTATTTTACTAAAATAGTCGTTCCACCCCTCATCCATTGCGAAGCAGTTAAAATCAGTATAATCATCATTAGCCCACTCTTCGAAGATACAACGCTTTAGCTTATTGGCACTTTCCAGCACATCACCCTTCTTCCAAGCGAACTTGCTCCAATCTCGCATTTGCTTGGATGGGAAGAGAATCTGTAAACCATCAGGATAACCTCTTTCTGTACCAAATTCGGAATAGCCACGATGGTAAGTAGTATTATTATTAGTCTCATTCGTACACCAGACTACTGTTTCTGTATCTGTAGTACTGATAGTATCTAACTCTACATCTATATTATGCAACCAGTCATACAACTTAGTTCCTTGCGGTTTATCCTTTAAAATAGCCGCTATGTTAAGTTCTTTTTCCATAATCAATTTCTCATTAAATAACATTTAATTACTCTGTTTGGAGTACCAGCTAGCATTCTATTGAAGTCGCTAACCAACTCCTTTTCTTTCTGCTCATAGAAGATAGGTTTACCCCCCCGTAGGCATACCACAACTTGCTCCTTATGATTGTTGGCGAAGGTGAGCATGCACTTTAGCTGTATTTCTTTCATAAGCTATAAGTTATAATGATTCAACACTAACTTGCCATACACCTCTTGGTGGTCTGGCTTCAAGAACCTCGTCTGTAACTTCAACAAGGCTTGCTTGTACTTTCTCTCCATGTGAGGGCAGTGGAGTTTCTGAGCCATCTTGATTTGCTCTCTCACCCCCCCACAGGCTACTTGATATTGTTTGTAGGACATCATTTTATTGTATCTCCTATTTTAAATATTAAACTTTAATTTCCTTAGTTTTTTATAATCTAATTATATACCATACCAGCGAAACCTGAGCCAAGGGCATAAGAATTAGAATATACTTTATTTATTATCTTACCCTTTATGTATGTATAGTTATTGAGTATCATATCCTCTATATAGTTCAATGATTGCATAAAACGCTTTTCAATATTTCTAAATTTGCGCAAAATAAGATTTTCTGTTGCGAACTTGACCGTATCGAATGCGCTTTTGAGGCTGATACCGAGTTTCTTTGCCATGTACTTATATGAGATTCCGTTATCAGAGAATTTTTCGCCATAGCCAAAACGATTACAAGCCTTCTTCGCCTCCTTTAATTGCTTCAAGCCTTTTGGGTGCTTGGACTGCTGAATCATTTGCTTAGCGTATTCCTTATGATTCTGAATCTCAATGATGAGCATCACGGAAAGAGTCTTCTCTATTTGTTTTATTTCTTGTGCATAGGCGTTTTTCTTTAAGTTTTTATCTTCTGTGAAAGTAATATCGGGAACGATTGCGTTCCTGTGCGAGGTGTGACTTTTCAGGGATTTAAAGACGAGGCATTTCTTATCCTTGCCAGTCTCCTCGATGAGTTCCATCTGACGGAGTACGGCGAGGCGTTGGCGTATGGCTAATGCGCTCACACCAGTAAGCTCATGTAGCTTGTTAACCGACCATCCCTTGACGGTCGAGGATTGCGCCTTACTCTTTACAAACAAGGAGAATGCTATCGCCTTTCTCAGCTGAGAATTGCAATACATTTGATGCAATATCTTTCTCCTTATCTGTTTCATATCCTTAAATATAAAAAGCAAGAGCGACAAAGAAGGTCAACTTTCTCTGCCGCTCTGTATTTAGTGATGCCCGAAAGCACCCAACCAAATCCTAATTCACTCGGAATGTCTCAATCGGTGTTGACCTTGTACCAAAGGAAACATTATCTAAGATTTTAACTAATTAATAGCTCTTCCTATCTTTCGACACCGCAAAATTAATAATTTTCTTTTAATTAGCCAAATCTTTTATTAATTATTTTTAATTTATTAAGACTTTATCTATTAGTATTAATAGTTTTTTATACCTTTGTTGGCGATTTTCTTATTAAATGACCAAATAAAAAGTATATTGTGTATGATTTATAGCCAATACGAGCAATACGAGCTATCAGACCGCATCATGAGGGCAGTCTGTGAGGTTGGGGGGATAACCTTCCTACAACTATGCTCAACCGCCAAGACGGTCAAGCTCAACGCCCTTCGGGGTCTCTACTGCCTCATTAGCCGTGATTATTGCATTCACCCCGACCGCTCGGCACGTCTCATCTGCCGCACAAGAGTGAACGTCATCAATCAGGCGAATAAGTACCTTAAATATTTACAGGCGAAGGACAAGTATGTACTTTCCCTCCATAATCAGATTGTTCAACTCTTAAAAACCAACAAGGAAAAATGAAAAGAAACGATTATGAGCTTACGATGTCCGACCAGCTCTTCCCAACGGACAATGACTTAGAGATACCTACGCTTGACCTCTCAATGCAAGCCAAGGACATACAGATTCCCTTCCTCTGCTTCGGCGAGCAGAAGCGCACCTTCAATCTCGGCGGCACTGGCACGCTACACTTCTATACGGATGATTACCGCTTTTCCTCCGTGTTCGAGCATCCCGAGAAGATATACGCACAGCACAATCCTGCCAATATCGTTGAGCCTAACTTCTCGCTCTATAACGAGACCCCGATTTCCTTCGGTATGCAGGCATTATATAAGAAGCGGTGGATTTCCCGAGCCATTCAATCAAAGGGCATCGGCATCTTCGTTGACCTTAACGTGGCACAGAAGTGGTATCAGCTCAATATGCTTGGCGTGCCTCGTGGATGGCGTGCCTTCGCCACTCGTGGCTACTCTGACCGATTGAATAACCTCGCCTTCGAGCTATCCATCGCCAAGGACTGGGCAGAAGGGCAAACGCCTATCTTCGTCATTTACGGAGGCGGTGACGTGTGCCGCAACTTCGCAAAGGAGCACGCCGCCGATGGATGCGTCTATATCAACCCTGTGACGACGACCAAGAAGAAGCTCGCCGCCTTGCAAAAGATTCATGAGGGAATTGCCTTCCTCGGCGAGGAGTTCTCTGTGCGCAAGGAACTCGACAAGATGACACCTTTCAGCAACCAACTGGAGGACTTCCGAAAAGATGGCGAGTGTAAACAATTGGAGAAAAAGTAACTTTGTTTATTGCGAGGTATGGCTCTTTGGGCTGTACCTCGTTTCTTTTTCTTACCTTTGCATCGGCTATAAGAAAGGATGTTTTATATATACCTTAATATATAGATTTAAGTTTTTAGTTAGAATTTGGTTTTGAATTTCTACTTGTGTGTAGATTATTAATAGGAAAGTAATGGTTTTTAGGATTGAGAGGTTGCTCGGGATGAGTAGCCTCTCTTTTTTATTATCTAGGATTTATTTGTTTACACGCACTCTATGAAAAACGCATAAATCAAATAAAATATCGGTAACTTTGCGGAATAAATTAATTAAAACGTAAAAGTTATGGCAAGAGAAAAGAGAATCTCACAGAACCCAGTCATCGCAAAGGATGAGCTTCTTGCAAAGTTGGGTTTTCGTGAAATGATTGACATTACAAAGCTCCTCTATAATGAGGGGCAGATTGATGGCGTTCCAAAGAACCCTCGCTACTTGAAGGAGAGCGAGCACGACAAGCTCGTCAAGTCACTCGCCGATAGCCCAGAGTTCTTGGAGTACAAGCCTTTGATGGTTTACGGCTTGGAGAATGGCACATACGTCACCATTTGCGGTAATATGCGCCTCAGAGTGATTAATGAGCTGCGCATCGGCGGCAATATAAACTTCGAGAAGCTGCCTTGCTTCATCTTGAAGGCTGATACCCCGATTCAAAAAATCAAGGAGTATGCCATCAAGGATAACGTGCAAGCAGGTAATTGGGATTGGGATGAGCTTGCCAATGGTGAGTGGGAGATTGAAGACCTTGATGAATGGGGCGTAAACACCTCATTCCTTAATGCAGGTGAATCAGATGCTGATGCCCTTGATGGTCTTTTCGATACAGAAGACGATAAAGAAGAGAAAACTAAGGATTTGAAAATCACCATCACTATTGATGCTTCATTTGCAGAAAAGGCAGATGAAATCAAAGAAAAAATTACTGAATCTCTCGGTGATGAGTATGGTACATTGAAAATTAAGTAATATGAAGAGAAAGGTTCTTACATATAATGCAATAGAGGGTTTCCATCGTTACCCTAATGCACCCGAGTTTTGTGCTTATCTGAGTGCAAGACACAGACATATCTTTGTTATTCGTTGCGAATTTGAAGTATCTCATAATGAACGTGAGATTGAAATCAATGAGCAGCAGCACGTAATAGAAAAGATGCTCACTACGAGATTTGGTTATCCTTGTGAGTTCGGTGATATGTCTTGCGAGACGATTGCTGAATTAATTATGAAGGAATATAAAAGCTGCACCAAGGTAAAGGTAAAGGAGGATGATTATGGAGGTGCTTCATTGTCCCGATAATATTAAGGTTCATTTTGCTGGTTGCGAGGTGCAAAATCAGTTTCTTGGAGTAAGGGAGCTTGGAGTAAGATATTCTCTATACACAGCTTTCCCTTTCGTTGAGAGAATGATTTTCGGCAAGGGTAAATCTCCTATAATGCCATTGAGAACTATGACAAATCCAAGTATAGAGATACCTCGACTTTGTGCCAAGGTTTCTAAGCACTGCATACAGGATAGTGGACTATTTACCCTTATGTTCGGTTCTATGGCAGGCAAACATGATGAAAATATCATCTACAAATGGTATGACAAATTAGTTGAATTTACGCTTGCTCATAATAATGGAGCAACTTGCGTTGAGGTCGATTGCCAAAAGGTTCTCGGAACAGAAGCGGCATGGGATTTAAGACAGAAGCTAAGAAATGACTTGCCGAATAATAGAATAATAAATGTATTCCATTTAGAGGATGGAATGAATGGCTTGGATAGACTGATAGAGTTTTCCGAGTATATAGCTATATCTGTTCCTGAATTAAGAAAGTTTGGCAAAAAGAACTATGTATATAATATAGCTTCTTATATTAAAAAGAAAAAGCCGACTATTGATATTCATTTGCTTGGATGTACAGAACTAAAGATTCTACAACAATGTAATTTCTGTACCTCGGCAGATAGTACGACTTATATTGCAGGTAAGAGATTCGGATTCATAAAAGGACATCATATCAGTTCTCTCAACAAAAGTAAATGTATTGAATTGGTTGGTGAGAAGAAGTATAAAAAAATAAACGAATACAATAATGAACAAAATACTAATTTTTTGTGTGCTTCGATAGAACTTCTAAAAAAGGACTATCAAAAATACGCAGGAAATCAAGATTATTTGCCGTATGAAAAAGACTAATGAGAATTTATTGATGATATATGTCATCTTTGTTATAAGTATTGTGGTTGCAAATATTGTGGGCTGCAAGGTGATTGATACAGGGTGGAGTCTATTTGGCATTCCTTTGGCGTTGTCGGGTGGTGCTATCACTTATGCCTTTACTTTCCTCTGTACTGATATTATAGGGGAGATTTGGGGTAAGAAAGAGGCTAACAGAGCTGTACGCTATGGCTTTGTAGGTCAGTTATTTGCTATTGCATTGATTATCGCAACACAATATACACCTACAAATGATGTATCTATGCAAAAGGCTTATGAAACATTATTGGGGCAGTCTCCTATGTTTGTTTTGGGTTCTCTTTGCGCATATACGTGTTCACAGACGTGGGATGTGTATATATTCCATAAGATAAGAAACAAGTTCATATATCGCAAGAATGGCACGAAATACAGATGGATATGGAATAATGCTTCTACTTGCACATCACAGATATTTGATACTGCAATCTATGCCATTGTTGCATTCGGAATTGGTATGGGGTGGTTTTGGAAAGAAGGAGGTCTATCAATGTTGATAGGTATCATCATCGGACAATATCTTCTTAAATTCTGCCTTGCTATCTGTGATACTCCATTCTTCTACTGGTTTACAAGAAAGGAGAAGGTAAATGTCTAAGGCAAGTGGAGGTACACGAAACTATTCGGGTAACCCTAAGACGATGGCTAAGAGAGAATCAGAATTTCAAGCCATCGTCTCTACTGGTAACTATAAAGATAGCTACTTCGATAAAAGCGGCGGTTATTATGTAGTACATAACGACCATAATAAGATTGCTGACCCGAACAATAACAAGGAAATGTATGCCGCAGAAGTTCTTGCTAAGAAAGGTTATCGTGTTTATTTGATGAGTGAAAAATCTTATATCACTGGAGCAAAAAAGCCTGATGGCTTCAAAGAGCATTCTGTGATGGATATGAAAACTATCAACTCGGCGAGTGCCTATAAGATAGAAAATAGCTTGAAAAGTGCTGCAACACAAGGAGCGGAGGTTGCTATCCTTATACAGAACACTAAGGCTATGACAAAGGAATATGTTAAAGACCAAATTTCTATGTATCTCACTCATGCAAAAGGAAATGAAAGAGGTAACTTAAAAGAAGTTATTGTTGTTGGCTTATCAGGCAATGTTCATCGCCATAAGCTTTGATAAAAAAATAGCAAAGCAGGTACACCTCTTTGCCTTTGAAGAATAAGCGTGAAATCGAGCAGCCAGTGTACTGACCCACCCGATTTATTCTTCTCGGTCGCAAAATTAAGAATAAAAATTGGAATAACAAAATAAAAGAAAGGAAAATTATGTATTATGTTTCAAAAAGAATGGAGATTGCTGCTTGCCATAAGCTGAATCTCTCTTATGAAAGCAAGTGTGCCAACCTTCATGGGCATAATTGGGTTATTACTGTCTATTGCAAGGCTGAAAAGCTGAACGAGGATGGTATGGTGATGGACTTCAAGCATATCAAGCAGAAGATTCACGGCTACCTCGACCACGGCAACCTCAACGAGCTTCTATCTTTCAATCCTACTGCTGAGAATATTTCCAAATGGATTGTTGCTCAATTCCCAGAGTGTTACAAGGCAAAGGTACAGGAGAGTGAAGGCAATATCGCCGTTTATTGTGATGATAATAAGATTGACGGAAAGGAGGCTCTTTAATGGCTAAGTACAAAGTAAACGAAATCTTCTACTCTATCCAAGGTGAGGGAAGACATGCAGGTAGAGCGGCTATCTTCGTCCGCTTCTCGGGTTGTAACTTGAAGTGCCCTTTCTGTGATACTGACTTTAAGAAGTATGAGGAAATGGGAGCTATTGATATTCTGAATAAGATTCAATTGCTCTCACCCGATTGCAAATTCGTTGTCTTTACGGGCGGTGAGCCTACATTGCAAGTGGATGAGGAGCTTACTACTCTTCTCCAAAATTGGGGCTACTATATTGCTATGGAGACCAACGGAACGCACAAGATTCCAGGCGGTATCAACTGGGTTACTTGCTCTCCTAAGTGCTTATTCGTTAAGGGCGCAGAACCTATCATTAAGGTTGCTACCGAGGTAAAGGTTGTCTTTGATGGTGAGCACGAGATTACCGATTGCAACATTGATGCTGATTATTACTATGTTCAGCCTTGTGATACAGGTGACGCAAAGAAGAATGCCGAGATTCTGAAACAGACAGTTGCTTTCGTAGAGGCTAACCCTAAATGGCGACTTTCCTTACAGCAGCAAAAGATTCTCAATGTGAAGTAAATCATTTTGCCTATGAATAAGAGGAAAAAAGATAGCTCAACAAAGTATCGTCCTATCTGCTTTTATTGTGGGGGGTGATTTGTTGGGATTCATCAGGTGACCGCAGCGAGGATGATGATTCAGTAGTGGACTTCTATCATTGTATGCAATGCGGTGCTTCTTATGAGGTATGTCAGCCAAATGAGGAGGAGAAACAAGATTATAAAGAATATTGGAAAGATAAATAATATGGCTAAGATTACAAAAGAAATAGCAGAGAATCATATCAAAGAACTCTTGGAGTATATTGGTGAAAACCCAAATCGCAAAGGATTAGAGGGCACACCAGACCGCATTATCAGAATGTGGAAAGAAATATTCAGAGGCTATGACCCATCGCAAAAGCCAAAGATTACCACCTTTGATAACAATGATGATGATATCGTCTATGATAACATGGTTATCGACCAAGGCGATTTCCATTCAAACTGCGAGCATCATTGTGTGTGGTTTTGGGGCAAGTATTGGTTCGCATATATTCCTAACCCAAAGGGAAAGATTCTCGGTATCTCTAAGATTGGTCGTGTAGTTGATTACTGCTCCGCTCGCTTACAGATACAGGAGCGATTGGTACATGACATCGTAGATATGCTGAAAGAGGCTCTCGGTAGTGAATATCCACCACTTGGTATTGCTCTCGTTATGAAGGGTCATCATTCTTGCAAAGAGTTCAGAGGCGCAAAGAAGAAGGGCATTATGACCTCTTCTTACCTTGAAGGTGCTTTCAAAGACGACCCACAAGTGAGAGCTGAGTTTATGAACCTCGTAAATGGTGATAAGTATGAAGGTTAAGTCAGTCAAAACACAAATCTTGGAGGAAGTGGGGTTTCTGCTTCCTACCAAGAAGCTTCTTTCCTCTAAGGAAAAGATTGAAATCATGGAGCAGTTTTTAATGATACCAGCGAGCCAGATAGTGACCTTGCAACAAGATGGACGTAAGTCGTCTTTTGTACAGCAGATAGCAAAGCTGCTCTATAACAACAATCTTGGAGAGTACTTTAATGTACTGAAAATGTGCCGAGATATGGCAGCAGAGGAAGAAGAAAATAAAGGTGCTTTTCTTAAATAAAAGCTATTGTTGGGAATAAATTAGGAATAAAAGCTATTAATATGCCATTATCAAGAGATGAAGGCAAGCGAAAAAAACAGCTTGCAAACCTTGAAAAAGGTAAGTTTAAAAAAGGTGGAGTTGGCAACCCCAAGGGCAGACCACCAAAGCCTAAGACGATGTCATTGTTTATCGAGGAAATGAAGGAGAAGGGCTACGAAGTGCCTTCTTCTCAGATTATCGCAGAGTCTTTTCTGTATATCGCTACCCTGCCCCAAGCTGAATTGGAGGCGGTGTTGACAGATAAGTCACGCCCGATGATGCAACGCATTATTGCCAAGGGAATACTTGACAAGAAAGGACTTGATGTGCTCGAAAGAGTTATTGATAGAGCCTACGGAAAGCTTCAGCGCATTGACCTTACAAGCAAGGGCGAGCAGATTAAGCAAGACCCATTGCAAGTACACGTTGTTACCAATAATGAAGAGTATCAGAAGATTCTCGCTGAGATTCAGAAAGAGAAGGAAAAGAAGGATGCTGAGCCAGATAAAAATATAGGAGAATAAATATATGGAAATACAGAAGAAATGGGCTATGCCAAGTGGTGATACTTTCGGTATAAAGCCAATCAAAGAACTTTTTGATAAATATAATAAAGGTGGTGTTATTATTGACCCATTCGCAAAGGATTGTAAGCTCGGAACAATTCGCAATGACTTAAATCCGAACTGCGATACTCAGTATCACATTGACGCATTAAAGTTCCTTCAAGGGCAGAAATCTAGCTCTGCTGATATGGTATTATACGACCCACCTTATAGTGTTACACAAGCATCTTTGCTATATAAGGATTTTGGCAAAGAGAAATTGGAGATAAATGTCTCTAATGCCAAATATTGGTCTTTATGTAAGAAGGAGATAGCAAGAATATTAAAGAATGAAGGTATCTGTATTTCTTGTGGTTGGAATACACAAGGAATAGGAAAATGTAACGGAGCGGTATGTAAAGAGATTCTTATCGTAGCACATGGTGGCTCGCACAACGATACCTTAGTCACAGTTGATGAAATAAAGAAATAAGAGCAGATAAAGGATAATAGAGATATGCCGCATGTGTTTTTGACAAAGAACTATATGAGGGTGGATGCTGCAAGAAAGGCAGGGTTCACAACTTGCTCGTTACAAGGAAGCTCACGCAGTAGCAAGACCTTCTCGATTGTTCAGTGGCTCTGTATGCTGTGCCATGAAGAGGCAGGTATGACCGTCTCCATTATCCGTGCTGGAATGCCTTCTATCAAACGTACCGTCTATCGTGATTTCAAGAATGTGATGCTCTCCTTTGGTTGGTGGAACGATAAATCAATGAATAAGTCAGAGTTCGTCTATACCTTCGATAACGACTCTTGGATTGAGTTCTTTTCCACCGATAATGAGCAGAAGGTGCGTGGTTCTAAGCGTAAGATACTCTTCGTTAACGAGGCGAACGAGCTTTCTTTCCTTGAATGGCAGCAGTTGCAAATGCGTACAACCGAGTTTTCTATCCTCGACTACAACCCATCCTTCTCAGAGGAACATTGGATTAACCAAGTGAACGAGGAGAAGAGCACTTACTGGTTCATTTCTACCTACAAAGATAATCCATTCCTCGAACCGAAGGTAATCGCCGAGATTGAGAGCTTGAAGTGGAAGAATCCGAGCCTATGGCGCATCTATGGACTTGGGCAGCGTGCCATCGTTGAGGGTCTTGTATTCGAGAACGTCGTGATTGATGACTATATACCTGTGGAGGCTATGAGGCATCATTGGCGAGGAATGGACTTCGGATATACTAATGACCCAACAGCTCTTATTGATGTATATCTTTGTGGAGATAATCTCTATCTTGATGAAGCTTGCTACCAAACCAAGATGCTTACAGATGATATTATACGAGTAATCAAAGAGGATAAGTATAACACTGAGATTATATCCGAGTGCGCCGATCCTCGCTTGATAGACGAAATCTATAATGCTGGAATTGATATAAAGGCAGTAAAGAAATTTCCTGGTTCTATAATGGCAGGTATTACAAAGATGCTTTCTTATAAGATTCATATCACAAAGAAGTCAACGAATCTTATAAAGGAGTTTCACAATTATACCTATCGACAAGATAAAGAAGGTAAGTGGTTGAATGAGCCAATCGATATGTATAATCACGGAATAGATGCGGTTCGCTATTGCATTCTTAACAAGGTATTAGGCGACTACGCCAGCGGTATGTCAGCAGGCGATATTCTTGGTTTAATGTAAAAATGGATAGCCTATGAAGCGATATTACGACAAGCGACCAAAAGAACCTCGCAAGCGTATGCACTACAATAAGCGAGGTATCGCCAAGCACTCATTCCGCACGGAGGCAGAGGCTTTGCGGTTTATCAAGAAATGCAAATTAACCGAATACACGCCGTATCTGTGCGCAGAATGCGGTTACTGGCACATTGGTAGGCGATATAAAAGATAAGGGCAGAGAGAACGAATAAACCGCCTTTCTGCCCTATTCTATTATAATTCAATATGCTTTACAAGCCAATCGCCAACTGTAAGATGCTCACTATCGGCTTTTTCAAAAATTCTTTTGATTTTAGCTTATTTTTAATATCTTTTTAGACTTTATCATTTGTTTACACGCACTTTCCGCTTTCTTTCCTCCTATTATACGTATTTATTAACTTTGCCCTCATAAATAAACGTTTATTTGATTATGAGAGCAATAGAACAAATTGTAGCAATGCCAGAGGCAGCCGATGTATATAAGCTGCTGACGGCGAGAAAGCAGGGATTTGCCGTTTCCTTGGAGATTGCGCATCAACAATGGGAACCCGAACAGCACAGAATCTTTGACAGAAACTTCCGTAAGGATAAGATGATAAATGTGCCAACTGGGCAGACAAACCCGATTACGGGTAAGCCAATCTATAAGAATCAGAAGGTGAAGGTGTGCCGAATCGCCATACCTTTTCAAAAGTCAATCGTGAACCTCACGGTCGGTTTCTTGCTTATGAATGCCGTTACCTACAAGGCTACGGCACACGGTGTTGACGTGAAGAAGATGAATGATAAACAGCAAAAACTCTTTGATGCCATCAATCACTGCTATCACGATAACAAGATGAAGTACTTCGACAAGCGACTGGCTCGTATTCTCTTTAAGGAATGTGAGTGCGCCGAACTGTGGTATATGCCTACGGATGCCGAGGGCAAGCTAAGGAACGAGATAAGAGTGCAACTGCTCGCCCCTTCCCTTGGTGATAAGATATACCCGCATTTCAACGACTACCACATAATGGATGGCTTTGCAAGGGAGTACTATATCACAGACGAACTTGGTATGCAAGAGCTTCATTTCGATGTTTACACCAACCTCTATTGTTATCAGTATATCAACGACAAGGGCGGTGGCTGGAAGCTATTGAAGGCAGCCAAGCACGGCTTCACTAAAGTTCCAGTGGTCTATTATCGTCAAGATAAGCCAGAGTGGGCGGATGTTCAGTGGGCGATTGAGAGAGTTGAGACCTGCGTTTCCAACTGGGGCGACACAAACGATTATTTTGGCACGCCTAAGTATTATGTAAAGGGACGCTTGGAAGGCTTCGCCGAGAAAGGTGAGCAAGGTACGGTGTTTCAAGGTGGAGAGCAATCAGATATGCAAGTTCTCTCTTGGGATAAGTCGCCTGAGAGCGTGAAGGGTGAAATCGCCTATCTTTTCAATATTATCTATTCGTTCACGAATGTTGCCGACATTAGCTTCGAGAATATGAAGACCTTGGGCAGCAACACCAGTGGTGCGGCTATCCGATTGATGTTCACCGCACCTTACATGAAGGCTGACTTGAAGACTGAGCTATTTGGAGAAATGTTCACTCGCCGCAGTAATATCGTGGCGAACGGCATTTGCAATGTTGGTGCATACGTCAAGGGCATTGATAGCTCAGTTGCTGAGGGTATTGACTTTGAGCCAGTTTTTAAGCCATATCTGCCAAAGAATGACGTGGAGCTATTGCAACTTATCACTTCATCCAATGGTGGTGCGAAATCTACCTCTAATCGCCGTGCCATCGAACTTAACCCTCTCAACGATGACCCTGATAAGGTTGAGGAAGAAATGAAGAGTGAACAGGAAGAAGTGTTGGCGCAGCAAGCAGCCCTTTCGGGACTTGGTAGTGCCGCAAATGGAAGTCAGTCAGTTTCAAATGAAGAAGAGGAGGAATAACTATGGCAAAAGCAAGCGGAAATACACGTACTATAAGCAGTGTAAACGCTGCAAGTAGCAGAACAAATGCGAATAAAGATATTCAGATTAAACCAAAGGCAGAAAGTAAGCAGATGAATTATCAGAATATCACAGAAATAGACCGTTCAAAGTTTTCCTTATTCACAAAAACCTTGCCACAACACATAAAGGATATGACGAATGTAGATATTAGCAAGGCTATAAACGGTACTTCTAAGAAATTAGGTGGTTACATCAATATTGATTTTAATCAGCTAAAAAACAACGAGGCAGCAACCGTAAAGTCGTACCTTACGAAGAAAGGATATTATTACGAAGATAACGGTGCTGTGAATATCGCTATTTTCTACAAGAGGAACTATAAGGGTAAATAATGTCAAAGAAGCTCACATCAAAACAGCAGAAAGAACAACTGAATAATCTGTTCGCCGTATATAATAAGCGGTTGGGCAGATTATACAGCGATTATGTCAAGAAGCTCACCTCTCTTGGCTATGGAGAAGATGTGCTCGAAGATGATGCGCTTTTTAACTTTGATAACTTTCCGCAGTTAAAGGCTCGTCTGAACGACATCTTCAATGATTACTATCAGAATAGCCTTCTTTGCTATAAGAGTGGCATCACAGATGGCGTAGCGTTGGCGTATAACCACGATGAAATGGTTATAGGCGGTTATTCCGTGCTTAGTGATAAAGCCATAAGGGTCGCAAGAGATACCGCCGCAGCAACGTTTATTTCCAATCGCCTAAAGGCAAAGAATGGATTGAATCTCTCTCAGATTATTTGGAACTACTGCCAACAGACAAAGAGTGAGTTCGAAATGGCTATGAGCAACACCATTGCGGACGGAATCCAAAAAGGCTCATCAGCAGAGGAAATAGGCAAGAGCATACGAAGGTATCTCAACGACCCAGATATGATGTATCGCCGTTATCATACCATCAAGGTTCAGAAGAACGGAAAGAAGAAAGATGTGGTGACTTGGCGCAGACGTAGAATCATTGACGGCAAGGTGCGCTTCATTGAAGAGCCGCTTGAAAAGGTCGGGGTGGGCGTATATCGCTCCTCTCGAAAGAATGCTTTGAGAGTGGCAAGAACTGAGATTAACGCAGCCTATCACAAGGCAAGAAACGACAGATGGGCAAACGAGCCATTCGTTATCGGTCAGTATATCCACGTATCGCCACAGCACAATATTGATGATATATGCAATGACCTTGAAGGTCGCTATCCAAAAGATTATGTATGGATTTCTTGGCATCCTCAATGTATCTGCACTTCCGACCCGATAATGATTGAGGGCGAGGAAAAGAAGGAGTTTTATAAACGCTTGATGGCTGGCGAGGATATGAGCAACTACGTATCCCCTTTTGCCGTGCTCACCATGCCCGAAAAGTACAATCAGTATATCAAGGATAATTCCGAAGCTATCGTAAAGGCAGGAATGAGGGGAAAATTGGCTTGGCACTTGCAAGATAATACAAAGTATTGGGTACACCTTTTAAGCCCGTCAGACCGCAAGAAATTGGGGTTAAAGGCGGTTTCTTCTAAGGAGCTTATACTTGCGAAGGCAAAGGAACGCCACGCCCTTAGAACTAAGGAGCAGATAGATAAAATACAGAGCCGATGGGATAAGCATAGACGTGACTACTACAATGGCTTGGTTCATAATCTGCTCGGTAGTAAATCTGTTACGGATATAAAGAGCCAAGACCTCTTTGAACGTTACTATGCTATCCGTTATGCAATCAAGGACAAAAAGAGTGCTTCTGAGATAGCTTCTTTGTTTGATAGATTCAAGCGAGGTTATCAGACTAAACTTGCATGGACTGACCGCAAGATTGCAATGAATGTTATGAAGGTGGCTGCTAATTACGGAGAAACCGATGTTTCTTCCGTTCTAAGCGCATTAAAGTCTGCTGACTATACATTAGCAAGAAAGGAGGCTAAAACGCTCGCAAACGCCATTTCTGCCATCAAAAAGGATGAACTATCACTTTCTGTTCTCATCCCTGATGTCAATAAGTGGCATAAGCAGTTCACGTTAAAGGAATTGCACGGAGTATATGATGCCGTAGAAGCGAAGTTGGCTCAATGGCAAAGCTTGACGCTTGAAAAGCAAGCAAGCAAATTACAATTTGAGGCAGTTGATTTCCTTGGTGGGAATATGCATGGGGTTCAGCAGAAGTATGCCACTTGGAAGGTATCACAAGCAGCATATCTCAAAAAGCTTGATGAGGTAAATACGGCGATTGATTGGATAAATATCAATAAAGCTTATGCTGACGTAAAAGGCTATAGTACCCAGAGTAAAGTCTATCATAAGATACTCTTTGACCTCAAAAATGCTATGGTCGCACAAGACAAAGACTTAGCAAAGCAGCTTGTCCAAGAAGCGCAAGATAAGAAAAATTCGCTCATTCAGTTAAAAGCTAAGAGAGCAATAAATAAAAGCGGAAATGGTTCAATCCCATTCGATGCTGATGCTTATTCGCAAGCAAGAAAAGATGCGGCAGTATGGGCGAAAAATACAAAAGATGCCGATGATATTCTTAGAGCAAAATGTGGCGAGGTGTGGCGCAATGCTACCGATGAGGAAAAAAATGCTATCTTTGGATATACGAATTCGTATCATAATATCAATGAACCTTTGCGTGGTCTTACCTACTATGGTTCAGCAGCAGATACACAACTTGGCTTAGATAGAATCCCATTAATGGAAAGCATTATCAACAAATCATACTACGACAAGGATATTTGGCTACAACGAGGTGGAGGTATGATTGAGCTTAAAAAATACGGCTTATCCAATTATGCTTACGCTACAGATGCAGAAATCAAGGCTCTTGTTGGCAAAGAAGGTACGGAAGGAGCTTTTACTTCTGCTGGTGTGGCAAAAGGAAAAGGTTTTGGAGGAAATGTTATTACAAATATCTACGCACCTAAAGGCACAAAGATGATGTATGCTGAGCCGTATTCGAGCTTCGGAAATGGTTCGGGTCGCTCTTGGGATGGAATCGCCAAACAATCTACTTTCGGAAGCGAGAGTGAAATCATCCTACAGCGTGGAACTACATTCAGAGTCACTAAGGTAGAAAAAAGCGGTAATACATGGTATATAGATGTTGAAGTGATAAATCAGAATGTACTTCCATTTCCATATATCGGTGGTTATCCATACAAATAAAGAAAAGCCCCCGTTATTATTCACGAGGGCTTTTCTTGTAATACGTCTTATTATAAAAATCCTTGAAACTCTCAACGCCTTCCTTCATTGGAAGTTTGTTAAGATATAGATAGCGATTGAATAAAAGAGCTTTCAATGTAGCAGGGGTATCATCTGTATCATTGAAGGTTCTTAACCCTACCGCAATATACTCATTCAACATTTCATTAAGGAACATTTTCTGTTGTCCTTTATAAACCTTCAAAGTAAATTCTACCCATTTCTTTTCCCATTCCCAAAGAAGTGCTTCAATGCAATCTTTCCAAGGGTTTTCTGCTTCACCTTTGAAATATCGGCAGAACTTGATTAAATCTTCCTTATTCGCCATATCTATCAATAAATTTAGTTACTACATTCTTCATATCCAAAGGAAGATAGCTCATCGCCTTTTCCTTTATTTCTTGCGGAATTTCAAATAGAGGCTCAGCTATTGAACCAACGATTGCGCCCATCGTGTCGCTATCACCGCCGTATGAAACAGCCCTTCTGATTGCATCCTCGAAACTATCACTATCAAGCACCATCTTGAATGCGAGCGGAACACACTCTTGGCAGGTCTCTGCCCATTTGCCTCTTGGTGGTATTCTATCCTCCCATTTAATGCCATAGTAAACGTTCGCTATGATATTCAACGCATCTTTCTTTTCTCCCTTTCTTAAAGAAAAGATAGCATTAGATACCGCAGCAGCACCTATCAAACCCTCAGTATGGCTATGTGATACCTTTGCGCTCATTATTGCCTGACGGATAGCATCGGAACTTTCTTTAAATGCCCAAGCTGTCGGACTAACTCGCATTGCTGCCCCGTTTCCGTAGCTATCATAAGGCTGTGGATTTGAGCTATGCACCCAATTCGAGAAACTTGCACCGTATGCGCCCATCGGATTTGGGTATTTCTTACACCAGTATTGTAGTGAGTTTCTGTAATCTCTTTCCGTTGGCTTTTCCTCATTAATTTCTCTTTCAAGAATAGCATAGGCTACGGCTATCGTACAGATTGTATCATCCGTGAAGTCACACCCCTTGCCGAATAACTCAAAATTATAATCTTTTGTGTTATTGAACTCGAAACGAGAACCAACAATATCACCAATAATTGCACCTAACATAACTGTATCTCCTATTAATTAATTTCCTTCTTTGTTAATTAAACGCAAATTTACGAATAAAAATTAAGCTAACCAAAAAATTTTTATTATTTTTGCATCATTAATGTATCTCCGCATTCATTGCGAAGTGATTAAATAAAATTTCCTTAGTGGCGCACTCCCATGTATCTCCGAGGGGTGCGCCTTTCTTTTTGCCCTATTTCAAGAACTCTTTCAAGGCTACATGATAGACATCGTAGTAAAGATACGTGACATACATTATAGCCAAGTTTTCCAACTCAAATACAGGATATGGATTACTATCCCATATTATCTCGTTCAGCGTCCACTTAGGGTATTTCTTTTCATACCCTTTGAGTACTGAAAGCAGTTCTTTGAGCTTTTCCTCCCCAAAGGCTGCCTTTATCTTCTCTTGATTTCTTAATGCGAAACGTGCCATAAGCTGTTATAATTATGATAAGAAAGAAAGGGGCTGAGAAGCTATTATAGAACTATTATATCAATCATCTAAAAGGACGTTCCTTTACGCCCGAACCAAAATGAATACCAAACTAAGAACTCAGCCCCTTATGTCGTTAAGATTTCTCCACCTCATACAGATATTGCGTATCTCCACCACCGAGAGTACAAATAACGGACGGCTCACCAAGTTTCGTATGCTGATGGAAATCTCAGAAGTACCAGTGATTGCGCTTTATCTTGCCTTGCTTTACAACGAGCGCAAGACCTTCCTTTTTGGGTGCATCGAGGTATTGGTAACCCTTGCGTAAATCAATGCTGTGCAACGCCATTAAAACATGAAATGCTTTCATTATTTATCCTCCGTATAACTTATATCAGCTAAAGCAGACAATCTATCTGTAAAGTTTCTGTAATCTTCATCTATGACTATGTTCCATCTATCTCTTCTTCTAATAGAAGCCTGAACTTTGTCATCATCTGTGAACGGTCGGAAACTTGCAATATCATCGATATTAATCATTTGTACACCACTTTTTACATTGACTTCGATAAACTTCGCCATAATTAAATCTCCCTTACTTTATTGGTTTTAAAATCATAAGAATAACCATTATTCTCCATTACATTCAGGAGAAAGTTCTTCTCCCATTCATTTGCGTATCTCAAACAGCCTGTCGAGTATTTGATATTTGTCTTCATACTTCCCTTGCCTACACCAAAAGACTTGAATGCGAACGAGTATTTTATGTGAGCCTCTATCCAGTCATCATTGTAAACACTCGATAAGATAAACACACAACTCTCACCTCTTTCGTCATTATAGAATCTAAGTATATCTCCTTCTTTAAACATAAGCTATTCACATTTATCAAGATACTCATTCCAAGCTTCTTTAAATATCTTGTTTAATCTCTTATCATTTTCTATCTCCTTGACTGTGAAGCCAAGGGCGGCTATAGCATCTTGTGGGGTATATGTATATCCGCATTCATGATTTGCGAACTCATACATGAATGCATCTTTCAATCCTCTATCCGTATCAAGCAATTCTTTGCATTCCTTTTCGTGACGTTTGCCCATTTCACCGAAAAGATGAGCATCAGAGGCAAGGCAGTATGCGCCATAACCAAGTGAACGGATTTTCTTCAAATCCTCATCGGAGGTTGTCAGTCCCCACTCCTTCATCATCTTCTCAAACTGAGCATCACCGAAGGCAGCCTTCAAAGGCAAGTTCTCATTCTCATCGTGATGCTTTTTCATTAACTCTGCGTACTTATTCATTGTCGTATCTCCTATATTAATTATTTTCTTTAAGTGAAGCAATAAAGTATTGCAAGCTATCGTGAACACCTTCTTCCAATGTATTATAAGACATTCTTTTTCCTTTGCAATATACCTTACAATAATCCAATCCAATCAACTTCATCATATCAATAACAGAATACTCTATCTTCTGTGCATCTTGTGATATGATTGAATAGATGTGAGATATATGCTTAAAAGTTTCCTTCATAATCTCAATTCGCTTATCATCTTCAATAAACCAAGATTGAAATACTCTTTCAATAGCTTTGTATATAAGCTCTTCTATCTTCCTGTTCATAAGGCTTAACCAAGTTTTGAAACCAAATAATCAAGTTCGGCATTATTAAGAGGAATGTTATTCTTGTGCTTGATTTTGATAATTGCATCCAAGCCGACCTCATCTTCAAGAAAGCGAAAAGAGTTGCCACCTGCGTACTCCTCTGTAATCATCTTCTCTGCGAGGTCCAACATTTTCTGCTTTGCTGTCTTACGCTCATCAGAAAGCTTCTTTTCTGCTATATCAGCTTTCTTTGTGAACATACAATCGAGACCCAAAGGAAGGTCATTCTTTATATTGTAGCACATCGTCTCAATATCCTCAGTGCTGAAATAATCATTGAAATAAGTATCACCGATGAGAGATTTCAAAATCTCAATCTCCTTAGCTTTTGTGATTGTTGCCATTGTTGTATCTCCTATAATTAAATTATTTATGAAAAACGAAGTTTACCATTATCATCTATGTATGGAAGCCAGTGCCATCCCTTGCATCTTCCTAACCATTGCTGTACTTTTGGAAGCACCTTGCATTCATCTCCATCAGCCAACTTCTGTACATAATCACGAGCTTCATCAAAAGTAGCGAAGCTATGAGTCAATACTGAATAACGAGTTTTCTTTAATTTCTTTTTCATTGTTGTATCTCCTTGTATTAATTTATTAAAGATAAGAAACATCTACAAGATAAAACTCTCCATTTTCGTTTATATCAACCTCACCTTCTGTAATTTCATCTCCATCCTCGTCATATCCGAAAAGGTCTTCAAGTTGTTGTGTAGGATTTGCATTCATTGCATTGATTGCATCCTGCGGAAAAGCAAAAGTTTGCTTGCTTCCATTATCTATTCCAATTGTGTAATACTTTGGTTTCATTGTTGTATCTCCTTAAACTTTAAATTCTGTCTCTTATACACATCTGACGCTGCCGACG
>ERZ1026868.549-NODE-549-length-23223-cov-6.269510_pt1 | contig 23223 bp, 19 predicted proteins | sample MGYA00380164_ERZ1026868 | MGnify/ENA primary metagenome ERZ1026868 (study PRJEB33269, sample SAMEA4719800) | human gut metagenome | biome: human-associated habitat; feature: organic feature; material: feces | place: Cameroon | collected 2013-10 ... | reverse complement strand
ACGATTATCAGCCTGTAGCGCTTGGCGTATTTCAGCAGCCACTTCCACTCGTCTATCATGCTGCGAAAAAGTGAAGCGTAATCCTTAGTCTTCTTCATGCGCTTCTCCCTTGCGGGTCTTATCACGGTGCTTGCGGTGATGCTTCTCCTGCTGCTCGCCGTAGCCGTATCCGTAATACCCGTAGCCGTAACCGTATTTGCCGTATTTACCGTAGGATTTATACCCGTATCCATAACCGTAGCCATAGCCGTAACCGTGGCCGTAGCCCGAGAAACCTGAAAGAGCGCCGTTCAGAACGCAGCCGAATATCTTAACATCGGATGCCACAAGATTATTGAGGCCGCTGCGTATCTTGGAGGTACGGACGGTATCCTGATAAACAACATAAACTGCGCCGTCGGAGACCTGAGCCGCAAAAATAGTGTCGGATACAAGACCGCACGGCGGAGTATCGACAAGCACTATGTCGTAATCGTCTCTGACCTTGTCAAAAATACGCTTATATTCGTGAGAATTCAGGCTCATGTGCTCATCTTCACCGGTAAGAATGTGAAGAAACGAAATTTTGTATTTCTTAAGATAAGTTATTTTGTATCGCTTGGCGGTGATATCATAGTCGATTTCTTCGGGGTCAAAGCCGAGCAAGGCGGCGACGCTGGGGTGGCGCAGATCGGCGTCGATAAGCAGCACCTTTTTGTCGTGCTCCGCAAGTGAAAGCGCGAGATTGGTTATAACGGTAGTCTTGCCCTCGCCGGGAGCCGTGCTTGTGACGGTGACAACCTTATCATGCTCACCGAGAGAGTGGAGGAAGGTGTTTCTCAGCACTCTGAACGACTCCTTGAAGCCGCTCCCCACACCGTCGTTGGTCAGCAACACCGCTCTGTCAAACTCCATCTTGTGCTTCTTAAAGACGACCTGCGGCACCGTGCCGAGAGCCTCGCAATTGAGCTCGGATTTGATATCCTTTTTGGTGCGGACGGTGTTCCTCGCAAAGGCGTAAAGCAGAATAAGCATCAGACCGAGAGCCGCCCCGCAAAGCGACCATTTCAGCGCCGAGCGTTTATATCCCGCGCCGTTTGACGGCTCGGTCGGCACCTCCGGGCTTGATATCATATTGAGCTTTATATTGCCGACAACGTATTTTGCGATCGAGGGGTAATTCTTTATTGCTGACATAAGGGTGTCATAGGTTGTTTGAGGATCCTTGCCCGTTGCTGTCATGGTGAACATATTTGAGCCTGTCACCGCTACGGCGCTGAGGCCCGCGGGCATTGCGGGCACCTGCATATCCTCGCACACGGCCTCCTGAAGCAGGTTGCTGCCGAGAATATACGGGAAGGTCTTTGCAAGCTGAGAGGCGGTCGAGCTGTCGTAATAGAACGAATAAGCCGAAACGCCCGATATGGAGTTCATATTGTTCTCCGTGCTGACGGTAAAGGTTGCGGAGGCGGTGTAAACGGGCACATATTTCAGACGGCCGCTGACAAATTTATAACCGCCCGCAAGCACGGCGAGCGCAACGCAGACCCACCAGAATTTCATCAGACCCTTCCAAAGGTCGCTGAAATACAGGCTTATCTTTTCGTTATTCTGCTCCGCATCCTGCCTTTTGTTTTCACTTTGATTCATATCAGATCTTCATCCTTCATCAGTGATTAGGATTATGCCTTATCCTTTTCGGAGATCCGCTCCGTGTCATATTTGCCGTAATGTGAATAGCGGCCGTATTTGCCGTATTTATCGTATTTCTTGCCGTAGTAGTAGCCGCCCTCGTCAAGACCGTTAATACCCGCAAAGCTGAATTCGGGATAAACGTCGTTCAGCACGCAGCCGAGCACATCGCCGCCGACCTCACGCAAGGTAACGAGAGCGTCGTTGAGCGAGGACGCTGTGACAACATCGGTACGAACCACCATCATGGTCTTATCAACTATTTTGACGATATCGGTTACGGAAGCGTCGACCGAAAGCGGCGCAGTATCGACAATGATGTAATCGACCTTTGTCTTTAACGCGCTGAGCACCCGCTCGACCTCGCCGCTCTCTATCCAGCTCCTGTAACCGGGGTACGGCTTGGTATTGATTGCGAGATAGAGCGACGATTTCTTGTATTTCCTGAGCTTGAAATCGCTGTATTTTATCTTGTTCTCAAACAGCTCGCCAAGCTCCGAGAATTCATCGTAACTTTCTTCAAATATTTTGTAAAGGGCGGGCTTCTTTGCGTCGAGGTCAAAGAGCACGACGTTATATCCCCTGTCGGCAAGCGAGAGGGCGATATTTGAAGCGACGGTAGATTTACCCTCGTTCTCCGCAACGCTCGTGACGGCAAAGACCTTGTCGCCGCCGCGCCTGTTGAGATATTCGAGCTTTGCCGCTATCTTATGGAAGCTCTCGACGAATTTGAGGCTGATGAAAGCGTTGCTGTGAATTAACAGGCCCTTTTTCTTTCGCTGGATATAATCACGCAGATCCATGCGCTTATTCTCGTGGATTATGGTGCCGATGAGCTTTGCATCGACCTTTGAATTGAATGCGTCCTCGTTTTTGACCGTATCACGGAACACCGATATTGCGACTATCGCGAGAACGGCAACAAAGGCGCAGCCGAGAGCAACTATGAGTTTATTTTGGGATGAAATATTATTTGACGGCGCATGAGGCATTGAAGGCTGCTTGATAACGCTTATGGTCGCATTCTCAAAGAGGTTATCCGCCACCTCGGGATAGACGCTCAAAACCGCCGAAAGCAGCTCATATGAGGTCTGAGGGCTTGACGAGGTGACCTTGACATCCATGAGGTTAGTCTCGGAGAGCACCGTGGCGCTGACCGTGCCGTTAAAGGAAGGCACGCCCGCCTGAACGGCAGCTTTCTCTCTAATTGTCGGCTGGGTGAATATCTTGGTGTAGACCTCCGCCATTTCGGAGGAAATGCTCACGAGCGAATACGGGTTTGAAGCGGAGCTCTTAGCCGTCACGACGAGCGTTGCGCTCGAGGTATATTCCGGCGAATACACGCTGTAGGAGGCTATGTATATCCCCATCATCCCGATAAGCGCGGCAAGCAAAACCACCCATGCATTCATCAGCAGGTCTTTCAGAATGCTGTGCCATTCGATTATAATTTTATTCTTCTGCATAAATCAGTTCCCCACTATAACAGTCAAAACGCTGTGACCCTCATAACCCTCTGTATCCGAAGCATAGTAATGGACAAGATATGTGCCGTCGTTGTTGGGGTCGACCTCGGAGACCACTCTCACGGCGGGAGCTATCGCATTGCCCGAATAATCCTCGATCGACCTCACCATTGAGGCGTAATCCGGCTGCTCGCCCTTTTTGATGTTTATCAGATATTTTGTGAGATATATCTTCGGCGCCGAGAGACTTCTGTCCTCAACAATAAGGGGCAGTTTGATATAGGACTGATCGCCCTTGCTGTTGGTAACGACGGCTTCAACGGAGAATTCGCCCGGAGTGGAGGCAACAAAGTTGCTCGAGGTGACTATCATATCCCTCGTGATATTGCCGTCAAGGCAATCGGTGGCGTAAAGTATGTTGGAGACGCCGACGTTCTCATATATCGAGAAGCAAAGATCGCCGTAAAGGCCGAAAGAGGGCGAAACATAATCAGTGTAGCGTATCTTCCTTGAAGCATTCGCAACGTGATTGTCGCCGTCGCACACGGCGTAGGTGACTTTGCAAACGCCCTTTTCTGTGAATTTTGAGATCGACTCAACGATAACTTTAGACGTGATGTCGCCGTCCTTATCGTCGTGAGCGGTAACGCCCTTGAGCAGATCCTCGTTTGTCGCCTTGATGCTGACGTCAAGCATATCGCCCTCGACCGTTATTACGGGGATCGTATCGTCCCTGTTCAGCTTGTTGCTAACGAAAAAGTAAGAAAAAACTATCAGCGTCACGGCAAAAAGCGCCGAAACCGCTATTCTCAAAAACCTCATCATAGGCTATAACTCCTCAAAAACCATAAATTTCTTTATTCTCTAAAACAAGTGAAGGATTAGTTTTGAACAGCATATCCGCATAATCGCGGGAATACATCACCGATATCGCCTCATGAGCGTCGGCGAGGAACGGAGTGCGTACATATGGGCTGTGGGCGTCGCTCGCCACAAAATCGGCAAGCCCGTCGTCAAGCAAGCGATAAGCCGCTCTCTTTGCACGCATACCGAAGCTGCCCTTGAGGCTGCCTTTATTCACCTGAAGCAGGCAGCCGAGATCTTTAAGACGCATCGCCGCGTCATCTTCTTCGCAGACAAAGGCGTATCTCTCGGGGTGGGCAACTATCGGCACATAGCCCTCGGCTTTTATCTGACCGATCATGGCGTAAGCCTCCACGGAGTATTCGTAAAAATCAAATTCGACAAGCGCATAGCGGGAGCTGTTCAGCGTTATCAACTTGCCCTCACGGAGCAATCCTGCAGTCTCGGTGGTCGTGAATATCTCCTGACCGGGGTAGACCTCGATGCCGACGCCCTCCCTTTTAAGCTCGGAATTGATAAGAGCGAGCCTTGACTCCAGCTCAGCGCACCAATAGTTGCGGTAAGAGCCGGGCACGTTGCTGTGCGGGGTCGCTATCACCTTGACGGTGCCTCCCCTCTCTGCAAGGCGAAGCATTTCGACCGTCTCCGCCAAATCATCGGAGCCGTCGTCAACACCGTATAAAATATGGCAATGTATATCGACCATTCTGCACCTCAATCGGGAATTAACGGGGTTAAAAGCCCATTAGCTCATTATCTGTATTATTATAATACACTATAAAAACAAAATCAATATTTATGCGACAAAAAATGTTCACAATTCAGTAATTTGTTGGAAATTGCATAAAAAAAGACGACCGATGAGGCGGTTTATGCATCAGTCATTTAATCATTGCCTCGAGCGGCGGCGCATATATTCAAAACGGGGTGAGAAAATGTTTGGATTTTTGACACAGTTAATATCAAAGGGCTTTCTTTTTTTTGCGCTGCATATCAGGAATCCGGGGTCGTTCCCGCCTGCCCTGAGCGCTAAGGAGGAGCGAAAGCAGCTTGAACGCTATAAAAACGGCAGTGTTGAGGCGAAAAACATACTTATCGAGCATAATCTGCGGCTCGTGGCGCATATAGTCAAAAAATACTATTCGACCTCGGATGAGCAGGACGATCTGATCTCCATAGGCACGATAGGGCTGATAAAAGCAGTGAATACATTCGACGACTCGAAGAATATCAAGATTGCGACCTACGCCTCAAAGTGCATAGAGAATGAAATCCTCATGTTCATGCGGAGCAGGAAGAAATCGGCACATGACATCTCGATAAACGAGCCGATAGACACCGACGGCGAGGGAAACCCGCTCACGCTGATGGATATAATAAGCGTTGAAGACACCATCGCCGACGACATTGACCAAAAAATCAAGGTCAAAAGGCTGTATGAGCTGGTGGAGGATATGACCGATCCGAGGGAAAGGTCGATCCTAATAATGCGCTACGGTCTTTATTCGACTGACCCGATGACACAGCGCCAGATCGCGTCAAGGCTCGGCATATCGCGATCTTATGTCAGCCGCATCGAAAAGAAAGCCATTGAGCGCCTGCGCGAGGGCTTTGGGGAATAACGGAAAAAAGGCCATCCCCCTCTCACGAGGAAGACAGCCGCTATTGCAAATCAAAAATCAGCCAACGAAAAGGACGATCAGAGTTGCGACAAGGGAAAGAATGAAGAACACAGTCGCAAGGACTTTGGTGATCCTGACGAGCTTCTGCTCAACGGTTCTGCTCTTATTTTTACCGAGGAAAGTCTCGGCACCGCCTGCGATAGCGCCCGAAAGACCTGCGGAACGACCCTCCTGGAAGAGGACGATGGCGATAAGTGCGAGCGAGGTGATGATAAGAACTATACCTAATACGATCTCATACCAATTCATGGTTGAAAACCTCCAAAAAATATTGTACTCACGAATTTTAACACATATCAGCTGCAAATGCAAGATATTTTTTAAATTCTTCTGCCAAAAAATTCATTGTATCGCCGAAAAGCGGGCGGCAATAATAGTTTTGCAGGGAAAGTCGAATTACCGTGCGTTTGCCGACTGATTCTCCGCCGCAAGCCGTTTACCGCAGCAATACAAGCGGTGAGCGGCTTTTGACTTTATTCAAAAGTCATCTGCTCCGCCTCATCCTCGCTGCTGAGCAGCGCACCGGCGGCGGGCAGATTCTTTGCCCTGTAGCGATAGGCTTTGGCGAATTCGCCCTCACGATATTTGCGGGCGCTCATCAGGCGCTGACCCTTTTTAAGCGTCATAACGCCGACGCCTATGGTATCCTTGGTAGTCTTGGGCAGAATGACAGCGGTATTGAGCAGCAGATGCCTGCCCGCGCTTGAGATAACGACTATCTCCTCGTCGGCGGCAAGCTGCATAACGGCAGCAACCGGCGATTTATCAGAGAAAGCCTTTATCAGCTTCTTGCGCTTCGTTACAGTGCGGTAAGCGTCGAGGCTTACCTTGGCGGCCTTGCCGTTCTCAAAGAAGAACATCATATAGCCGCTGTAATCGGAAGTGACCGCCATATACACAGGCAGCTCCCCCTCCTCCATCTCCAGCTTCGCCGCAACATAATCGCCGAGCACGCTTGCCTTGGTGTCATCAAAGTCACATGCGCGGCTCTTATAAACCTGACACTTATTCGTAAAGAACAGCAGCTCCGCCGAATTGGCAGTCTCGACAGTCTGAGCGATCTCGTCGCCGTCCTTGAGTTTCTGAGTGCTGCTCATTCGCAGCGAGAGCGGGGTTATCTTCTTAAAATATCCGCCCTTAGTGAAGAAAACGGTAACGGTGTATTCCGGGATATCCGGCTCCACTGTCTCCTCCTCCAGCTCCACCGAATAAATTATCTCGGTCTTGCGGGGCTTCGCATATTTCTTGACGACTTCTTTAAGCTCATAGATGATTATCTGCTTTATGCGTTTGGGATTCTCCAGAATATCGTTGAGGTCTTTTATTGCCTCCTCGAGCCTGTCGATATCCTGGAGGCGTTTGAGAATATATTCCTTGTTGAGATGGCGTAGCTTGATCTCGGCTACATACTCCGCCTGAATCTTATCAATGCGGAAGCCTATCATCAGGTTTGGCACTACCTCGCTCTCCTCCTCGGTATTCCTGATAATGCTGATGGCTTTATCAATATCGAGCAGTATCTTTTCAAGACCTCTCAACAAATGCAGCCTGTCGGTGGCTCGCTTGAGGTCGAACGCGGTCCTACGGCGCACGCAGCCGCTGCGGAACTCTATCCACTCGCCGAGCAGCTCACGCACCCCGAGCACTCTCGGCATACCGTTGATGAGGACATTGAAGTTGCAGGAGAACGAATCCTGGAGCGGTGTTGAAGCGTAGAGCTTCTTCATCAGCTTGTCGGGATCCGTGCCGCGTTTGACGTCAATGGTTATCTTGAGGCCGCTGAGGTCGGTCTCGTCGCGGATATCGCTTATCTCACGCAAAGAGCCTGCCTTGACCTTCTCAATTACCTTGTCGATTATCGCCTCGGAGGTTGTGGTCGGCGGTATCTCGGTTATCTCGATGCAGCTGTTTGATTTATCAAAGCTGTAGCGCGCTCTGACCTTGAAGCTGCCGCGGCCTGTATTATAAATTTCATCCATTGCCGCCTTGTCATAGACAAGCAGTCCGCCGCCTGCAAAATCAGGGGCTTTGAGGGTCTCCGAAACGTCGAATTTCGGGTCCCTGAGCAGTTCAATAGTTGTCTTACAGACCTCTTCAAGGTTAAACGAGCATATTGAGCTTGCCATACCGACCGCAATACCCGTGTTGGCGTTTACGAGCACGCTCGGGAACGTGACAGGCAGCAGAGCCGGCTCTTTCATGGAATTATCGAAGTTATCGACCATATCCACGGTGTCTTTATCAATATCGGCAAAGAGCTCGGCGCATATCTTCTCGAGCTTCGCCTCCGTGTACCTCGAGGCAGCCCACATCATATCGCGTGAGAACGCTTTACCGAAGTTGCCCTTTGAATCCACATAAGGGTGCAGCAGCGCCTCGTAGCCCTTTGACAGGCGCACCATTGTGTCATAAATCGCTGCGTCGCCGTGAGGATTCAGCTGCATGACCTGGCCGACTATCTTTGCGGACTTGGCTCTTGCGCCCGTGAGCAGGCCCATTTTATACATCATATAGAGAATCTTGCGGTGCGAGGGCTTGAAGCCGTCTATCTCGGGGATCGCGCGGGACATGATAACGCTCATGGCATAGGGCATGAAGTTATTCTCGATAGTATCGACTATCTTTTGATCGACCACCTCGCCCGCACCGAAAATATGCGTCTTGTCATCGAGCTGACGAAGTGACGAGCCTATATCTTTTTTTGACTTTTTTGCCATAAAATTTCTCCGTCCGTTAATTATGAAACATCGGTCAGATCAAGATAGAGATGACCGTTTTGGGCGATATAATCCTTCCTGCCTGCGAGGTCGTCGCCGAGCAGGAGGTCGAATTTCTGCGCCATTTCCTCTGCCATTGACGGCTCGATCTTTATAAGCCGCCTCGTTGAGGGATTCATAGTCGTGAGCGACATCATCTCGGGGTCGTTCTCACCGAGACCCTTGGAGCGCTGGATGGAAAACTTCTTGCCGCCGAGCTGAGAAACGACGTCGGCCTTCTCCTTCTCCGTATATGCAAACCAAGTCTCGTCGCCGCAGGTTATCTCGTAGAGCGGCGACTCCGCGATGAACACCTTGCCCTCATTGATAAGCGTCGGCATCAGTCGGTATATCATGGCGAGTATCATAGTCCTGATATGGAAGCCGTCCACGTCGGCATCGGTGCAGATGATTATTTTATTCCAGCGAAGCATATCGAGGTTGAATGAAACAAGGTCTTTGCCTGATTTCGGCTTTGACTTGACCTCGACCCCGCAGCCGATAACTTTGATAAGGTCAGTGATTATATCGCTCTTGAATATGCGGTCATACTCGCATTTGAGGCAGTTGAGTATCTTGCCCCGCACGGGCATTATCGCCTGGAATTCGGAGTTCCTTGACTGCTTACAGGCGCCGAGAGCGGAATCACCCTCAACTATAAACAGCTCGCGCACGGAGGTATCCTTGCTGCGGCAGTCGACGAATTTCTGAATTCTGTTTGTAAGGTTGCTGACATTCTGTATCAGCGACTCCTTGATGCCCTGTCTCGTTTTCTCCGCCTTGACGCGGGAGCGCATATTGATGAGCACCTGATTGCCTATCTTCTCGGCCTCAAGCGGATTCTCAATAAAGTATATCTCAAGCTGATGCTTGAGGAACGCCGTCATGGAATCCTGAATGCCCTTGTTATTTATCGCCTTTTTGGTCTGATTCTCATATGAGGTCTGGGTCGAGAACGACGAAATGACTATCGCAAGGCAGTCCTCTATATCCTGGAAGCTGATCTTTGAGTCGCTTTTTTGATACTTGTTATTCTGTTTAAGATAAGAATCTATCTGCGAGAGGAAAGCCGCTCTTGTGGCTTTCTCAGGCGAGCCGCCGTTCGCAAGATAGCTTGAGTTGTGATAGAATTCCTTGAACTGCACCTTGTTGGAGAATGTAACGACCACGTTGGTGACGAGCCTGTAGGTGCCGAGGTCCTCACGGTCGCGGCATTCCGACTCATTTTTCCAGCTCTGTATGCCGGTCAGGGCGTCGTTGCCGACGCGCTCGGCGATATAATCCTCTATGCCCTTTTCATAATAATACTCATAGGTCTCAAAGCCCTTGCCGACCTGATCTTTGAGTATGAAGCGCACGCCCGCATTAACGACGGACTGATGGCGCAGCATATCCTGAAAATACTCGAGAGGTATATCAATATCTGTGAAAACTTCAAGATCGGGGCGCCATTTGATGCGGGTACCGGTATCCCTCTTGGAGTAAGGCTCCTTGACCATCTCACCGTCGGGCTTGCCCTTTTTGAAATTAAGCGTGTACTTGAATCCGCCGGTGTGTATCTCGGCCTCCATGTATTCGGAGGCATACTGCGTGGCGCACAGACCGAGGCCGTTTGTGCCGAGTGAGAATTCATAGCTGCCGCCCGAGCTGTTGTCATACTTGCCGCTGGCATAAAGCTCGCAAAAAACAAGCTCCCAATTGTAACGCTTCTCTGTATTGTTATAATCGACGGGCAATCCCCTGCCGAAATCCTGCACCTCGACGGATTTATCGGCGAAGCGGGTAACGATTATCTTGTCACCGTAGCCCTCCCTCGCCTCGTCGACGGAGTTCGAGACTATCTCAAACACGGCATGCTCACAGCCGTCAACGCCGTCCGAGCCGAATATAACGGCGGGCTTCTGACGAACTCGCTGCTCCTCCTTGAGGGCGACTATGCTGTCATTGTTGTACTGAGGCTTTTTAGCCATTGGTCATCCTCCAAAACTCGAATTTTTACCGATATCATTATACCACATCTTGAAGCAATGTCAAGAAAAACACAATTTGTAGCCTTTTTTCGACAAAAAGAGCCGCCGCAAACGCGGCAGCCCATGCAAACATTAACCGAATTTAAAAGACGATCTTTTTCTTTTTGCCGTTTTTACCGACGGGATGTTCTTTCACCCTGATAACATAATCGAGGTTGATAACTTCCTCGCCGCCGGCGGTCTTAACGGTTATCCAATTCTCATTCAGCGAAGTGATAACGCCATTGATACTTGTGCCGCTCGACGCCGAAATATACACAATGCAGTCCTTGCCCACAAAACCGGAAATAAGCTCGTTCATTCTGATTCTTCTCCTTTTCTTTTTCTTCATTATAATCCTGCGGATAGTTGCGCTTTGTTCAAAAGCAAGCCACAGGAGCAGTAAAAGAGCGATAAAAGCCGTGAAATATGAAGGTCCCATACCTCAGCCGTCCTTTCTCTGCATACGCAGATACGCGCCCGCGGGCACATCGGCAGAACAGGCAAACGAGAGCTTCATCATCGGGTGCGGTGCGTTCTCAATAGCTTCGCCGTCCTCATTTTTAAGGTCGCTGACCGTCACTTTGACAGGCTCAACGCCTTTTATCATTATTTCAAGCTCGTCGCCCTCAAAAAAGCGGTTGCGCTGAGAGGCATAGAGCCTGCCGCCCTCGCATCTCTCGGCAACGGCGGCAACATCCCACTCGCGCACATAACCGCCGCCGTAATATATGCTTGCGTCGTCAGACGGCGAGTCGAAATAGAAGCCTGTGCAATACTGCCTGTTGCTCATCTTGCGAGGCTCGTCAAGTATCCACTGCGCGGGCTTATAATCACGCGAAAAGCCCGACGCGAAATAGCCGTCGAGGGCGCAGCGATAGGCATTGACGACCGAAGCGGTGTAATAAGCCGATTTGGCTCTGCCCTCTATCTTGAAGCTGTCGATGCCCGCCTCGGCAAGCTCGGGGATATGCTCGATAAGGCACATATCCTTTGAATTCATTATGTAAGTGCCGCTCGCATCCTGCTCAACGGGGAAGAATTCGCCGGGGCGTTTCTCCTCCTGAAGCGAATATTTCCAGCGGCAGGGCTGAGCGCAGTCCCCTCTGTTGGAATCCCTGCCCGTCAGATAATTTGACAGTAGACAGCGGCCTGAGAAGGACACGCACATCGCCCCGTGGACGAAGCACTCAATTTCAAGTTCTTTGGGCGTTTTGGCGCGCAGCTCCGCTATCTCGGCGAGTGAAAGCTCTCTCGCCGTGACAATGCGGTTTGCGCCGAGCTCATAGAATGCTTTCGCGGCGGCGTAATTTGTGATACCCGCCTGTGTGGAGATATGGATATCCACATCGGGGGCGTATTTTTTAGCGAGCTTCAGAACGCCGATATCGGTGATGATGAAAGCGTCAACTCCGCTCTCGGCAGCATACCCAATAAATGACGGAAGCTCGGCGAGCTCGTTATTGCGCGGCACGGTGTTGCAGGTCAGATAGACCTTTACGTCCTTTGAATGGGCATAATCGCAGGCATTCCTCAGCTCGTCGCCGCCGAAGCTCGCAGCTGCAGTCCTCATGCCGAAGCGGTCGGAGCCGAGATAAACCGCATCGGCTCCGTATTCGACGGCAGCGGCAAGCCTCTCCGCGTCGCCGGCGGGGGCAAGCAGCTCTGGTCTGTTCATTGAAAGCATATGATCCTCCGATAATCAGTTACTGTTGGCTCGGAGCACCTTATTGCCGTTCTCATCGTGCTCAAGCTGAGTCTTTGCCATATAGATCTTTCCGTATTTATCGTGGCGGAAAAAGTAATAGTCGGTATCATCCGGGAAGAGCGCCGCTTTGATGGCGTCGTCGCCGGGATTGCATATCGGCCCCGGAGGCAGACCCTGCGAATAGTAAGTGTTATAAGGCATCTCGTAATTCACGGAGGCCGGGTCGTTGGGGGCGATATAAGTCTTGATATAATTCTCTGTCGAGTCGCAGCCGAGGGTCGGCCATGAAACGGCGTGATTGAGCCTGTTGTGGATAACGGAGGATATTTGACCCATCTGCTCGGTATTGGCGGCCTCACGCTGGATTATCGAGGCTATTATCATTATCTCATCGCGCGTATAGCCGAGCTTATCCGCCTGCGCCTGATATTCGTCGGTCCAGCGCTTATCGGATTCGCTGAGGAACTTCCTTATAACGCTGTTCGGGTCGCTGTTCTCATAGAATTCATAGGTCTCGGGGTAGAAATAACCCTCGAGAGCAAAGGTCCTGCTTGAATTCTGCGGGATCTTTGACACAAAATCATATTCAAAGGTCGTGCCCTTGAGCGAAGCTATGAGCTTGTCCTTGGAGCAAACGCCGAATTTATCAAGGCGGTCAAACATCTGATAAATAGTCCAGCCCTCGGGGAATATCAGAGTCACCGTCTCATCGGTCTTCTGTATCTCCTTAAACTCGGTCAGATAGCCCTCAAGCCCCATATTCTTTTGAACATAATAAACGCCGCTCAGGTATACGGGCGCAGCGACGGGCTTCTTTTTGTTGATATTCTTGAAGGTGTCGACGAGCTTATAAAACATCTTGCAGAACAGCTTCTGCTTAACAAGCCCTTCATCGGCAAGAATATCAATTATTTCGTTGGTCGTTGCGTCATTCGGTATAGTTACAACGACATCCTCGTCACTCCTCGTTATTGCGAGCACGTCGTTTATACATGAGAGCGCAATGAGTGAGAGTACGGTGGTGCATATCAGCACGGCGGCGCAAAAGACGGCGAAAGCGGAGTCAAACGCCTTTTTAACGGTCTTTTTGACGCTCTGAACCGGTCGCTGCTGCTGAGCGGGCTGACGGGGCTTGACGGGCTTGCGGTTGGAGAAATATATCTCGCCGTTATACCTCGGGCGCTGATCGTCGGCATCGAAATCCTCAATGCTGTCCTCGTCAATATGCACCTCAAATTTTTTCTTTTGCGGCATGGGATCGGGAGTAAGATTATCAAGCTCCGATGGGTCAAGCAAGCCATCGTCATCGTCAATAATATGCACCTCAAAGGGCTGCTTGCGGCCTTTATCGTCGTTATTCATTCTGATATGCCTCCTTAAAGAAAGTATATAAATCTGCGTTCTGTAAGCGCAAGGTGAATTCTGATATCATGGGGATCTGTCGGCAGGTAGTCATAAATGCAGCGTTCACGGCAGATAGCAAGAGCCGTAACCTCATGGGCGGCAAGGAATCTGTCATAATAACCGCCGCCGTAGCCGAGCCTGTTGCCCTGTCGGTCAAGGCCGAGTGCGGGCACGACGCATAATGCGCCGTCAAAATTCTCAAACGGCTTCTTTCCGTCAGTCACGACGGTCGGAATACCGAATTTTCCCGGGGAAAGAGAATCGAGAGAGTCTATCTGATAAAACAGCATTTCGCCGCTGTCGCAATTCGGCACCGCAACGGTCTTGCCGTCACGAAGCGCCGCATTAATGAAATCGCGGGTATCCGGTTCGCTGCCGACCGAAACATAGGTCAGAATTGAACGGGCGTTTGAATAAAGCTCGCAATTCAGCAGCGACGCCGTCATGCGCCTGTCAAGATCAAGCCGCTCCACTGCCGAAATGCCGTCTCTGATCGAGCGGCAAAGCCGACGGGCGGCAGATTTATCCGTCACGGGCATTGCAAAGTCGATCTGAGCGAATCGGCGGCTGCCTGACCCTTGACTTTTGCAACTATCGCAAGTCCGAAATCAACGGCACATCCCATTCCTTTGGCGGTGATGAAATTGCCGTCGGTGCAGACAAAGCCGCTGTTGGGTATGGCTCCGATAAGGTCATCCTCAAAGCCGGGGAAGCAGACTGCTCTCCTGCCTTGCAGCAATCCCTTCCTGCCGAGGATCATCGGGGCGGCGCATATGGCGCATAGCAATTTGCCGCTCTCGGCACAGAAATCTATGAAAGAATTGACTTCCTTACTCTTTTGCAGATTGAGCGTGCCGGGCATACCGCCGGGGAGAATAACGCCCTCAAGCTCATCGGAGGGTGAAACCTCTTCAATTGTTTTATCGCAAACAAATGTCATACCGTGTGCGCCTTTGACGGCGGGTTCGCCGCCGACGGAAACGGTCAGGACTTCAATACCGCTTCGCCTGATCACATCTATTGTCGCAACAGCTTCGACCTCTTCAAAGCCGTCAGCCATAAATATATATAACATAGTTTGAACCTCCTGATTAATCTAATGTCAAACCGAGATACGCATTATCAACATTTATTATCGCATCTGCCGCTTCGACTGTGAGCGGAAGAGCCTCACCACTGCATTCAAACGCTGCGTCAAAAGCGCAGGGAGCGGAGCATGGAAGCGAAAAATTAATCGACTCACAGTCGGTATTATTAAAGATATATGATGCGAATTCTGCCGTAAAATCGCATGAAAAGGCGAATTCCTTTACAGTACATACGCGGTCATTTATGCTGTAAAGCGAATATCCTTTACGGTTCTGAAACAACCTGTTACCGCCGCAAACGCTGAGCTTTACAGCTTTATTAACGAAGTTTTTGTCCCAAATGAAGCGATCACAGCTGCCGAAAGCGGCTTCACGCAGTTCAAACAGCTCAAAATCGGCATCATTATCGTTGAAATCCTTTAATATATCCGTTTCGGAGCGGTGAACGGTGAACACTTTCCTGCCGAAAACAGGCAGATAACCGCGCTTCTCATAGAAATCAAACAGCTCTTTTTCGCCGGGCTTCAGGCAAATAAAGGCTTGTCCCCTGTCCGCCGCCGTTCTTGCGGAGAAATCAAGCAGCTCTGTCATCAGGCCCTTGCCTCGGTGCGATTTCTTAGTGCTGGCGGCATACATATAGTATGCAGGATATCTCTTGCCGCCAATGGACATTTCACCGCCGAGCAAGAAAAGCATTGCAGCTATCTCGCCGTCGATAACGAATATCGGCACATTTTGCGGGGTATAAAAGCCCTTGAAGAAAGCGTTTATGAAGCTCTCGTCGTCGCCGAAAGCCTCCTGCCAAAGAGCGGTCATCGCAGGGATATCGTCATACAAAGAAAATCTGATCATAATTCAATGCCGAGCGCCTTTGAAACAGACTCAAAAACACGGTCGGCGATAATCTCTTTCGGGAGCGGTTCGCCGTCCTCGCCGCAGATTATCCTTGCCCAGCCGAGCTTGCGGCACGCATAGTCGGCGGCCTCGCGGCAGGAGTTGAGATAGGCGACGTCCTTCTCGTGGATATCTTTTTTAGATTCATCTCCGTGATATCTGTCTGTCATCAGCTTCTGTGAGATCTCTACAGGCATATCAAGATAGATAACGGCGTCGGGCTTCGGGATGCCCATTTTGCCGTATTCAAAGTCCTCGAGCCATTCAAGATAGCTGTTCCATTCCTCTCTCGGGGTTTTGGTGAGCTGATGATAGGCGTTAGAAGTAGTGTATCTGTCCGCAAGGAAGATGCCGCCGTTAAGGTAAGCCTCTTTCCAATAGCAGTTGTAGCTGACAAAGCGGTCAACGGCAAAGAAAGCACTCGCCGCATATGCGTTAACGTCGGTGGGCTTGCTGCCGAATCTGCCGGCAAGATACATTTTGACGGGCTCACAGGCGGGGTCGCCGTAATTCGGCAATTTAATATAATTGATATCTATATTGCGCTGAGAAAATCTCTGTTTCAGCAGCTCCTCCTGAGTGGATTTGCCGCTGCCGTCAAGACCCTCGATAACGATAAGTTTCCCTTTCATCTGCCCAACTTCCTCCATTTTACAGTACAATTATTAATATTATATCAAGGTTTTATGTACTTTTCAAGTACAAAAATCCGTTTGGGCAGCTCAAAAATCACGGGGATATGCACAGAAAACTATACATATCCCCTATATTCGGCTTATCAAAGCAGCAGCGGCTGGAGCTGAACGCCGTTGAGAGCGGCCTGCATCGACCTCTCTGTGAGGTCAAAATCGCAGATAACCGATCTCGGCTTGCCGCTCGGGTCATCCTGCTTCATAGGCACAAAATAAATATTTCTGACATTCATCAGCCTGCCGATATTGGAGGCAGCGGCTGACAGCGCGTCGTTGGTGGCAAGGCCGATAAGCACGGGGCGCTCATTCCGCAGATGAGCCTTTGCCGCAAGAGTAACGGGCGTGTCGGTTATGCCGTTTGCAAGCTTTGCGAGCGTGTTGCCCGTGCAAGGCTCGATTATCAGTATATCAAGCAGCTTTTTAGGGCCTATCGGCTCGGCTGCGGTTATCGTATCAATGACCGAACGGCCGCATATCCCCTCGATCTCGGCAATATGCTGAGCCGCCGTGCCGAAGCGGCTGTCGATGCCCGCGGCGTTAAAAGACATTATCGGCACTATCTCCGCCCCGCCGCCTTTCAGCAGCCGCATCTGCTCAACGGCTCGGTCAAAAGTGCAGAAGGATCCGCAAAGAGCGAATCCGACGGTTAGCTTACTCATATTCTCTCTCCTTGAGGATATTTATAACACCGTCCGCAATTATCTTGCCGGCTGTTTTCGGCGCTGTCTTGCCCGGCAACGACGAGCATTGAAGAGCATTGATTCCCAGCTCGTGAGCCGCGGCGAAATCGGTGCCGTATGGGGCCGACGCCACGTCGATTATCAGGCAATCCGGGCGCACGTTTTTAAGTATTTTGCGGTCAATGACCTGTGCGGGCACGGTGTTGATTATTATATCGTATCTGTCGGCGGACTTATAAAAATCGCTTATAAGGCAACCTCCGAGACCGTTGACGGCGGCAAGAGCTATAGCGCTCGGGCGGCGCACGCACACGGTCACATCAGCGCCGACGGCGGAAAGCACATCCGCCGTTACCTTACCGATCCTGCCATAGCCGAATACGGCGCATTTACTCGAATGAACGGTGTATTCAATATTCTCGAGCATTGTTTTGAGTATGCCCTGAGCGGTAGGCACGGAATTCATGACCGTGACATCCTCGCGTTCAAAATAGTCATACACCTCGTCGCAGCGCTTCTCGAGCCTCGCTCTCATGCTGTGGCTGAGCATACCCGCGAATATCGGCTGATCTTTGTGAAACATAGCCGCCATTTCGTCAAACGTCTCCTTGACGGGGACTATAGAAAAAACATATCTGCCGTCACGGGTCACGGGCAGCGGCAGGATGACGGCGTCCGCCGCCTCAACGGCGCTTTTAAGCTCCGTAACGCACTTCCTGCCCCTCTCCGGCAAGCCGTAGACCGCAATGTTAAACCCTCTCTCTTCAAGATAATCCGCCATATACAGCTGCCTGCTGTCGCCACCGATAATGAGCAGGTCCTTTATCTTTTCCATATTTACACCCCCCTTTTGTAACCGTCGACCGACCCGTTTAGGCACGGCCGCCGATTACCTCGGTTTAACACTAATCATTTTATGTGCGTAGAATTATACTGTTACCGTGAATATCCGTCGGCGCGAGAAATCAAAAAAGCTGCAAAAAATGAAAACTTTCTCTTTATTTTTTCAAAAATATGTAATATAATATTTTTATAATACCGTCTTGCAGCCCTTCGGGTTGAGAACGACGACGAAAGGAAATTGCGATGAAAGATATTGATGCGCTCCTCAAAAGCGTTAAAAGGATACATTTTATCGGCATCGGCGGCTCGGGAATGTGCCCGATAGCCGAGATACTGCACAAGGAGGGCTATCTGCTCAGCGGCTCCGACAACAACGAAACCGACACTCTTGCCCGCATACGCTCGCTCGGCATACCCGTCGTGCTTGGTCAAAAGGCGGAGAATATCGAGGGCGCTCAGATGATAGTCTACACCGCCGCCATACTGCCCGATAACCCCGAGCTTATGGCCGCAAAGGCATCGGGCATCCCCACATTTGAACGCAGCGTAGTGCTCGGCGCCATCACCCGCCTTTACCCCGACTGCATCTGCATAAGCGGAACCCACGGCAAGACCACCTCAAGCTCGATGCTTACGCAAATTCTCATTGAGGCGGGCTTCGACGCCTCGGCCGTCATAGGCGGCAAGCTGCCGCTCACGGGCACAAACGGAATTGTCGGCCACAGCGAGCACATGGTCTGTGAAGCGTGCGAATTCTGCGACCATTTCTTACAGCTCTCGCCCGATATCGCCGTGATACTGAATGTTGACGAGGATCACCTCGAATACTTCAAAAATCTCGATAATATCAAACGCTCCTTTGCGAAATTCGCTTCAATGGCGACAAAGGCGGTCATATATAACGGCGACGACGAGAACACCTGCTCGGCCGTTGCCGCCTCTGAGACCGACGGCAAGCAGCTTATAACCTTCGGCCTCGGCGAAAAAAACAACTTCCGCGCCGTCAATATCACGAGCAGCAGAGAATATGATTCATATGACCTCGTCAAGGACGGAGAAAAGCTCGGCAAAGTCACGCTCTCAGTTCCCGGTGAGCACAACGTAAATAATTCTCTCGCCGTTATCGCTGCGGCTATGCTCACGGGCGCCGACTTTGAGCAATGCGTTAAGGGGATAGAAGATTTTCACGGCGCAGGCAGGCGATTTGAGAAGCTCGCGGAGATAGACGGCATCACGATAGCCGACGACTACGCCCATCACCCGAGGGAGCTTGAAGTAACGCTCAAGACTGCAATGAATATGGGATACCGCAAGGTTTGGGCGGTATTCCAGCCCTTCACCTACTCAAGAACAGCTATACTCTTTGATGACTTCGTCAGGGTGCTCCAGATCCCGGATCACTGCATAATGACCGAGATAATGGGTTCGAGAGAGGTCAACACCTATGATATATACACCTCGCAGCTTGCCGAGAAGATACCCGGCAGCGTGTGGTTCAACACCTTTGAAGAAGTGGCGCAATATGCCGTTGACCATGCCGAGAGCGGTGATTTGATAATCACCCTCGGCTGCGGCGATATATATAAAGCGGCAAAAATCATGATTAATAAATTAAAGGAAAGGGCGGCTGAGTAATGAAATATACAGTCAACCGAACAAACTTCAACGACTTTTCGATCTATGAGCTTAACAGGCGCGAAGGCAGAGCCTACACAATCCCCTATTCGAGCAAAGAGGCGCTTGCAAAGACCGCATTCAAAAAAGAGCGCTACTCATCGGATATAGTCAAGGTGCTCTCGGGCAAATGGGATTTTAAATACTACGCCTCCAATAAGGAGCTCCCCGATGTCATTGACACCGATTCACTCGCTTTCGATGAAATAACCGTTCCGTCGACATGGCAGAGGACCGGCTACGACAGCCCCGCTTACATCAATTGCCCCTATGCTTTTGACGACAAGCCCCCCTACGTTCCCAATGAGCAGCCTGTCGCCGTATATAGGAAGAATTTTGAAGTCGACGGCACCGCCGGCAGCTATATCATAGCTTTCCTCGGCGTCGTGCCCTGCATTGACCTCTATATAAACGGCGAATTCGTCGGCTACGGCGAGGGCGCGCACAACACCTCTGAATTCGACATCACAAAGTACCTCAAAAAGGGCGAAAACGAGCTTTTCGCCGTGATACATAAGTGGTCAAACGGTACTTTCCTTGAGTGCCAGGATATGTTCAGGGAGAACGGCATTTTCAGAGACGTGCTGCTCTATCAGATGCCCGCCGCATACATTAACGACCTCTATTACCGCACCAAGGAGACTTCAAAGGGCTGGGAGCTGACCGTCAGCGCCGATATCGCTTCGCCATCCGACGGAATGACCCTCCGCACCGAAATTTATGACGGCAAAAAGCTCATAGCTTCAAAGACCGCCGATGCAAAGGCCGATACGGTCATATCATTCAAGGGCCTTGATGTTATCTCATGGAATGCCGAAATACCGACCCTCTACACCGCATACACCTCTCTTTGCAGAGGCGATGACGAGGTTATGACGCTTCGTAACTATATCGGATTCAAGACCGTTAAGATCAAAAAGGATGTATTCACCGTCAACGGCAAAGCCATCAAGGTCAAGGGCGTCAACCATCACGACACTCAGTATAAGACCGGCTATGTTATGAGCTTCGACGACCTTGAGAAAGACATAAAGCTGATGAAGTCGCTCAACGTGAACGCCGTCAGGACTTCTCACTATCCCCCCGACCCCGCTTTCCTTATCCTCTGCGACATTTACGGCCTCTATGTGGTAGATGAAGCAGATATCGAAACTCACGGCTGCGGCTGCGCCCCGCACAACAACATTGATCTTATCAGCCATGACCTCAAGTGGGCGCCGAGATACCTTGACAGGGTCAAGAGAATGTATCAGCGCGACAGAAGCCGCGCAAGCATCATCATGTGGTCGCTCGGCAACGAGGCGGGCGGATATGCCTGCCAGGATAAGTGCTACGACTTCCTGCACGAATGCTGCCCTGAGATACCCGTCCACTATGAGGGCGTTATCAGGACTGCTCGTCACAGCTACGACGTGGTATCCGAAATGTATACAAACCACGCAAATGTCGAGAGATGCGGCAAGCACACAAGAGGCAAGCGCTACACCCCGAAGCCATTCTTCCTTTGCGAATACGCTCATGCAATGGGCGTAGGCCCCGGCGGACTTGAGGAATATTGGCAGATATTCTATAAATATCAGAATCTCATGGGCGGCTGCATTTGGGAATGGGCGGATCACTCGGTCTACCACGCAAACGGCAAGCTGAAATACACCTATGGCGGCGACCACGGCGAATGGAGACATGACGGCTGCTTCTGCGTTGACGGCCTTGTCTACCCCGACAGACGCCTGCACACCGGCGCAAAGGAAATGAAGAATGTCTACCGCCCCGTCAGAGCCGAATACTCGGACGGAAAGCTGACCTTCACCAACACCAACAGATTTAAAAATTCATCATACATAACCGCAGTCTGGGAGGCGGTCAAGGACGGCAATATCCTCATCGCCGCAGACGAGCTGACCCTCGATATCGAGCCGGAGCAGAGCAAGACCTTTGATATAGATTTCAAGATTCCCGACGGCTCCTGCGACTGCCACATCAACGTCTATTATTATGCGGGTGAGGATGAGATAGCCTTTGAGCAGCACGCTGTCAAGGAGGAATATGTCTGCGAATCCGCTGCCGAGAGCGGCAACATATCCGTTGACACCACAGCCACGGCCTGCAAGCTCTCGTTCGGCGACGGCAGCGTTACCTTCTCCCCTCTTTCTGGAGAAATGACAAGCTATATCCACTCCGGCAAGGAGCATGTCAACCAGTCCCCCGCCGCATTCAAGGGCTTCCTGCCGAATATCTACAGAGCTTACCTCGACAACGACACGCATTACAGAGACAAATGGATAGCTGCGGGTTATGACGATTATGCCTGTGTTTGCAACAAATTTGACGCAACTGTTGATGACGGCAAGGCAGTTGTGACCGTTGACTACCGCCTCAAGAGCGCCAAGAGCATCAGACCGCTCGGAAAGGTCAAAATAGTCTACACCGTATACGCAAACGGCGTTATTGATGTAAAGGCGTTGTTTGAGCCTGTCAGTCACAAGCTGCTCGCAGCTCATATGCCGAGATTCGGTCTCACACTTGAGATGTCCGAGTGCTTTGGCAATGTTCAATACTACGGCATGGGCAAGGAAGAGAACCTGAGCGACCTTTACGCTCAGTCGATCATCGGCATATATGACACCACCGTTGCCGAGATGCACGAGCCCTATATCAGACCGCAGGATGCCGGCAACCGCTGCAAGGTGAGATACCTCACCCTCACCGACGACGATGGTTACGGTCTCAAATTCGCTTATAAGGGCAGCTACTTCAATTTCAATGCAAGGAATTACACCCAGGAGCTGCTTCAGAAAGCAAAGCATCAGGAGGATCTGCACAACGAGCATACCGTAGCAGTCAACATTGACGGCTTCACCAGAGGCACGGGCACGGCAAGCTGCGGCCCTGACATTCTCAAGCAGTTTGAAGTTAACGGCAGCAAGGGTCTTGAATTTAAATTCACCGTTATCCCGATGAAATAAACCGAATAAAACAGCGAAGCCGCCGGGTGAACCGGCGGCTTTCTTATATCCTATGCTGTTTTTTAATACCAAATGAAACCGAGCAGGAAGATGCGTATGAGCATCTGCCACCATGTGTATTTGACCGTGATCTTGCAGTGCTCCTCGATATCCGTGCCGACAACGTGCATGGTGATAACCGCCGTGCCTTTGCCGACCGCCTTATACGAGCCGTCCTTATCGACCGTAACGACCGATTCATCGGAGGAGGTGTATTCGACGAGCGAGGGATCCTCGGTTATCGTGTTGAGCTTTCCGACAGACTTGTAATAAATCACTAACTCACGATCCGGCAAACGTGCAGCAAGCTGCCACTGCGCGGTGAGGGTCATATTCTCAGCGGGCATGATCGCAGGAATTTCTTTATCCCAACCGACAAATATATAACCCGCTCTTGTCGGATTAGACGGTGCGATTATTGCAGTACCGTAATCCTGAGTTATGGGAGCAACGGCAGTTCCGCCGTTTGAGTCAAAAGCAATGGTATACTGATTGATAATCCAATGTGGATAGAGAGTGACGGTCTCGCCTGCGTTCACAGTCAGATTTTGAACGCTCCGACCCGGTGCATAACTGACCCCCGAGCAATCCTCAGTCGGATTCCAACCTACAAGCGTATATCCTTCGCGGGTGACACTGTAGGCATCGGGCAGCGTGAACGGCACACCGTAGGTGCAATCAAACACGCCGTATCCGACGCAGTTGACCTTGTATTCGATCGGCTTCCAAACCGCGGTCAGCACCGAAACGGACTGCGAAATGCTTTCGCCCGGGGCGTAGGTATTCT
>ERZ1026868.544-NODE-544-length-23410-cov-4.548491_pt1 | contig 23410 bp, 24 predicted proteins | sample MGYA00380164_ERZ1026868 | MGnify/ENA primary metagenome ERZ1026868 (study PRJEB33269, sample SAMEA4719800) | human gut metagenome | biome: human-associated habitat; feature: organic feature; material: feces | place: Cameroon | collected 2013-10 ... | reverse complement strand
TTCCCGCATCATGCGCTGCCTTTCCGGCAGCATTCGCCGCATCGCCAGCGGCTTTTCCTGCTGCGCCTGCAACATGCCCAGCAACCTTCCCTGCGTCATTTGCTGCTTTTGCTGCTGCATTTACGGCGTCACCAGCCGCTCCGCCTGCTGCCTTGGCGGCACCAGCCACAAAACCGCCAACCATATCGAAAGGATTCTTGCCCATTGAATTCACTCCTAAATTGCAAATAATGCGCAGGCCCCAGCATTCGCCAAGCACCTGGTCAAATCACAAAACTACCGCTACGCCCATTCAACGGTGTATTCTTCGCCCATTTCCGATCCGACGTTCTTTACATAGCCCTCAATAACTTGCTTCGCGCGTTCGCGAGCCTGGGCCATTATCGCGCTGTTCTTCTGAGCGGCTTCTTCCATGTCCTTTTGGGCAGCAGCGAAAGCGGCAGTCTTTTCCTCTGCGGTTACATCAGTAATTGGCCCTCTATCAATTAAAGGGTCGCCAATAGAGTCCTTGTCAACATTTACATTAAGAATCTTGGCGTCAGGAACATGCACTCGAACTTTTCCCTCTGCATCGGGCTCGCTTATTGTGACCTGGCTAACATCGACACCAACTTCAACGATGCCGTCGTATTCAACCCACACCTTCTTGTAGCCAATATCAAACAAACCGCCGTCCTGCTCGGCTTTTGCAACATTGTGGTAATAGCATTTCAACGTTGCCAACTCCGCTACCGATTGGACTCCCGAAAAGTCGGCGGATTTCTGCTCCTGAGACGAGCAGCCAGCAAGAGCAAAAGAGCTCAAAGCCAGCGTCAATGCACACGTAGCGCCAATCATTGTTTTCTTCACCGCTGCCCCCTATTTGCTCTCTACCCATGCAATTGAATAACCCTTGCCCTTAACCAGCGGAAGGGTAAGCGCCTCAACAACGGATTTCATATTGTCTTCTGCGGTCTGGTAAAACTTGTCCGAATTGCTTGCTTCGTTCTTTGCATCGGCTTCGCACAGATCAAGAACTTCTTTCATGCCCGCATCTGGGTTTTTAGGCATGTAGCTCAATGAATTCACGTCAACCGCTACGCTGTTCACGGCAATCTCGGGCAAACGCGGGACAACAACCTTATTCGATTGGTCGATGTCGAAATCGATATCGCTCATTTTTACGCCAACTTTTACCGTTGCGTCATACGCAACGCGATATTCAACCTCGTCGCTATTATCCTTATGTTTTTCGGCAATCCCGTTATATACAAACTCAGCAGAGGAAAGGTTTTCAATGTTTACCGCTTTCTTTAGCTGGGTCGACGTTACGTAATCTTCACCCGTAAGCATGCCACGGGCCTGAGGCACCGTGGCAAATACAATGCCAGCGACAAAGGCAATAAGGATCAGGACGATAACCAGCTTCGGCAGCCAATGCTTCTTCTTTTCGCCCCTCTCATCACTCTTGTCGAGCTTTTCTTCGAAAAGCTCCTCCACTTCTTCCCGCTCGATCACTCGCGCCTCCATTTCTCCGTTGCTTTTCCTATCACATTATTCGAAATGCCCATCGTCCCTGTTGAGACGATGGGCATCGACGGTCATCGGCTATGCATAGTCCGCCACGAGCCCTTTACTCCAAGCGAATCAGACTCTCTTTAATTTCTTCAGCAATTAACTTTTGATTAGAAGCAGTAAGCAAATTCGAGGTTCGGACAACACACGTTCCAAGAACTTCATGAGAGCCAGACGCAAGGATGGTGCCGTCGAAGGAGCCAAGGTAGGAATTCCTCTTTTCCGCATCCTCTGCAGTCGAATACACCTCGACACAACCGCCCCCATCGGTTCCAGCATTCACGATTCCGCTTCCATCGGAGTACACTTTCGAGCGGTCAACCAAGTCCGAAGAGAAGAAGACGGCAGCGGTATATCCACCTGGCTTATTAAGCTGTCTGTTTGGATCGTTTGCCTCAGTTGCTGCTTCTACCCCTGTAACGTTCGAAAGGCCCGTGATTCGTTGAACGACAAATGCTTCCGAAGGGGCAGTAACTTGCTTCAGTTGCGCGATACTATCTGCGAATGCAGTTTTAGTTTCATTAAGAGCTTTAAGCTGGTCATCATAATGGCCCATCTCGTTTATTTGCTCTGCTTTGCTCGCTATTTCCTCGGTCGCAAAAGGCATTTCGGGAACCGACTCTTTAACCGCCTGAGCCTGACCAATGACGTTGCTTGCCGTTTCATACAACGACTCATCAAGCGGCTTATCGCTTCCCGACTGAAGGTTTTGAAGCTCCTCTATCGCGGAATCGACTTCTGCGTTTCGGCTTTCAAGCCCGCTTGCAGCATTATTGAAGGAATCTACCGCCCTTTGATGAGGTACGAACCAAACAACTCCTCCGATAATTAGGACAAGCGCAACAACAAGCACTGCCGCAATTCCAAACTTCTTTTTCTTTCCTTTTTCCATACCGTTTTCTCCTATTTCTCACAATCAAAACTAAGCTTTCGCTGCCAGTGCCACGCTTAACGCTTCGTCAATGAATTCGTAGGATCCTGGACCAAGCCACAGTTCAAGGGTCGGTTCCATACTGGGCGAATCGAGCACTTCACCGAGCGCCCTTGCCACGTCAGCCTGCGTTGACCCTCCAACAAGCCGGACAGTGCGTTCGAATTCTTCGCGAAGAAATCCCCGCACACATTCCGCATCGGGTTTTTCTCCTTTGTCCAGCCATTTCCTAATGCTCTTTTCGAGCTTGCCAACCTCACCAGCGCTTATCAAAACGCATCGCTGAAGCAAGGCGAAATACGCATTAGCATCCGATTTTTCCTGAGCGCTTGCGGCATCAACAACAGCTCTCATCACATACGAGCGAACCAGCTTGCGCAGTGGCGCCCTGCCTTTCATCGCAGCCACCAATAACCTTCCGCAAGCAATTTGCCGCTCCAGCTCATCGCGCCGATCGAGCATGAGAGAAACCTGGTCTTCGAGCATCGCGCAACCGCTTTCGCTCGCATCGGAACGCTCGAACACCTTCTTGATTTCGACCAGGCTCAGGCCACGCTCTTTGTGACACTTCACCACAAACAACGTCGCAACATCTTCAAGGCTGTAGTTGCGCCTTCCCCACGAGCTGTCCTTTGGCTGCAAGATGGCAACGCCGCCGCGCCCTTTGTAGCACGCTCTCTGGATATCGCGCCTCGATAGCCCAATAAGCTTTTCAACCTGGGAAATCTTCCATTCTGCTTTTGACATTTCAGGTTCTCTCACCTCCCCGTCTCTACAAAAGCTGTTCAACTGTTGAACAGCAAGCACAAACCATTCTTCCGCACGACAAGCGGAAGCTGTAACTTGGCAAAGAGGGGTGTTCCCTGTCCGATTTTTCATTCTTGCCTCCATAACAACGGGAATACGTGCGACAGGGGCATGCCCCGTCGTTATAGGGCGTGTAAAAATTGCGAGGGAAGCAGCGGAATGGACACCGAGGGCAACACATCGGGACCATTGCGATAAAAAGAGGGGCAACGATCAAAACCCAGCTCGAGCATTTGGCCTGAAAAGCAAAATGGCAGCGCATAATAGACAGAACAAAAAAGAAGCGAAACCAGAAAGGCGCATAAGCAAAGCATGGAGCAGCCAAAAGTCCAAACGCAGGAACAGCACAAAGCCGCACCTTTGCTAGCAAGCTGCGTAATTTTCCTGGTTGCGTTGAATCTGCGTCCCGCCATCGTTGCAGTGGGCCCCTTGCTCTTCAGCATCGGAACCACATTCGGCTGGGGCGAATCGATACAGGGGCTACTTGGTTCCCTGCCTCTTCTGGCCTTTGCGCTGTTCAGCATGATTGTCGGCGCACTAACCGCAAAACTCGACAGCAACAAGGTGCTGCTTTGGGCGCTTATCGCCCTTGCCGGTGGATGCATAGTGCGCTCGCTCTCGGGCGAGAGCACGGTATGGCTGGGCACCCTAGTGATTGGCGCATCCATTGCCGTAGGCAACGTGCTGGCACCCGCCATCGTTAAGCGCGACTTCATCGATAACGTCTCATTTGCAACTGGAGCCTATTCCGCCTGCGTTACTGCAGGCTCAGCACTTGCCGGCCTAACCGCCTCGGCAGCTGCCGAGGCCCTCGGAGGCTGGCAACCTGCATTGGCGTTCTGGGCAATCCCCGCACTGCTTGCAGCATTCCTGTGGCTGCTGCGCACAAAACTCACTCGGAACATTGAAAGCAATCGGGCTGGCGAAAAGGACAGCGCCGACATAACGCGCCTAGAGCGAATGCCCGAAAGCACGAAGACCAATCGCCCTAACAGAGAAAACGCACAGGCAAAATCTCCGCTTCGCGCGTTACTGAAAAGACCATCAACCTGGCTTGTCACGCTCTTCATGGGGCTTCAATCTGCAGCGTTCTACACCTTCTGCAATTGGCTACCCAGCATTGCTGGAGCTGCTGGCTTTTCTTCCGGCGAAGCAGGCGTGCACCTCTTCATATTTCAGGCGCTCGGCATCGTATCAGGTCTTCTAATCCCGCGCTTCATGTACCTCCGCGGCAATCAAGTATGCGCAGGGCTCCTGGCAAGCGCGCCGCTGCTGATAGCCTCGTTGGGATGGCTCCTGAACCCGCGCCTTTCCCTTCTCTGGAGTATTTTTGGGGGAATGGGGCAAGGGGCTTCGCTAGTGGTGGCACTCACCCTTATCTCTCTGCGCGGAAGAACCCACGCCGAAACCGTTGCCCTCTCGGGTTTTGCTCAATCGCTTGGCTATCTTCTTGCCGCATGCGGACCCTTTGTATTTGGCGCACTTACGGAAACAACACAGGGATTCGAAGCACCCTTGGTATTTATGGCGGCCCTCGCCACGGCTCAATGCGCGCTGTCGTTTTTCGCGGGGCGGATTCCCAAAGATCAGTAGCATTCACACATTGGTTTAACCGCAAAATACCAGGCATACCGAACAACGCATAGCTCGATCATTGCGCATAGGGTACCTGCACCACCGATCCCCACCAGCCGCAGACCAGAAGGCAATTGCAGACATCAACCAGTTGCAGCTCCCTTAAAAAGGACAAAAGAAAAGCCGCCCCCACGTTGCAGCAAACCATATCCTCGCATAGGAGGAAATAATTCGATGCAGCGTAGAGGGCGGCTTGCGCTGCCCAGATGCGTCAGCTTAGGCCCAGCAAAGAAAACTAGGCATGCAGGGTTTACAGAGCGCGGATCTTTTCAGCCAGCCAGTTAGCCCACTCTTCCACGCCATCACCACTTGTAGCGGAAATGGGGAAAATGGGAGCCTGAGGGTTCAGGTTGGCAATATGGCTATAGAACAGGTCCTTGTCAAACGTGAACACGGGCAAGGTGTCAACCTTGTTTAGCACGATGGCGGAAGCAGCCTGGAAAACACCCGGGTACTTCAACGGCTTGTCGTCACCTTCGGGTACCGAAAGGATCATTGCCTTCATGTTTTCACCCAGGTCAAAATCGGTTGGGCACACCAAATTGCCCACATTCTCGATGATGATAAGGTCGAGCTTGTCCAAGTCGAGCACGTCAACCGCACGACGGATCATATCGCTTTCCAGGTGGCATGCCCCACCCGTGTTGATCTGCACAGCGGCAATGCCCTGGGCTTTGATCTTCTCAGAATCAACCGAAGAGGCAATGTCTCCCTCGATAACCGCAATGTTGAATTCATCGCGCAGCGCCTCGATGGTGGCAAGGATGGTTGAGGTTTTGCCGGAACCAGGCGATGCCAAAAGATCGAGCACGAACACCTTCTTTTCGGCAAACAGCTCACGATTGCTCTTTGCGAGCTTGTCGTTCTTGTCAAGGATGGGTTGTTTCATATCGATCTGCATTGGTTGCCTCCATGTTCTTTGGGGAGTTACCTACTGAATGGTAAAGCGTCGCACCGACGCCAGTTTGCTAGTGCTCGTTTGACTGAAGCTACGACTCCTCGGCGGAATCATCTTCATCGGGAATATCGACCTCGATTGAGTCGATCTGCATTTCTTTGCCAGCAATAAGTTGTGTGAACCCACTTCCGCACTGGGGACACATTACGTGGTAGCGGTCGTGTTCGAATTCGCTTCCGCACTCCAAGCAAACGCTTACCGGCTGGATCATATTGATCTTAAAGTCGGCGCCTTCGCACATGGTGCCTTCCGAAAGCGCTTCGAAGGCGAAACGAAGGGCATCTTCCACGGCTTCAGTCATCACGCCCACGGAAAGATCGATTTCCAAAACCTTGGTGGCGCCGGCGTTGCGAGCCGCTTCCTCGACCGACTCCATAACACCTGTCATAATGCCTAGCTCGTGCATGGCTACTTGCCTTCGCTCTCTTCTTCGCCCCACAGATGTTCACGATAGCGCTGCTTCAGGTCTTTAAGTTCAGCACGAGCTTCCTGGGCTTCAAGCTCTTCAGCCTTTTCCGCTTGTTCCTTGCGCTTAATGCGACGGCTGAGGCCAACGCGCGCGGCAAGCAGACTGACTTCGTACAGAACCACCATCGCGGCGAACATAAGGCCCATGGTTACAGGAGAAGCATCGGGCGTTACCGCTGCAGAGAACACCAGCAGGACGATATATACCGTACGCCAGCTCGCGCGCAATTTTTTATAGGGAACTACACCGAACATTACCAGGTAGAACACCACCAGGGGCATTTCAAAGCCAACGCCGAAGCCCAGCTCGAACTTGATAATGATGTCTACCCACTGGCCGGCTTCGGGAAGAATGGTTGCAAAGCCCGATGCCTGGTCGGTGAGCCACTGAAAGGCGGGGTTCAGGATGATGCAGTAGCAAAATACTGTGCCGATGATGAACAGGGCCAGAGCGGCGATAAACGTAGGCAGGAACCATTTACGCTCACGCGGCTTCAACGCTGGCAGGAAAAACGCCAAGATCTGCCACAGCGTGATAGGGGCAGTTGCAACTACAGCGGTCCACAATGCCACGGTAATGCGCACCGAAAAAGCGTCGAAAGCGCCCAAGACATTGAGCATCACGTCGCCGTTGCCATCAGTGGGCATGAACTCTGCCACGGGAGCCAGCAAGAATTGAACTACGGTTCCCGTAGAAAGATAGAAAACGCAGGTTGCCGCAATGAGGCAAACAATCACGCGCACAAGGCGCATGCGCAATTCGCCCAAATGCTCCATGAGCGACATGCGCGCCGGTCCGATTGCCATACGCTATTCGCCCCCTTCCGTTACCGCTGCTTCCTTTTGCGCAGCACGAGGAGCGGGCTTCACTGGCTTGGTGCCAAACAGCTCGTCGGGGGTAAAAGCCGGTGCCGGCTTTGCCGAGGGCATGGGCTTAGATGTAGATTCCACATGATCGGCTGCCTTTGCCGCAGCCTCTTCGGACTTGCCCTCCGCAGCTTTTTCAAGCTCTTCGGCCTTTTTTGCCGCCTCCGCCTTCATGGCAGTGCGATTGGCGTCGATCTGCTGGCGCTTCAAGCGCTCGGCACGCTCTTTGTCGTAGCGAGCCTTGCGCTCAGCAAACGATTCCTGGGTTGCATGCGGGGCTGGCTTCGAGCCAGAACCAGACGCGGCCTTTTTGCCTGCATCAGGGTCCAAAACCTCGTCGTTGATAACCGCCTTCATTTCTTCCTGCGCCTGCTTGAATTTGTTGAGCGCAACACCCAACGTTTTTGCCATTTCAGGCAACTTGTCGGGGCCAAAAATCAAGAACGCGAACAGCAGGATTATGAATAGCTCAAATCCGCCAATGCCGAACAACTGGTACTTCCTTATCTCTTCAGCGCTACCAAACCGCATAACGGCAGGCGGCGCTTAGTGGTTTTGCCGCTTGGAGCCTTTATTGGTTTCCGCCAAGGAACATAAGGCCCATGGTGGGAAGAGAAAGGGCCAAGATCAAAATCACGCACACCGCAATAACGAATATGCGCTTGAGAAGCTCATCGCGCTTCTTCTTTTCTTCGGCAAGACGCTGACGCTCGAGGGCGCGCTCTTCGCGCTCCTTCAGCTGCTTTGCCGTCATCTTCTGCTTTTTACCGTTAGCCATTGAATCTCTTTCCGTAAGCGTGTGGTCACCTTAACGCACGGCACGCAAAACAAGCCCCTCTTTTCGACAAGAGGGGCTTACTGGTGCCAATAGGTATTAAGAGCGAAGGCGACCGCGAATCTCAAGTACGTGCGCGATGTTCTTCGCTACTTCACCGGCAACGTGCAGGCGTCCACGTTCGTAGAGGACCTTGCCGTCTACCATGGTCATGGAAACATCACCGTTACCCACAGAACCCAAAAGGGCAGAAACGGGGTCTGACGTGGGAGTAGAGTGCGAACCAGACAGATCGACCGCAACGATGTCGGCGCGTTTGCCAACCTCGAGCGAACCAACCTTGTCGTCGATGCGCAGCGCCTGGGCGGCACGCAAGGTGCCCATTTCCATAAGCGTGCGGGAATCGAGGAATTCGCCGGTAACAGCACGCTGAATGAGCAGCTCCATGCGCATTTCGCTAAAGATGTCCATCGTGTCGATAGAAGCCGGAGCGCCAGTGCCCAGACCCACACGCATGCCAGAACGCAGGTACTCGCTCACAGGAGCAACGCCCATGCCCAACTGAGCATTCAAGCTGGGGCATGCGCATACGGCAACGTCATATTCCTTCAAGTGCCTGATGTCTTCGTCGTTTACGCGTACGCCATAGACGATCATCACGTTCTTTGCGTCAAACAAGCCCCAGTTCAACACGTAGTTGACGGGAGTTGCGGAAGTGGGAAGCCATGGCGGAACCTCCATGAAGCCCTGCATTCCCAGATCTTCGTCCAGGCCAGAGGGAGCGCCGTACTTCACGAAGCGGTACTCTTCGCTGCTGCCCGCCAAATCCATTGCGATAGGCAGATCGCCGTTATCGGAGGCGTACTTCACCACGCTGCGATACAGCTCGGGATGGCATTCGTACACCGGATCTGGTGCAACGCCCAGGGTGATGCGGTCGGGGTCGATGGTCTGCGACCACTTTTCCAAGTCGCTATCGGCCTTCTTAATGGCGTAGTTAACCAAGCGCTTGTCGATTGCCCCTGCTTCGCGATAGAACATGCCGCGCAAGCCGAGCTTCTGAGCAGCGGAAACGCAAGCACCCGTAGATGTGATGTCCGCCACGGTGGTAACGCCCGAAGAAAGCGCCTCAAGGCCGCCCAAGAACGCAGAGTCAAATGCCTCTGCATAGGAAATGCGCTTACGCAGCGCAGCAATTTCCTTGCGCCACTGAACAAAGGGCAGGTCGTGCACCAAACCGCGGAACACAGCGTCTTCCATGCGAGCATGCAGGTCGATAAAACCTGGGGTAAGCGCAGCCATGCCGAAGTCTTTTACCTCTTCGTTGGGGTAGCGCAAGCGCATCATTTCTGCATCGCCGATGTCGGCAATAGCACCATCTTTAATGAAAACCGCACCGTGCTCGATGGGCTCGGATGAAACCGGAACAACGTATTCAGCGATCAGTAGCATGCGCATCCTCCCGATAGAGTAATTCTTTGCAATGATAGCATTGCGGCGTTTATATCTTGCCGTTTTTCACAGACCCCTAACGAGCCAGATACGCAAGCGTGCCGTTCTTGTCTATAATCAGCTAACGCAGACGGCAATACTCGTACCTAAGGACGCGATAGCGCATGAGCAACACCCCTCAAACGCCCGAAAAGCAAGCAGACCACTCCATTGACACCGCCACGGGCCAGGAGGCCCCTGCTGAGATTTCTTCTGCTCGCGTGAAGAAAATCTTCACCGATATCGCTTGGAAGTACGAGCGTTTCAACAAGCTCTCCAGCTTCGGCCAATACCGCAGCTGGCTACGCACGCTTATCGATAAATCGCCCATTACCAGCGAAACGCTGATGCTCGATATTGCCGGCGGCACGGGCGATGTGACGTTTACGGCCTGCGAACGAAAACAGCCCGAGCACATCATTCTTTCTGATTACACGCCCGCCATGCTCGAAGTAGCCCAAAGCCGACTTGATGCGGGCGAGGCAAACGGCGTTCCCGTTGAGCTTGCTGTGGTTGACGGGCAGGACATCCCCTATGAAGACGAGTCTTTCGACATAATCACCATGTCGTATGGCATTCGCAATATGCCCGAACGCGAACGTGCGCTTTCTGAAATGTATCGCGTGTTGAAGCCGGGCGGCGCGCTGTGCGTGTTGGAGTTCTCAACCCCGCCCAACCCCCTTATGAGCTTGGGTTACAACCTGTATTTGCGCTGGGGCATTCCCGCCTGGGGAAAGATCGTCACAGGCGATGCTTCGGGCTTTGTGTACCTGGCGAAGTCGATTAAGGCCTTTCCTGATCAAAAGGGCTTCACGCGCATGCTGAAGGATGCGGGCTTTTCCCATGTCGAATACACCAATGTAACGTTTGGCGTTGCCGCTGTTCATATCGCTTACAAGGAATAGCGGGCAAGACGCCCGCATAGGGCGCGCTATGCCCGTAGCCTTCCTACGCGGCCTCGCCCTTCGCCCAAACGCCCCGCATATGGCGCACTATACAACAACCCTAACCTCCGGCCTGCATCGTTTCTTTCGGACACGCATGCTAGAAGAGCCATTTCCTCAGAATGCATACTAACGACAACGAAAGGGCGGCAGGCATGGTCAGCCCAGCCGCCAAGCACACCGACAAGTCCAGGCGCCCCTGCGCATAGCGCGCTGTACATACACGTCATACATGGTGACGGGACAGTTGAGACACTAAAAAATGGACGCGGGCCTCGGTTCTTAACCAGGGTGCGCGTCCATGCTCATTTTTTAGCACATCTGGGCGTGGCGGAATAGACAGACGCGCCAGTCTCAGAAGCTGGCAGGCGCCCCTGGCATAGTGCGCTGTAGCCAGAACTACTCGATGACATAGGCCGCCACGATTTCGGCGTAATAGGCCGTGTGTTTGTTGGGACCGCCCAGCATTTCGTCGACGGGATACCACTTTTCTGCATCCGCGGCATCAAGATTGGCAAGATCCTGTTCCTGTTTGAACAGAACGCGGCACTCCAACGTAAGGGGAAGCTCGCGAATGCCTGGCACATTTACCTCTTCGGGCTCTTCAAGCGTGAGTCCCAGCTCGGCAATCTTATCCATATCGCGACCCGATTTTGCGCCGCATACCGCGGTGATCTTCTTGTCGAACTCGCCCATGGGCAGGTTCACTGTGAACTCGCCTGTGGCATCCAGGAATTCCTTGGTGAAACGGCTTTCGCGCACATAGGTAATGAACAGGGGCTTTCCCCACTCAATGGCCATACCGCCCCAGCTGATGGTCATGGTGTTAACCTGACCGTCTTTCTTGGTGGTGAGCAAGACGGCATCGTTGACCTTCTTCATGATTTCGCCAGCGTGTTCAATTGCATCGATAGAGCGCTTCATACCAATCTCCTTTACGCGTGTTTTCGCGATCGATTATACCGAAGAGGACACCGAGGCTGCGAACACATTGCGTTCTCCCGTACACGACAGGCAGTCCCGAGCCCCGACTAATACGTCCCGTCAACCAAGACCCAAGAAACAGAACCTAGTACGCCTCGTCGAGCGGAGCGTGGGCTTTCACATCGCAATCCAAGCCAAAGAACTTGCCCTGCTTATAGCGATCGAGCGCCACCAGGGCGATCATGGCAGCATTGTCTGTGCAAGCGGAAAGCGGAGGCATGGTAAGGCGAACGCCGATTTGATGACACATGGCCTCGTAGGCGTGACGCAGCTCAGGGTTGGCGGCAACGCCACCACCCAGGCAAAACTCCTTTGCGCCCGTCTGGCGAAGCGCCGTACGGGCCTTGGCCACTTGAACATCGATAACTGCAGCCTGAAAGCTTGCCGCCACATCAGCCTGATTGATCTCACGGCCCGCCTGCTGCTCTTTCTGCAAGTAGGTCATAACCGAGGTCTTCAAGCCCGAAAGCGAGAATTGCAAATCGCCCGAATGCATCAGCGCGCGAGGGAAGCGAACAGCCTTAGGGTTGCCCTTTTCGGCCAAAGCGGAAATGAGCGGACCGCCAGGGTACCCCAGCCCCATTGCCTTTGCCACCTTGTCGAAGGCCTCTCCTACCGCATCGTCGAGCGTTGAACCCATGGTTTCATAGCTGCCCCAATCTTTCACATGCACCAACATGGTGTGGCCGCCCGAAACGAGCGAAACCACCATGGGCGGCTTGATATCGGGGCAGGCGATCTTGTTCGCGTACAGGTGGCCCTCTAGATGGTTCACGCCAATAAGCGGCACATCGCAAGCCCAGGCCAAACCCTTCGCGAATGCCGCGCCCACAACCAAGGCACCAACCAAACCAGGCGCATAGGTTACCGAAACAGCGGCCAAATCGCCCCAAGAAAGATCGGCCCTGCCTGTGCGCTCGCGCGCTTGGGCCAAGCACTCGATCACCACTCCACCGATAGCTTCAATGTGCTTGCGGCTGGCAATTTCAGGCACTACCCCGCCGAAACGGGAATGAAAATCAATCTGAGAAGCAACCACATCAGCAACAATAGTTCCCGCTTCGTCGATAAGCGCTGCGGCCGTTTCGTCGCACGAAGATTCGATAGCCAAGATGAGCTTGCCTTCAAGTGGCACGCGATCTCCCGCAGCTTCGCCCGCGTGTGCAGCTGCAGCATTCAAACGCAACTCCATACCGGCAACATCGTGCTCGGAAAGAGGAAGCGGCCCTTCATAGATGCAGGCGTTTTCCCCATCAGAATAATAGCGTGGTCGAATGCCGATATTCTTCAAGCCCAGACGCTCGTAGAAGGCATGCGCGCCCGTATTCGACGCGCGGACCTCAAGGGTCATTTCCTTTGCGCCCAAATCGCGCGCATCAAGGGCAATGTGCGCCAAAAGCTCTTGCGCAATACCCTGACGCCTATAGGCTGGATCGGACGCCACCTTCAGCAACTGCACCTGACCGTCGTTTATCCAGCCGCCGGCATAACCCACCAGCTTCGCTTCGCCAACGTTCACCGTACGCTTACGCGTATCCGCAACTTCGAACGCCGCCCACCACGTACGGTCGGGGCGAGGCAGTTCGTCGAGCACCTGCGCCTCGTTCCAGGCATCCGTGCCCATAACCTGCGACTCCATGGCGGCAACCGCAGGCACCCATGCCGCCTCAAGCGGCTGATAGCGAACCACCGATCCACCCTGCACACCCGACTCAAGGTCCTTCGCCTCAACGGCGTTGGCTTCGGCGTCCTGCTTGGCAAATTTGATGCGCTCATGCTCTTCAGCATCGGAAAGGCGTGTGTACACGGGAAGAAGCGTGCAAGGGTCGCCCAGTGCGCCATCATCAGGGTCGAACGAGCCCTTCGCCCAAGCCTCCTGTGCCGCAAGGAGAAGGCCGGCACCCGTTGGATACCGTTCTTCTTCGCCCGCAACGCTACCGCAATCTTCACACAGGTCGGAGTATTTCTTCAGCGCATCACCCACGATGCGCTGATCGCTTCCGCTTCCCAGCCATTCGGGCAGAGCAGCCGCCTTCATGACGGTGTCGGAATTCAAGCGTTCGATACCGCTATCGGTAACGTGATAACGAACAGGATAGACTTCTTTGCGCATCGCATCGCCCAGCACCACCACCGAGCCGCGAACCCCATTGGCCCACTGCTGCCACGCCTGAGCGTCTGAGGTGGAAACGCCGAACAGCGGCACGCCCAAACCGATGGCGACGCCCTTGGCGCTGGCAAGGCAGATGCGCACGCCGGTAAACGAACCAGGGCCACGACCGCACACTACGCATGCAACGTCGCCGCGCGAAATGCCTGTATCTGCCAACAAGGCATCGATTTCGGGCAAAAGCTTAACGTTCGATGCGCGAAACGCACCAACCTCGCGCGAGGCGACGCATTCGATAGTCTTCTTGGCACGATCGAGAAGACCTATCCCCAAGGAGATCATTTCATTTGCCGTGTCGAAAGCAACTACGTAGTTGTTCATGCGAATCCTGTTCTTATTGCATTGCGGCCGCCGAAAACGCCTCCCCAAAAGCAACGGAGGCGACACGGGATGAGCGAGCGACGCTTGATGCTGGTTTTCTTTCGCTAGCTATCCTAGCGCATGCCCCTGAAAACAGAAAAGCCAGGCGCAATCCTTCTGAAAAGAACGCGCCTGGCAAAAAACTAAGCCAACGCAGCCTGCCAGCCCTGAAGCATTGCTTCGGCCGATCCGTGGGCACATGCCCGAATCGCCCGAACGCCTTCGCCCTCGACGGAAAGATACACCTCGAGCCGATCTTCTGGCATTTCTTCGGGAAACTTCGAAGCCCACTCAATGCAGGAAACGCCATCGCCTTCGACGTATTCGTAAAATGCCAAGTCTTCCAATTGGTAAGGGGAATCAAGGCGATACAGATCAAAATGGTACAGGGGAATACGCCCATCGGTGTATTCGATCACCAAGTTGAAGGTTGGACTCGTTACCGCCTGCTCAACGCCCAAGGCCGCTGCCAGCCCCTGGGTAAAGTGCGTTTTCCCTGCACCCAGATCTCCATCAAGCGTCACGACGGCACCTACATCGAGCACGCCAGCCAATGCCGCTGCGCAAGCCTGCGTTTCCTCCACCGAAGAGGTGCGTGCTATTTCAACCCATTTATCGGACATAAAGATTCCCTTCGGAAATGCAGGATCTAACAAGAGCGCTCAATGAGGGGTACCCCCCATTGAGCGCTTTGGCGCCTTGGCGCCCAAACATTCATGTAATGGCAAGCGAAATTACCTGATGGTCTTTTCTGCGGCCGAAACCGTATGCTCCATGGTGATGGAAGTGGTAACGGAACCAAGACCGCCCGGAACCGGGGTAATGGCGTCGACAATGGGCTCGACCGATTCATAGTCGACATCGCCGCACAGGTTGCCATCCTTGTCGAAGTTGATGCCAACATCCAAAACCGTCTGGCCCTCGCGGAAACACGATGCGTCAAAGGCACGAGCGCGGCCTGTAGCGCAAATAACGATGTCTGCCGTGCGCATGATCTTAGGCAGATCTTCCGTACGGGAATGGCAGATAGTTACGCTGGCATTGCGACGGAGAAGCAGCATGGCAACAGGCTTGCCTACCACGAGGCTGCGGCCAACAACAACTACATGCTTGCCTTCTACGGGGATATCGTAAAAATCGAGCGCCCTCACGCAAGCTTCTGCGGTGCTAGGAGCAAAGCCTTCCTTGGCATCGGTAAACACCGCACCGAGCGATGCGGTGGAAACGCCGTCGATGTCTTTCGCCATGGCAAGCTCATCACACACAAGCTTGTCTTCCATGTCGGTGGGAAGAGGGCGGAACACCAAGCAACCATGAATGTTTGAATCGGCGTTGATGCGGCGAATTTGCAGGAGCAGCTTTTCCTGGGAAACCTTTTCATCAAGCTCGAACACGCGCGTGGTCAGACCCAAAGCCTTTGCGCGCTTGCAAGCAGTGCGCTCGTAGCTCAGGTCGTCGGGGCGGGATCCCACGCGAACGATAGCGAGCGTAGGTTCGATGCCCAAGATTTTCAGGCGCTCAACACGATGAGCAAGATCAGCGGCAATCGCATCAGTAACTGGTTTCGATTTCAAAATGCGAGTCATACTTATCTGAGTCCCTCCAACACAAATACGTAAATATCATCGGCACGCTTGCCCCATTCAATAATGAGACATTCCGTTTCGTCAGTGTAACGCTTCGCAAGCTCACGATCCTCGAGCATTTTGGCATTGACGAAGATGTTCAGGGCGGCACCCTTTAGCGCCCCCTTTGCAAAGGAAACACCCGTGGCAACGTCGGAAAGCGCCATCTTTGAGCCATTATGAGCCATAAAATCGGAAAGATCGATAACGCGAGCGCATGCTTTCATGATCGACAGAGGCACTTCGATGGCATCGATGAGCGCCTTCTGCATTGCTTTGGTGCGCTGTGCCTTTTCTTCTTCGGTAGCGCGGGGCATTTTAAAGCATGCCGCCAGGGGAGCAAATGCCTCAGAGTCCTTCTTCGACAAAGCAAGGAGCTCTTCGCGCACCTGCTGAAGCTGCGATAGGCATTCCTTCACCTGGTCTTCCACATCGGCATAGCTTTTCTTGCCAACCGTCAAGTTTCCCACCATGGAATTCAACGCCGAACCCAAAGCTCCCACATATGCGGCGGCAGCACCACCACCAGGGGTTGGGGTGCCAGCGGCAACCTCGTCAATAAATGTCCACTCGCTCAAGATGTTTCCTAATCGTTTATTACCTATGACAATGATACGGGCCAGCGCACCTGCGCCAGCCCGATAATACCTTGCTAGTATTTCCAGCTATTTTCTAGCAGCCTAGAACAAGCCAGAGATCTTGCCCGCCTCATCAACGTCGATCTTGAAGGCGGCAGGAGCCTTGCCCAAGCCCGGCATGGTCATGACATTGCCGGTGAGGGCAACAACGAAACCAGCGCCTGCAGATACCTTAACCTGACGAACCGTGATGCGGAAATTGCGCGGAGCACCAAGCAGCGCAGCATCGTCGGAGAAGCTGTACTGGGTTTTCGCCATGCAAACCGGCATAGATCCAAAGCCCAATTCTTCAAGATGCTTGATTTCCTTCTTCGCAGCAGGAGCAAAGTCTACCCCATCTGCGTGGTAAATGCGCTTGGCAACTGCCTCGATCTTTTCCGCGAGACCCATATCGTCTTCGTAGGTGAAGGTCAGGGAGCTTTCCTGCTCGCACAGACGCATGACTTCCTCGGCCAGCTCTACGCCGCCTTCGCCGCCCTTTGCCCAAACCTGGGAAAGAGCAACGTTGACACCGAGCTCCTGGCACTTGGCGCGAACCAGGTCGATTTCCGCCTGGGTATCAGTGGGGAACTCGTTGATGGCGACAACACACGGGAGACCGAATACCTGAGTGATGTTTTCCACGTGCTGAAGCAGGTTGGGAAGACCCTTTTCCAGCGCCTCGAGGTTTTCCTCGTTCAGATCCGCCTTGGCAACGCCGCCATGGTTCTTCAGTGCGCGAACCGTGGCAACTACTACAACGGCATCAGGCTTCAAGCCCGCAAGGCGACACTTGATGTCCAGGAACTTCTCGGCTCCCAGGTCAGCACCGAAACCGGCTTCAGTTACCGCGTAGTCGCCCAAAGCAAGAGCCATGTTGGTTGCCATGATGGAATTGCAGCCATGTGCGATGTTGGCGAAAGGACCGCCGTGCACGAATGCAGGGGTTCCTTCAAGCGTCTGAACCAAATTGGGCTTCAGAGCATCCTTCAAAAGTGCTGCCATAGCGCCTTCGGCATGAAGATCATGGGCGGTAACGGGCTTATCGTCGCGGGTGTAGCCAACAACGATGCGGCCCAAGCGCTCCTTCAGGTCGGTGATGGAGGTTGCCAAGCAGAAGATGGCCATAACCTCGGAGGCAACCGTAATATCGAAGCCGTCTTCGCGGGGAACGCCGTTGGCTTTGCCGCCCAAGCCACACACGATGTTGCGCAGCTGACGGTCGTTCATGTCAACAACGCGCTTCCACGTAATGCGACGAACATCGATGCCAAGCTCGTTGCCATTGTGGATATGGGCATCGAGCAGAGCAGCGAGCAAGTTGTTTGCCGCGCCAATAGCATGGAAGTCGCCCGTGAAATGCAGGTTGATTTCTTCCATAGGGATTACCTGGGAATAGCCACCGCCTGCGGCGCCGCCCTTGATGCCGAATACCGGCCCCAGGCTGGGCTCGCGCAAAGCGATTACCGTCTTCTTGCCCAAGCGGGAAAGAGCATCGCCCAAGCCTACCGTCGTGGTGGTTTTACCTTCGCCGGCAGCGGTGGGGTTGATTGCGGTAACCAGCACCAACTTACCAGGCTTATGGTCTTCGTTGCGGAGCAGGTTGTAGTCAACCTTTGCCTTGGTCTTGCCGTAGCACTCGAGGTGCTCTTCAGAGATACCTGCCTTTTCAGCGATTTCGGTAATGGGGCGAGGCGTTGCCGCCTGCGCAATTTCAATATCTGTCAGCATAAACAGTTCGCTTCCTCTTCTTGGCTTATTGCTCTGTCCTACTGGGTTTTACTGGGCAATCTCATCGTAGATCATACGCAAACCCTGCAAAGTGAGTTCGAGGTTGATTTCGGCGATGTGCTTCGATGCGGGGGCGATGCGGTGTGCCAAACCACCGGTTGCCACTACCTTGGCTTCGTAGCCCAGCTGATCGAAAACGCGCTCGACCAAACCGTCGACACGGGCAGCCTCACCGTACACCACGCCAACCTTAAGCGCATCGGCGGTATTGGTTCCGATTGCCGTACCCGGGTCTTCCAATTCTACGGAACGCAACAACGCTGCGCGGGAAAGCAGGCTGCGCATGGACGAATCGACGCCGGGGGCAATGATGCCGCCCACAAACGTGCCTGTTTTATCGATGATCTCGATATTGGTAGCAGTACCGAAATCGACCACGATGACAGGCGAACCGTACAGGCATTTCGCAGCGGCGGCATCTGCCACGCGGTCGGCGCCCAATTCGGCAAACTTCTCCTGGTCCATGTTGATAAGGTGCCCCACGGTTTGAGCGGAGATAACAAGCAGCTGAACGCAGAACGAGCGATAGCATGCCTTTTCCCAATTATGGGTAAGAGCAGGAACCACCGAGGCCAAAATGGCACCGTCGATGCACTTGGGATCAACGCCTTCGGCCTCCATCAGAACATGCAGTTTAATTCGGAGCTCATCACTGGTGTGGTCTACGTTGGTAGCCACACGCCACATATGAACCAAATGCTCACCATCGTATACACCGAGCACGGTTTGGGTATTTCCCACGTCAATCGCAAGTAACATGTTTCTGACAATCCCTTCAGGTTTAAGCGATACGAGCGAATGCTACCATACTATCGATTTTGGACGGCAATCCCTTAGCCGTAACCGTAATTATCGCATCCGCAGAAGGTGGCGCAATGGAAAATCCCGCTCGCATACTCATCGTAGACGATGAGCCTTCCATCACTGAATTTGTAAGCTATGCCATGCAGAAGGAAGGCTACCTCACCGAGGTGGCTTCAAACGGCGAAGAAGCACTCGAGAAAATCGAGAGCGACCACTTCGATCTGTTCATTTTAGACATCATGCTGCCTGGTATCGACGGATATGAACTGTGCCGCCGCATCCGAGCGAAGATGACCACGCCCATCCTGTTCCTTTCTGCGCGCGACAGCGAACTGAACAAAGTCGTAGGGCTCGAGCTTGGCGCTGACGACTATCTTGCAAAACCCTTCGGCGTGCGCGAGCTTCTTGCACGCACCCGCGCCCTCCTGCGTCGCAGCCAAGGCCTGGAAAACGCGCAGCCCTCGAATGAGGTAACGGCGAGCGGCATCACCTTGAACGAAGACACGCACGTTGCCCAAGGAGAAAAAGGGGCCATCGACCTTACTCCACGCGAATTCGAGCTGCTGAGCTGCCTTATGCACAATGCCGGCAAGGTGGTCTCCCGCGAAGACCTTCTTCACGATGCATGGGGATGGGAATTCATCACGGAAACGAAAACAGTCGACACGCACATCAAGCGTCTTCGCGATAAGATTGAGGCAGCCGGGTACGATCCGAAGCTCGTCGAAACGGTGCGCGGATACGGCTATCGCTTCAAGAAATAAGGGGGCGTTTGCAGACCAGCGCATGCGCTATCTGCCGCTTCGCCGGCATTGGCGTGCTGAGCAGCCTGCAGGCTTGCAGGCTGACGCATACGCTGTCTGCTGCTTCGAGGGGATTCAATGAGGCTGTTTACCAATATTTCTTTTCTCACCGCTTTGCTGGCTATTTTCGGCTGCTCTGTTACGGCTGCCATTGCCGTGCTGGCATTCGGCTGTTCGCACTTCATCTTGGCATTTATCATCCCTGTTTCCTGCCTCTGCTATTTCTTGAGCTTGCTTATTGCGCATTTCATCGCCCAACCGCTCACTGAATTGGCACAGAAAACGCGCGCCTACCGCGAAGGCGACAAGAGCATCGTGTTCGAGCCCACAGGCGCACTGTACGAAGCCGACCAATTGTCCGAAGATTTCCGCGAGCTGAACCGCGCCTACGAGGCGAAGCTCAACGAGCTTTCCAAAGTGCAGGACCGCCAGGATTCTTTCGTGAGCGATGTTGCCCACGAATTCCGCACGCCCCTCACCGCCATCAGCGGCAATGCCGAATTGATGCTCGATCCCGATATGCCCCAGTCAACACGCGAGCATTTCTGCGAGATCATCCTGAGCGAGTCGGAACGTCTGAAAAAGCTCACCAATTCGCTCTTGGCGCTGCAGCACGCAAAAGAAGGCGTTCCCGCAGCGGCCCTGAAGCGCTTAGATATCGCACCCGTTGCCCAAGAAGTCATCGAAATGCTTGAGCCCATCGCCCAAGACAAGAACGTCACCTTAAGCGTAGAGGGCGCTGCCCCCGATATCCTAGGCAACACCGATCGTCTCAAACAGGCCATCATCAATTTGGTCGATAATGCCATTCGGCATGTTGAAGAAGGTGGCCATGTCCGCGTCTTGCTTTCCGGCGTAAACAACCAGGCGATAGTTGCCGTGAAAGACGATGGCTGCGGCATCGAAGATGACCCTTCCCTCCTGTTCAAGCGCTTCTACCGCAGCGATGCCTCGCGCGCACGCAACAGCGGAGGTGCGGGACTCGGGCTGGCCATCGTGAAGGAAATTGTAGAGAGCTTCGACGGCACGGTAACCGCATTCAACGCCCCCGAAGGCGGCGCCGTGTTCGTGATGGCGTTCCCCGCCCTGTAGCTTTCCGTTGCCGCACCGATGCGCCCTTTCGGGAATGCATCGCGACGAAATAGTGCCATGACTTGCCGCTTAGGAATGCACTGCGGCTAGGTCTTGCCAAGGAGGGCGCCTTTCGACGGCGCGCGGTTTTTTCTTGCCCACTGACATTCCTGCATAAAGAACGAACCGCATCGCTGGCGCCGCCATGTAGGGGACAGATCACAGCGCTGGTACTTCCACGTAGAGGACGAGCCGCAGCGCTAACACCCCAACAGAGGACGAACCACAACGCTTTTGCCTCCACGTAGAGGATGAACCACGACGCTAGCACCCCAATGAAGGACGAGCCACAGCGTTTGCCCCTTCACGTAGAGGATGAATCACGACGCTAACACCCCCCCACATAAAGGACGAGCAGCAGCGCTTGCGCCTTCACGTAGGGGACACGCTAATATCCCAGTGAAGGTCGAGCCGCGATGCTGGTCGCGCCCTGAGCTCCCGCGCAGGCAGGAATCGCAAAGCTCCCGCACGAAAGACAAGTCGAAAAAGAGTGGCAAGATTTGCCCACTGTGCATGATTTGAGGGATGCGGACGGAAAAAGAGGGTCTTCGTGGCAAGATACTCGCGAAATGCATTCCCCGACGGCATTTTGCAGGGCATTTTGCATACATGGAGAGCATATCTTGCCAAAATCAGCTGATTTTGGATGCATGGCGGCGATATCTTGCCACGAAAGGGCCTTTTTCCTGTCCGGGGCCCCTTCGGGAATGCATCGCGACGAGATATTGCCATGACTTGCCGCTTAGGAATGCACTGCAGCTAAATCTCGCCAAGGAAGGCGCCTTCTGGCAGCGCGCGAATACACAACGGCGGTTTCTTGCCAGGCTTCACCCGATGCTTACGCGCAAAAAGGGGTTGTAGGACAAAGGCTGTAGGACAAAAAAGGGGGACCGTATGATGCGATCCCCCTACCTAATGGTCAATCAGGGCCAGTCCGACGTCCGGGTCGATCAGGCCCAGCTCGATGCCCAGATCCAACTGGACCAGTCCGATATCCAGATCGAACAGTGCCAGTCCGATGTCTAGATCGAACAGGACCTGCCTGATATCCGGATTAATCGAAGTCATTCGATATCCGGGTCCGTCAAAGTCAATCCGATATCCGCAATACAACTTCGATAGCTACGCCCGGGTGTTTAGATGAAACGACAACCTCACAAGCCGTAATACAGCTTCGATAGCTACGCTTGCAAACCTAGCGAGCAACCACAGCGCTTACTGCCTGGGCAATCAGCACAGCGGCAACCATCTTCATCACGTCAATCAGAACGAACGGCGCAACTGCAGCGGCAAAAGCAGCCTCGGCGCTGAGATGACCCGCCACCATGAGCCATGCCCAACCAAACACATAGAGAACCACCAGGAACACCACGCCCATAACTACGTTGCGGGCAAGAACGCCAGCGGCAATGTGGGTACCAAAGAATGATTTCTGCTCTTCGGAAGCAAACAAGGGGGTGCGCTTCAGCAGAGTAGCAACGGCGATAGCAACCACGGCGGCAACAAAGAAGCCAACGATGAAACCACCCGTGGGACCCATCAGTGCAGCCAAACCACCCTTAAAGGAAGAGAACACCGGAAGACCCAGACCACCAAGAACGATATAGCCGCCAATTGCGACCAGCGCCTGCTTAGCGGGCAAAGCGAACAGCACAAACATTACGGCAAGCGTTTGCAGGGTGAAGGGAACCGGTCCAAAGGGAACCGTAACCCATGCCGCAACTGCCATAAGAGCGATGGACAAGCCGCAGAACGCGACGGAACGAGCACGAGCGGTGGAGTGCTGCGTCATTACTTCGGACATTTATTTATTCCTTCCTCGATTTGAACAGGCGCATACTGCGCCATGATCGGGCAGTATAACGCACTTTTTCAAATTACGTTAATACACAAATTGGTATGATATGTTGCCTTTTATAAATAATCAGGCGTTTTCCAAACCAATTCAATTCGGTGCAGTTTCGCGTTAGGCGCCATGCGGCACAAAATTGCGGCATGGATGCAACCGAACCCTCCGATGCAGTTTGGCTTTAGTAGCAACGCGACACAAGCGACCGAAGTTCAACGTTAACGGGCATTTAATACAAACACCCACGGATGCTTTGCGAATCACGGCCGCCGCTCGCCTACGGGCAGTCGGCGATAGCCCCTTCGAGCGTCCGCCCTTTCGCGAACAGCCGCCGCTCGTCTACGGGCAGTCGGCGATAACTCCTTCGAGCGTGCGCCCTTTCGCGAACAGCCACCGCTTGCCGACGGGCAGCTGAACAGCTGACGCTCGTCTACGGGCAGGCGTGCTCAACATCGCGTTCTTCGGCGCTGCGTATGACAATCATCCACTAGCACAGGCTGCCAACCAACCCACAAGCGAAACCCGCATGGAATCTGAAGTGTCTACGACTGCTTCGCGCCCTTGCCAAAACGAGACATTTCCTCCCCTGCCTCAACGCGCTTCAAGCGTCGCATTTCGAATGCAAGGAATGCCGCCGCGGTAACAACAGACAGACAATCGGAAATCGGCACCGCAAAATACAAAGCATCCAAACCGGTAAGCGTAGACACCAGCATGGGCAGCACGATGGGCAGCACGATATACAAGGGAATAAGGAACAAAACCTGACGAGTAAGAGAAAGGATGATAGATTTCATCGGCTGTCCCGTTGCCTGGAAGTAGTTGCCCGCCACAATTTGGAAGCCA
>ERZ1026868.543-NODE-543-length-23410-cov-7.036224_pt1 | contig 23410 bp, 20 predicted proteins | sample MGYA00380164_ERZ1026868 | MGnify/ENA primary metagenome ERZ1026868 (study PRJEB33269, sample SAMEA4719800) | human gut metagenome | biome: human-associated habitat; feature: organic feature; material: feces | place: Cameroon | collected 2013-10 ... | reverse complement strand
TAAAGCTCTTAATGCGTCTGTATAATTACCAACTGGGCTTCCAAGCGCCGGCACTCCTGCCTGCATGATGTCTACCCATTTACTTCCTTTTCCTATTACCTGTTTAACCTTGTCTGCTGATAATACTTTTATCTGATCCATATAATTGTCTGGAAGCATGATTTCTCCATCGTAGTTATCGATGATTCTATCAAGGTCTCCATTTTCTCGTGTATAAATAATCTTTGCCAGATTATCAGCTCCACCGACTGACCAGCGCATCTTGCGCCCCTTCATTCGATTTGTAATCAAGCTACAGTTCTGGTTTTCCTGCACTCCCATGTTTTTATAAGTTTGACCTGCAGGAGCCTGCAGATCAACACCCATATTTTTTAGTTGTTCTTGCCAACGCGGAAGTCCGTCAATGTTATTACTTAGATATCTGTATAAATCCCTTGCATTCTTTAGATCTGTTTTATGCAATCCATCGTCGATACTATTTATATATGTTTCTATATCTTGCAGCCCACCAACATAATCTTCCGACATCATCTTGTCAAGAATCCTTCCTGCAATTTTTTTATGTTTAATGCAGCCGCGTATTTTTTTCACGATGTGGAATCGGTCAAGCTGAAAGATTCTCTCTGGATTGTAAGTATTGCTGATCCACGCAGCTCCGTCGCCATTTAATACCCGAATTTGCTCTGCATCTATATGAAAAACACTCTGGATGAGTGCTTCTGTTTTCGTATTAAATTTGTTTGCACCGGTCATCCCGGCAAGTACTTTTTTATTTATTAACTGTTTTCCATCTTCGCTCCAACCACTGTATACCGTTGCCAGTTTCATTTCCTGTGATTTTGATTTCTTCCTGTTTTTTTGTATATTCAAATAAACGCCATCTGCTTCCATGAAGATAATTGGCGTTTCTGTCTCGCCTCTGGTTGTTTCTTCTTCCATCTCAGCCAAGATAATTTCCTCTTGCTTACCAATCTCTTTACCAACCTTCTGTACTACATTCCAAGCACCGTGGCTACTGATAGTCTGTCCTGTTGTTTGGGATATCAATTCTGCAGTTTTCCTGTAAGGCATTTCTGCTGCAGCTTCACTTATGACCTTTGCCAGATTGGAAGAAACTGCCCCAACTTTTTCCATTTTCATTCTATCATCTAAAAGATAAACATAATGTCTAGTATCTCGATCCAGATACATGTGACGTTTATATTCGACTTCCCCATATATTGTCTTAACCGTCGCTTTTCGGATCTGTTTATTTTCGTATCGTTTTTTATCTCTTGTGTTCATCAAGTGTCTGTCAAGTTCTTCGAGAAGTTCTCTCGTCATATTCCTTGCTGCTTCACACACAGCCGAATATATCTTTCGTTCCATATCCTCAAACTTTGCTGTCAGAAGCTCATCCATGTTGTAATTCATATTCATTTCCTCCTGACTTTATATTATAACATTTTAGTCAAAGAAAAAGGATAGCGGTCTCAGACTGCTATCCTCGTCTTTAACCAATATTTATTTTATAGTCCATCGCGATCCAGAGTTTCATCCCTCACTCTGGCATATGCCATCCAGCATCTGTGTTCCTACGCACAGGGCATGCTTTTCTCCACACCAAGTATCATTATCCTTCCAAAGGCTCCCGGTCTCATGGTTGCCATCCCCATCATCGCTCCGTATCTTCCGGTTGAATCACCGTCTCTTTCGCCGTTCTCATTCATACATTTTTGTATCAACAGACTTTATGATATTATCAAAAACGAACTGAATCATAATAAGTTACTTAAGCGGGCTCTGGGTGAATTAATGTTCGCTGTGACTTATTCACTTATCAAGGAACATGCAAGGGTATGCCAATCAGCCCCTTGCATGTTTTATTATATCAGACCTTCTTTTTTTCTAAAAATGTACAAATTCGATTTTTATCTGGATTTATAGATTTATGTCGATGTGCTTTCGTTCCGGTTTATCATGCTGCAGCGCAGCTACACTTTCCTTTTTCTTTCTCTGGGGGATTGGGGAGCACCCCAACAAGCGGGATTTGTGGCATTGTATATATACAATGAACACTAATCCCCTGCTTGCTCAATGTGAGAATGTAAAAACTGGTCAAATCCACTTTTCGAGAACCTGGACGAAAATAAAAGGGTTCAAAATCGAAAATATATTCCTGTACAAAATTCAGGCACAAAAAAACAGCCTATCCATGTATATGATCTGGATAGGCTGCATAATTATCTGATTTCTCTATCTGTTCTTTCTTTTACATTATGCTGTTGCGATTCTTGTTTATATTGATCTAACATCTTCAAAACTGATTGTCTGCCAGAATTAAACTTATCTTTGTTCTCATCCCCAAAAACCTTATATCCCTCAATATATTTACCTGAAGCAATCTGATCTCCTATTATCTGTTGAACATTTTTTTCGTAATCAAAATCTATTTTTATGAATCGTTCCATCTGATCTAACAGCAATATAAATTCTTTAGGTGGGATAATGTTTCAGGTTACCGGTTACTAAAACTGAATCAAATTCTTCCGAGCTTTCTTTTACTTCAAAAAAAGGAATATCGCTCTGATCAAGTAATTGTGCTTTCGTAGTCTCAACATCCTGAATAAGTAATCCAGATTTCAATATAAGAGTAAATGTTTGCTGAAAAGTTTCTTCCGATATTTTTAACTTATCATAATGAAATACTTCTTTATATTCATTTAACATTCTCTCATCATAAATCGGAATTACATTACCAGACTGTATGAGCCTTAAGATATCATACGGATATCCACTACTGGAAATAACTGCAGATACTAACACATTTGTATCCAATACCGCAAAAGCCTTAATTTTCATCTGACATTTTCCCCCTTTTTAGTTCTTCCCTTATTTCTTCCGTTAGAATTGCAGCTTCTTGCGGAGTATAAAGTCGTCCATGAGCGGCTAAGAATTGCTCACGCATGTCTTGAAATAATTCAACCAATGTTTTTTCTTTCTCCATGATTGCATCCCTCCTTTGATATTAGATAGCACCATCAAACCAGAATTTTGTAACACTTTTTCAAACACCTTAGATTCTTACATATATTTTATTTCATGATTCTGCAACATTCAAGCACAAAACGGCATATTTGATATCCCCTTCTCGAAAAATGTGTACAAAAATGACGAGATCAAATCTCTGATCCCGTCATTAGTCTTTATTCCTGGATTCACTTCCGGAATAAAATTCACTTCGTATTAATGAAAAACATATATCTGTTTTATCATTATCAATATTATTTTAATTAAGTCTACAATAATTGCTGCTCATTCTGACCAGTTCATTAGTTGAATATTTGCGATATAGATTATTTAACTCCATATCATAACCGGCAACACTAAATTCACTCTCTTTTTGTTTCAAAATTGTCTTTAATAATTTTCGTGAAAAGTTATCTGATAATACAACTTGTCTCATATTCTCAATTTTTCCGGTAGAACAATCAATGAGCATGATCACCATACTTAGACCTATTTTTTCTGCAGGTATCTTAAAATCCGACAGGTATGGGCTCAAATGAATTGAATATGGTGCGTCCATCCATTCGAGGTTTCCGATTTTGACTGTGAGCATAATGATATTTTTTAATTCAATGAACCGAATTTCAAATTTATTGCCAGCGGTAAATTGCTGTTGTTCATCTGGAGTAGGCGCGTTAAAATACACCATCAAAACCGCACTTTCATCTGTAATATCAAATTGCACTCCCTCTGGGTGATTTTTTAATCCTTCATAAATTTGTCCCTTTACATATTTTACCATTATTAAATCTCCTTTTGTTCCATGATATCTTCTATTGTGCAATTCAAAGCTTGGGATAATGAATGTAAAACTTCTCCTTGAGCTTTATTTATTTCTCTTTTGCCCTGTTCATAGCTTACGCCATTTTCAGCACATTGTGGAAATGCTACGTGTCATCTGTACATTTCACCATTACCTGTCTATATCTCTCATTCTTTCGTTCCGGTAAACATCCCGGTATGAGGGGGTAGGGTACGGGAAGGGGGAACACGACCGCAGACTATTCCCGGACATTCCTAAAAAAGGGTGCACTTATCCCTTGGCATATTTAAGCTGTTTTTTGAAAAAAGTGCACAAAAAATGACGGCTGATCAATTTCCTGATTCCGTCATTTTGCATAATGGCACTACCAGGCTGCTGTCCTTCCTGTCTGCCATCAAAGCGGAGATCCGGGAATCGAACCCGGTTCAATCCAATACTCCGCATCAGAAATTCGTCTGCTAATCTTACCAACCAAATCTCTGATCTATAATAATAAACTGTGTGCAACCAGTTCTCCTCCGCATCTCGCTCTCGCTAATCGACAGCGCCATAAAGGACACGCAGCTTGAAGGAATCTTGTCTGAACGTTTTCCCTCGTGAAGTATCTCATATGCCACCTGTTGGCACTGTGCCGATGCGCCATTTTGAAGCGCGTTACGGAAATTATCAGTATTCGTTCCTGCGAATTGGTTCGGCGCGTATATGACATCCTCTAGTGTCAGTGCTCCGCCATATTGCATATCCAGTCGATTCATTACAACCGTACCGACCGCAAGCTTGTCCTCGTAGGATGCTCCGGCTTCGCTATAAATCAATGCGGCAAGAAGCTTCTCATTATCTGTCCTTGTTTCTGTCGGCGTGATTACATAAATATTGCTGCAGCTTTCCATGACTTCTTCCATAGATATTGCTTTATCCGTCGTGCCGCCCTCACAGTTTTCCGGTCTGCAGTATTCCTCATTGCCGGTTCCATCTGCAGGATCAAGTGCAGCTATTAACCCAGCTTCCGTGTACCCGATCAGCGTGATCCAGTGGCACCCGCCTCCGGATACGTTTCTTCCGGTATTCCATTGGCTGCTCCCGGAACTCACATCGCAATTATTATGTAAGTAAACAACACACAACGATCCATGCTGCAACGCCTCATCGATCGTATCTGCAGATACCGTCCCTCTGGTTATCTGCACCGGGTAATGATTATTTACCCATGCATCCGCGCCATACCAAAGCCCTACATGACCATTATTGTGTTGCTCCAGCATATCCGGCGTAATTTGAAGCCCTAAACTCCGCAGAGCTGATGCTGCAGCTGTCACACCGCACGCCTTATTGGCTTGCCCGGTGTAGTTATGCTGATTGTAGCTGTGATACTCATATTGTGCTGCAGCTTCCCCGGCTCCGTCCTCTGTGCCGGATATAGAGTGAAGAACACCTGCAGCAAGTGTTACAACAATGATTGCTGCGCCAATACTTACAAGCACCAGCTTTCCGACTGCGCCTGCAATCATTTTTACTAATACTAAAACTTCCTTCATTATAAAGCCGGATACTGTTTTCGCAGATCGTCTAATTACGCTCATTCCGGCATAATCCGGATCGCTGTCTGACCGGTTCTGACGCCCGGCATATTCCGCATCCGAAAGACTGCTCAATTCCTGTACACTGTCTTTCACTGCTCCTGTTACTTTTGAATTAACGCATAATACCTCATCTGCAGATTTTCGTTTTGGTGCCTTTTCTTTTGTTACAACATAGTTTCCGGATTCTTCAGTATTCTCCGGATTTTTCCTTTGCTGGATGGATAAAATTTTTTCATGCAAAGCATCGGCGGTGTCCGGATATTCCGTCACCGCCTCTTCTTTTTTTTCCTGCAGCTTCTTTTTATTTCGTTCCAGTGCTTTTTCCCGTGTCTCTTCCTCCGGCTCTGTTCGGTTTGATACAGACACGATATCCGTATCTCTCTGTGTATTCACAAGCATACAACCACCGCCTATGCACTTTTTACGACTGTCGTATTTACGAGTTGATAAATTTCAGAATCCTCCGGAATCGTATCATCCAATGTAAATATGACATTTCCAATTTTTGCCACGCCATGACCAGGCTCTGCTGATTCCAGCTTCCGGATCTGGATTCCGGACAAGCTGTACATATCCGCAAGCTGCACCGCATCCAAATGATCCTGCTTAAACATGATTACATTTTCAGAGTTTTTAAGCATCGTAGACGCAGCCGGATTCTGCAGTATTTTAGTGACATTCTGAACAATCGCACGTAAGAAACCGCCATACTTTCTGCAGCGCTCAAAAAAGTCCTCAATAATGAGTGTTGCCGCCGGATGTTTGAAGAAATAGTCCATCTCGTCAAAAGTGATATAGGTTGCCTTTCCAAGCTTTCGGTTGTGGATCAGTCTTTGATCGATCTGATCTAGTACTACAATCATGCCGGCATCTTTTTCCTGTTTGTTGAGCGTCGAGAGGTCATAACATACAAGCCTGCTCTGTATCTGAACGCTTGTCGGCTGTGCAAACGAATTGAACGATCCTTTGATATGCCGCTCTAAGGCAAGAGCCAGCTGTTTTGCGGCCGGCTCTTGGTATTGTAAAAGCAGATCATAGATATCCGATAACGTCATCTGCAGGTACATTCCATTCATTACACCCTCGGCCAGCGTCCGAACCGCCCGGTCTACCAATGACTTTTCTGTCTCACCAAATTTCGTACCATCGTCCAGTATCGCTTCCATGAAGGATAAGATCAGGTTGCTTTTTTTCGTCACAGGATTGTCTTGGCGTGATTCGTCGACATATCCATAGTCAGTTGATATGTCGGCCACGTTGATATGATCCACGCCGACCTTGATCACTTGTCCGCCAAGCGCATAGACAAGCGGTGCATACTCTCCATCCGGATCGAGTATGATGCTGTCGCCCAGCGTTAACAGAACTTCATATACATTTTTAAGCTTGGCATCAACGGACTTACCAAAACCTGTCTTTCCAAGAACCCACTCATGCCCGGATCCCTGCTTTGTCCGGTCAACCCACTGCTGTTGTTTCGTCTCCTCATGCTTTCCATAGGGAATACCTGTGTTCTGGTTCAGCTGTACACTGTTAAATGGCAGCATGATCGCAGTTGTATCCGTATCACAGTCCCGGAGATACTGTACTGTCCGCTCTCCGAACGGAAGCGCATCCATAAGACCTTTCAGCTGTTGAAAATACATGTAAGACATTTCGCAGTTGTAATCACCTGCTACATCCAAGATACTCTCTGTATATTCATCCAGCTTGTTCATATCTTCTGCCAGAAAACAAACAACTACCTGCATCAAAAACATCTTCTGATTGTCATAATCCATCGCTTTGTTATAAGCATCTATTACTTTTCTATCTTTTGCGATTTGTCTTGGAAGCCGCTCTGCTGCTCCCTCCCGGACATTCCGCTTTCCTGACCAGAGATTAGCGCTGGTTTCCACACTATCATCTTTTCGTTCGATCAGTTTTCGTGCTTCGGAGTTTGAGACAGCCACTATATCACTGGTTGCTACCAGATTCGTATGAATGTCTGCAAGTCGTGTAAAAAAATCATCCCGTATACTTGTCCCCCACGCACGAAGCAGCATGCTTCGTCCAACCATGTTATTAAGTTCAAAGTGGTCGGAATATGGCCGGAACACATCCGGAGCAAGCCGGTCAATAAACTTTCTTGTGTTGGTTCTGCATCCCTTATCCGGATCCCACACAAAGTTGTACTCCGATTCCCTTCCTGCGTGAAGGAAGCTGTGTAATACTTCCCCACGTCGATAGATATTCTGACGTTTAATCCCGGATCCAAACGTCAGGAACTTCTTGTTTAGATCTCTTTCCATACGGTTAAAATAGCTTTCCGCTTTTTCCTGATTTTTCTTTTCCGTAGAAAATGTGATAAATTTGTCCTGGATAAATCCACGGTCTCCTTGAATATCATCATATCGCAGCCGGTTATATGCTGTCCGGATATGATCGTAACCATCGCCTATATCTGTAGGTAAAAGCGTCTGCTGCAACCGGTCTTTTTTGTTCATCCTTCGGTTAAGCAGCGTAATCTTCAGCACTGCCTTGGAGCTGTCTAATGAATTAAGTAGTTCCTTCCAGCTGTCATATACCTTTTTCCGATCCTCATTGCCAGCAGAATTATAATCGATATCCCTCAGGTCATATGTCATACTCCATCTGCCCCCGTCATGCTTAAACATGCCGTTTTCACAAATCTGTCTGATTGGTATAATATCCTGACTTCTAGTTTTTTTCGTCCTGTCCTGAGACAGATCGTTCTGCATTATTGTTGTCACTGCCACTATAATCTTCCCTCCTTCCTCTCAGCACAAGCGGATGCCTATGCATCCGCCATGTCGATAACATTGCTCTTATAATCTGCCACACGTTCATCCCGTCAACATTCACGAATCCAAAGCTGCAGATAAATATAATTACTACAGCAACAACCGGAAGCTTGAAAAAATCAGGCACCGGAAGGACATAATATGTAATCGATCCTGCAATCATGCCAAGTGTGATACTAACAACCTGCCCTGTAGAAAATCCAAGCATGGATGTCTTTATTTTTAATATTTCTTTATTGGGTTTAACTTCAAGCATATAGTCACTTCCCTTCTATAATCATAAATTAAGTTTCTGATGAATCCACTGATCCGCTCCTTTTATCATGCCTGCCATTACCAAGTATAAAAACAACATCTGAGATAAATATGACCAAAGCACCTCCGCCTTCTTCGCTTCGAGTTCCTTACTTGACATATTCCATTGTTCCCACCAGTCCTCAAATTCTTCTTCTGTCATATCTTCATGTAATTCAACGATTGGATCCGTCTGCACGGTACTAAAATCGAAATTGTTAGCAAACGCTGAAAAAATCATACAAACTATAATGATCACAACTCCCTGCAGACACACCCCTACGAACGATCGCATATATGATGCAAATGTGCTCCTAAGAGGTCCAGCCGAGCCACAAGCAAGTGCAAGCGGCGCAACTGCGAGATGCAGATAGATATTAAACAATCGTCCATATACAACCATGATGATCGTGAAACTGCACACCATAATTACAAGCGAAAATATCAATGTAACAATAAAGAACAGTGTTGCTTTTGTTGCTCCAAGTCCTGCTGTTGCAAGCTTGACCTGTTGTGGAAGTTCTACCCATGACAAATCAAGGAAATTGGTTCCATCCGGTCCGGTAACCGCCTGCATGATTTCCTTAAAGCACCAGAATATTAAAAGCAAAATATATTTGCCGCTCTGTAACAGAGCGGCTGTAAAACACAGTAGAATAATTGTCCAGATAATTGATCCGGCATGTCTTGTTTTTATGTATTCCCCGCCGTCATGGATCAAAGCAAGATAGAAGCCGATAATTAAAATAGATACTGCTGGGCCCATGATTGCGTCGTAAATTTGACTTACAACCTCCCATATTGCGCCATTCTGATACGATATGGGATCAAGCATTACAACATCGTATAATTGCCCCATCCACGCATCAAAAAATGCAATCGATGCCTGCAGCGTCGCTAATATCCAGTTCATAGGCATTACTCCTTTAACTCGTGATCCATTTTGCAAGAGTTGGTCCAGCCGCCAACAACAAACCAACGCCAAGTGCAATTAACCCTTGAATCTTCATGTCGGATTGGTGTCCAAAAAAAGATATCGCAAGCAAAACAAGACCAACAAGAAAGACTACCACACCAGCCGTCGTAACAAGATATGAAACCAAGTTTGTTCCTTTCTCTATTGGCTTTTTTACTTCTGCTGGAATTTCACTGCTGCTATATATCTGCCTTGATGTGCCTACCTGTACCGTTCCCGGTTCTGCTGCATGTACTTCCTTCGGTGCATAAAAAAAGCAGCCCATGAGGACTGCCAACATACTGAACATGCATAAGATCATGTTCTTTCTCATCTTCAATTTTTTATCCATATAATTTTTTCCTCCTGTTCAAATACTCTTTGCTCTATGCTGCCAGTCTTTCCAGCAGCTCCTCTTCTGTCATAACTACACTGTCTGCTTTAATATCTTCAAGCTTAACTATCTTATCCCGATCATCCGCATCGATCCGGCTGATTGATTGCATATGTCCTTTTGAGTGCTCTGTGCTTCCCCAGTCGTAGATCTTAGCTGGCTCTTTTTCTCGTGTCAGATTCTCTCCTTCGGCGATCATATAGTAATTTGGATGATTCTTCATGTTGTACTTTTCATCCTTTACCGCATTCTCGCCTTCGATAATCAGTATTGCCAATTCATTCGACTTGCGTCGCATCTCATCCGCTGTCATAAGATCACGCTGTGTCGGTGTATATTGCACAGTGTAACTTGCGTTCATGCCATGCGTTGTGCTTGTTGACTTGACCATAACCGTCTCTTTTCCAACGAGCGCAGAAAAATATTCGCATGTTTCCTTTTCGTTGCTTCCCAGGAACAGCCACTCGGAACAACATGCCATAAGTGTTTTGTAAATCGTGTCATAGATTTTCTCAATCTGGCTCTTGTCTTGCAATACAATCGCAAACGAGATGTTTCTTGATCTTGCAGTTGACAAAATCTTTTGGTAATCATCTGGCAATGCGATATTCGCGAACTCGTCAAGTAGAAACCGGATATGTATTGGCAAAGGTCCATCATAGACGTTATCTGCCAGATCATAAAGCTGCTGGAACATCTGCTGATACAATGTACCGATCAGGAAGTTCAAGCTTGCCTTGGAATCTGGTGTCACACAGAACAATGCTGTCTTTTGTGTCGCAAAGCTCCTGATATCGATATCATCTGTGATCGTAAGTTTCTGGAGTGCTTCCATATTGAAATAAGCTAACTTGGACGATAAAGTAGACTGGATGCTCTGCAGCGTCTTTGCACCGCCCTTATGGTAGTCTTTATAATATCCAACTGCAATATGCCCCGGCTTCTCCTTTTCCAGCTTTGCGAAGATCATATCCACCGGTGACATAAAGCCATCTTCTTCCGATACTTCCGCTGCATGGAGAAGCTGCAGCACAGTTGACATGTTCTGTTCTTCCTCCGGTGCCTCGTGATATAATAAGAAGCAAAAAGCCATCATCAGGTTTTTTGCCATGTCATCCCAAAATTGATTGTCCTTTACTGAATCTTTTTGCTCCTGCGACGCGAAGAAATTATTGACAAAGTCCAATACGTCCATGTCGTTTCTAAAGTACACAAACGGATTGTAACAGACCGATTTCTCCGGATTGGATACATCAAATACGAGTACACGGTAGCCGTTTTTCCTTAGCATGTCGCCGCATTTTTTTGCAAGCTCACCTTTAGGATCGGTTACAACCAGGTTACAATTCATTTGCATTATATTAGGTATGATATAACCTCTTGATTTCCATGTACCAGGACCACCCCAGATCAGTGTATTTCCATTCTTTCCATGTCGGTGAAAATCAAATCCAAGCCTTGCCCTGTTAGTAAGAATCATATCCTGCATCCATTTTGGAGCTTCTGGAAAAACGACTTCTTTTGCTGCATATTTTTTGTTAATTTCGCGAACCGAAGCCCATCTGGCAGATCCATGTTCTTCTCCGTATCTGGTATTTTTCATCGAATCATAAATCGCGGCGCCAATAAAAGCATATATAATGGTTCCAATCAGCGCGATCTTCGGTGTCTGTTCCACAAAAAAAATCCGGAATGGGTGAATACTTAAATCCCTTTCCAGATTGTTAACAAAATAACTTAAACCATTATGTGTTATAAAAGGCGCGGCACGGATTAGTCCATAGAGTACGAATGGATACATCACGATGAACACAAGCACGAGTGTCCTTCTACGTTGCTGCAACATGCCTCTCCACCTCCTGCCTCTGGGTGTCTCTCTCACAAATTTTTTCCACCGGCATCCTGATATCTGCATCTATCGTTTTATTAATCCGGGATAACCTCGTCAATTCATTTTTCGCCGCTCGTTCTCCCATCTTAATCAACCGATCAGGAAGGATATCGATATTCAATGCATCCGTGCTCACACCATAGTGCGATGCAAGTGCATATGCAGCTGTGCAGCATGTGAAGTGATACTGTGATCGATTATATGTCATTGTCGTATCCTTCATCTGCGAGTGGCATATTGCATGCCCCATTTCAGTTGCTATCGCAGTAAAAAATTCATCTGCAGATACCTTACTAGAACGTACAACATATATTGTCTTATCTTTGGGTGAATACATTGCACGTGCACCGGCTGTATTCTTGATCTCGTCGACTACCACGACCGGCGGCTCATGTCTCGTAAGTAATGCTTCTAATGCCTGCAGGTTTGTCGGTTGGGGCTGTACATATGTATAATTTGTATCTACAACATCATACATATACTTGTAATGATAACCGGCTGGCTCCCGGCTGTTTTCGAGATATATAACATCTCCATTTTCATCCTTATCCGGCTCCCAGATGTAGTAGTATGTTGCATCTGGATTTATACTTATACCCTGTCTTTCCCATGCATCCTGTGCTTTCAACATTGTAAACGGGCGATTCTGACTTTGATACATCAAAAGCAACTGATTGTTCATTGAATAATCCGGACATTTTGTCATGATATCGAGATAATATTTTAGTGCTGCCGGATCCGACAACGCCCATTTCGACATCTGATTAACCCACTTATTATCTATGTTCATGCTTTTCCACCCCCTTCATTGCTTCTACGACATCCGTCAATGCTTTTTCTGTATTTCCCCTTTCTGGCTCACGCATCATATCCGCGATCATCAATTTTTCTTTACTTGTAAGATTCTTGGAACTGCGATCTTCCAAAACCATTCCTGAATCATCTACACGATACCCAGACATATACATCTGCTGGATGAAGTTTTCTGATAATTTTCCATTTGAAAGCATTTCCTGGTCGACCATGTATTGCATCTTGTCAAGATTCGTCATCTGATCAGCTGTTTTTCCTCGGAACAGCTGTTCTCCATCCTCGTTGTATCTTGTTACCGGTCTATCCCAGCCGATATTTGCCACAACCGGCTCTGCTCCATCCGGAAGATCTGTCATAACTGATTCTCTTAAGCTTCTGGCTCCGGCGAAAATATCTCGCGCACTTTCTTGTGCCTGCTGGTAATTCTCAATCTGATCTACTACGCTTTCACGCTCATTAATATTTGATGAGCTGTCGGATGCTCGTTCTCCCTCCGGCAGCTCCTGATTGAAATTTGGCTCAGTATGCTCTCTTTCATCGCGGTTTGGGCTCATCATATCTTGTAGTATCTTCTGTTCCGGTGTCAAGTTTTCTGCAGTCTGTTTTTCAGCATCCGTTAAATCCTGATCTAGCGATCCCTGAACCTGACCGATTCCAAGCATTTCAGAAATTCGGTTGATTCGGGAACTGTCGCTTTTCTTGACGACCAGATCATATGCGCCATCCTGATTCATCGCCACACAATACTGTATTCCATACTTTTTCGCCATTAATGCAAATTCCTGCATCTTATCCGCAGGTACAGTGTAATAATCAAGCGCTTCACCTGACTGCAGCAATGCTTTCATCCTCGTTGCACCCGGCGACTTATCCGGTTGTTTTGCCAGTGCTGCAATCATGGCTGCTATATTCTTCGCGGCCGTACCGGACAACCGAAGCGCGTAAGTCATGCCCTGCAGGGCAAACTGCACGATCATTTCCGCTTCTCTCGTTCCTTCCATTTTCTATCCCTTCTTTCCTGATTTTTTCTTGTAGAAACTGCAGTTTTCTTTTTTACAATAAAGCGCATTTAATGCTGTGCACCGGTCTGTTTTTTCCTGATATGCAAAACAATCCTCCTGCAGCTTACCGTTTTCTTTCTCCTTGTTCACGCTCGTGTCCCCTTTCAATCTCTCTTACCTTTTGTACCTTATCTCTCATACCTTGACTGTTCTCTTTGATATCTTTACACCAATAAAGCTTCTTCCGACAGTCTTTAATTTTGTCACTTAAATAATCTCTTTTTTCGTCCAAGGAAGCCTTATCATCGCCACTTGCCGACCGTAGCCGGTTAATGACATATTGTTTTTCGTTCTGGTATCGCTTTAGCTCCTGCTGCAGTTCAAATTCCACATCAGTTAAATCCTGCAGCGTCTCTATCTTATTTCTGCAGATAAACTGTGTTTCCTTACGAATCTTATGCATCCTCGTTAGATCTTCGCGGTATAAATAATTGACCTGTCTGGCCGTCATATGCTTTCCCGGAAACACCCCCAGCATATAACAATAACGGATATACAACGCCTTGTAGCCGGTGACTGTATATCGTGGTCTGCCAGCATATACCCTTCTAGTCACTTTTTCTTCCGGCATCCGGTATCTCCCAGATTTCACAGTTTCCTGAATTTGATTCTCTATTCCGATCAGCGAATACGCTTCTCCAAGTCGGCGGTCGATCCGGACAAAACGCTCTTTGCCTGGCGGCTTCAACGTGAAATATTTTGCCCCGGCTTTGATTGTGTACCCCCGTTTTTTCAGGTTCTTAAGAAATTCCTGCATATTCCGGCTCTGCAGGATGCACTCATCGATGTCCTGCTTAATCGCTGTCGTCCACGTTGGTCGCCCTTCCTGCTCCGCCTGGTACTCAGCGTAATGTTTTCCCTTCACTTTCGGATTTTCAACGATGCTTTTATCGTATTGTCTGCACAGCCGATCGGATTCTCTAGCCATATCTCTCCAGCGCACGTCCAGCTTTTTTCCTGTCCGCCAAGATACACTATTCACAACAAAGTGATTATGGATATGTGCCGTGTCAAGGTGTGTACATACAAGCACCTCATAATCATCGCCCCACAACTTTTGTGCAAGCTCCAGTCCGATCTTATGCGCTTCCTCCGGCGTTACCTCTCCCGGCTTGAAGCTCTGATATCCATGCCATAACAGGATGCCGCCTTTTTTATGATAATGTGTTTTTGTTAACATCATCTGGTCTCTGGCATATTCTGGTGAACAGTTAATGCCGGACACATACTTTTTCTGCTCCGTTTTAATCCCTTTCGCTGCATAATCGAGTACATTTGCCATGTCGTCATTCTCGTCATGGTATCCCGCCATTGTGTAATCGATGATGTCCTGAAATTGCTGTCGCTCTAATTGGTTATATGTCTCATCCGTCTCAACCTGAATATTTAAGACTGTTTTCCCTTCGTTCGCTGCATAATCGATTACCTGCTTAATATCCGATCCTTCATGAATCGTCCAAATCTTTGTAACAGCCATTATGCACTCTCCCTGTCCTTTGCAATAAGCATATCTTCCAGTTCATGTTTAATTTCAATACTTCGCTCGTTGCGCTCTGACGATCCAAAATCCATCCATGTTAGGTCATGCACCAGATCCTCTACTTCTCGGCGCTGAAATGGCTCTAAGACCATCTTCCGGATTTCATAGCTTAATTCGTCCAGTTTCTTTGCTTGCTCCGCATAATCATTCGCATTTACCAATCCTGTTGCATTTGCTACATGCGCAATCTGATTGATATTTACTCCGATTTTGTGCAGCTCCGTCGTAAGATTGTCGAAGGTTTCCTTCGGAAGTTCAATCGGAATGGTATTCATAATCAGATCCCGGAGCAGATGCGCCTCTTTCCGGTAGCCGGTTCGCTCCAGCAAAGACTTAAGTGCCTTGTTTTCATATTCCGTAACTTCAAAATGCTTCTGAACCATCTTCTGTCGTTTCCTATTCACCTCTTATCACCTGCCTTTCTTCTTTTTTTGATACTATTGGTGCATTTTTCAGGTAATCATTGCAGTCTTTATAGCCTTCCGGTGGTGGCTGGTTATATACCTTATAGCCGTCTTTTTCAAGCACTATCGAAAGTGCTCTCGCTGCAAGCTTCCCCGGTCCGTCGTTATCCAGATGTAGACACACTGTATTCGTGTACGGAAGCTCATTAAAGTGCTGCTGCAGCGCAACCGGGATTTTGCTTTCTGCTAAATTTTCCCTCGGCTTATAGATTCCGCACAGGGCGATCATGTTGTGCCCCTTATAATCAACTCCCATCTGTTTCATCAACGTTGCATAGCTTAGCATGTCAATCGGTGCCTCGAAAAGATGTACCACACTATTTCTCACGTCCCAGTCCTCGGCACGCGCCTGAAAAGGAAATCTGCGGTTACTTCCTGCAGTTGTATTCTTAAACTCGCCTTTCGTTCCACGCAGCGCGACAAGCTTCACATTTCCGTATGCGTCGTGACCGACGAAAGCAATATTGGCATGTTGATTTGTCAGATAGATCTCGCCTCGATCTACGAAATCCTTCACGATCTCGCGATCGATGCCGCGCTGATCGCAGAGATATTCATAGATCATATCTTTGTTTTTTGACCGTTCTGGTATATATAAGCCCTGTTCTTTTTCCTTTGGTACGTCCTGAGGAATCACCGGCTCTTTTATCGCGGTCTGTCCAAGAATCTGTCCGACTGCATCCACTAGAGACATCCCTTCCACTTTTGTAAGATAGTCGAGTGCAGATCTTCCGCCTACACCCTGACTCCACCAGTTCCACAGCCACTTTCCATTATGGTAATTGATCTTCAGACTATCATGACTTTTGAGTTGGTAATATCCATCCTTTAGTTTCACTAAGTCCCAAGGCTCATAGCTTTGCTTGTATGTTAGTAAATCCATCTCACGCGCTCGCTTTAGATCTTCGTTGGAAACATACGCCATTCAGCTTCCCCCTTTCTATATCGCTACACTGCATGTAAAAATGCCATGTGAATAAAGTCCATGTCGCTCATCCGGGCGAGTTTATTAACGGCGCTTTCTGCTATCAGCCGGATATCCTCATCCATATCCGCTGTATCTTTCACAATAGCTTTAATCAATGCTAATCGATCATCCACCGGCATGTAGCATGCCAGCAGCTCATTTTCTTCTGCATTAAAAATCATCCTCTTGTCACCTCCCAATTATCATATTGTCGGACTAATTTTGGATCATACTCTGGTGGTTTCGGTATCTGCGGATTGCCCTGGTAATTAAGAGCCAGTCTGCAGTTTTCCGCCCAGTCATAAATCATATCCTCGTACCGCTGCTGTCTTATCGTTCCAGTTTTTCCTACTGCATTTTCGTTTCTGGCTAATGTCATGACTTCCAAGATCTGTACGTGCCGCTTTAAGTACGTGCACAGATCCGGCGATATATCGAGATAGTCTAGAAAGTTCCTTCGTCCGGTTCCAAGTTCTGCGCTATCAATGAACTTCTGTGTCATGCCTAAATAAGTACATTCAACTGACAACCGGACATATCCTGTATTTTGCGAAGCAAGCAGTTCATTTTCTATCAATCTAAATTTCACTGCAGCTTCATAAATATTCATATGTGCTCCCGGCATTAGATTGTCCGGATCCGTGCTTGTAAGAATCGTTACCATCGGCCAGCTTGTGTCCGTCATATTCTTTGAGAAACCTGCCTGTTCGCGCACATCGTCCTGGTTAACTGGGACGATAGAAAGGGCTGTCCCCGGTAGCTCCGGTAGGCTGTCTGCTAACATCTGTTTCATGACGAACTCGCTTTCTTCGCCCTTATATGCTACCACTGCAGTTATACGCTCCTTATCTCCATCGATCCGAGTATCTGCGACATAGACCGATGTCTCCGGGTGTCCCTGATCCGCGAACGCTTCCTTTACATCTTGTGCAATCTCATCCTTAGACTTCCCACTGACTGTCAGCTCCGGCTCTTCCATCGCACGCTCAACATCTGTGATGATCGCCTTGGCAGTCTGGCTGATTGTTTGCATACTCTGCTTCAACAAGTTAATATCCTGCCTGCCAGCCCACGTAGCCACGTATCCAAACGTATAGTCTGATGTATCAAGACCGAAGTGGTTGCAAACCACATACGCGATTGATTCCGCTTCTACCTCTTTTTGCTCCCTGCTCTTATCCGTATCGCCACCATGAATCCGTGCATGCGCGGTCTCATGGAATGCCGTTTTCAGTGTTTGTGCCTCACTCATTCCTGCTTTAATCACAATTTCTTCTTTTGCATAATTGCACCAACCTTTAGCTTCCCCCTCCACCGCCCTAATCTCAATTGGATACGGTGCAACCTGTCTTGCAGCATCAAGTATCTGCTCGTATCGGCTTACATCACCGGTTAATTCTGTTATGATCTGCGGAAGCGGCTTCCCTTCTGTCTGCGACACATCGAACACGGACACCGGCCGAAATTTGATTGTTTCTCTTTCCTCCTGTATGATCTTACCGTCTGCATCCCTTCTATCCGTATCGATCTTAATCTTAACTTTCATCGGAGCAAGTATCGTAATTGATTTCTCGCCCCTCTTTACATGCCGGTCAAAGTTGCGCATCCAGGAATTGTAACCGGCGACTACTGTTGCTTCCGGCATCTGCATCGCAATTAAGACTTGATTATTTGCAGAGTACGTGTGAAATTTACTCATTACCTGTAGATAGGTAATAAATTTTTCGCTCGTAAAAAATTCCATAACACCGGCTTCCAACTTATCCAGCGTCTGTTTCAGCTTTTCTGACTGTGATTGGGCCATTTTGTTCCTCCCTCCTTTAAGTTAAGCTCAATAATTTTATAACCATTTCTTTTCAATATATCTGTATAATCTGCAAGTTCTCCTTTGGGATCTGTCATAATCAAAGCTCCCTCTTTTGAAGATGAAAATTCTATTACAATATCTTCTGCGCTCATCCAGCAACATCTCCTTTCTAAAAACACAAAAGCCACCCTTGCGGATGGCTTCTGCGTAAATAATTATTTAATTTTTTTCTTTTTAGTTACAAGAATCACGATTCCTGCTACAGCCATAAGTCCAAGAACTATCGGTAATAGTAATCTAGCCTGATCTCCCGTTTTTGGCGTCGGTGGCGTAACATGCGGTGGCGTCGGTGTTGGAGGATATGTAATTGTCTGATCTTCGTTATCCAGATCGCACTCACTCATCACAAGCCTATCATTTACATAAATCTCTTCAAAGGCTGTGATTGACTTTCCTGCCAACAGACTTGCGTTAAATTCAAATGTCACGTATACTGCCCCATCCGCGCTTTCTGGTGTAAATTCTAATTCCTGAATCAGCTCTTTTCCATCTGCGTCTACAACTGTTTCTCCAGAATCCTGATACTTTAGTGTTGCCTTTGCTTTACACTTGATTCCTGGAATCAGATTATTATATGTGATCTTATCTGTATGTTTTACCACTTCGTCTGGATATGCTACGTGTTTTCCTGTTGCATCATCAAGAAATGTCGTTCCCATGCTCGGATAGTGAATCGTCTGATCTTCGTTATCCAGATCGCACTCACTCATAACAAGTCTATCATTTACATAAATCTCTTCAAAGGCTGTGATTGACTTTCCTGCCAACAGACTTGCGTTAAATTCAAATGTCACGTATACTGCCCCATCCGCGCTTTCTGGTGTAAATTCTAATTCCTGAATCAGCTCTTTTCCATCTGCGTCTACAACTGTTTCTCCAGAATCCTGATACTTTAGTGTTGCCTTTGCTTTACACTTGATTCCTGGAATCAGATTATTATATGTGATCTTATCTGTATGTTTTACCACTTCGTCTGGGTATGCTACGTGTTCTCCTGTTGCATCATCCAAGAATGTGGTTCCCATGCTCGGAAAATGAATCGTCTGATCTGCACTTCCAAGATCCTCCTCGAACGCAACAAGTTCATCCGGATATGCTTCATCTGTCAGATATTCGAAGATTACGACGTCTGTGCCAAGCAACTCATCCGTCACATCAAACTTCACATCTACTTCCACATCCATCTCTGGATCCGTTGCTTCAAATTCTTTTGTGTATTCACTCAGATATGTTCCAAGCACTTTAGAATAAGCTTTCATGGAGAGCTTATAATTGTGCCCTGCTTCAAGCCTCTTCAAGTTTACGGCATCGATACCGTTAAAGGTGTCAGAGAGACTTGCTACATTTGTTCCGGTTTCCGAATCACGTACGGTTGTCTTAAGCGTCGGGAACTTCTCATTTATGATGCTTCCTAAGTCATATATTTTTTTATTTTCAGTCACCGAAAAGGTAACTGCTTCAATGTCTTTATATTTATCCTTATTTGCTTCACATCGAAGTTCCTTCAAACTATATGTGCCATATGGAAGTGCACCAACTGCATCGTCTACTGGCTCATCACCAAACCAGATGCCGGATCCGGCTTCGTCGTTGTTGGTGTCTTTGCTGTGCTTGATGTAATCGCTTGATGTTGAATAATATCCGTTCTCGTCCGTCCAGATGATGTGACTTTCGCCTGTGTCAACATTGGTAAGCAAAAACTTCACATTCACAAGTGCTTCTCCATCATCATTCATCTTCATGAAAGACATATCTCCACGAATTGTCTCTTCTGTGACTGTTAGCTTATTAAAAGTGGATACACTCTCATTTGAACCCGGAGTAATCTGACGTACATATACTGTCGGATCCAATACATATCCTACCGGTGCAGAAGTTTCCTGAATTGTTACAGTTCCTTCTGGCAATGCAACAGAATTTGCAGCATTAATATAAAAGGCATCTCCACTTACAAACCATTTCGTATTATTACTGAATCGAATCCTTCCGTTCTCATCTGTCTTAAATGTCCACGTACGATCTGCAGGAATACCAGAAACTGTCGGATCGGTATCCATCTTGACACCTTTGTAATATTTGATTGTGTACCTCGCGTTTGCAATACCTACACCTTTTGCATTCTTTTTTTCAAGCAGAATACTGATAGGATCCATCTTAGGTCGATCTGTTACACGTAAGGTAACCGGAATTGCTCCAGTGGTCACATGATATTCTTTTGAATCCACAGCGAAGCCTTTCGGTGCGGATTTTTCTTTGATCGTGTACTCTCCGGCTTCCAAATTCGTCACAGTTGCCATACCATTGCTGTCCGTTGTAAGCTCTGCTACAACCGTCCCTGATGTCGTGTTTCCCTCATATACGCTATATACTGCCCCCTCTAAACTGTAACATGCATTGCCGTCTGTAATCTCAGGCATTGCAGAACTCTTAACTATACTTAATTCAGTGGTAGCTGCCTCCAATGTCATATTCAGCGAAACCGACGTCTCTGTTACACACAACATCGGCTGCAGCTCTCTTGTACCAGAATTTCCCGTTATGTTGGAGATCGGGCGGAATTTGTATGCTGGACCAATGTAGTAGCCAGCCTCGTTTGTGCCGGCGCGCACGGATGAAAATGTTATCTGTGGTGTCTGACCTGCGTCGAACTCGAAATAAACCGTTTCGCCGTCATTAACCCTCATATCTCCGCCAATGCTCTGACCTTCTTTGAAGTCAGAAGCTGTTCTGTTTTTATAATAGATCTTGGCTCCGCTAAACTGAATACGAGCTTGGATGCAATCAGCATAGTCGCTTGTCTCCGTAAAAACCTTAAATTCTTCTGTTCGATATACATTCCCAACTTTATAAACCTTAATGGTTGCTGTTTTCTGGCTTTGACTTGCATTTGATAAAACGGTAGTTCCATCCAGTTTGCATACCTTAAAATTATTTGAATCAGGAAGATGGAAATTTGCATACTTTGACCGTGGTGTTAGATAATTGATGGAAAAATCCTGTGCTTCGCTATTTGATAGCTTGTTATTTGGATTTCCACCGCGAAACTTATCCCAAAATGCGCAGCGAATATTTCTTCCTTCAGCGCCAGCAGTAAACTGATCCAAAGTTGAATCAAATACATAATATGCGCCTACATAACTTGTGTCATATGAAAACGGAGAAGCAGCACTGTGATTACCGCAGTATATATACACATTATTACCATTGATTGCCGTAGTCCTTCCAATTGCCGCATTTTCTTCATTTTCACAATAAACCTGTAAACCACCCAGAGTATAGCTCTCCCCAGTACCATGTGCATACACTGCAATTAAGTTTTCTAATGCCTGAATCTTCCATTTACCCTTTTTAGGTTTAGCTAAATCTGTTGCAGTTGCAGATGCATCTGCAGGTGTTCCGGTTATGATTTCTGTCTTTTCCACTTCTGACGACCGAGATGTAACCGTTATTCCAGCATCCCTCGCGCATTGAAGTGCAGCATCAATGAAATTAGATTTACAGGTTACTTCCTCCATTACATCAATGCTCACTACATCTCCTTGAAGTGCTTCCATGATGGCTGCATATACATCCGACACCTTTTTATCATGATCTGCAATACGAATTGATAATGTTCCTTCTTCCGTCAGAGCTATTGCAAAGTGATCCTCATTTGCTTCTATACTCTGCGCCTTATCGTAATAATACGTGTAAGCACTTCTGGTTTCTTCTTCAGACGCGAACTTCAAAATATATGTTCCATCTGAAAACTCCTGCACAGTTGTAGTGGAAGTAAAAATATCCGGATTTGCCTTTGCCAATAGTTCGCAGCTTGAAAAATCCTTACCTTGTGTTTGTGCTGCATCATTGTAACAATGATCAAACGTGATCTCTGTTTCCGGTGCAGATGTTTCCTCCTCCGCATCCGTATCCGATGCTACCTGTGCATAAGTTCTGGGGGCATAAAAAAAGGCAGTTGTTATAAATAATACAACTGCCATCGCCACCGATAATACTCGTTTCTTGTTCATCATCTTTTCTCCTTTCTTGAAACGATAATATCTATATAAACAGCCTTTCGACTGATATTTTTCCATCAAAAAAGGAACAACCATTTGATTGTTCCTTCGTTACATATTTGCTGTGTTATCTGTACTCCCAGTGACCAACTTCCTCATGGTGAATCGTCTCGGTGCCAACCTGTACATCATAATAATCATCATACCAGCTCGCATTACATAAATGATTGTCTACATCCGCTTGATTATACATATATCCTCCACATCCTGTACAAATCATTCTGCATCTAGTTTCATAAATTGGTCGTTCTTCGTCATATGCTACCTGATCTACCACCCATACCTTTTCCTTTTGCGCCTCTGTGGTCGTCTGCTGCGTTGTCTGCTGCGGCTTCGTGTTCGTATTTGCTTCTGTGGTAGCTGCCTGCGTTGTCTGTTGAGGCTTCGTGTTCGTCGTTGTCTCAGTCGTCTGTGGCTTTGTATTCGTACTTGCCGACTGCTGTGTCGTTGTCTGCTGTGGCTTCGTATTGGCTTCTGTTGTAGCTGGCTTTTTCTCGTCGTCCTTTTTCTTCGGTTTATCCTGTGCCACCGTCTCCGCGTCTTTCTTATCCGTGTTTTCTGTCGTCTCCGGCTTGGATAATTCCGCTGTATCCTTCTTCTCTTCGTCAGTGTTGTCCTTTGCCATATTCAGCACTGCCTTTGCATCCGTACCGGTTGCTGCATCTTGATCTTGTGCCGCAGCCCATGTCGAAATCGCTACACAAACGCAACATACTATTAACACCGCAGCAGAAATAATCAATGCTATAATTTTCTTTTTTTTCTCCTTGTTCTTCTCCATATTGATTCCTCCCATTCATATACCTTTTGTTGCAGTAATTATAGCATAGATTCAGATGTAAGGAAATTGTACAAATTTATATATTGTACATTTTTTACGATCTTCTAGTCATTTTTATTTAATTTAATAT
>ERZ1026868.535-NODE-535-length-23590-cov-4.292925_pt1 | contig 23590 bp, 18 predicted proteins | sample MGYA00380164_ERZ1026868 | MGnify/ENA primary metagenome ERZ1026868 (study PRJEB33269, sample SAMEA4719800) | human gut metagenome | biome: human-associated habitat; feature: organic feature; material: feces | place: Cameroon | collected 2013-10 ... | reverse complement strand
AATTAATTTTTTAGTCTATGTCAAAACGAGTACAAACAGTCGGCATGCTGCTCGCACTCACTTCAATGGCCATTGGAGGGGGTAACTCGGCTTATGCAGGCACCGTGACCTCTCTCAACGAGGCACAAGACGTGAAACAAGACGCGCAATGCAAAGGTGTCGTTGTCGACGCCACAGGTGAGCCAGTGGTTGGCGCCACCGTGTTGGTGAAAGGCAAGACAGGAGTGGGCACGGTTACCGATATTGATGGTAACTTCTCGCTCAAGAACGTCACGAAAGGCGACGTTATCCGCATCTCTTACCTTGGCATGACCACAGCTGAGGTCGTGTACAACGGCAATCCGCTCAAGGTGACGCTCAAGGACGACTCCAAGGCCCTCGACGAGGTCGTGGTGACCGCCCTCGGCATGAAGCGCGAGACCAAGGCCCTCGGCTACGCTGTCACTGAGCTCAAGGGCGATGAGCTCGCAAGCGCAAATACCATTTCCCCGATCCAGTCGCTTCAGGGTAAAGTGGCAGGTGTGGATATCGCCGCCTCCGACGGTGGTATCTTCGGTGCCACCAAAATACAGATCCGTGGAGCCTCTACGCTCAAGGGCAACAATCAGCCTATCTACGTCATCGACGGTGTCATCCTCGACAACAGCGTATCGGGTAGCGATGACCTCAACTGGACAGCCAACCCGGGCGACTACGGCAATGAGCTGAAGAACCTCAACCCCGACGACTTCGAGACGGTGTCAGTGCTGAAAGGTGCTGCCGCGACCGCCCTCTACGGTTCGCGTGCGCTCAACGGTGCAATTGTCATTACCACTAAGAGCGGCAAGGGCAAGAAGAAAGGTGTGGGAATCTCGTTCTCACAGACAGTAGGCTTCGATGTCATCGTGGGACATCCCGAGGCTCAATATGAATATGGCTATGGCCTGTGGCCTGGCGAGCGCGACAATGTCGGCAACGGCAACCGCTGGCAGGACGACGGCACGCCAAACAACCCCAACAGCTTCGGCAAGTCTACCATTTACGTGAACGGAGAAGGCAAGGCTTCCTATCGCGGCGCGTCGTACACGGGCTTCGGATGGGGACCGAAGTTCGACGGCACGCCGGTGGAGAACTACGACGGCACCATGACCACGTACTCTCCCTATGAGAACCCTGCCGATGAATATTACCGCACAGGTTTCAACACCAACACCAACTTTGCGGTGCGCGGCGGCAACGACGTGGCATCGTTCTATTCTTCGTTCTCCTACAAGCACGCCGACGGCCAGACCATCAACAACTCGTTTGACCGCTACTCCATGCTTCTCAAGGGCACCTACCAGATTACCAAGAAGCTCGACATAGCCGCGTCGATGTCGATGGCATACTCCAAGCCGCGCAACGCACAGCAGGAGATAGGTCTCTACACTGTATACAGTGGTCTTCCACGTTGGGTGAACCCCAAGGACTGGAAAGACAAGTACAAGGGCGATCACGGCGGTCTGGCCAGCACCAGCTACGGCGACGAGTGGGGCTATGTACCCAGCACCGTGAAAGGCCTGTGGTGGAACCTCAACGAGAACGACAACGTGCAGAAGGAATGGGTGTTCCGCCCCACATGGGAGCTCAACTACCATATCCTCGACTGGCTCACCGCAAAGGTCGACGGCAACATCAACTACTACACGCTCAACCAGGAGTATAAGCAGCTCGGCAGCGGCTACGCCATGGAAGGCGGCTACTACGGCCTGGCAAGCTACTCCAAGACCCAGCTCACCCTCGGTGCGGCCCTGAGCGCGAGCAAGCAGCTCGGAGACTTCAACCTTGGAGGTTTCGTGCGTATGGAATACTACAACAAGACCGAGCAGAACAACTCCGTAGGCACTGACGGCGGACTTATCGTTCCCGGACAGTACTTCATCGGCAACTCCAAGAACACGGCAAGCTACGGCGGTTCTATCTCCGGCACCAAGCGCATGGTCTCTGCCATCTTCGCCATCAACGCCTCGTGGAAAGACCAGCTCTATCTTGACGTGACAGGACGTAACGACGTGTCTTCCGCTCTCGTCTACAGCAACGCCACCGGCAACTACTCTTATTTCTATCCATCAGTGTCGGGCTCATGGCTCATCTCCGAGACATTCAGAAAAGACCTGCCTAAGTGGATTTCCTTCGCCAAGCTCCGCGCTTCATGGGCTCAGGTGGGTAACGACCTCGACCCATACAGCATCAACCAGGGCTTCAGCGTAGGCAACATCACCACAGCCAACGGCAAGATTTATACAAACTCCTTCTCTTCTTCGTCTGTCTACGCTCAAGACCTGAAGCCAGAGCGCAAGAACTCGTGGGAGGTGGGTCTCGACTTCCGTGTGCTCAACAACCGCATCGGTCTCGACTTCACATATTATAAGGAGAACACCAAGAACCAGATTATGTCCATCGCCACTCCTGGCGTGTCGGGCATCGACTCAAAGGTCATCAATGCCGGTAACATCCAGAATGCCGGTATAGAGATCGCCCTCAACACTGTGCCTATCCAGCATGGTGACTGGGAGTGGGATCTTGACTTCACCTACACCCGCAACCGCAGCAAGATTGTCTCCCTCTACCCCGGCGTAGATTATCTTGCCCTTCAGGGACAGGTCAGTGCCTACGACTATCGCATAGGCTCTGTGGCAAAGGTTGGCGGTGAGTACGGTCTGCTCATGAGCGACATCGCGCCCGCACGCGACGACAACGGCAACATTCTGCTCGACTGGGACGACTACGACCGCATAGGCTACCAGAAGCGCAGTGGACAGGTTGAGGTAGTTGGCTCTTCACAGCCCGATTTCCTCGGTTCTGTGCAGTCTACCCTCCGCTGGAAGGATCTATCGCTCCACGTGGCACTCGACTGTCGTTTCGGCGGCAAGGTGGCGTCATACGCCAACCGTTACGGCACGGGCAACGGTAACACCAAGAGCTCGCTTAAATATCGCGACGAGGCTCACGGCGGTATCACCTGGACCTCAAAGTGGCTCAACGCCGACGGCTCTCAGTCTGACAGCTACGGCATCACATACCACGACGGTGTCATTCCCGAGGGCGTGTTCGCACAGGGAACATCTATAGCATGCGCCGACGGCGTGACACGCGACATGAGTGGCGTGAGCTATGCCGAGGCAGTGCAGAAGGGATGGCTCGAGCCGGCACACGCAGGTTCCTACTGGTACTACATGACCGACTGGGGCGTAGGTGTCCTCAACGATTGCTGGTTCCAGACACTCAACTATATTGCCCTGCGTGAGATTTCTCTTGGCTACAAGCTGCCAAACACATGGGCCAAGAAGGTGGGTGCACAGGGACTGAACGTCTCGTTCTCCGCCCGCAACCTCGGTTATCTCTACAACTCGCTCGAGAACAATATCAACCCAGAGTCAGTGCGAGGCAACCGCGCCGGAGAGTTCCGTATCCGCTCGTTCAACCCGTATACGGCCAACTTCATGTTCACTATCAACGCGAGCTTCTAACAAATTAAAGTGTATCACTTAAAAGCGTATCACAATGAAAATCAATAAATATATTTACGCGGGTCTTGTCGCCAGCGCGCTGTGCATGACCACAGGATGCAGCGACACGGAACTTGCCAAGATCAACACAGACCCGTCGGTGGTGACAACCCCCGACATAAGATACCTCTTCACCACTGGCCTGCAAGAGTTCAAGCCGTCAGAGTATTGGGCATGGTTCTACGACTACTCGGCAATGTGCAAGTATGGCCAAGTGACGGGCGGCAGCAATACCAACCGTCTCAACATGCCCGACCTCTCCTCTGGAGGCGGCATGGTGAAGAAGCCTCTGCTACAGCTGCTCGAGATAGAGAACCAGATGAGCCTCAAAGATGAGGAAACAGCCGCTACATACACGCGCATCCACGCCATGATGCAGGCACTGGTGGTCTACATGGGCATAACGGACACCGACTTCTACGGTTCCATGTGCTACAGTGAGGCTTACCGCGCACGCTACGGCGGGACACTCAAACCAAAGTATGACACCCAAGAAAAGCTCTTCAACCAGTTCTACGACGAACTGAAGAAGGCCACCGATGACCTCACCAACGATGTGGTGGTCAACGGCAAGACCATCAGCCAGGTTTCGCTCGGCAACCAGGACTTCGTCTACAAGGGCGATGTGGCAAAGTGGGCAAAGTTCGCCAACTCGCTCAAACTCAAGCTCGCCGTACGTCTGCTTAATGCAGACCCTGCCAAGGCTAAGACCATAGCACAAGAGGCTGTGGCCAACAAGGCTGGACTCATGACGTCAGTCGATGACGACTTCATCTACAACCAGGGTTCAGAGTGGTATCATAGTCAGGAGAATATAACTCCCGGAACAGCCAACTACAACCTCATCAACTTCCTCGTGGACAACCGTGATCCGCGTGTGCGCTTCTTCTTCGAGAAAAACGACTTCAACTCAGAGGTCGTGCAGGCTTACTTCGATGCCGGACAAGAGCTGCCGGACTACATAGCCAAGAACGTGGAGTACACCACCGATGCCTCGGGCAAGAAGACCTTCAAGGCGTGGAAGGGTGCAGGCGAACCATGGATTCGCTACATAGGACTGCCAGTACAGATCAATGCCAGCGAAAACAAAAAGTGGGAGCAGTACTACGACAAGCAAAGCAAGTGGCTGAAGTTGAAACTCAACGGCAAGGAGAAATACTACAGCGCAACGTGCGGCATGCAGCTCGAGCTCTTTAATGGCACATTGGACTATACATATCCCACCAAACCGGATGGAGCTGTGGTGCAGGACAAGGAAGATCGCCCATTCTACGCGCTCTACATGTCATCGGGTGAGGTCAACCTCTACCTTGCCGAACTCTCGCAGCTCGGTGTCATCAGCGGCAACGCAAAGCAGTACTATGAGGCTGGTGTGAGAAACTCCGTCACAGAGTGGGACAAGATTGCCGGACTGAACGTCATTCCTTACTATGCGGAGAAGTATGACCCCAACGAGGCACTCATTGCCCTCAAGGACGGCGAGATCGACAACATGATGAGACACGATGCCTACAAATGGGACGACGCTCATGCGCTGGAGAAGATTTACCTCCAGATGCACATCGCCTTCATCTTCCAACCACAAGAAATGTATGTCACCATGCGTCGCTCGGGCGTACCGATGAAGAACTCCACCATTCTCCCATACGAGAACTGGAAGGAAGACGGCTCAGACTATCCTATTCCTCGCCGCGCCACGTTCACCGAGCCCGGCAAGGACGACCAGATGCGTGACCTCACACTTGAGGCTTACAAGGCTCAGGGATTCACCATCGGCAACGAGGCACAGAAGCTACAGGACGAGCGAGTATGGTACGACAAGAACGCTCCTGCATGGGGAGCCGGTCCAAAGAAGTAATTTCTTAGGAGTCTCTTAGCAATAGGGCATTCTCGTCTCTAAGGGAATGCCCTATACTTTTATTATCGACTTTTATTCATTTAACCCAAATCGGTCATTAGGATTTCTCTGTGTCGTACGGCAAAGAGAAATCCTAATGACCGATTTGGGTTTAACGAGACGGCATCTGAAAAGGCTGTAGACTTGCAGGCTTGGCTGGCAACGGCAACGTTTAAGCGGTTTGACATAAAGGACGTGGCGGAAAATATGGACAGCGTGTACCGCTTCGTACCCGAGACGGTAATGGCATTTAGCGGCTGGGTTGAAGACGAGTCGAGACGACCCATTAAAGGCGGCACGCTCGTGGCATACAACATGGAGAACAATATGGTCTACGACACCACGGTGGAGTCCACGGGAAAGTTCACCATTGGCGTGGACGATTTCCGTGACGGAGACAGGTTCTTTCTCCAGGCTATGAACACAAAAGGTAAGCCTATCGAGGCCAAGATACACGTTGACAGCAACACCTATCCACCTGTGGTGATACCTCGCCGCGCCTCGATAGACAACCAGTCTTTGCTGGCCGATGCCAAGGTGGAGTTTGGCAGCAGCTCGCATCGCTATCAACTGCCCGATGTCATAGTCAAGGCAAGGCTAAAGAGCGAGAAGGCCGTGCCGACAAATAAGTTCTATTCCATCAACTACGCCGACAAGGGCATCCTCACGCCTAAGTACGAGACAGTTGAGGAACTCTACAACCTCTGGATAGAGGAGCTCAACGACTATATCACGAAGCTTCAGGCTGGTGACCTCATCTCCTTCAAGGCCCAGGATGCCGCTTATGGCTGCGACTGGAAGAAGTGGGCAAGGTTCGCCAACTCGTTGAAGCTGAAGATTGCCACGCGTCTTTACAACAACGAGCCTGCCAAGGCCATGCAACTCGTGGAAGAGGCCGCAAGCAACAAAGCTGGTCTCATGACCTCTACCGACGACGACTTCCTCTTCTGCAAGGCCACTGTTAAGTCTTCGGGCAGCGACGACTACGTGTATGGCACCGGCAACGGCATTCTCTCGCCGTCGGCCTCAAGAAGCGTGATGAACTTCATGCTTGGCGCAAAGGATCCACGCGTGCGCTTCATCTATACCAAGAATAGCTTCAACTCTTCCGTAGTGCAGGCCTTTATCGACAAAGGTCGCTACGACGACCTGCCTTCTGAGGTTAAGGCCAATGTCATCCGCGACAAGGACGGCAACTTCGAGAAGTGGGGCGGCATGGGTGAGCCTTGGGTTCGTTACACCTCCGTGCCAATCGTGTTGGATGCCAAGGCTTCACACGCTGCCGGCAAGCTGTCAGACGAGATGTATGAGGAGTATTTCAACCCTGGCCTGCGCTATGAGATCAAGTTGGACGATGACCACGTGAAGGACTACTCTCCGTTCAGCTACTATTCAACCGAGATGCGCAAGGGTCGTGACGACTTCCAGCTCCCAACGGCCATGACACAATCAGCCAACGGCAAGATCGACATGAACGTGCTGCAGGACACCGAGGACAACCCTCTCTACTCCATGTACATGACAGCGGGCGAGGTGAACCTCTACTTGGCTGAGTTCGCTTGCCTCAAGGGAAGCGCCATTGCTGGTAAGACTTATCAGGAGTGGTATTACGCTGGCGTGCGCGCCTCTGTTGAGGAGTACGACAAGCTTGCTAAGTCGAACAAGATTCCTTACTACTACGATGAGGGCAATCCTGGCATCTACGCTTACGACAAGTTTGAGAAGACCATCGCATTGCAAAAGGGTGAGATTGACACCATGCTCGCGACCGACAACATTAAGCTGACAGGCACGAAGTCGGCCGACCTTGAGAAGATTTACCTCCAGCTGATGATGCACTTCAGCGAGCAGCCCGATGACCAGTATGTAACGGCACGCCGCTCAGGTTATCCTAAGGTCGGTTCAAAGCTCCTGCCTTTTGAGAAGTTTGACGGCATCGCCCTTTCGGCAATCCCACGTCGCTTCGTGGTGTCAGAGCCTACCAAGGACGATATCATGCGCGATATCGTGATGAAGGCTTACGAGGAAGAGGGCTTCAAGACCTTAGGCACCAACAGTCAGGGCGTGCAGTACAACGGCGGCAACGCGCCTCTCAACGTTGAGCGTGTATGGCCTGACAAGAACGCGCCACAGTGGGGAACTCCTAAGGAGTAAGCTCTTGCGAAATACAAGGATAAATATTCCTAATCCATAAAATAGGGGAGGGGGAGCGATTGTCGTCCTCCTCCTCGTTTTCGTTTTTCAAGGTATCTTATAATGATTGTCATCAATATGAACAAGAAAAGAATTCTCCTTTTTGTCGCCTTCGCCCTTTGCTCAGTGCTCTCCGTGATGGCCCAGGGCGAGCGCATATTCCTGTTCGACCATTTCGCCGAGGGTGTCATAAAGTTCAATACGGGCGCGGTGAACGCCAGCCTGATGAACTACGACGCCAACAACGGCAAGATGTATTTCATGCAGGGCGAGACCATGATGGAGCTCACCGTGCCAGAGGAGATAGACTGCATACGCTTCGGCGAGCGCAAGTTCGTGGGGCGCAAGGGCGACTTCGTGGAGCGTTGCAAGCTGAAGCACGGCACCGTGGACATCCTCTGGCGAATCCACAAGGTCCACGAGGGCTATGTGGGCGCTTTCGGCCAGACCCAGCAAGTGGGCGCGAAGAAGATAGAGCTGCAAGGCAACTTCGGCATGGGCGGTTTCGCCAATGGCGGCATGTACAATGGTTCTTCCGACTACAACCGCGACAGCAACGGCCGCAACCTCGACGTGTGGAAGATGAAGAACGCCAACACCTACTATTTCGAGAAAGACGGCAAGCTGTATGCCATCAGCCGCCTGAAGAGCCTCTATAAGAAGTTTCCGAAGCAGAAGGCGCAACTCGAGGCTTTCGCTTCGGAGCACGGTCTCGACTTCATGTCGGCCGACAAGGCGGTGACGCTCATAGATTATCTCCTGTCGCTCTGATTGAATGAAACGAGAAAAGGACTTTCGCTCGTGAGCGAAAGTCCTTTTCTCGTTGTCGTACGCGGATTCGAACCACGACAAACAGAACCAAAACCTGTTGTGCTACCATTACACCATACGACAATCGGTTACACCTCGGAGCGCACGTCAAGCGTGCGCATTTCCTAAATGTGGTGCAAAGGTAAACTTTTTATATAAAACAACCAAACAAAAACCGACGTTTTTGCTTATTTTTGCCTAACTTTGCCACGACGTAGCCTATATCTAACCCATTGAGGGTAATAAGAAGACTTTAATCTTTGCGAAGGTGAACATGATAGTTAATCTTTAAAATCATAAACTTAAACACATGAAAGTACACGAATATCAAGCCAAGGGCTTCTTCGAGAAGTATGGCGTGCCAGTAGACCGGCATTATCTTTGCCGCACCGCCGACGAGGCCGTGGAGGCATACCGCGCCTTGGGCGGTGGCAAGGCCGTGGTGAAGGCGCAAGTGCACACCGGTGGCCGTGGCAAGGCCGGCGGCGTGAAGCTCGGCTCAAGCGAGGAGGAGATACGCGAGAAGGCCAACGCCATTCTCGGCATGACGATAAAGGGATATACAGTGGACAGGGTGCTCGTGTCAGAGGCCGTGGACATAGCGGCGGAGTATTACGTGTCGATACTCGTGGACCGCAAGTCGAAATGCCCCATGATGATGCTCTCGCGCTCTGGAGGCATGGACATAGAGCAGGTGGCGCGCGAGACCCCGGAGAAGATAGAGAAGATCATCATCGACCCCACGATAGGCATGGCCGACTTCAAGGCCAACGAGGCGGCATGGAAGCTCTTCGACGACAAGGCGCAGGTGAGGCAGGCGGCCAAGATGTTCAAGGCCCTCTACAAGCTCTTCGTCGAGAAAGACGCGTCGCTCGTGGAGATAAACCCCCTCGTCTTGCTGAAGGACGGCACGCTTCGGGCCATCGACGCCAAGATGACGTTCGACAACAACGCCCTCTTCCGCCACGACGACGTGAAGGAGTGTTTTGAGCCCGACGAGGACGAGAAGAAGGAGCAGTGGGCCAAGGAGCACGGCTTCAGCTATGTCAACCTCGGGGGAAAGATAGGCTGCATGGTCAACGGAGCCGGACTCGCCATGGCCACCATGGACATGATAAAGCTCTATGGCGGTGAGCCTGCCAACTTCCTCGACATCGGCGGATCGTCGAACCCGGAGAAGATCGTGGAGGCCATGAAGCTCCTCATCTCCGACAAGCACGTCAACACCATACTCATCAACATCTTCGGAGGCATCACGCGTTGCGACGACGTGGCCAAGGGCTTGCTTGAGGCGCTGAAGGTGGTGGGCACCGACATCCCAATCGTGATCCGTCTCACGGGAACCAACGAGGCCGAGGGCCGCGAGATTCTCAAGGGCACCCACTTCAACGTGGCCACGTCGATGGCCGACGCCGGACACAAGGCCGTGGAGATTTCCAACGCCAGGTGACGCGGATGAGAGAGGCACACATGCTACAAGGATATATTCAACGAAGCTAATTGATCAAGACAAATGAGCGTACTAATTGACAACAATACGAAGGTCATCGTCCAGGGCATTACCGGGCGTGACGGCAGTTTCCACGCTGCCAAGATGAAGGAGTATGGCACACAGGTGGTGGGCGGCACGTCGCCAGGCAAGGGCGGCCAGCAGGTCGACGGCATACCGGTGTTCAACACCGTGAAGGAGGCCGTGGCTGCCACGGGCGCCGACACGTCGATCATTTTCGTGCCGGCACCGTTTGCCAAGGATGCCATGCTCGAGGCCATAGACGGTGGCGTGAAGCTCGTGGTGTGCATCACCGAGGGCGTGCCCGTGCTCGACGCCGTGGAGGCGCAAAACTATGCCCGCGTGAAGGGCGTGAAGGTCATCGGCCCCAACTGCCCCGGCCTTATCTCCCCGGGCAAGTCGATGGTCGGCATCATGCCCACGGGCGTGTTCAAGCAGGGCCACACTGGCGTCATCTCGCGCAGCGGCACGCTGACCTATGAGGTGGTCTACGACCTCGTGGAGAGCGGACTCGGCATCTCCACGGCAGTGGGCGTGGGTGGCGACCCCGTGGTGGGCCTCTACTTCGAGGACTTGCTGCAGATGTTCCAAGACGATCCCGAGACTGACTCCATAGCCATGATTGGCGAGATAGGCGGCGACGCCGAGGAGCGTGCCGCGGAGTTTATCAAGGCCCACGTCACCAAGCCCGTGGCGGTGTTCATCTCCGGGCGCCAGGCTCCTCCGGGAAAGCAGATGGGCCATGCCGGCGCCATCATCTCCGGCGGCTCAGGCTCGGCAGAGGGCAAGATAAAGGCGCTGGAGGCCGCTGGCGTGCCCGTGGCCGACGAGACCCGCCTCTTGCCGGAACTGCTCAAGGCCCGGCTCTGACCATCGTGAAAACATGAGAGGCACATTGTGCCACGGATAGGGGGCGGCCACGCGTATGTCAACGCGTGGCCGCCCTTTTTGGTCTGACATCATATTTTAGGGCCGGCATGAGACCGCCCCTGCAAGGTGTTGAACGATGGTATGCGTAATCGGCGAAGCCGACATCATCATAATCTTTTTTATCCGTGTGAGAAGAAAACGCGCACGCTAATCAACATAGCCCCAATTTTTTTATTGTCTTCTTGCGTGGATTCTTGTTTTTTTCATACATTTGCAATGGAAAGAAACAATGAAAACCATGACCAAGACCTATCTGCATATCAAGACCATCATCGTCATGACCCTATGCCTCGCGCTCCACGCGCTTGCCTGTCACGCCCAGACGCGGCAAAGCGTAGACTCGCTGCTCCGCTGCATCGACAAGGCCGTGGACAACTCCTCCGCTTATGTGGCCAAGAGGGAGAGGCGTATAGGTAAGTTGCGGCGCGACCTGGCAAAGGCGACGACCGACAGTGAGCGCTACCGCGTGGCGTTTGCCCTCTATGGCCAATACGCGCCCTTCGTCAACGACTCGGCTGTCTATTTCCTCGACCGTTGCGTCACCATAGCCTCGCGGATGAAAGGCCGTGAGGCTGACGTGTGCACGTGCAAGGCACTCATTGCCCTGCGCCACTCCAGCACCGGAATCTACGTGGAGTCGCTAAAGACGCTCAGCGACATCGACACCGCCAACGTCTCCAGCCTGGCCAAGGGCATGTATTTCCAGGCCTACACCCACGTCTATGGCGAGATGGCATACTACAGCCACGTTGCCGCCACCAAGGCCCTGTACGAGAAGATACAGGCGCGATACCGAGCGCGGATGTACGCCAACCTGCCGGCCACCGACAACGCCGTGTTCCAATACCGCCAACTGCAAGCCCTCAACTCCGGCGATTGGCGTAAGGCACTGCGCGTCAACGACGGATGGATGAGGCACGTGCGCGAAGGCTCTTACCCCTATGCCCTCGTCACGCTCTACCGCTATCTCGCCTACAAGCTCGACAACGATTCCACGCGCATGATGTATTGGTTGGCGCAGTCGGTGCTCTCCGACATCAGGAACGGCGTCTTGGACCAAGGCTCCATGTGGGAGATGGCAAACCAGCTGATGGTGACCAACAACGTGGACCGCGCCTACAAGTACATCAGCTACACCTGCTATTGCGCCACGAGGTTCGGCTCGCGCCAGAGGCTGGCGCAGATAGCCCCGCTGCTCGCCGACATAGCGAGGAAATACAAGATCGAGAACGATCGCTACAACCGCCAGCAAAACATTGCCCTCGGTGTCATCAGCGTGCTTGCCGTGGTGCTGCTCATCGGATTCTTCTATGTTGTCAGCCAACGACAGAAACTCGCCGTGGCGAGAGACGACCTGGCAACCTCCAACCGCCAACTGCAAGAGTTCAACGTCAGGCTCGAGTCGCTCAACGGACAGCTGAAGGCGGCCAACGCGCGCCTCTCGGCGGTCAACAAGGAACTGTCTGACGCCAACCGCGTGAAAGAAGAATACGTGGGGCTGTTTATGCGGCTTTGCTCCGACTATATCAACAAGATAGAGGCCTTGCGAAAGAAGGTGAACAACAAGGTCAAGACCCGGCAATATGCCGAGCTATACGAGATGACGCGACCTAAGGGCGACAAAGAGGAACTGGAGGCGTTTTACGCCAATTTCGATTCAGCCTTCCTGCACCTCTTCCCCCATTTCTTCGAGTCGTTCAACGCCCTGCTGCGCCCTGAGGAGCGCATAGAGCGGCCGGAAAGGGACAGGCTGACCACGCCCGTGCGCATCTTTGCCCTCATACGCTTGGGCATAACCGACAGCGGCAAGATAGCCGAGTTTTTGCATTACAGCGTGAACACCATATACAACTATCGCGCGCATATCAAGAAGGGCGCCATCAACGACAAGGAGACCTTTGAGGACGACATAAGAAAAATCGGCACCTTCTGATTCCAAGGCTTTTGGGTTCTTGCCATCTTGTAGCTGCGCGTTGGCCTGGAAGCCGTAGCTTTGCAGGGCCGGTCTTGTGCCGGCCCACAAACAATGTCCCAACCTTTGAAAAGAATCGTGCGGGTATTTATCGGTCGGACATTTTTTGTGGATAATAATATTTTACAAATGGTCGTCTGAGAATCGATTTTTTTCAACCGGGCCGTCGCTTGGTCTAAAATAACGCGATTACGGGCTGTTCTGGTAAGCTATTGATTATCAAGGATTTGTGTTTATAACGGTTTTTCGGTGTCGCAAATTCGCTAAAATGGTGTTGCCGTTACGGTGTAATCGCGCCGCCGTTACGGTGTAATCGCGTTGCCGTTACGGTGTAATCGCGTTGCCATTACAGTGTAACGGCGGCGCGATTACACCGTAACGGCAACAAAACATGGCCAAAAAGTCGCTGACGGTGCTGCAAAGGGGCACCTCGAAGCCGTTTTCCCGCTCTAAATGCACCAGTTATCAAGTGTTAAATTTTGACAATAATATTTTACAATTCGACGTGGTAGCACGGTGCATGTCATAGATACTGTTTTGAAATGTCATTTCAAAGCGAAGGGCAAAACAACCCCTTTTCATCAATTTTTCTTGCACGTTTACCATTTCCTTCCTACTTTTGCCGACGTAAGCTTACGACAAAAGAATGAATTTCAAAAAACAAGGAAGAGGAACAACAAGAAAGCAGACAATGATGAACGATAACATGTCAACCAACATTTTTTACGGCTCCAACCATGACGACCTCCATTTTGACAGCAGTGAGTATGGCGACAGTTTGTATGGCGCTCCTGACCCTGTGGCTCTTGACGCTGCGGCTGTGGTGGCGCGACTGGTGAGGCTCCCGGCGGGCAGCGTGAGGTGGCGCGGCAGTAAGCGATGCCTGGTGGAACTCGTGGCTCGCGCGGCTGAGGCTCGCGTGCTAACCGATGGCCATGGCGGAGCTGCGACCCGCGTGTCGCTATGCCGCGACCTGTTTCGCGTGATGGGCATGGTGCCTCCACGCCGCGTGTCGTCGGTGGTCTACCGCATACGCAACAGGGTGACGCGGCAACCGCCATTGGCAGTCAGGGTGAGAGAGGCCCTCGGCGAGGCCGCCAAGACGCTGTGAGCCGGCCGGCTACTGCCTATTCACGATAAATGTAAACAACTTAGCAAAACAATTTCAAGAACATGGAAAACACTACAACGACAAACATCAACGATATCAACAACACCATAGAGGCTCTCGACAAGCTTGACCCTCGCACCACTTGGCTCTCGCCCCATTTCCGCCTGATAGAGTTCACGCGGTCGGGCGTGGCCACCGACAAGGGCATCGACAACACCCCCGGCAAGGAGGAGGTGGACGCGCTGCGCGCGCTCTGCGAGAACATACTCGAACCCCTGCGCCATCGCTTCGGCGCCATATACATCTCCTCGGGCTATCGCTGCCGCCGGCTCAACAACGCCGTGGGCGGCGTGATGAACTCGCAGCACATGCGTGGCGAGGCCGCCGACATCTTGCTCTCCACCTTCGCTGACTGGCGCGACGCCGTGAGGTTCGTCAAGGGGCTCGACTTCGACCAGGTGCTCGTGGAGCCGCTCCACGACTCCAGGGCGCGATGGCTCCACGTGAGCTATACCACGCGCCATCGCAACCGCCACTTCCTGAGCGTGGGCGAGCGCGACATGGCGGTGCGAGAGCTGTGAGAAAAACACCGGGAAAAACTTGCCATTCTGAACTTTTTTTCTTATCTTTGCCATAATAATAACTTATATGAATGCATATCTGGTTGATTATCAACTGGATGTGCTTCAGGTAAGGACTTTTGGCGTCCAAGCTGGTCTCGTGATGCCCGTGTTCAGACAAGGAAAGCGAGAGTTGTTTTTATCGAACACGGATAACACGGATATCACGGATATAATAGTAAGCCATCAGTGGCGCTCGGAAAATGAGACATTTCCCATCTTTTTAGTTGCTGCATCCAAGCAAGTTTAGTATATTTGCGCGGCAAACCATATAAATCGCCCCATATATGACAGAACGATACATAAACCCCCATACCGATTTCGGTTTCAAGCGGCTCTTCGGTTCCGAGTTCAATAAGGAGCTGCTCGTGAGTTTCCTCAACGCCCTGTTCCACGGTGAGCAGACGGTGCGCGACATCACCTACCTCAACTCCGAGCACCTCGGCGACCGCTCCGACGCTCGCCGTGCCATCTTCGACGTGTATTGCACCAACGAGCGTGGCGAGAAGTTCATCGTGGAGATGCAGAACGTGTACCAGGAGTTCTTCAAGGATCGCACGATATATTATTCCACGTTTCCCATCCGCGAGCAGGCACAGCGTGGCGGCGACTGGGACTTCCACCTGAACTCTGTCTACACCATCGGCCTCTTGAACTTCAACTTTGCCGAGGGTGAAGAGAACGCCCGCCGCTGGCACCATGAGGTTAAGCTCATGGAGGTAGACACCCACGAGGTGTTCTACGACAAGCTGACTTACATATATGTAGAGATACCTAAGTTCAACAAAAGCGAGGACGAGCTTGTCACGATGTACGACAAGTGGATGTTCGTGCTGAAGAACCTCTCTCGCCTCATGTCCCGCCCTGCGGCCCTCCAGGAGCGCGTCTTCACTCGCCTGTTCGAGCAAGCCGAGATATCCAAGTTCAACCCCCAGGAGCTGAAGTCGTATGAGGACAGCGTTAACGCCTACCGCGACATCGTTAACGCCATAAAGACGGCGGAAAAGAAGAAATACGCAGAGGGCCGAGCAGAAGGACGTGCAGAAGGACGTGCAGAGGAACGTGCAGAGGTAGCAAGGAAAATGCTCAGAAAAGGCATAGGCATAGATGTAATCACTGAGATGACAGGCTTGTCAGCAGATGAAGTCATAGCCTTGAAGGATTGAAACCCTGTAAAGCATGGCGTATATACAAAAGCATTGGCTCATGGAGTCGATTTTTCACTAACTCAAAATATGTTGGCAGTCGCAAAAGAGCCTATGCAGAGGTGAAGGCCATAAATTGGGTATCAACAATATAAATTCATTAAATTTAGTGAGATTGACGGCTCGGCAGACTTGATGCCAAAAAATAAATATTCTAAAAAGACACGTTAAAAATCTTCATTGCATAAAATATATTATATTTGCAGAGGTTATGGATAAGAATGAGATTTCACTAAGAATAATTGGCAAGAATGGGGATGCTCCACTTTCTCCTGCCAACTTTGACATCGGGCAGATACGATTCTTGCTCGATGAGGTGGAGAATTTGTTATATCCAGACAGGAAGAAACGTATAGACCGCCCTACGATTTCTTATGAATTGAAGGAAGGCTCTGTGCTCAATGTGTTTAAGACTTCCATGCAAAGTGTTCTCTTAGTGTCGTCTATGCTTGGCGTTATTGAGCAGGAAAATGGCTGTATTGATAAACTGGAAGTGGCAAGTGCGCAAGCAATAGAAAATCTTCAGTCTTTTGCATTGCGTCATAACTATGACATTGAGATAGGTACTTCCGACAAGCCAAATCGCATCTTTAAGATTACTCCTAAAACTCATTATGTCCGCCGTGAGAACATCTTGGTGGATATTGAGTGCTATTATTATGGCACATTGACAGATGCTGGTGGAAAGGACAAAGCTAACATTCATTTAGATACAAAGGATGCAGGCTCTTTGACAATACGAACAGACAAGGAATATTTAGCTGGCTATCAGGGAAATCCACTCTATAAGAAGTTTGGTGTACGAGTTCGGGCCAAGAAGAATATTCTTACTGGTGATATAGATAAATCAACCTTGGTCTTGGTGGAATTGATGGATTATCACCCCAAGTTCGATGAGGATTATCTGCAGGGCTTGATTCGTAAGGCTACTCCAAAGTGGAGAGGTGTGAATGCGGACGAATGGTTGGCTAATGTAAGGGGAGGGCTTGCCTAATGGTACAGGATTGCGTGCTGCTGGACACCAGTTTCTTCATTCGCTTGTTGAATGAAGAAGATCCTTTGCACAATAATGCCTTGGGGTATTTCAGATATTTCTTGGAGCATGATTTCGTGATAAAGATTAGCACCATTGCTATAGCAGAGTATTGTGTGAGAGGGGATGTGAGTGAACTTCCTTTAAAAAATATGCTCATCGTTCCCTTCAATTTTGATCATGCTCAACGAGCAGGAAAGATGATAGCAGAGGTCTATGCTGAGAAGAAAAGGCGCGGCGCTACCATTGCTCCAAGGGCTGTGGTGCCTAATGACACCAAGATGTTTGCACAAGCTGATGTGGAACCAGACATCACCTTTTATGGTACTGCGGATGTCGAATGTAAGAAGGTGTATAAAATGATAGAGTCAGCGGAAGGCAAGCTGTCTTTTAAGTTCATTGATATAACCATTCCTTGTAATGCCTTCTTTGGAGAACTTGATTTTGAGTAGTAAATACTGATATAGGTAATTAGAGGGTTGAATATAAAGATTATCTGCTATAACAGGTATGAGTGTGCCAATAAAACGAGTTAGGTTTATAGATTGGAGAATATAAATAACGTAATCCTATGAATATACCATTAGTTAGTGTCATAGTTCCCATTTATGGTGTGGAACGGTTTATAGAGCAGTGCGTGCGGACATTAATGAATCAGACACTGCGGGATATAGAATATGTCTTTGTTGATGATTGCACGCCAGATAATAGTATGGAGATTCTTGTGAGAGTGATACAAGATTATCCTTACAGAAAAGGTCACGTGAAGGTATTACACAACAAGAAAAACCAAGGCATTGCTCTGACTCGTAAAACTGGGATGAAGGAATGCACAGGTGAATATATTATTCAAGTAGATCCCGACGACTATGTCTCTCTTGATTATTGCGAGAAGCTTTATGCCACGGCTTCCAAAAAGCATGCAGATATCGTGTGGTGCGACTTTTATAAGCAACAAGACAATAAATGGGAAATCTTTAAGCAAGCACCAAATGGGGACTTGTCTGTTGATTCAGAGATAAGAAATTTGTTGATCGGTTATCGTCAAGGTTCATTGTGGAATCATCTCATTCGTCGTGAGTTGTATAATACTATTGTTCGTTTTCCAACACATAATATGGCTGAGGATTTGACGATGCTTATCCAGATGTACATGTCGGCCCATAGAATCGATTATGTTCCATTGGCTCTCTATTATTATCGTTACAATGTGGTCAGTCTCTCACATGCTGATGGGGCAGAGCAAGACAATCGACTGGTGAGGCAAATGAAGGACATGGAGGCAAACGAAAAGGACATGGAGGCATTCTTTTCGGAGCGTGGATTGTCACGACGGTTCCATAACGAGTTAGTTTTCCGTAAGTTCTTTAACAAGCGTTGGGTGTTGCCAGCTATTCATTCTTCTCGTGATTGCCGTCTGTGGCGTCATTGCCATGCAGATATAAACGCTACAATTTATACTAATCCTTATATTCCATTAAGACAAAAGTTTATAGCTCTATTAGTGCAATGTGGGGTTTATCCGTGGATAAAAAGAATTGGAATTTAATAGTGAGATGCCATTAAGGTTATTCCAAATGAAATCTTTTCTGGACTAAGTAGCAATGCAAAGTAATAGTAATAGGATTCTAAAAAACACGATATATTTGTATATAAGGATGTTGTTCTTAATGATAATATCTTTATACACAAGTCGAGTAGTTCTTCAAACATTAGGAATATCAGATTATGGGGTATATAATGTAGTTGGCGGTTTTGTTTCTTTGTTTGCCATTCTTACAAATTCTCTTTCAAGTGCAATTAGTAGATATGTAACGATAGAGATCGGACGACATGATATTAAACGTGCAAATAATGTTTTTTGCGTATCTGTAAATTTGTTATTACTAATGGCAATAATCGTTTTTATAGTTTCTGAATTATTTGGAATTTGGTTCATTAATTGCCATTTAAATGTTCCTTCATCTCGTCTATCAGCGGCGCGTTGGGTATTTCATTTTTCCTTACTGTCTTTTGTAGTAGGTCTAATAAGCATACCTTATAATGCGTTGGTCATAGCTCATGAAAGAATGTCTGCATTTGCTTTCATTGGTATAGTTGAAGCTATGTTTAAATTATTTTCTATTTATATAATATCCATAATATCTTTCGACAAGTTGATTTTATGGGCTGCAATACAGACTCTGTCTTCTTTACTAATTAGGTTCATATATGGAGCTTATTGTTCAAAGCAATTTAGGGAATGCCACTATCATTTATTCATGCAGGCAAGTATTTTTAAAGAAATGGGTTCTTTTGCTGGTTGGAATTTTATAGGCGAAGCGGCTGGTATATTGAGAAACCAAGGGGTTAATGTTTTATTAAACTTGTATTTTGGACCTGTAATTAATGCAGCAAATGGAATCGCTATGCAGGTAAATGGCATGGTATCACAGTTCTCGGGTAATTTCTTAACAGCAGTGAACCCTCAAATAATAAAACGATATGCTGAGGATAATTTGGATAGCTCATATTCTTTAGTCGTTAAAAGTGCTAAATTCTCTTTTTTCTTGATGCTTATTATAACATCTCCCCTTTTATGTGAAACGAACTTCTTTTTGACATTGTGGTTGGAAAAATTCCCTAAAGTAGCTGTTCTTTTCGTTCAATTATTACTTGTGCTTTCTTTGATAGAAATATTAAGCTATCCTATAATTACTTTGCAACGAGCAACAGGTGTAGTAAGAAATTATCAAATAGTATCAGGTTCGATACATTTGTTGAATTTTCCAATATCTTGGCTATTTTTGTTAGAAGGTTTTCCTGCTTATAGTGTTTATTGTATAGCAATATTTTTAACAATCATAAATACCTTTGCACGGTTATATATGCTTCATAGAATTGTTCCAATATCCATGTCAACTTTTTATTTGAAAGTATTGTTAAGAGTGCTATTAGTTTCTGCAATATCATATACATTAATCAGCAATTTGACATTTAGTCATTTCGTAAACATATTCTTGTCCGTTGTGTTCTGTGGAAGTGCTTGCTATGTAATTGGTTTGGACAAGAATGAGAAATGTATGTTAGTTGAATTCATTGTGTCTAAATTATGAAGAAATTATTTATATTAGCTCCTAACGACCGCTTTAATTATGGCGATCTTTTGTTTCCACATATTTTGGACTTCTATTTTAAAGACATTGTGGACGAGTTGGTTTTTTGTTCAACAACAGAATCAAATCTATCGAAGTTTGGAGGAATTCCCACGTGTAGTTTTCATTCCTTGTATGAGGTAAATGCTACAGATCAAAATTATTTGATAGTTGGCGGAGGAGATTCTTTGTGCATTAGTTGGATGCAGGTATTGAGTTTTGTAGACAAAAAAATTGATTGGTTTACAGCCTTAGATCATAAACTACATACACACCTTTTCTTTAAGACTTACACACAATTAAGATATAGGTATAAAACATTTTTTCCTTTCAGCATAGGTAAGAATGAGCTTAGAAACTTTACAAAGGTAATGTATAATTCTTTGGGTGGCTCTATGTTAGAATTTCATAGAGATCTTTTGGATAATCCAAGAGTTATAGAAGTCTTGCGAAATGTGGATTATTTATCCTTAAGAGACACGCAAACCTCAGATATCTTGAATTCGAAAGGCATAAAGAATGTTGTGGTTCCTGATTCAGCAATCTTAATGTCAGATGTGTTCTCGGAAGAAATATTAGTCCAAAGCATATCAATAAACAAGAATGTCTTTCAAGATAAGAAGTATCTATTCTTTCAAACGAATTTACGTTTCCTAAATTTAGACGCTTATGTGGCCTTAATAGAAAAGGTAATTGAAAAATATCGATTGAACGTATGCTTATGCTCAATCGGTACAGCTTTTGGTCATTCTGATGATATAGCTTTGGCAAAAATATATAGTTCGTTGAGCTGCAAAGAAAAAGTTAGTTTTGTAAGCTCTCCAAGTATCTATGACATAATGTGGCTTATTAAGCATTCTGCATTATATGTAGGTACATCTTTGCATGGCACTATCACGGCTCTAAGCTTTGAGGTTCCATTTGTTGCTCATGGGCCAGTCAAGTTGAAAAATTATTTGGAGACTTGGTGTAAAGGTAACAAAACAATGTTTACGGAAGAAAAGGACTTGGATAGTGCCGTAATCTGTCAGATAGAACGTCATGAAGTCTTTTCATCTATATCACAAAAACGTCAAGTTATGGAGTCTATTATCCATATGCAAGATGAAATAAAAGAATGACATAAGATGATTATGCCAAGCGATAATGATAAAGCTTATTTCAAGTTAAATGTTGGCTTGGTAGAGGCATATAATGATATAATATAAAATGAAATATCCTAAAGTTAGCGTAATTGTTCCTGTGTTCAATGCAGAGCGGTATCTTCAGCGTTGCGTGGACAGTATTCTTGCACAGAATTTCACGGTCTTTGAACTGATTCTCATTGATGACGGTAGTAAGGATAAATCAGGAAAAATATGTGATGAATATGCTTTGAAAGACCCACGTGTGAAAGTGTTTCACAATCAGTGGGGAGGGGTAAGTCGTGCGAGGAACACAGGTCTTGACAATGCTCAAGGTGAATGGGTTACGTTTATAGATTCCGATGACTATATCTCACCAGACTTTTTAAGTTCCATGCTGAATGAGAATGTCGACTTGGTGGTAGGCCAAAGCAGGCACTTCGATCCAGGTGGCAAACCATACATTGTTGAAAGTTTGCCAACACAACTATTAATGGAAGAGTCGCAGGTGCGTTCTTTCCTTTCGGAACATTTAGTAAATCTCATCATGCGTACACCATGGGGCAAATTATTTAAGCGTGACAAGATGGTAGGCGTAAGATTTGACAACAGTTTGCGCATAGGCGAGGATACTGTATTCGTGGACAAGTATCTTTTGGGCTGCAAGTCAATTTCTGTGGTTGACGCCCCAGTCTATTACTATTTTACCGGTGAGAAGAAAAATGCTAAGTATAGTATGAGTTTGGAAGATGGCCTTTATCATATAAAGAGAATAGTGACGCAATACAGAGAGCTGAATGTGAAATGTCTTCGTTTTGAGGAGTTCATATTTGGTTTCATGCTTTCCCTCTGTGCAGGTAATATGAAGACCAACGTTTGGTTTTGCGACAAGTTCATGATCGGACTCATAAGGTCTTTCAGATCCGTATTGCCTGTGCGCATTTATTGGAAATATCAATTGATGAGGCTTCCTTTGTTTTTCAATCTTTTCATCAAAAGTTATCGCTGACAAGGAGGTCGCACAGTTATATGATTTGTGGATACTCTGGTCTTCGTTTTTATGTGGGGCCATTTTTAAGCTTCTGCATTGCAAAGAGAATTTATGCCCAAAGTTTATGGTTGCGTTGATAAAGAATAGGCTATGTTAAATATAATCTACGATTTAAATGAATAATATTAAATATACATTTTTATTGCCTGCTTATAAGGCAAAATATCTTAAAGAAGCTCTTGATAGCTTGTTGGACCAAACATATAAGGACTTTAAGATTATAGTTTCGGATGACAATTCTCCTGAAGATATTCGGGGAATAGTTGACTCCTTTGATGATGTTCGAATTGAGTATAGAAAAAACAAAAATAACATAGGAGGCTTGAAATTGGTTGAACACTGGAATTTGCTTTTAAATTTGTGTGATACCGAATACTTAATAGTCGCATCAGACGATGATGTTTATTCTGCTAAATTTCTTGAGAATATCGACCGTTTGACCACAAAATACCCACAGGTAAATGTTCTTAGGGCAAGGGTTCAGCGTATTAATAACAATGGTGAGGTAACTTCACAAGAGGATATTTTTGAGGAGTGTCAAGGTCGTATTGAGGCATTGCATAGTATGTTTTGCAGCAACTATATTGGTTGCGTTGGAAATTACGTGTTTCGTACAGACGCTTTAAAACGAACTGGTGGTTTTGCAGATTTACCTTATGCATGGTTTAGCGACATGCAAACGGTTATTTCAATGCAGGGAGAAGGACAAGCCAATACCAATCAAATACTTTTCAGCTTTAGACTTTCCAACATTAATATTTCCAGTTCAAGGAAAGACAAGAGGGTGGATTTTTTCAAGCTTAGGGCAACCATATTGTTTGATAAGTGGTTAAGTGAGTATATTTCTCGATTACCATCTTGTAACAGTGTTCTGGAAACTACCGATATTAAAGGAACCCTTTCAAGTTTTAAGCACCGCATATATGGTCAATGTGGTGATTATTCATGGACTCTTCCTATTACTAAATGGTATTATGGTATTTACAAGCAGCTTAAAGGTCATGCATACTTCTCTTTGAAGAGCTTCCTAAAATATTTTTTAATCTCGATAATTAATAGAGTTCATGGATAAGCAAAAACGAGAAAGAATACATTATATTGACATTGCCAAAGGCATATTGATAATTTGTGTTGTTATCACCCATACTCCGGCGTTTGCTAAAACCTATGGGGTAGATGGTTTTCAGTGGCTTGAAAGCTTAAGGCCATTGTTCAATTCATATTTCATGCCAGCCTTCTTTTGCATTACGGGTTTTTGTACCAATTTCGGCAAGGGTTCTGTTTTGTCGTTTATATTCAAAAAGTTTAAAACTCTTGTTGTTCCAAACATTATTGTTTCTCTGGGGATTCCATTTGTTTCATTAGCCATTCATGGCAATTGTGGCTCATGGAATTTATTGCAAACAATATTCGACTTTGTGTCAACAGGTGGTTTTTGGTTTCTTGATGCGCTATTCTTCGCCACTCTAATAT
>ERZ1026868.530-NODE-530-length-23699-cov-6.572577_pt1 | contig 23699 bp, 17 predicted proteins | sample MGYA00380164_ERZ1026868 | MGnify/ENA primary metagenome ERZ1026868 (study PRJEB33269, sample SAMEA4719800) | human gut metagenome | biome: human-associated habitat; feature: organic feature; material: feces | place: Cameroon | collected 2013-10 ... | reverse complement strand
AGTCAGAGAACGTATGGCGTCAGGCTGACACATACAATGTTCCACGTATGGCATTTATCAATAAGATGGATAAGATGGGTGCAGACTTCTTCATGTCTGTACAGACAATCATTGACCGTCTTGGCAAGAATGCAATTCCTGTACAGATTCCAATCGGACAGGAAGATGACTTCATCGGACTGATCGATCTGTTCGAGATGGATGCATACTATTATAAGAACGATGAGGGTACAGATATCGAGATCACAGAGGTTCCTGCAGATTTGAAGGAGCTTGCTGATAAGTGGCATGAGAATCTGGTAGAGAAGTGTTGTGAGCTTGATGATGACCTTATGATGCAGTATCTTGAGGGTGAGGAGCCATCTGTCGCTGATATGAAGGCTGCACTCCGTAAGGGTACAATCGCAAACGAGGCAGTTCCTGTATTCTGTGGTTCTGCATACAAGAACAAGGGTGTCCAGAAGATGCTTGATGGTGTCATTGAGTATATGCCTGCTCCTACAGATATCCCTGATATCACAGGTACAGACGAAGATGGTAACGAGGTAACTCGTCCTTCATCTGATGAAGCTCCATTTGCAGCACTTGCATTTAAGATTATGACAGATCCTTTCGTAGGAAAGTTAGCATTCTTCAGAGTATATTCCGGTACATTGAACTCAGGTTCTTATGTACTGAACGCAACAAAGGGTAAGAAGGAGCGTGTAGGACGTATCGTTCAGATGCATGCAAATTCCCGTACAGAGATCGACAAGGTTTACTCTGGTGATATCGCTGCAGCAGTTGGATTCAAGGTTACAACAACCGGTGATACAATCTGTGACGAGCAGCATCCGGTAATCCTTGAGTCTATGGAATTCCCTGAGCCGGTTATTGAGCTTGCTATCGAGCCAAAGACAAAGAATGATCAGGGTAAGATGGGTGAAGCTTTGGCAAAGCTTGCTGAAGAAGATCCTACATTCCGTGCACATACAGACAAAGAGACAGGTCAGACAATCATCGCAGGTATGGGCGAGCTTCACTTGGAAGTTATCGTTGATCGTCTTCTCCGTGAGTTTAAGGTTGAGGCAAACGTTGGTGCACCTCAGGTTGCTTACAAGGAGACATTTACAAAGGCTGTTGATGTAGATAGCAAGTATGCTAAGCAGTCTGGTGGTCGTGGTCAGTATGGTCACTGTAAGGTTAAGTTCGAGCCTATGGATCCAAACGGCGAAGAGCAGTTTATTTTCGAGTCAACTGTTGTCGGTGGTGCTATTCCTAAGGAATACATCCCAGCTGTTGGTGAAGGTATCGAGGAAGCAGCAAAGGCTGGTATTCTTGGCGGATATCCGGTACTTGGTGTTAAGGCAAACGTTTATGATGGTTCTTACCATGAAGTCGATTCTTCAGAGATGGCATTCCACATCGCTGGTTCTATGGCATTCAAGGATGCTATGGCAAAGGGTGGAGCAGTGCTTCTTGAGCCTATCATGAAGGTTGAGGTTACAATGCCTGAGGAGTACCTCGGTGATGTAATCGGTAGCCTGAATGCAAAGCGTGGACAGATCCAGAGCATGGACGATATCGGTGGTGGAAAGATTGTTAAGGCATTGGTTCCACTTGCTGAGATGTTCGGTTACTCTACAGAGCTTCGTTCTTCTACACAGGGACGTGGTAACTACTCTATGTTCTTCGAGAAGTATGAGCAGTGTCCAAAGAACATTCAGGAGAAGGTTCTTGCAAACAAGAACGCATAATTTGTCTGCAAAGTATATTTGTAGTATAAATTTATAAAAATGCTTGAAAATATCGCTATATTTTAATATAATGATTTTTAGCCGAGTAAACGCCCGGAAAGGGCAATAAAATGCCCGGAGGGGCTATATTAAGGAGGAAATTATAATGGCAAAGGAAAAGTTTAACAGATCAAAGCCACATTGTAACATTGGTACAATCGGACACGTTGACCACGGTAAAACTACTTTAACAGCTGCAATTACAAAGGTATTGGCTGCTAGAGTTGCTGGTAACACAGCTACAGATTTCGAGAACATCGATAAGGCTCCAGAAGAGAGAGAAAGAGGTATCACTATCTCTACAGCTCACGTTGAGTACGAGACAGAGAAGAGACATTACGCACACGTTGACTGTCCGGGCCATGCTGACTATGTAAAGAACATGATCACTGGTGCTGCACAGATGGATGGTGCTATCCTCGTTGTTGCTGCAACTGATGGTGTTATGGCTCAGACAAAGGAGCATATCCTTCTTTCACGTCAGGTAGGTGTACCTTATATCGTAGTATTCTTGAACAAGTGCGATATGGTTGACGATGAGGAGCTTCTTGAGCTCGTTGAGATGGAAGTTACAGAGCAGCTTGAAGAGTATGATTTCAAAGATTGCCCAATCGTTAAGGGTTCTGCTCTTAAGGCTCTTGAAGATCCAATGGGTCCTTGGGGCGACAAGATCATGGAACTTATGGATACAATAGATTCTTATATTCCAGATCCTCAGAGAGATACAGATAAGGACTTCATCATGCCTGTTGAGGACGTATTCACAATCACAGGTCGTGGTACTGTTGCAACTGGTAGAGTTGAGGCTGGTGTTATTCATCTTAACGACGAAGTTGAAATCGTTGGTATCAAGCCAGAGAAGCAGAAGACAACTGTAACAGGTATCGAGATGTTCCGTAAGCTCCTTGACGAAGGTCAGGCTGGTGATAACATCGGTGCTCTTCTTCGTGGTATCAAGAGAGAGGATATCGTACGTGGACAGGTTCTTTGTAAGCCAGGTTCAATCACATGTCATACAAAGTTCACAGCTCAGGTTTACGTTCTGACAAAGGACGAGGGTGGTCGTCATACACCATTCTTCAACAACTATCGTCCACAGTTCTACTTCAGAACAACTGATGTAACTGGTGTATGTAACCTTCCAGCTGGTACAGAGATGTGCATGCCTGGTGATAACGTAGAGATGACAATCGAGCTCATCCACCCAATCGCTATGAGCCAGGGTCTTACATTCGCTATCCGTGAGGGTGGACGTACTGTAGGATCAGGACGTGTTGCTACAATTATTGAGTAATTAACGCGTAGGCGATAAGCCGTGCAGAAATAAAGGGAAAAGTCCGATGCAAGTTTACTTGCATTCGGGCTTTTTTCTTTATTTCTATAGGGCGTGAGCCCGCGAGACAAACACGCGAAGCGTGGTTGTCATGCACGGCGGATTATATTATAATTTTATCTTAGTCAAAGCTATGTTTGGCAGGTGAACATAGCGGAACAGATAGGAGGGGCAGCATGAGCAAGGCAACGACAAAGTTTGCAATCGCATTTGCGTTTAAGGAGTTATTATTAGAAAAATCGATTGATAAAATAACAATCAATGACATTACGGAAAAATGTGGGATAAACCGGCAGACTTTTTATTATCATTTTCATGATATATATGAGTTGATTGAATGGATTTGCGAAACAGATGCAGATCATGTACTGAAACAGAATAAAACATATGATACATGGCAGGAAGGATTTCTGGCAATATTTCATCTACTGAAAAAGGACGAACCTTTTGTTGTCAACATCTATCATAATGCTCCGCGAGGATATATTTACCGCTATTTGTATAAAGTAACGTATCAGCTGATATATGATGTACTCGAAGAAAAAGCGGAAGGTATGGTCGTGCGGGAAGAGGATAAAACATTCATTGCGGATTTTTACAAGTATGGGTTTGTTGGTCTGGTGTTAGAATGGATTGACAAGGGGATGAAGGAGGATCCGAAACAGATCATAGAAAGATTGAATGCATTGATTCAGGGATCTTTCGCACATGCACTGAATAATGCAAAACTGAACAAGAGCTGATTACGACAAATCTGCTGGTTTGTCGTATATGGATGCAATGTAAGAGGATTGTCGCTTTCTATGACAGTTCTCTTTTTTTGTGCATAGTAGGAAGAAGATTTTGTGGATATACTGTGTATATGGAAACAAAGAAAAATGTCACAGTTTAAACAAAAAAGGAGTGTGTTTATTATGTATTATTCAGCAGGAACTTATGAAGCATTTGCAAGACCAGAAAAACCGGAGGGCGCTGACCGGAAATCAGCATATATCATTGGAACAGGATTGGCGGGGCTTTCTGCCGCTTTTTATCTGGTGAGAGATGGGCAGGTAAAGGGAGAACGTATTCATCTCCTCGAGAAGCTTGATCTTGCCGGAGGCAGCTGCGATGGAAGAAAGGATGTCCGAAAAGGCTTCTACATGCGTGGCGGAAGAGAAATGGACAACCATTTTGAGTGTATGTGGGATATGTTCCGCGATGTTCCTTCGATAGAGACACCGGGCGTCTCTGTTCTGGATGAGTATTATTGGTTAAACAAGCATGATCCGAATTACTCCCTTTGCAGGGCTTCTGAGAAATGTGGGCAGGATGCACATACAGATAAGAAATTTACACTTGATAAGGATTCAGCCCTGGCATTGTCAAAGTTGTTTATGACACCGGAAAAAGATTTGGAGGATAAGAAAATCAGTGAGGTATTGCCGGATTCCTTCTGGGATACGAATTTCTGGCTGTACTGGCAGACCATGTTTGCATTCCAGAGATGGTCATCTGCATTGGAAATGAAACGGTATTTGTGCAGATACTGCCATCATATTGATGGACTTCCGGATTTTTCCGCACTCCGCTTTACGAAATACAATCAATACGAGAGCATGATTCTTCCGCTTGTAAAATATCTTGAAAGTCATGGTGTGTCGGTCGAGTATGGCATGGATGTCAAAAATGTTGTCATCAAAGATGAAAATGGTAAAAAAACTGCCACACAGATTGTATATGAGAAGGATGGAAAACCGGGTACAATTGATTTGATCGAGGATGATCTGGTCTTTATAACAAATGGATGCTGTACAGATACTTCCTGCTATGGAGATCAGAATACAGCGCCGGATCTGAGCCGGATTAAAAACGGTGCAGGCGAATCTTGGGATTTGTGGAAGAATATTGCTGCACAGGCAAAGAATGGTGAGTATGGTAATCCGGATAAATTCTGTGACGATTTTGAAGCAACAAACTGGATGAGTGCAACTGTAGAAACCTCGGATGAAGAGATTATCCAGAAGATTATCAGCATTTGCAAGCGGGATCCGAGAGAAGGAAAGGTAACAACCGGAGGAATTGTGACAGTGAAGGATAGTACCGACAACTGGTATCTTTCATGGACAATCAATCGTCAGCCGCAGTTTAAAGCGCAGGATAAAAATACGGTTTTAATCTGGGTATATGCACTTACAACGAATAAAGAAGGAAATTATGTGAAGAAGGCAATGCGGGATTGTACAGGTGAAGAAGTTTGCCGGGAGTGGCTGTATCACATTGGCGTGCCGACAGATCAGATTGACGATTGGGCAAAAAATCGCTGTAATACAACAACCTGCTTCATGCCATACATCAATGCGTTCTTCCAGCCAAGAAAAGAAAGCGATCGTCCGCTCGTTGTTCCGGAAGGCGCTGTTAATTTTGCATTCCTGGGACAGTTTGCAGAGACACCGCGAGATACTATTTTTACGACAGAATACTCCATCCGTACGGGTATGGAAGCAGTTTACACACTTATGAACGTAGATCGTGGTGTTCCGGAAGTGTGGGGTTCCAAGTACGATGTGCGGGAATTGCTGCGGGCCGCATATTATGCAGTCGATAAAAAGCCGATTGATGAACTTCCGCTTTCTCTCAAAGAAAAGATTGTTTTAAAGCAAGTAATAAAAGCTGTGGAAGGAACCGACTTGGAGATTTTGCTAAAGGAAAGTGGATTACTCCGGTAAGAGAGGTTATTCATCGATATGGATTAAGCAAAATGTCTCAGATGACAATATAAGTAAGAGCAAGGAAAGAGGAAGCATGTGTGATGTTTCCTCTTTTTTGCAATATGCCATTGATTCTGATTATTGTTTGAAGATTATAATTGTTATGGTACAATATATTCGTAAATTCCCATTTAACATTGAAAGAGGGGGTGCAATAAGTAATGAATCAGGTAGAGGTTTTGGATAATGGTGTAGTATTGAATGGCAATTTGCTGACATTTCCACTTTCCTATGAAGATATACGTGCATTATTTGGTGAGGCTCGGATAAATGTTCAAAGTGATAATCATTTTGAATATTTCTATGATGAACTGGGAATATCGTTTGAGGGGGCAACTGCATATCTTCGGAACTTAAAAAAACAGAAAGCTTATATAGATGAGACGCATAATATTACATCTATGACGCTGTATGTTACAGGGGAAAACGTATTCGCAGAATCAAAGACAGAAAAACGGTATATTGGTGGACTAAAAGTCTTAAATCAAAATATGTCACGCGACAGATTATATCCATATATTCTAGGCTACGGCTATAATTCAGAAATTAAGGATGAGCAGGGGAATATGGTTCGGCAGATTCATATGGATATTGTTCTGAAAGTAGAAGATGAACGAAAGAGAAAAGATATTCCAGTCTATGATGGAGATCAAATTCTATTAGATGTATATATCGGATTCAGACCGGAACGTCCAAAGAGTGATGAGAACTATAATATCACTGTTTCGGATGAACCTTGTCTGATATTCGATACATTTAATTTTAAGCTCGCCGTAATACAGGAACTCATGTACAATCAGGAAGTCTTGAAGCCATATTTTGATATATACGATTATATGATTTTCAAAAAAGCACACTGGAATCTTGAAACAGATAAAAATGTACGCGCCGCGGTAAGCTTCTTTAAGGAATTACCGATTCCGGCAAGTTTTGCAGGGCTGGTCAAAGAAATTAATATGGATGGTTCCGATGAAATCTATATGCAGATTGCACCAGAGTGGGACGGAAGAGACGAAAGATTCGATTTCAGAAAAGTAACAAAATCGGAGATGGAGCAATTCCCAAATCTGAAGAAAATGCTCATTTTTGGAAATGAACGTGACGCAGAAAGTCTTAGAAAAGTATGTGATCCGTTGGGGATTGAAGTGGAACCTATGGCTTGTACGTCTGTTTAGATTAGAAGAGATATATTTATATATTCTTGGCTTTTATTTATATTACTTGAATTAAAAGGTTAACCAATCCCCTTCCCAATCCGATAACATACATATAAAAGCTCAAAAGGAATTGAGTTCAAAAAACTTCAAGGATGAAGTAATAAGGTTTTCAGAGGTATAGGGGATTGCTATACCTATTTCTGTATTATTTCTTTACCCTTGTAGTGGGCTTATTTCCTATGTGAAAATGCGTAATTTATAGTTGTGATAAAAAGATTGGAGCCTGTATCATGGAAACGCAGGTGAAACAGTATAAATCGGGAGGTGAGACGATGTATACAGGAACGATTCAAAGTCAGGTCAGTCTGCAAATGCTGGATCTGAAATGGAAGAAAAAGAAACAGGATATCAACAGTAAGAAGGATACAGAGGGTATGACGCAGGATGAAATCCTGTTGGACAGTCTGGAACGACAGGCGCAGACGGAGCGGGAGCGTTCTGCGACCAGTGAGCTGTATACGAAGTTGAAAACCGGCGGAACGCTGACGGAAGAGGAAATCGCATATCTGAAAGAACATGATCCGGAAGCACTTGCAGAATATGAGAAAGCACAGACGGAGAAGAAAGCGTATGAAAATGCACTGAAAAATTGCCGGACAAAGGAAGATGTACAGCGACTTAAATTGAATCGTATGGGAAGCTTTGCGGCACAGGCAAAGGAAATCGCAAGCAATCCGTATATTCCAAAGGACAAGAAGGTAGTGCTTATGCAGCGGCTGAATAATGAAGTGTGTATGATCCGTGATGCACATCAGGCGTTTGAGAAGAGCCGGGCATATGAGGAGCTTCCGGAAGAACAAGAGCTGCGCAAGGAGGCGGCAGAGGAATCTGCAGAGAAAATGGAGCATCAAAAGGATACAGAGCAGGCAGAAACGACAGAAGATTCAAAAGTCGACAATAAAAATAAGGCAGATGCAGAGGATGAGGAAGTGGATGAACCGCAATCTGATGTAAAATCGGAAATGTCTGATGTATACGAAACGGTAGAAATTGCAAATGTAGAATCACATGAAAAAATAAAACCGTCGGAATTGCAGAAGACAGCCGGTGATGCAAGCATGGCACGCAGGCAGCAGGAAGCTGCACAGACATTTACAGAGATAACAGAGGAAATCAAACGATTTCTGCAACGCAATCACAGTGGCAGAGGAAGCTTTACAGCACAGGTATGAGGAGGAACCGATATGAACGAAGTTCATATTTAGGATCGGTTCCGACGACCAGCCGCCGAACGGATGTGAGGGGGCATTACATATTACATGAAGGGAGAGAAACAAATGGCAAATTTATATGGAGTATCTGCATATCAGCAGACGAACAGCACGTGGAACAACACCCGCACGAATAACACGAAGACAGGCCGGAAGAATGCGGAGAAAACAGATGCACAGAAAACAGAGACAGACAGCGTGAAGACAACGACCTTCAACCCAGCCGATACGACAGGTTCGCTCGTGCCGACAACGAAGAACGGATATGGGACGGTGATTGGAAATGTGGAGCTGTCTGACAAAGCGAAGGACTATTACAACAAACTGAAAGCCAAGTTTGGAAATATGGATTTTATACTTGTAAGCAAGGACATGAAATCACAGGTGCAGGCAAATGCGGCGGCATATGGAAATGCGAGCAAGCAGGTTGTTCTGATCGACGATGAGAAAATTGAGAAGATGGCAACGGATGAGTCTTTCCGGAGAAAATATGAAGGAATTATTGCGATGTCACAGGCAAAGCTGCAGGAGGCAAGAAACAGTCTGACAAGCAGCGGTGCCAGCGTAAATAACTTCGGTATGTCTGTTGATGCAAATGGAAAGGCAACCTTCTTTGCAACTGTGGAAAAAGCGGCGAAAAAGAAGGCGGAAAAGAAAGCAGCAGAGAAAAAGGCTGCACAGAAGAAAGCGGAAAAGGCGAAAGATCAGAAGTTGGCTGAGAAAAAAGCAGCAGAAAAGAAGGTTGCAGAGAAGCGCGCGGAAGAATCCAAAAATGAGGAAACAACGATTGCAGATGAGAAGGAATACGTGCAGATCACAGCCGGTTCAATGGAAGAGCTGATTGACAAAGTTTCTTCTTATGCATATGAGAACTCCGAGCGAAATGTACTCACAGAAAGCGAAAAGAGCGTTGGACAGAAATTTGATTTCCGGGGATAGAGGTGACCAGTATGAAGATTGAAGATGCGAGAGTACGGTACAACGTACAGATCAAAACCTACTACTCGAAGCAGAAGGAATTGTATGCGCAGAAACAGAAACTCGAGGAGAAGATAAAGACGACCGAGAATGGCGCGGAAGTTTACAAGGATGAGTCGGCGATTCTTGAGCTGCAATACAACGCTGTCGATGAGAAGAGACAGGAATATCAGGATTACATGGACAAACTGATGGAACAGTGGCGCATGATCTCGGACAAGATAGCAAGCAAACAGCAGTCGGACGCTATGGCAGATCAGGCAAAAGAAATGAACAAGATCATGCTTGTTGCAAGGCGCATTATGCATGGGGACAAGGTACCGGCGAAAGATGAGAAGAAGCTGATGGAATTTGATCCGAAGCTTTATATGATGGCAAAAAATGCTGCAGCTATGTTAGAGATTCAGAAACGCAAAGAACACAAATCACTGTGGGAGGATGAAGAAGAAAAGGAGCAGGTAAGCGCAACCGAAGAAGCAAATAATACGGAAGCATTTGCGGATGGACCGGAGGTTGTGGATGTAGAGACTACAATCAGCAATGCCACCGGGGAGCTTGATACATCCGGAGAATAGGAAGGCTATTCAGGAGGTCGGTGAGTCGGACGGTAATGGAGAGATGAAATTATTATCGTATATATGCAGTTTGTATTGGCGTGGTGTCTGTCCCATAATGGATTTGAACGTTTTAATAAAATGGCTGGTCGAACTGAAGGCAAGGATATTGCCAATGTCGGTAAGGCTGTATTCAGAATAGAGGAGCATATTTGATGCTACCTCTATTTTTTTGTTAGTAATATATTGCTGGATGGAGCGTCCGGTTTCTTTCTTGAACAGACTGCTTAAGTAGTTTGGCGTTAAGCCGACTTCATTTGCCAGTTCTTCAACCCGGATTTTTTCGTGGAGGTGCAGGTAGATATAATCTTCGAGTTGCTTGACATATAAATTGTTCGAGGAAAGTTGATTTTTCTTTGCCTTTATAGAGGCGACCTGCTCAGTAAAATTCTGGATCATTTCTGTCTGTAACGAACAGACTTCATCGATTGACATACACAGATCCACACGCTGGATAAAAAGGTCGCTTAAATTATAGGCATCCTGCGGTTCCATTCCTCCACGGATAGCGTAGCGGGTTGTCAGGGTTGTAGAAGCAACAAAAAGATATTTGAATTGACGTATCGGATCATTTGAGAGCTTTCCGTTTCTGTTGCCACGAAACATTTTTTTGCTTATCTCGATAACACGAGGGTCACCATTCATAACATAGATATATTGTAGAAGCTCCTCGTCATAGCCATGGTGGATGCGGTTGTCCTCACGTTGCAGGTAGGCGGCAATCGTAAGTTTTTTTTGAAAAGATGAATATTCACTCATAATTATAATTCCCCTAAAATATCGTAGATTTATGCTATTTATCATAGAAATATGATATATTTGTTTAATATCATAGTATAGAATTGCTGAAAAGACAAGCAAAAGAAAAATCATATAGATTAAAATAGGAGGTAGAAGCAGAATAATGAAGGCGAAATCAGTTTCTTTAACAGAAGGAAAAATCTTGAAATCCCTCGTGATTTTTGCGATTCCGATTCTGATCGGAAATATATTCCAGCAGTTATACAATGTGGCAGATACCGCAATCATAGGAAATGTGCTGGGCGATCAGGCGTTGGCAGCAGTTGGTGCAACATCAGCACTCTATTCACTTGTAATTGGATTCGCAAATGGTATTACGAATGGATTTTCGGTTGTTTTGGCTCGTGTGTTTGGCGAGAAGGACGAAGAAAAACTGAAACAGACGTCGGCATTGATTTACTTCCTGACTGTTATAATCTCCATCATATTGACTTTGGCAAGCGTGATTTCGCTGCATTCAATCTTAGTAATGCTGAAGACACCGGAAAATATATTGCCAAAGACAGAATCGTATTTGCACATCATACTCACATTTGCGATTGTTACGATGCTATATAATATGTTCTCCGGAATCCTTCGGGCGATCGGTGACAGTAAAACGCCATTGTATTTTCTGCTATTATCATCTGCGCTTAATGTGGGATTGGACTTCCTGTTCGTGAAAGGATTGAACCGCGGGATTGGTGGTGCGGCTGAGGCAACCGTGATTGCTCAGATTGTTTCAGTATCGCTCTGTATCGTATACATATGGAAGAAATGTCCGGTGTTAAAGTTCTCTATGCGATATCTGAAATGGGATAAGGCGTTAGTAAAGGAATTGCTTTTGACCGGATTTTCGATGGGACTTATGCTGGTAGTTGTTTCCATTGGTTCCGTTGCATTGCAGAGTGCTGTGAACTCTCTTGGTGAGCAGATAATTGCGGCACATACTGCGGCAAGAAAAATTGATGAGATTTTCATGATGCCGCTTGGAACACTTGCCACGGCAGCAGCAACCTTTGCAAGTCAGAATTTCGGCGCAGGAAAATATGACCGGGTTTATAAGGGAATCAAAGACGCGGTGCTGATTGCCATTGGTTGGAGTGCCTGTGCGATCCTGATTGTGTTCGCCATCGGAAAATATATGGTGAAATGGCTGACGGGAACGTCCGATGCGGAAATAATAAGCAATGCACTTATGTACATGAAGATCAATATTGTATTCTTCCTTGTGCTGAGCATATTGCTTGTATTACGAAGCAGCCTGCAGGGAGTAGGCAGAAAAATTGTGCCGGTACTTGGAAGTGGCGTTGAACTGATTTTGAAATTCGGTGCCGTGAACATTATAACGAATCGGCTTGGGTATTTTGGAGTCTGTATATTGGAGCCGATTATCTGGGGGATTAGTGCAATCATGGTATTGGTAGATTTTGTTGTATATCAGAAAACATATAAGAAGGTGCAGGCTGTGCAACCAGTGTAGAGTTACATAGATGCAGAAAAAAACAGGGCTTCCCATGAACGTGGGAAGTCTTTTTTTGTTGACAAAAATATATGGCTATCGTAGTGTATAGTTAATCGGGGACGGAGCTTTTGTCACGATACTGGGTCAAAAGAAGCGTCCAAAGGAGGAGTACAATGGGAAAACGATGGAGCAAATTACAGAGCAGACTCTATAATCTGATGGATGAAAAAGCGGAATTTCAGATTCATTGCGCTTTGTATGAGATGAATTCAAATGATGGGTATCATGGAAATAAATTACCGCGGTATTTTATAACGATAGGCAAGGATGTGGTGTTTGATTATCCGAAACAGTTTGATACGACGTTAAAATATGGGAGGAATTCATATCCGTGGGATTGCGATATTTCAGATATCTCAGATGTGATCGAAGCGTATATTGAGTGTCCGGAAAATGAATTGATGCAGCCATTTACAGATGATAAATGGGGGATAACAGATATCTTACGTGCGTGTGACCGCAGAATCGGGAAACGGCGTCTTATCCAGATGCATGATGAGACAGAAAATGCGGTTGTAAGAGAGATTATTGAGAAGCGATTGAATCTGAAAAGAACATGATTTTGACATTTATTCTGTATTGCTAATATATTTTTAATATTTAATTCCTTTATAATCCTATGTAGATAGTAAAATTCATGTAAAAATGTAGGAGGGAAGAATATGTTAAAGAAATGCAGAATTTTGTTATGTGTTCTGGTAGCGTTTGTATACTGCTGGCAGTTAAGTGTTCCAGCAACAGCGGCAGAGAGCGCAAGAGAACCGGAAGTTTCGGTGCAAACTGAAAAATCTGAGTATTCAGATGGAGAGGAAATCAAAGGAACTATCACAGTTAATAACATTACAGAGAATAATCTTCAGAATGTAACTTTGAAATTTGATGTTCCTGCAGGTTACACTTCAAAGGATGGAAAAATCGAGGATGGAAAATGGTGCAGTACGATTTCGGAAGTAGCAGCAGGTGCGAAAACAGAGATTGCGTTTGACTTTGTGAAGCTGGATACTTCGGTTGTTCCGGGAAATAAGGAGACGGATGTAAAAGTAGATACAAAGGTTGAAGTTGATGTGAAGCAGGGACCGAAGACCGGTGATTCGTTTCCGATTGTAAAAGTAATTGTTGTACTTGCAATTTGCGCGGGCGCGTTATTCTTTCTTATAAAGTATGGGAAGAAAAAGAATATTCTCTCAGCTTTTCTTGCTTTGGCAGTGGTTATGTCCTTCTTGCCGGTAAGAAATGTATTTGCAGCGCAAAATCAAGAAACTAAGCTTGAGAAAAAGACGATAGAATATAGCAAAGATATTGTGGTTGCCGGAAATAAGACAGTTTTGAAGCTGCAACTCACTTATTATCTGGAGAAAATAGAAAATAAGGACACAGAGAGTAAGAACACCCTGTCTTATGAAGGATATAATATAAAATGGCAGGATGAGTTTAATGGTACAGAATTAAACCGTGATGACTGGAATGTGGAGCTTCATGCTCCGAAGTGGGTAAATGATGAATGGCAGGCGTACGTGGATTCGACAGAGAATATCTATCTTAAGGACGGAAAGCTTGTGATCAAGCCAATTAAGACAGTAGCAGAAGATGGATCTGTCAGCTATACATCAGGAAGAATTAATACACAGGGAAAACACGATTTTACATATGGCTTATTTGAAACGAGAGTAAGAGTTCCAGAGGGAAAGGGATATCTTCCAGCATTCTGGCTTATGTCATCGGATGAAAATCTGTATGGTCAGTGGCCAAGATGTGGCGAGATTGATGCAATGGAAGTTCATGGAAGTGATACGAAAACAACGTATGGGACGATTCATTATGGAAATCCACACAAGCAGACACAGGGAACCTATACATTGGAGAGTGGTAGTTTCTCTGATGAATTTCATACATTTGCTGTGGAGTGGATGCCGGGAAGAATTAACTGGTACATGGATGGAATTTTGTATCATACAGCAAATGACTGGTATTCGGCCACAGAAGGACAGGGTGAAATATCATATCCAGCTCCATTTGATCAACCGTTTTATATGATTCTCAATCTTGCAGTTGGTGGAAACTGGGTAGGATATCCGGATGAGACAACAGATTTTGCAAATCAGAGCTATGAAGTAGATTATGTTCGTGTATATCAGAAAGACAGCTATGATGAGAATGTGGAAAAGCCGGAGAAGAATATTGTATTTAAGGAGCCGGATGCAAACGGAAACTATATCACAAATGGTGATTTTGCAGTAGCAGAAGATCTTGCAGATGATAAGGACTGGACATTCCTCACTGCAAATGGTGGTGCCGGTTTAGCAAAGATTGCCAATAATCAGATTGCAATTACAACAAGCAAAGCAGGCGAACAGGATTACAGTATCCAGCTTGTTCAGCCGAATCTGCCAATGAAGAAAGGCGCTGAATACGAGCTTAGTTTCAAAGCGTGGGCAGATGAAAACCGGACGATGAAAGTGGATATTTCCGGTCCGGATGTGAATTATGTAAGATATTTCAATGATACAGAGGTTGCATTAACAACAGAGCCACAGACATTCAAATATACATTTACGATGGGAAAAGCGGATGATGCAAATTGTCGAGTAGAATTTAACATGGGTAATACAACATCTACAGCAGGAATTAAGATTACAGATGTAACTCTTAAGAAGGTGAAAGAAGAATCCGTAGAAGAGAACAATAAAAAGCAGATGCTGACAGATGGTAACTTTGTCTATAATGGTAAGTTCCAGGAAGGTGCAGGACGTATGCTTTATTGGGATATCGACAACAAGGCAGGTGCAGACGTATCTGTAACCGGTTTATCGGATAACAGACGATTGAAGATTGTTGTACCGGAGAGCGCAACCGGTACTGTAACAGTTTCACAGAGTGATATGGCTATGGTTACGGGTGCAGAATATGCACTTACCTATGACATTCAGGGTGATGTGGGAAAATCTATGGCGGTGACTGTGAATGGAAAAACTACAACAGCAGCATTAGACGGAAGTAATCAGAAGGGAAATACGATTAAATTTAAATCTGAAAGTAATAAGAACTTAAGCTTTGTATTCTCACAACCGGGAACGTATTATCTGGATAATGTAAGAATTGATGAAGACAGTCTGATCAAGAACGGAAGCTTTAATGCCGGTTTTGCAGGTTATGAGACGTATGCGGATGGTTCTGCATCGGCTACATGGGTAGTAGATTCCTTAACGGAGAATTCAGCCGCGGATATTACCATTAAGAATACAGGTGCGCAGGATTGGATGATTCAGTTAAAGCAGAATAATGTTGAACTAATCGAAAATCAGAGTTATCGCTTAAGTTTCAAGGCAAAATCGGATATGGCTAGAAAAATCATGGTTGCAATTCAAAAAGATGGTTCTGCAGATAATGATTGGACACCATATTCCGGACAGAAGATTGTGGATCTTACAAGTGATTACCAGACGTTTGAACTGGAATTTACAATGAAGAATGAGACAGACTTGAAATCCATCTTAAGTATATCTATGGGTGCTGTAGATAAAACGCCGATAACAACACAGCATCGAATCTGTATTGACGATATCAAGCTTGAAAAGATAGAAAAACCTACAGTGGCGGAAAAACCGGTTGGAGAAGAGTTGATTAATAATACAGATAATGTAGGAAATGATGGAATCTCCGATGAAAACAAAACATGGGGGCATGTTACGAATGACAATCAGGTAACATTTAATGGCGGTACAAGTATCTGGAATATCACGAACTTAGGAGCTGCGGATTACTCCGTTCAGTTGTCAAAGAAGGGAATTCAACTGGAGAAGGGATGCTGTTATGAACTCAAATTTACAGCAAACTCTACGGAAACAAGAAAGATTAAGTATGATTTTATGAGCACATCCTATGCTTGGTATGCGGGTGAGACGATTGAACTGTCAAAGGATACGCCAAAGAATATAACATACCAGTTCAAGATGGATAAAGATACAGACGTGAATACTTTGATGACAATTTCCATGGGCAAAATGGATGACGGAGAGACTGCATTATCAACAATAACCTTGTCTGATTTCAGCTTGAAGAAGATTGCTGCACTGACTCCTACAGAACCAACAGTTCCGAGCAATCCGACGGAGCCAGAACAACCGGACGACCAGAAGCAGAATCTACTAAAAAATGGTGATTTCAAAGATAATGCTACGGGTTGGAGCTGGTATATTGCTTCAGGGGCAAGTCTTGCTGATGCTGCACCAAATCCAATTATCAGTGATGGAAAAGCTGTCTATAATATAACATCTGTAGGAACTAATGATTGGGATATACAGCTCAAACAGGAAGGCATAGCACTCGAACAGGACGAAACATATACGCTGACATTTAAGGTAAAATCATCCGTAGACCGTACTATTAAGGTCGCGAGCATGGATTCTGCGAGTGCAAAGTGGTATGTAGATGGAGAACCGAATATAGTATTAACTGCAGGAGAGGAAAAAACTGTAAGTATACAATTATCCATGATAGACAAGCCGACAGATACCAATGCATATATTCAGGTCGCAATGGGTAAATTTGATGGCGAAAACCTTGAACCACACACAATTGAACTATCAAATTTTGTATTAACTAAGAATTAATAAAAAGTAAACAGCCTGCATATCACATTTTATAATGGGGATGCAGGCTGTTATTTGTCTTTTACTATCCAATTTGAACAGTAATTTAAGTCTCGGTATTTCTTCGGAGTCATGCCGACAAGCTGTTTGAAGCTCTGGATAAAGTGGCTTTGAGAAGAAAATGAAAGATAGTTTGCAATATCAACGAGACTGTAATCACAGAATTTCAGGAGATTCTGTGATTTTTCTATTTTCTTTTCACGGATATAGTCACTGATAGAGATACCAAGCTCTTTTTTAAAAAGTTTTGACAAGTAGCTCGGAGAAAGATTCGTGTATGCAGCCAGTGCTTCGATGGTAATCCGTTCTTTGATATGGGCATAGATATAGTCCAGACATTCAGTCACAGGTTTTGAAGTCGTGCCATTTCGCATGAGCAGCATTTTGCCGGTAAAATCGAGAACCATCTTTTCATGAAGTGATGCTACTGCAGAAATGCTATTTGCAAAATCCAGCTTCATAATATAGAAGTCACTCAGACGGTAAGCAAGCTCCATCTCCATACCTTCATCGACACAAAAACGAGTGATCATCGCGACAGTGATTACAAAATGATATTTGATGTTTGTAAGAGCATCCCGGGATAACTTTCCGGTTCCGCGTAAATCGGTAAAACGTTTAGATTCACAGTTCTGTCTTACGGTTTCCAAATCACCACGGCTGACGGCGGTATAAAACGCATATTCTTCGTTTGTCGGCCGATGTAGTATAACATCATTATTAAATTTATCTTCATGAGTCTGCCATTCATTTTCTAAAGCCATGGATTGCCTCCGATTTATAATATATAAAATTATAGCATGATAATGGTGGATGAACAAGCTATCTTTTGCGTTGACAAATGTACCGGGGGAGCGTAGTGTAATGTGTATTGGAGGAAAAACAATGATTGAAATACGCGAAGCAAAAGAGGCAGATGCAGCCGGGCTGCTTGCCATCTATACGCCATATGTGGAACATACAGCCATTACATTTGAATATGAAGTACCGACGCTGGAGGAATTTACCGATCGGATTCGGCAGACGAAAACAAAGTATCCATATCTTGTTGCCAAGCAGGATGGAAAGGTGCTTGGGTATGCGTATGCCGGGCAGTTTCATGCCAGAGAAGCGTATGCGTGGGCAGTTGAGACATCCATCTATGTAGATGAAAGCTGCAAGCATACGGGAATCGGTGGGAAGCTGCATGCGGCACTGGAAAAAGCGTTGAAAGAACAGGGATTTTTGAACATGAACGCCTGTATCGCATATGCACCGAAGGAGGACGAATACCTGACGAACAATAGCGTGGAGTTCCATGCGCATCTTGGCTATCGCATGGTCGGACAGTTCTATCAGTGCGGGTACAAGTTTGGACGCTGGTATGATATGGTCTGGATGGAGAAGCTGATCGGAGAACATGGAGCGAATCCGAAAAGACCATTTTGAAAACCCAACCAAATCACCACTTAAATCGTCTATAAGATGAAGGACTATACAAAACTTATAGGCGAGAAAGGAAACATACATATGGAAAACATTCAGGATTTAGTAGCGCGGGTGATAAGCGGAGACATGCAGGCGTTTGAGACAATCTATCAGACGACCTACCGGCAGGTGTATTATACCTGTCTGAGTTTCCTGCAAAATGAGCAGAACACGCTGGATATGATGCAGGAAACGTATATCACTGCACTTACCCATTTGCAGCAATTAGAGGAACCGGAGCGGATCACGGCATGGTTAAATCGGATCGCGGTCAACAAATGTAAGGATTTTCTGACGAAGAAGATGCCGGTGCTGATGGACGATGACAGTATCATTGACCAGCCGGTGTTGGAGGAAAATGATAACTTCCTGCCGGAAAGCTATGTGTTAAATGCAGAGAAACGGAAGATCATCCTGACAATCATGCAGGAAGAATTAACGGCGATTCAGTATCAGACGATTCTCTTATATTATTTTGATGGAATGAGTGTGCCGGAGATCGCGGCATGTATGGAGTGCCCGGAAGGCACGGTAAAATATCGTCTGTCCGCAGCGCGAGGCAAGATCAAGCAGGGTGTGCAGGATTATGAGAATACGAGTGGCATCAAGCTGTATTCATCCGGCAGTGTGGCATTGCTTACTGCAATTTTTGTCGCAGAGTCACAGTCACTTGTGATTCCAAACGTGCTTGCCAATATATTTGCCGGGGCAGCGGGACTTGCGGGTACAGCGGCAGGTGTAGCAGGTGCTGTTGCATCGACGGGTACCGCATCGGCAATCGGTGGAGGCGCAGCGGGAGCGGCTACGGGAACTGCAGCAGGTGGTGCAGTAGGAGTAACGGCTACGGGAGCTGCCACAGGTGGTGCAGTAGGAGTAACGGCTACGGGAGCTGCCACAGGTGGTACAGTAGGAGTAACGGCTACGGGAGCTGCCACAGGTGGTGCGGTAGGAGCGGCTACGGGAACTGCCACTGGTACAGGAGCAGCAGTTGCGGGCACAAAGGCAGCAGGTGCTGCAGCCGGAAAGGCGGCAGGCAAGGCAGGGATCAAAGGACTCTTCCAGACACTCAAGGCGAAGATCGTTGCGGGTGTTGCGGCAACGGCAGTGGTGGCCGGTGGAGTCGCGGCAGGTGTCACACTGCACAACAAGCCGGATACCGGGAAACATTACAAGGACTATGACATCGTTATATGTGACAATGAGTATATGACGCTCACGATTGACCGCGTGTATGAGCAGGGATATATTCCGGATCAGGAAGAAGTCGAATATCCGATCAAAGAAGATCTCTGGAACACGGAGAGCAATGTTGTACGCTACACAGTGAAAAATAATCTACATAAGCAGATTTTTTATGAGTTCCGTTTCTTAAGCGCAAATGGAGAATGGATGGATGATGACCGGGAGACGGAGACGACCTGGTATCTGGATGCTGACGATGAGATGACAATATGCATGAACAATCCCAATCGGTGGATTGGGAGCACGGGAAGGGATTCGCTCACATGGGCGAAGACAGAGCTGTATGTGTGGATGATGAATGACGAGGGCGTTGCAGAACAGCTTGACTATGAAATACAGGATGTGTATTTTACGGATAAGGACAAGATTGCTCCGAACTATGAACGGAAACCAAAAGAAGGGGACGAGGTAGTCGTGGATAATGATCAGGTACGGATCACGTACATTGGTTCCTATATCATTGACGAGCTTGACAAAAATGCATTTTCCAATGATCCATATTTCTATGTGGAAAATAAGACGGACCATGACTTAAAGATAGAAGTGGAAGGAACCGCTACATTGGATGGGAAGACTGCAAAGATGGATCAGGTGTATGATAAGTTCCCGGTATTGGCGGGGTGTAACGGTTATATAACGGGTGTGTGGACAAGGACCGGTGAAACAGGGGACAGGGACGACAAAGAAGCGACGGCGGAGATTATCCGGGCGCAGACACCATTTGATGTGACGTTCAAGGTGTATGATTACACGGAAAGCTATGGGGGATATATCAACGATAATGTGTATGGCACCGCCCATAGTAATTCAATAAAAGAGATTTTAGATCCAACCATGAAGCAGTACGACGCGCAGATTGTGATGAGAGCTATAAATGATTAAAAAGGGAATATTTAGACGGCTTCGGCAAGGACTGACGGTAAGAAAAATTGCGTATTATTTCAATTCAAAAATCTATTAAAACACAAAAAAATGAATTTAATGCAATGATAAGATGAAATGCATCAATTAAACCTTGAATTTGTTTGACATACATTTGATGCTTATGGTAAATTTACCATAAGAAACTAGAGTTTGTTGTAAGCGGGAGAGGTACAATCTATGGAGAAACGAATTCGGGCGTTAAAGGCGATTATATTAGTAATAATAATGATAATGGAGTTGTTCGGTACAGATGCTTTAAGAGTGGTTGCGGAAGAGATGATACCGGTAACCACTGATCAGACTATTTCCCAAAATTCGAGTTATAATTACAATATATATCAGGGTTTTACATTAACAATTGATAGTTCTGCTACGGTAACCGGGAAAATATTAGGCTCCGGGGGAATTGTTGAGAATCGTGGTATCGTGGAGAAGATAGATGGTCTTAATGACGGAACTATTAACAACGGGGAAGGGGCAACGATTAAAACAATTCAAAATTCCAGCGCTAAAACTGTAAATAATGGTACTATAACAACTTATGATGTAAATTCTTATGACACGATCACAAATACGGGAACAATCGGAACACTTGCGCTGAATTCAAATGCTTTGTTAAATTTAAATGGTGGAACAATCACAACGCTTACGTCCGAGGCAGGAACCTCTCCTTCAATCGTATTAGGCGGAAATGCGAATGTTACTTCTATAACCGGCGCTTATAATATAAGTGGTACAGGCGTGATGAATGTAGATGGAACTCTGAACTTGACCGGAGATTATTCGGAACTGAGTGGCTCAATTGTTGTAACAGACCGGACAAAAATCACAGTACCATCAGATTCAAGGGTGAAGGTCAAATACAGAGATAAAACTTATTTACTAAAGGAAGGAAATGACCAGACGCTGGCGGAGTTAGCAGGACATACGATTACAATTACGATGCAGGATGGTGCGTCGCAGACGATAGAAGATGGTATATCACTTCCTTCTGATCAAAAATATCTGAGTGGAGAGACGGCGACCGCAACGTATCAAGCCAAAAAGGGGTATTATTTCCCGGAAAATTATAGTGTCAGTGTATCGGATACTACGGCGGCAACTGCTGTCGTTGAAAGGTCGGATGCAGCGACAATTACAGTTAAAGTCACAATTGTATCAGATGGACAAGATATAGTTGTTACACTCCCGGCGGCAACAGCCAAGACAACGCCGGCTGCTCCTACCGGATTAAGTGGTGGAGTAGGAAAGATATCGGGTGTTACAAATGCAATGGAATATAGTAAGGATCCAAATGCGGAAAAGTGGAATGCAATTGGGGGTATCTCAGATTCCGGAACCGGTGAGATCAATGACTTACAAGCAGGAGACTGGTATGTGCGATACAAAGAGACAGATACAAAGCAGGCAAGTCCGGAAGTTAAGGTGATCGTTAAAGCAAAACAGAAAGAATCAGAAAAACTGGAGGGGAGCGGTAAAGTAGTTGTAGGCGATGTTTATTATGGAAAAACACCATATGTACGGATTTCTTCGGAAACAAATGATGTGAGGAAAGCGGTTATAGTTTACAAGGAAAAATCAAAACCTGATACCGCATACACATCTTTGGTACCTTCCAAAACAGGAACATACATAGTTAAAGCTACGCTTCCGGGGAATGATACATACAAAGAAGTCGTTGTGGCAACAGAATTTAAAATCTCATTTGCGGCGGCACCGGCACTCGCATATACGCTGGAAGGAACAAAGGGAGAAAATGGATATTACACGTCTGATGTAATTATCCGGCCTGCACAGGGGTATACGATTGCAAGAACATTGAATGGTACATACGAACAGATGCTATGGGTAGAAAAAAACAAGCCGGCATCGCAGATATACCTGAAGAATGCAGCTGGTGAGATGACAGATGCAATATCCATAGAGGCAATTAAGATTAAACAAGAAGTGCCAACGGTAAATTTGGAACATGGAAAAACATACTACGGGGATTCACAGAAACTTGTGATTCGGGATGATTATTTGAATCAAGTGTATGTAAATGGAATATCACAGAATTTGAGTGGAACAGAACTAATTCTGCAGCTTGGTTCCAATAATGGAAAGAAAAAATATGAGATTACAGCAGTTGATGTAGCTGGAAATAAAAAGACAATTCTTGTAACGGTCGCAGCAGCCTGGATGAAAACAGGGATAATCCCAGAGGGAGTTCTGGTTAATCTGGAAACAGGGAATGGGTACAAGCTTGGAACTGGAAACTGGAAAGTAGCAGGAGACAGCACATCTTATAGCGGAGGAACAGACTTCTATGTGAAAAAAGATGGTTCCTATACGTTTGGAAAGCAATAAGAATAATCAGCGGAAATTTATTTTAACGGTTTTTTGCAGACAATAAAGTAAAGGTGTCGAACGCCATCGGAGAATGTCCTAAGGTGTGAGGCACCTTTTCTTTTGTCACAGCGGAAGTTGATTGGAAGCTCTTTGATTTTGTGATTCCCATTTGCAAAACCGGCGATCATTTCCGTTGCAAATTCCATTCCGGTACATTGCAGATGCAGACTACGGATAGAAGTTGCGGAAAAACCGCGCAATCCACAATGAAAGTCGTAAATAAATGTATGAAATCGTTTCCTGCCCAGATAAGAGAGCACAGGAATCCCCAGATATCGATGTAAAAAAGGCATGGCACGCTTCTCCATTGTTCCGGAAAAACGATTGCCGATGACGAAATCATATCCTTCCCGGAGGGCATCGACAAACGGCTGCAGACTAGAAAAATCATAGCTGTAATCACAATCTCCCATGATAATGTATCTGCCTCTCGCGGCGTTGATCCCTCCTGTCAGGGCGTTCCCATAACCTTGTCTGGCAACAGAAATAACACGGGCTCCCATTTTTCTTGCAATTGCCGGAGAGCCATCTGTGCTTCCGTTATCTGCAACCAGGATTTCTGCAGATAGATCTGCATCCGAAAGAAACTTCTGGATTTCCTGTATGCATAGAGGCAGTGTCCGACGCTCATTTAAGCAGGGCATTAAAATTGTAAATTCCGGATTGAAATTAGATACTTGCTTCATATATGCTCCGTATTTTTCGTATTCTATGAGCAAAAATTATCATATACAATCAGAAAAGTCAAACAGCGTAATAAAGAGCACGAAAAATGAACTTTAATTGATAAAATCAATTAAAAATATAAATAAAGATGAGTTGCAATTGACATATATTTGGTGT
>ERZ1026868.526-NODE-526-length-24026-cov-3.895207_pt1 | contig 24026 bp, 28 predicted proteins | sample MGYA00380164_ERZ1026868 | MGnify/ENA primary metagenome ERZ1026868 (study PRJEB33269, sample SAMEA4719800) | human gut metagenome | biome: human-associated habitat; feature: organic feature; material: feces | place: Cameroon | collected 2013-10 ... | reverse complement strand
GCAATGGCTGTTACCTTATTCCAATTTATAGAATTTCGCAAACGTGGATTAAAGAAAATATAAGTTTCGCCGCTTTCAGTGAGGGCGGCATCAACAAGCCCGACCTCCTCCGACCAAAAGCCACGAACCAAGCCCTTTTGTTCAAGCGAACGCACAGCAGGAGCGAAAGCAAGTTTTTCTATTTGCTTTAGCTTGCTGCCGTCATTACGCTGTAGCCAGCGTAACACGCGCCTTTCTTCCTTTGTCAGTCGTACACGCTCCATATAATTGTATTGTTTGCACAAAGTTAGCCATTTTCAAGCATTTACGCAAATTTTTTTAGAGCCGCGAGAGGTACAACCATAACCAAATATAACCACACGGACGCAGCCAAGAACGGCAAAAAGGGTGTAAACGTACCCAAACGTAATTATTTAGACTAAAATAATCGGGTATTTTGTTGTATAGTATTACAACATTAGCTATCTTTGCACCAACAAAAGTACAAAACCAATGAACAGGAAAATTTTAGCATATAAGGACTACTTTAACACCTTCTTTGCCGAACTTGACAAAGGGACACAAGACAAGGTATTATACGTTCTGATGCTGCTACGCACACAAGATCGCCTACCGACCAAGTTTATAAAGGCGATACGCGACGGTCTTTTTGAAGTACGGATAGAGTACAACAGCAACATCTACCGCATATTCTTTGTATTTGACGGTAACAAGATTGTAGTATTATTTAACGGCTTCCAAAAGAAAACCCAAAAGACACCAGCTAACGAGATTAAAAAGGCATTAAAACTAAAAGATGAATATTATGCAAGCAAAAGAGATTAAAAAGGATATTTACGACATTGACGCTTTGATAGATGAACGCTTTGGCAAGGAAGGAACGCCGGAGCGAGCCGAAGCGGAAGAACGCGCCTATACCTTCTATACAGGCGCGATAATTGAGGACGCACGGAAGAAAGCAAAGATTAGCAAGGCAGAATTAGCGCGGAGGTTAGGCACAGACCGCGCCTATATAACGCGCATCGAAAGCGGACAGATAGAACCCAAGGTTTCTACCTTCTACCGCATAGCCGCCGCCCTCGGTTGTACCGTTGGACTTATTACGCCGATTGGCTGATACAGCAGCCAGCGCAGAACGACAAAGCCGCCGCGTTACATTGATACGCGACGGCTTTTGTATTTAGCAATAGCAAGAACTACTCAAAAGCTATTTCTTTAGTTGGGTAAGGTCACAGAAATGGACATAAAAAGTTTTTAAGTCATCAGAATAGCCAGCCATTACCGAAGCCTTTTTACCGAACCAATTAAGCGGCTCTTTTTCTTTGCTGTCCCCATAGTTCCGCATAAGCCATTTAATAACCTGTAGTTCTTCCGTGTTTCCTATCTTCACGAAAACAAGGATATTTTTTATAAGGTAATTATCAACGTCTACAAATATAGCAAAAGGTACAGCATCCCCCATTTTATAACAGTCCTTCTTTAGGTCAAGTTCGCTAACCTTACATCTGAAACCGCCTTTTTCGGGCTTGTCCCCCAATAAATCAAGTTTTCGCAGATTGTGAGTAATTGAATCCCCTAACATAATATCCCCGAAACACGGATTAGCGTCAAGATACTCTATTGTACCTTTTTGTTGCGCCATTCCCAAGAGCGGAAGTAAGGCAAGGAGAAGAAAAAGTAATTTTTTCATCTGAATTTAGTAATTTTGCACCCACCGCCCGAAGCAAGTATTTCACTTAACCGCATAAAGAAGCGCGGACTATATAGGTTTACGTATTTGAGGCATCGCCAAACGCCTAACGAAAATAAACCGTATAGCCGCGCTTTGCCGTTATATTCAAGTATGGATATACGACTCCGCGCGTAAGGTTCATTTTTCGTTATTTGTGAAATTTGGCGATTTTCAAATACAAAAAACCTAACGCTTCCTTATGTTGCCCGGATTTCTCCCCGAACAACGCCACAAAATTACAAAATAATTTGCAGAACGCAAGCGGAAAACAGACACAGAGCAAAGAAAAAGCGTAAAAACCAAGATTTTAGCCCGAAAAGTTATGTTTCCATATTCATTTATATAGATAAGCGGACATAAACGGAATATAACCGACACATAACCTAAGACAAACAAGAGACAACCAACACACAACCTAAAACAACCTACATACAACATAATTCAACCTAAAACAAGCTAAAACAACCTACATACAACCTAAAACAAGATAGCGTATTTTTAGCGTTTAGGTTGTTTTTAGTTGTTTCAAATTCTGCCTTCATTTGAAGCCAATAAGGGCGATTTGTAGAAGTTGGCAAAAAGCACGATTTACACGGCTTTGTATAGTTGTTTTTTAGAATAGGCTGTAATTCATTGATACACAATAAGAAAACAAACACAAGCAAAAACAACCTAAAACAACTTGAAACAAGCTAAAACAACCTTATATCTATATCTATTATCTATATCTATTATATTGTTGTTGTAGTTGAAACGCGCACGCGCGTACACGCGAGAGCGAGGGAGCAAAAGGAGAAATAGCAAGAACAAACCATTTCCGCGCCTTTACGAAAATGGCAGAAGCAGGGGCAACAGACAGAACGCGGCAGCTTGCAAGCCCATAGAGAGCAAAAACAAACTTCCACAGAAAAGAGCGACACCAGCCATAACACGACAAAAGCCGTACAACACCATAACAAGCCCTTACACGGCGTTTTTTTTATTCAAGCCGATAGAGAGAACACCGAAAGAAAAATAATGCCTTAGAACGCAGGGAAACGGCTTAACCGAGAAAGCGGCTTTAAGGGGTATTTTTGCAAAGTGGCGAAGTGTTGGCGAAGTGTTTGCCGAAAACTTTTGCTAATCGTATCGCCTTAATACGCTACCTTTGCAAAGAAAAATTAGTTTTCAATAGTTTATGAACGAATTACAAGAAAAGATTTTAGCACTACTTGTGGCTAAGTTCCAAGGCGTGCGTAAAGACGGTTTGCAGCAGTTGGCAGCCGCTATCGGTTTACAGGTTGCAAACGAAGAGGAAGCTAACCAAGTCGTAGATAAACTTACCGCCGACAAGGTGAGCGGATTTGTAACGGAATGGCGGAGGACAGCCGACGCGGAGATTAAGAAGGCTAACGACACCTACGAAGAAGGGCTTAGACGAAAGTATGACTTCAAGGAGAAAAACACGCCCGACCCAAATCCTGCGCCCGACCCCAACAAACCGACAGAAGGCGGAGCGGTGACGCTGGACGCGATAAGCAAACTTATTGACAGCAAGCTAAAGGGCGTGCAAGATAGCATTACCACGCTTAACGCTGATAAGGTGGCTACTTCGCGACGTGAACTATTTGTAGCCAAGTTGGACGAAGCCAAGGTAGACGGGCGGCAGCGTGAAATGATGTTGCGCAACTTCGACCGTGCTAACACCACGTTTGCCAACGATGACGATTTCAACAGCTACCTAACAGAAGTGCAAGGCGACATCGCAGCTTTGCAGCAGGAACACGCCGACAGCGGACTGCAAGGACACGAAAAGCCCATCTTTGGAGCCGTGAACAAAAACGGGATTAGTAGCGGCGTAGCAGACTACATTAAGGCGCGTACCGCAGAGAGTGAGAACAAAACCCTAACGGGTAAGGAAGTCTAACGTAAAAATTCCACAAACATGGGTTTAAGAATAGACCGCAAGCAGGACAAGCGCGTAGTACACGCTTGCACACACAATTTGGCGGACATTCCGAACGGTGTAACCGTTTGTTCCGTAGACCTCGTAGCTGGTGGAGTGTTGCAGGAAGGCACGGTTATAGGTAAGGACGAAGCCGGGCTTTTCCACGCAGTCAAGACAGCGCGAGTAACAGAAGAAGCGACCAACGCCGCCACTTCCTACAAAGTGGCTAAAGGTCATCACTTCAAAAAGGGCGATTTCGTGATGCTTAAAGTAGGCGGCAAGGCTTACGCCGTTACAGGCATTGACAGCAGCGAAGCGACCCACGACACAATAACCGTAGACACTACCCTCGGCGAAGCCGTGAAGGTAGGCGACGCACTTGTAGAAGCCAAGGCACAAGCAGCCAGCGGCGCAGCCTTCAAGTACAAGCCGAAAGCCATGACGGGCGACGGCTACGACGTGGAAGCCCTTAACAACCATTTCGTAACAGCCGTTACTATTGGTCAGTTCAAAGAGAGTGTTATCCCGGCAGTAAGCGACGATATTAAAGCCGCGCTTCCCGGTATTGTCTTAATTTAACGTGAGTAAGTTATGATAGGAACTTTAATGCGCGGACTTAACGAACGCGACATGCAAGCCGTTATCAATACATACGACTTGAAGCCCTACTACTACCCTACGCTTTTCCCATTGAAGGAAACCTATACTTTGACGTGGAAGGCGTTGGAAACGCAAGTAGGCTTAAAGATTGCCGCCGATTTGGTAGCAAGGGGCGCGACCATTGACACCAAGACGCGCGAAGCAATTCAGCGCATACAGGGCGATATTCCCAAGATTGCCGTAAAGCGCACCAAGAACGACGAGGAACTGAACGACTACGACATCATGGTAGCCATGACTTCGCAGAACCCCGACCTTCGCGCTTTGGTGGACGCATGGGCAGAAGATACCAACTTTTGCTGGACAGCCGTAGCCGCCCGTTTGGAGTGGATGGCGTTACAGTCTATCTCGTTGGGTAAGATTACGCTTTCAAACACAAACAACGTAAGCGTAATTAGCGAATACGACGTAGATTATTTGCTGCCAGCCGACCAGAAGGTAGGCTACGCAACGGGTTCGGCAAATTGGGCGACTTCCACATCAGCGAAGCCGATTACCAAGGACTTTAAGGCTGTCGTTAAGGCAGCTAAGAAGAAGGGGCATAACTTGAAGTTTGCCTTTATGTCGCTTGATACCTTCGCAACCTTTACGGAGTGTGAGGAGGTACAGAAAATTTGCGCTTCGTTCGCAGCCAACGCGCTCGGCATCCAGCAGACCCCAAGCGTAGAGCAAGTAAACACAGCCCTTCGCGGTTTGTCTTACCTTCGCGGTTTGCAGATTGTCGTAATAGACCAAGACATTACTATCGAATTGGGCGACGGTAGCCGACCATTCAGCGGCAACCCATTCGCCGAAAACGTGGTAATGTTCAGCGAAAGCAAGGTTTTGGGGCAGACCTATTGGAAGAAGCCAGCGGACATGAACGTAAAGGGCTCAGCCGCTATTAAGGCTTTGAACGGTCATACGCTTATCAAGAAGTTTGCCAACGAAGAACCGTTAGAGGAGGTAACAATGGGTATTGCTAACGCTTTCCCTGCGTGGCTTTCTTCTTCGCGTTCGTGGCTGCTTTCAACCAACAGCGCGACATGGAATCACTAACCACAACCGGGAGGGCTTGAACCCACAAGTAAAAGCCCTTCCGGGTTTAACCCTTTAGCTTATGACATACAAAGAATGGTTTTCCCGTACCGTTTCACGCTTTGGAGTTGAAGGCGGCGACGTGGATTTAATGTTAGCCAACCAGCAAGATGCGATACCCGACCCGGACGCGGAAGTAGATACAACAACCGCAAAACGCGCCCTTTGCAAGGAGTTCGGCTCTATTATTCCACTTGCCAACGTCAGCGAAGGCGGTTATTCCGTTTCGTGGAATTGGGAAGCTATAAAGTTTTGGTATAATCAGACTTGCAGCGAATTGGGCATTACGCCCATGACTACGCCAAAGGTCAGAAACAGAAGCAACAGATGGTAACGGACGTAGTAAACCGACAATACCCACACTACCTATACAAGCGCACCAGCAGCGGCGAAGCCGTGCAGGACGCTAACGGCAGCTGGCACACCAGCGGCGGCGCGTGGACTTTACACAGCCGATGCCGTGAGGAAACCAACGGTAAGGGTACGCAGATACAGGCTGCAAGCGGAAAGTTTGTTACGTTCGCGTCGCTTATCCAAATACCCGTAGAAGTTGAGAGAATACCCGAAGGGACGGAAGTAGCGATAGCGGATGAGCCGTTAGAGCCTTCGGCGTTGCTTGACCAAGAGAGCATGACAGAAGCTAAGATTACGGGAAAGGTTAGGATTTCGGGCGAGTGCTTGAAGTTCGACAAAGGTAGGTTACATTCAAGATTATGGGTATAACGGCACAATTCAAAAGCGATATAGACAACGTGTTTAACCTTCTTCTGAAGGAGATAGACAAGCAGATAATAGAAAGCCTTTGCCGTGTTGGAGAGGAAGCCGTTAAGTTGGCACGCCTTCCACACGAGAACGACTGGACAGACCAAACGGGAAACCTTCGCTCGTCTATTGGCTACGTTGTTTTCGTGGACGGCAAACAGCACGCTATGAGTACGTTTGACAACGTACCGCCAAACGGCGAGCGCAAGCAGCCAAAGAACGCCATTTACAACGGCTCTAACGTAGGCTACGAACTTGCCAAGCAAGTCGGACAGCAAACGCAAGGCTACGCGCTTGTGGTAGTAGCTGGCATGAACTACGCGGTTCACGTTGAGAGCAAAGGGCGCGACGTGCTTACATCAGCCGAGAAACAAGCAGAGAAGAACATCGCCAAAGAATTAGCCGATTTAGTTACTAACGTAAAGAAAGCATTTGAGTAGTGAAAAATTGCAGTTCCATAGATACGGACGATATTCTGTACAAGATTGTAGCGGAAGCCGTGAGTACGGGAGTAGTGAATATTTCCGGCATCGTTTGCACGCAGGGCGAACGCCCCGATGACAGCGAAACTGAGGATATAGTAATAAACACCATAACCGTAACACACGACAAGCCACAAACGGGAACTTCCAACGTAAACATCTACGCATCCGACCTAAAGGTAAAGATACGCGGAAAGGAACAGCGGAAGGCAGACCGGGAACGGCTGCGCGAGATTGGGGACGCACTTGTAAGCTACTTAGACATGCAGAATATAGCCGACCTTGAATTTTGGATCGAGAGCGACATCGTATTACAAGAGCAACAAGTAAACCAGCACTACCGTAACATACGGATAAGTTGGAACATTCATTAAAACAGAAATAACATGAATATCGTAACATTAGGTTTAGCCGCGATTTTAGGCAAGTCCGGCGAACCAGCAAAAGCCGACTTCACGCAAACCGGGTACACAAAATTCGGTTTAACCTACGAGGACACCGCGAAGATGGCGCAGGAGGACGGAGAAAGTACCGAGTTCTACGCAGAGGAGGAAGACGACGCAATAGAAGAAATTTCTAAAGCAGGAAAGATTACGTTTTCTTTTTCCGTTATGAACCCCACGCTGGAATGTCTTAAACGACTTTTCGGCGGCGAGGTAGCAACCGACGTATGGGCATACCCCGACGCAGAAGCACAGGTAGAAGAATCGCTTATCATTCTTCCTAAGAAAGGCTTAAAGTTCCAAGTTCCACGCGCCAAACTTAAAGCCAAGTTTAACGGCGAGTTTTCAAAGAAAGGCTTACTTCTCATTGAAGTAACGGCAACAGTTATGAAACCTACTACATCGGGCTTGAAAAAGTTGTATGTAAGCAAGGTTTCAGACCAAGACAAAGCCAACTTGCAAGCAATGGTAGAAACCAGCAAAGAAGTAAAATCCTAACCCAGCGACAGACAAACCGATTATCAACCGAAAGCCCCGTTACATTGTTTTCGGGGCTTTCTTCGATTAAAGCAGCATGGAGAACGAAAAGTTAGACAACCTTACACGCGAGCAAGGCGAGTTAAGGCAGATGATAAACGAAGGCGTTACTTTCGATATTGAAGTAATCTACCGCAGACGGAAGCCCGGCTTTTGGGGCTTTTTCCAAAAGCGTGAGCAAGTGAAGGAAAAGAAGGTTTACCGAATAGCTGAACCGACCCTATCCACGCTTGACCGCCTTAGTTTGCTTTGGCTTGAAATGACCATAGACGAAACCAAGCTAAACGACGATGACTATTTAGCGACCGCGAAGCAGTTGGCAAACAAGGAAGCCAAGAAACTCGCCAAAGTGGTAGCTACCGCCGTTTTAGGTGAAGATTACTACGACGTGACCAACAAAGGCGGCTACTTTGTACGCAAGCCCAACGAAAAGCGTTTAGCCCGGCTTACTTCGCTATTCAGTCACAGCGTAACCCCTTCGCAACTTCTTACGCTTGCCATATTGATAACAAACGTAAGCAACTTAGGGGATTTTATAAACTCTATAAGATTGATGAGCGCAGCACGCACAAGCGACCCGATAACAAATCTTATAGAGGAACAGGGCTAAGAAGTCCGCACGGCAGACGGGGCTCGGTGTGTTCGCACTTCGGCTGGACGTTGGACTACCTCCTGCACGGCATACCGTGGGGGACGGTGCAAAGGATGCTAATAGACGCGCCCGGAGTTGAGGACGAGGACACGAAAAAGGAAGATACCGAAATAGTGCTTACGGACGACAACGCGGACGAGGTAATGAAAATTATAAACAGTTTCAACCGATGAACATACAAGGCGGCGGTTTGTCCTTCGAGATTTCGGGAACAAACAAACAACTTTTGCAAGTACTAAGCGAGAGTAAGAAGGCTATCCAAACGTTCAGCACGGAAGCAGTGAAGGGCGGCAAGGATATAGAAAAAGTCTTTGAAGCGGCGAAAGCGGCAATAGACAAAGGCTTTAGGCAAATAGACACCATTGTAGACACCAACGACGCGGCGATAAGGAAACTTAAAGCGCAGTACAACGAATTGGGTAAGGCTCTAAACACAGCATACATGACACCCGGAGCGGAAAAGGAATTTACCAACATTCAGAACCGCCGCCGCGAGTTGGAGAAAGAAATTAAAGTACGCCAGCAGATTATAAACGAAGCAGGGCAGCAAGCCGACGCGCTGCTAAAGGAGGAACAAGCCCTAAACGAGCGCAAGGCGGCTTTAGACAACATGAACAACAAGTACGAATCCATCCGCACCCAGCTACGCAAGGCGAAGGAAGAACTTATGCAGATGGCGGCAGCAGGGAAGCGCGGAACGGAGGAGTACGCCAAACAGCAGCAGGAAGTAGCACGCCTTACAGCCGCCATGAAGTCGGCAAACAAGCAAGCTACCGTATTGGCAAACCCTAACAAGATGTTTGCCGGGGTTATTAGTGGCTTGACACTTATGACCAGCGGCTACCAAGCCGTAACGGGAGCCATGTGACTTTTTGCAGGGGAAAACGAGAACTTACAGCGCATCATGGTAAAGGTGCAGAGCCTAATGAGTATAACGATGGCTTTGCAAACAGCCTATACGCAGCTTAACAAAAATAGTGCCTTCCAGCTTGTATTAGTAGCCAAGGCAAAGGACATGCTTACCGCAGCAAACGCAAGACTTGCTGCGGCTTTGGGCGTTTCCAACGCTATGGCTACCGTATTGATATCTACTTTAACTTTGGGACTTGCAGCCGCGATTACGGCGGTTATTGCCATCATTGAGCATTACACCAGCAAGCAAGCCGAAGCGAAGAAGCAAGCCGACGAGTTCAACAAAAAGGTAGCAGAAGCAGCAGTAAAGCCTGTATTTGCCTACAAGGAACTACAAAGCGAGTGGTTAAGCCTTACCGGGTCTATGAAGGACAAAGAAAAATGGGTGCAGGACAACGCCGACAAGTTTACCGAATTAGGCTTTAACGTTACGAATGCCAAGCAAGCGGAAGATTTACTTATAAGGAATACAGCCAATTTTACGGCGGCGTGTATTGCTAAAGCCAAGGCGTTAGCGGCGCAGAACTTAGCAAGCGAGAAGTACGAAGCCATTTTGAAGAAGCAAGCCGAGATAGACGCGATGCCGGATAAAACAAGTACCTACGTTCAAACTTCCAGCTTTGGCACGGGCTACTGGGTTGAGGGCGAGAATACCGCCAAGAAAAAGGCAAAGCAGGAATTAGCAGAGATGCAGAAGAACGCCAACGCGCTAATCCAGCAGCAAATAAAGTTTACCCAAGAAGAACAAGCCTATTTGAAAAAGATAGGCATGCAAGCCGGGCAAGTTGTAGCCGGGAGCGTGGAAGCCGCAGAAAAGGAACTTAGCCGCCTTCGCGACCTATACAAGAAGGCTGGAACAGATGCCGAACGCCATAGTTTGGCAAAGAAGATAGCCACGCAGGAAGCCGAAGTAGAACGCCTTAGTTACAAGTCAAGCAGCAAAGGAGGTAAGAGCGGCGGCAGCGGAAGCAAGAGTACAAAAGACCCATACGCGGAGGAGCTAAAGACGCGAAAGGAGCTTTACGCCAAGTACCTCAAATGGGTAACAAGTGAGGATAAGACCGTAAGGGATGCAGCTCCGACCGAGTTTGCTGCCCTTCTTAAAGGCGGTACAAGCTACTTAGACTATTTGAAGAAACAGCGCGACAGCATCGATGCAAAGGCGAAGAAAACCGCTACCGACTTGAAGAACCTATCAACGCTTAACAACGAAATAGCGGAAGCCACGAAAGAAGCCGTACTTTCAGACTTCGACGCGCAGCTAAACAAGGAGCTGGAGCAGTGCAAGACCGTAGGCGAACAGTTGGCAGTAATAGCCAAGAAGCGCGAGGAATTGAAGAACGACAACTCAGACGTAGACAACGCCAAGAAGGAACGTTTAGACACCAAGGAAACGGACACCAAGGAACAGGCGAAGAAGGAAACCGCCGAACTTCTGAAGGAATACGCAGGCTACCTCCAAGAAAAGTTAGACTTTGAAGAGAGCTACGCCCGTAACCGCGAACTTTTGACAAAGCAAGCAGCCGAAGCATCCACCGAAGAAGAACGGAAGGTAGCCGAAGCCGCGTTAGCAGCTTTGGAGAAGAAACGCCAAGAATACGCCAAGCGCAGCGGAAGCGAGCAGTACGACAAACTTTTAGAGGAATACCAAAGCTACCAGCAGAAGCAGACCGCAATACAAGAGAAGTACAGCCAGCAACGCGCGGAAGCCGAGAAACAAGGCAACTTAGCCATGATTTCACAGATAAACGCCAAGGAGCAGGAGGAACTAAGCAAACTTGCAGCTTCACGCCTTATGGCTACCGAAAGTTGGAATCAGTTGTTTAGCGATATTTCGCGCCTAAGTAGTTCCACGATAAAAAAGCTGTTGGAGGACATAAACAACAAGAAAGTAAACCTTTCCGCACAGTTCAACCCGACAGACCTAAAGGCGATTAACGACCAACTTATGAACGCGCGTAACGAGTTGGAAAAGCGTAACCCCTTCCTGTCTTTGAAAAACAGCCTTTCGGAACTTCGCACAGCGATGAAAGCCGAAAAGTTGTTAGAGAGCGATGACCCGTTTGTAAAGAGTTTGCAGGAAAAGAAGAAGCAATACCAAGACTATACGGACGCGGTAAACAGTTCTGACGAGATATTAGCAGGTTCAGCAAAGGACGCATACGCCGACCTTCTTAGCCAAGGCTCGACCTACATAGACTTCCTGCGCCGCAAGATAGCCGAACTTAACAAGCAGAAGGTAGAACTAAAGATAACCACAGAGGGCGAAGAGCAGTTAAACGTACTTCAAGCCGCGTTAGACAAAGAAACCGGGCAGACCAAGAGCGTAAGCCAAGGTTTTAAGGATGCCTTCAAGAGTATAGGCAGTAGTATCGATTTCGTATCGGGGTGCTTTGATAGTGTCATAGGCGGCATTAAGAAGATGGGCATTTCGATGGACGAGGAAACGGAAGCCATATTAGGCGACATTGGCGGCATGATGGACGGAGCAAGCCAACTTGCAAGCGGCATCGCCACGGGCAACCCGTTAGGCGTTATTCAAGGTTCAATAGGTTTGCTTTCGTCAGCCTTCGACCTTTTCAACTTCCGCGACCGCAAAGCCGAGAAGTCAATCAAGCGACACCAAGAAGCGGTAAAGAAGTTAGGCTACGCTTACAACGAGTTGGAACACGCCGTAGATAAGGCGTTAGGCGAAACGGTGTACCAAAACCAAAGCGCGGTAATACAAAACCTTCGCGCCCAGCAAAACGAGATACAAGGCATGATATCAGACGAGAAGGGCAAGAAGAAAAGCGACAAAAACCGCATAGCCGAATGGGAAGAGCAATACCGGGAAGTCGGGCGGCAAATTGAAGATATAATAGACGATATAACGCAGAGCATCACGCAGACAACCGCTGGCGACCTCGCCAACAACTTAGCCGACGCACTTGTAGAAGCGTTTGAGGGCGGCGAGGACGCGGCAAAGGCTTTCGGCGATGTCGCTAACGACGTGCTTAAAAACGCGGTCAAGAACGCCCTAAAACTGCAGTTCTTAGAGAAGCCATTGCAGAACGCAATAAAACAGCTTCAAAAAGATATGGGCTTCGACGAGGAAGGAAACGGCACTTTCGACGGACTAACAGAAGCCGAGCAAGCGCGGTTTAAGAACGCCATAAAGGAAGCCGGGGCAAACTTCGCAGCCGCGATGGATATGTATAAAGACTTGTTTACGGATTTGGATAATACCGACCCTTCCACACTAAGCGGCGCGATTTCCAGCGCGAGCCAAGAAAGTATAGACCTATTGGCAGGACAAACGAACGCGGTACGGCAGAACCAAGTAACAAGTATTCAGCTAATACGGGAGCAGCTTATGCACCTCGCAAACATGGATAGAGGTATAGGCGTAATAGCCGACCGTGTACAAAGTATTATAAACCACCTTACGACAGCAGCCAGCGACGATAACGGGCTACGTTCACAAGGTATAACAGACTAAAGGCATGGAGCTAAAGGAACTAAAGAAAAGGTTAGCGGCAGAAGCCAAGGAAAAGGGCATTTGCCGCGAGTGGTACGAGTTCATCCTAAACGCGCCTTCTAAGGAACGTTTGCTAACGCTATTCGTTAAAGGTTTGGACTTTTGCGTAGAAAACGACTATCCATCCGCGCAGCTTCGCGCGGAGTTTGCCGGGCTGCGCCAGCACTTCGGCATCTTCATGAGCGACCACATCAGCGTAAAAAGCGGTAAGTACGTTATAGCCTTCGGCACGTCAGAGGGCAAGGCAAATTATAGCGGCTTCGACGTGGCGCAGATTTGGGCGCGTGAGGACACGCGGCTGGAGGTAACGACAACCGATAACGCGGTAGTCTGCATTGAGGTAGCAGACAGGGCGCAAGTAACGATAACAGCAAGCGGAGCGGCTCGCGTTAGTGTGTTCCTTCACGGCGGAACAATAACCAAGAACGCGACCGACAAAGCTACTATTAAAGTCATTGATAAAAGCGAATAATTATGGCAACAGAGAATAATGTTATACTTAACCTTCCGTTTGACGAAGCCAGCGGCTCGCAAGTGGCATACGACTACGCGCAGAACCGCCACGACGCAACGGTTACTGATTGTACATTTGTAACGGGCAAGCAGGGCAACTGCATCCATTTTGACGGAAACGGACACGCCGACATAGACAACGACGTAGTACGGCTTTCGGGCAACTTCACTATTATAGCGTGGATTAAAGCCGGAAAGTACGAGGACGGATGCACGGCAAGGCGTGTAGGTTTGTTTTGCAATACCGACCAAGTGGAGGGCTACAGCGAAAGCTGGATAGACATAGAACCCGATAGCTGGGGTTACTACGCGGTCAGAAAGCAGGGCAACGCGGTAAGCATCTATTTAGACACGCAGCTAATAGACAGTTTCATCCTGCCGACCACCTTAACGGGAGTAGCTTTAGTGCAAGACATTTACGGCACAGAAAACGGCTACGGCGATTTGGACGAGCTGAAAATCTACGATGTTGCGCTAAGTGAAGCCGAGATAGCAGAAGAACTTAACAACATTTCGCAGCTTGAATACTTCTTAGGCGGCGTTAGCTTTAACGACCTTGATTTACATGTAGAAAGTTCTACGGGAGTGTTAGACCTTCCAAAGCTAAAGACACCTACCTCCGTAGATTGGACTGACTACCATGGCGAGGTAATAGACCTTAGCGAAAAACGCTACCAAGCACGCGAAATAACACTTAACTGTTGGCTTCGCGCAAAGGGTAAGATGGACTTCACGGAGCGAGTAAACCGCGTGTACGACATTCTTAGACAGGACGGAACGCAACGCCTTATGATTTCGATACACCCTACTAAGCCACTTGTTTACGAGGTTTACTGCGAAGATGGCGTAGCACCTTCCAAACGTTGGCACGACGATAAGATGATAGGTACTTTTTCGTTTAAGCTAAAAGAACCCGACCCCGTTAAGCGAGTGATACGCCACCAGCGCATGAACTACGCCACCAGCGAACTAAAGATAGAGCTAAAGAGCGACAAGATGATTACTATCTATTGGGGCGACGGAGAGGTAACGGCGGACGTTTACGGCGACTGCACGGGCGACAACGCGATAAGACACACCTACGCGGACAACGGCATCTATTACGCCATTGTCGGCGGCGTGATTGAGGAGATAACCGGATTTTCCACTAACGGCATCGTAGTATGGAACAAATTATAATTTACCACCCGGACGGGACGGCAATACCGCTGATAAGCAAGAAGAACGTTAGCGTAGTGAGTAAGGCAACACAGAAAACCGCCTTACTTTCTGATGACGTTATAAGTATTACCGTTTCGTCCGCCGTGCCTTTGGATTTGCGTATAGGCGACACGGCACGCATTTACGGCAAGCCCTACAAACTTAACCAACTGCCCGAACCGACAAAGAACGGCGAACGCCGCTATTCCTACGAGTTACGGCTGGAGGGTTTGCAGTACGATTTAATTGATGTTCATTACCATCTGCCCGAAAACGCATACGGCGAAACATTCTACGCAGACCTTAAAGGGCATTTAGCCGTATTGGTTTGGAACATAAACCGCATTTACCCGAACAAATGGGCGTTAGGCGAGTTCCCGAAAGATACGGACTACAAGAATATCACAAACAGCGAGAAAAACGCCCTCCAAGTGTTGCAGGAACTTTGCAGCGACTACGGCGTAGAATTTGAGATTACCACAGACGGGAAGCACCACACGCTCAACGTAAGGAAGCAAGTAGGCATAACGCACGCCTTTACGCTTCGATTTGGGCGCGGTAAGGGGTTGTACCAGCTTGCACGTAAGAACGTGAACAACGCTGGGATAACAAACCGCCTTTACGTTTACGGAGGTACGGAGAACTTAGGAAGCAATTACGGACATACAAAGCTGTGCCTTCCGGGTACTACGCGCCTTTCTTCATTTCTTGAAGATAAGGAATCTATCGGTATTTACGGAGTGAAGGAGGGCGAAAAGAACTATTCAGACATAAAGCCCCAGCGTGTAGGCACGGTTACGGCTTTAGGTAAGGACGTTATTACTTTCGTGGATGAAACTATGTTCGACCTTAACACGAAGGATAAGGACGGAAAAAGTACAAAGTACCTTATAGCAGGAACGAACGCTAAGATTAAGTTTGAAAGCGGACAACTTGCCGGGTACGAATTTGATTTGCACACCTACGACCATGCTACGCACACATTCGTAATAAACAAGTTTACGGACGATAACGGCATGGTTTTCCCGTCAGAGGAAACGGCAGCCTTCCAAATTCAGAAGGGCGACAAGTATAGCATCTTCGACATAAACCTCCCCGACGAGTACAGGACGAAAGCAGAAAAGGAGTTAGCCGAGGAAGCAACGAAATACCTCCCGACCGTCAGCCAGCCGCAAGTAAGCTACAAACTATCGCTTACTGAAGGTTTCTTTACGCAGCTTTGGGGCAAGGACACGGCAACGGAGGTTTTACACGTTGGCGACTTCGTAAAGATAGAGGACGAGCAAATAGGCGTAAGCAAAGCCGTAAGGATAACGCAGATAGACCGCGACCTCTTGAAACGCCACAGCTACGACATCACACTAAGCGACACCGTAACCAAGAGTACGACGGTAAAGGTTATAAACAACTTGCAGGAGATTAACGAAACGATTGCTATAAACAAGTTGGCAGACCCGACCAAGGCTCGCAGAAAGTGGAGGGCAACCCAAGAACTTCTAAGCATGGTATTCGACCCCGAAGGCGACTATTACAGCGAGAAGATAAAACCGCTTTCCATTGATACGCAGATGTTGAGCGTAGGCGCGAAAAGTACGCAGTTCACGCTGTTAAACGTTACCTTCCAACCGAACTACAACGGCGACGCAAATACGCTTTACGTTTCGCCCGGACGATTGGCACACTACGCCATAGACCCCGAAGGCGTGAAGTATTGGCTTTTGGACGGCGCGACGTTTGCCGAACTTGACACGAATACGGCATACTACATCTACGCCCGATGCTCCACAACGGAAGCAAGCGGCGTTATAACGCTTTCCACAACGGCAAAGGCAGTTTGTAGCGAAGTAGGCTATTATAATTTCCTTATAGGTGTGCTTAATTCAGTCGTAACAGACGCAGACGGAGGCAGACCCGGAAGGATTGTTAGCCTTACTTACGGAAGTTCTACCATTAACGGGCGTTTTGTCAGAACGGGACGCATCGAAAGCAACGGCGGCGGTAAGTGCTACTTTGATTTGGACAATGACGAGATAGGCGGCGTTATTCATTTTGTCAGCAGCGACGGAACTACAAAGAACGTTTCGGACGTTGATGACAAGACAAACGAAGTAAAGGACTACATTAACAACACGCTACCCGGTATTCTTAACGGCATACAAGAGCAGATAGACGGAGTAATAGAACAATGGTTTTACACTAACAACCCTTCACCGCTTTACGATAAACCGACAGCAGAAGCAGCAGAGCCGAACAGCGAATGGACTACGACCGAGGAAAAAGAAAAGCATTTAGGCGACTTGTTCTATAACACCGATACGGGCAAGGTGTGGCGATACGTCAAGAAGAAATGGGCGGCAGGAACAGGAGCGCGACCCAAGACAAGCTACTGCTGGCAAGAACTGCAAGATACCGAGCTATCCCAAGCGTTGGCACTTGCAAAAGACGCTTTAGCGACAGCCAACAAGAAAGCGCAGATATTCGTAGCCACGCCGACAACGCCGTACTACGTCGGCGACTTGTGGGTACAAGGTTCTACGGGCGACATTCTACGATGCAAAACCGAAAGGCTTGAAGGCTCGTATAGTTCCTCTGATTGGGAAAAGGCAAGCAAATACACCGACAACAGCGAGCTGACCAAGTTTATAAACAACAACTTCGCGAACGCGGTAAGCGACCTAACCAACCAAATAGACGGTAAAATAGAAAGTTGGTTTCAGACTACCGACCCTGCAAGTAATTGGACAATCACAGATAAGGCTAAACACGTCGGCGATATGTGGTATAATTCCCAAACAAAGGAACTAAAGCGGTACACGAAAGCCAAAGTACAAATTCCCGGTTCTTCATTTGCGAAAATAGTTTATTTGTGGAGCAAGATAGAAGATAAAACCGCGTTAGACGCATACGACGCAGCCAGCAAAGCACAGGACACAGCAGACGGGAAACGCCAAGTTTTTGTAAGCCAGCCTTACCCTCCTTACGATATAGGCGACCTTTGGCTAACGGGCGACAGCACGAACGGGCAGCTAAAGCGATGCGCAACCGCGAGGGCTACGGGTTCTTTTGTGGCTAACGATTGGGTAATAGCAACCTACTACGACAACACGCAGACCACAATAGACGGCGGCATCGTAACAGCCGGAACGGTGCAGCTTGCTAACGGCAATTCGCAAAGTATTGTAGCTGGCATCACGGGCGGCGAAACGGAAGCAGCCAACACCAGCGAAGAACGTAAGGTTAGAATTTGGGCAGGAGCGAGCAAGGAAAACCGATTTACCGCGCCCTTCCGGGTTTTGCAGAACGGAACAGTACATGCGACCAAAGCCTACATCGAAGGAACGGTTAAAGCTACCGACGGAGAATTTAACGGCATGGTTAAGATAAACGGCGGTACTATACTTCTTAACAAGGACGGTAGCGGAAAGCTGGCAAACGGCAACGTAGAATGGGATAAGAATGGTAACGTAACTTTGAAGAACGTAACAGCGAATAATGGAACGTTCCAAGGAGTTATAAACGCAACGGGAGGGCTTATTATGAGTACGCAAAAAATAACAAGTGCAAACACATATATAAAAGCGCAAACAACCTATTGCAAAGTTTACATCGTTACAAACGACCCATACGCCAACCCTGTAATATACTTTCCTTCAAGTCCCAATATTGGGCAGTATTTAATAGTAAAGAACGCTGGCGACCAAATACTATTAGACGCTGGCAAATACTACGTCAAGGGCAGTGTATCGGAATTGTACGAAACGGATTATTCCACAACCCATGAAGGCGACCTTTACACAAGGCGCATATATATAGCCACAAGAAGAATAAAAGGCTTTGTATTCGATGGCAGCTTTTGGAATAGTGTAACAAGATACGATTTATAACGGCAAAAGGCTATAAAAGTGCATTTGTACGCGAAAATTCACGGCTTCGCGTACAAACACTTCGCCAACATTTCGCAGCGTATCAAAATAACACGAAAGGTTTATACCTTTGCAAAGTCAATTATTAAAAACGACAGATTATGCAGAATAGAAACGGCGACCAAGTGAGCGCACAAATATCAGTAGCCGGGAAGGTGGACTTTTCCGGCGGCAGCTTCCGCAAAGATACCCCGTTTTGCTTGAAGAACGACGGAGAAACGGCGGTAACGCTTGAAGTGAACCTTTGGGGGATGCCCGAAGGAGAGTTTATAAGCACGCGATTTGAAACAGGCTGGAATCCCGAAATTATACGCGAGATAAAAGCCACAAGTATAACTAACGCCCTTGTTTGGGGCTATTAAAACATACTATTATGGGCATATTCATAGGCATAGGCAACACGAAGCCTACATTTCCTTACGACTACTATTATGGCGTGAAGATTGACTTAAACGTAGCAGACCCGGCACTCGTCAGAGTGGGCAGACCCGAACTGCACGTTTCGTTACCCGTTCAGTCATTGATGCGCCGCTGTTTGCTTGACGACGAAGGCAAGGTAACGGCATACTTGCATCCGACAGACAGCACGAAGACAGACACGGGCGCAGCCGCCGACCTTACGGGAGCTTCCGGCATGGTCATGGTGGAGATACCCAAGCACTACCGTAAATTCGAGTTTGACGGGCAGACCGTAACCGCGCTTATTTCGTTGTACCCCCTTCCGGGCTTCCATGTCGTACCGAAGATGTACCGCAGCGCATACGAAGCCACGGTAGACCGCACGGCATCGGCTACGCCAAAACTTGCAAGCGTGGTAAACACTACCGCAGCCTTCCGGGGTGGAAACAATAACGCCGCATACGATGGAACGTATAGAACCTTCCTCGGGCTTCCGGCTACGCAGATTTCATTAACCAACTTCCGCAAGTACGCACGAAACAGAGGAACGGCAGGGCTTAACGGCGCAGGGTGGAACTGCGACCTTTACGCCGCGCAGCTTGCAACATATTGGCTTTACGTCATTGAGTACGCCAACCTTAACAGCCAAAAGGCATTTAACGCAGAGCCTACAAGCGAGGGGTACAAGCAGGGAGGACTCGGCGACGGCGTTACTACATGGAACGGCGATTGGAACACCTATAACGGCTATTACCCAATTATTCCATGTGGCGTAACTAATTCGTTGGGCAACCGCACGGGAGTAGTAGAACACACCGTAAGCAACGGCGACAAGATTAGCAAGACGTTTAACGTACCTTCATACCGAGGAATAGAAAACCCGTTCGGGCATATTTGGTCATGGACGGACGGCTGCAAGTGTGAGATACAGAGCGAAACGGACGGAGGGCTGGCAAAGTTCTACGTTTGCGACGACCCGGCAAAGTTCCAAGATACCAACTATAACGACTACCAGCAACGCGGACTATTACCGCGTAAGGAAGGTTACGTTAAGCGCATGATGATAGGTGAGTACGGCGAGAACATGCCGACAGAGGTAGGCGGCAATTCCGCAACCTACTACTGCGACTATTACTATACCAATATACCAGCGTCCGGGACAGCTATGCGCGGTGTCCTGTTCGGTGGTCGCGCGGATGTCGGCGCGGCTGCCGGGCTTTCGTGCGCGTCTACGTATCGCTCGGCTACGGCTTCGGATGCGTACTTCGGCTCTCGGCTTTGCTTTATTCCCGAAGCCTAACACGCAACGATAACGTTAAACACGACCCAACCGCCGCGCTCCATATTCGGCGGTTGGGTTCAATAAAAATACATTCAGCTATGAACGAAAACAGCAACAATAAACCAAGCCAGCAGGAGGACGACGGAAGCCTCTCCTTTTTGGCAATACCGCAGGACGAAGGAAACAAGCACTTCAACTGCCGGGAAACAACACAGCAGAAACTAATAAACCTTACGTTTTGGGTTTGCGACTATATCGAAGGAGTAAAAACCAAGTTCGGCGCGGAACGCTTTTTAGTAAAGATTAAGCGCAACCGCGACGACAAGGACGCGGATGCCGAAAAGTTCTTTACCAATTCAACGGAAATAAAGTACGTTCTTAAAGAGATTAAGAAGCGCAACGCATTTCCGCGCAGAGTAACCATGAGGGCAAGCGGCACGCGCTACTACTTTGAATAAAAACATAACGGTTGTTTGTCCTTTGGGTGTCCTGTTCGGTGGTAACGCGAATAACAGCGCGAATGCCGGGCTTTCGTACGCGAATACGAATAACACGGCTACGAATACGAATGCGAACATCGGCTCTCAGCTATACTGATAACATTTAGCAAAACAAATACAAGGACAAAGACCACGCCGACAAAAAGGCGAAAAACAGTAAATATTAACGGGATTTGGTAGGGCAACCGAAGAACCCCACTTAATCAGCAAAGCAACAACTATGAAAAGGTTAGGCAACCTATACGACAAGATAATAAGCATGGATAATTTGCGACTTGCGGACGAACGCGCCCGTAAGGGCAAAAACCATTCTTACGGCGTGAGGGTACACGACAAGCACGCCGAAGCCGACCTTTTGGCTTTGCACGAAGCATTGAAAGCCGGAACTTACAAGACTTCGGAATATAGTGTTTTCACGATATACGAACCAAAGGAACGTATTATTTACCGCCTTCCATACTTTCCCGACCGCATCGTACACCACGCGATAATGAACATTTTGGAGCCTGTATGGGTGTCAGTATTCACGGCAGACACTTATAGCTGCATAAAAGGGCGAGGAATACAGGCGGCAGCGGATAAGGTACGAAAGGCGATAGACCGGGATAAGCCCGGCTGTGCGTATTGTCTGAAGATAGACATACGCAAGTTTTACCCTTCAATAGACCACGACGTATTAAAGGCTATTGTTCGCCGGAAGATTAAGGACACACGGCTGCTTAAACTTCTTGACGAGATAATAGACAGCGCGGAGGGCTTGCCGATTGGCAACTACCTAAGCCAATACTTAGCAAACCTCGTATTAACTTACTTCGACCATTGGGTAAAGGAGGTTAGACGGGTAAAGTATTACTTCCGATACGCCGACGATATTGTAGTATTGCACAGCAGCAAGAAGTATTTACGCGAATTGCTTGCCGAGTTTGAAACCTACCTTACGGGCTTGAAGCTGCATGTAAAGGACAATAAGCAGATTTTCCCGGTAGCGAAAGACCACAAGGACAGGCACGGGCGCGGTATAGACTTCTTAGGCTTTGTGTTCTACCACAACGAAACACGGCTAAGAAAGCGTATTAAGCAAAACCTTTGCCGGAAGGTAGCCAAGTTGAGGAAAAGGAAGAAGCCGCTAACTAACGAGGAGTTCAAGCAGCGCATCGCGTCATGGTGGGGATGGGCAAAACACAGCGATAGCGAGTATTTTATTAACAAGTTAAATTCAAAGATTAAACCGTATGAAATCAAGTTCAAACGTTAGACCCGACATTATCCAAGATTTGGGTAACGGGTCATTCCACTATAACTATAATATTGTGGAAGAGAAGGTAGCAGACGAGGAGGTAGGCGAAAAGACCGTTTACAACTTCGATACGGTGCAAGTGTGGGAGAAGCCGACCTACGAAAACCTTACGCGAGCAGTCATCCGTAACGAGGTGGACGAAAACGAGGAGTTCTCACTCATCAACGACTACTACGCCGCGCAGTTGGGGCTGGAAACCGACAGCGCACGCAAGGCGAAGGCAGTAACGGAGTACAAAGACCATCTTAGCCGTGTGATTGCCATTAAGACGATGGTACGCGCGGACTTGCAGACCGCAGGGTATAACCAAACAGAGTAAGGCATGGAGTATTTACCAGCAATAATTAGCGCGATTGGCACGATCATCGCGGCATGGTTCGCATACAACCAATACACCAAGAACAAAATAACGGACTTGAAGGTAGAGCAGATGCGGACAGAGAACGAGATGCGGAGGAAGCGACGCGCGGACAATTCGGCGGTAGTTTACGGTGAGTTGTGGGAAATCCTGCACGACCTTAAAGCCGACCGGGTTTATATTGTGCAGCCGCACCCGTTGGGCAACGAAAGTATGATAAGCATATACTTTGAAAGCAAGCGTAAGGGCGTGGAGAGCATGAAGCCGCGTATTCAGAACTTGAAGATGGGCGACGTAGCCAAGTTTTGCAGCGACCTAACAAAGAACTTGTTTATGTTCATTACCGACATAGACGGGCAAGTTAAGGACAGATGCGCAAAATCTTTGCTTTCGTCCTGCGGTACTTCGCAAGTGATAATAAAGCGACTTAGCGATAATAGCCACGATTGGGTAGGCTCAATTTTTTGCGAGTTTACCCACGACGCGGAGATTAACGAGCAGGAAGCGCACACCATCCTGCACGAAGCCGCAATGAACATTCAGTACATATTACCCGAATTTGTAGATTAGCAGATTATGGCAAACATCAAGATTTTAGCACCCTTCATACTTGCATGGGAGGGCGGTTTTGCTAACGACCCGATAGACCGGGGAGGAGCGACCAACAAGGGCGTAACGCTTGCAACGTGGAAACAAGTAGGCTACGACAAGGACGGCGACGGCGATATAGACGTAGATGACCTTAAAAGGATTACCACAGACGATGCGGTAAACGTGGTAATGAAGCCCCACTTTTGGGACAGGTGGAAAGCCGACAAAATTAAAAGCCAGTCCGTAGCCAACATTCTCGTAGATTGGGTATGGGCTTCCGGCAAGCACGGAATAACCAACATACAGCGTTTGCTGGGCGTGAAGGTGGACGGAATAGTAGGCGACAAGACGATAGCCGCACTTAACGCCAAAGAGCCGCGCCAGCTATTCGCGTCAATAAAGAAAGCCCGTGTTTCCTTCATTGAGGGCATCATCAGAGCCAACCCGAAGCAAAAAAAGTTCAGAAACGGCTGGCTTAACCGCCTCGCCTGTATTCAGTACGGCAGCTTGAAATATACCACGGACGGCAAGACGCTAACTACATTTCAATTTACGGACGTATGAAAAAGGTTGTAGGCTTCATTATTGCCGTGTTCCTTCTTCTTTGCGTTTTCGGGTGCAGCAGTACCCGAAAAAATATTAAGGAGGAAACGAGCGTAACAGCATCGCAGACGGAAAAGACCAACAGCGAGAGCGACAAAACGGCAGCTTCCACGACCAACACTGAAGTAAACACCAATACTAACGTAGTGGTAGACTTTACCAAAGTGGAGTACAACGACGGGAGCTGCGACCTGCTGACAGAATACCCGATACCCGAAAAAGTACCCGAAAATTCCAAGGGTAGCAGCCAGCGCAAACCGCCCGACAAGAAAAGCGGCATAAAGTCCATTACTTCCGGGCGTATTACCATCAACGGAAACAGCAGCGAGAAGCAGAAAACGCAGGCTAAAACGACCGAAAAGAGCCGCGAGGACAGCCAAAAGAGCGCAGAAACGACCGAAAACGACCAAAAGAAGGAGCAACAAAGCCCGAAATTCGGATATTTTGCGCCTATACGCGCCGTTTTCGTCCTTCTTATTGCTTTTGCCGTTGTAGTGTGGTGGTGGAAGTCAAGAAAAGGGTAAAAAGAAACCCGAAAAAGCACTTTTTGGGTACTTTTTCGGGTACTTGTTTCGCAACACCTTGATAATCAAGGTTGAAAGCGGAGAGAGAGGGATTCGAACCCCCGGTACCTCTCAGTACGCCGGTTTTCAAGA
>ERZ1026868.523-NODE-523-length-24121-cov-6.015416_pt1 | contig 24121 bp, 34 predicted proteins | sample MGYA00380164_ERZ1026868 | MGnify/ENA primary metagenome ERZ1026868 (study PRJEB33269, sample SAMEA4719800) | human gut metagenome | biome: human-associated habitat; feature: organic feature; material: feces | place: Cameroon | collected 2013-10 ... | reverse complement strand
TCCCTAATCTGGGCATGGAGAAGCCCGCCAGCAAGAAGAAAACCACCAAGGCAAAACCCAAGAAAAAGTAAGTCATAACGTTTTGCGCCTGCTTTCCGTGTTACCCTTGACCGAGAAATTCACGGCCAAGGGAGGATTCACATGGGAGGCAGAGGCGGAAGCATGGGCGGCAGCCATGGCATGGGTGGAGGCGGCGGTGCGGCGAAAGCAGCGCCCCAGACCCGGGAGCAGCAGCTGCTGGCACAGATCAAGGGCAACCCGGCGGCCCTGATGCAGATGAACGATCAGGATGCGCTGGATACCGTCAAAGCGATTGCAGCACAGTCTATCGCAACGGATGGCACCCAGAATGACACCTTCTGTCAACGATGGTTGAATGCCACCGGACTGGCAAACGAGATGCCCGAGGTTCTGGATGATGTGGCTTTCGGCAAGGCCCGCCGCAAAGCAGGCGCGAACAAACTGTACCACAGCGATAAGTCCACCGACGGAACCTCGGCTTCTGCCGTAAAAACTCTGAAGCAATTGCAAACAGGCAGTACGGCGTATGCCTCGTTTGGCACTCATGGAAGCGGTACTTATCTCGATACCAGTGCTGTCAGCAATGCGAGGTACTATGCAGGAGCAAATGGTTCTCAGGTCAAGCTATTCCTGAACAGAAATGCAAAGGTCGCAACCTTTTCTGAACTGTTTCAGGCGCAGACCGACTTCCAGAACAAGCACCCGAAAACATACAAGTACCTCATGGGCAACCACACCGGTACGCAGTGGGGAGCCAGTGAATTAAAAACCATCTGGCTGACAAGTTCCGGGTACAATGTATACGATGCCGGGCAATACAAGGTTGCATATAGCCGTAAAGCCTTAACCATCTGCAAGACAGTTAAGAGCAGACAGCAGGTTGTGCACGGGGGAATCGACTGGTAAAGGAGTTCAAGCATGAAGAAGATTGAAAAGGCTACGCTGAATGCAGAAACGCTGATTCAGGCCCGTATTGAACAGCTTAAGAAACAGGGCATGACCCCTAGAAACGCTAACGAGTGTGCCCCCATGGAATGGGATGCGCACACTGGCCGCATTGAAAAACGTGATCTTCCGGACAACTGGAAGGACCCCTATCCGGCTCTGGAAAAGGCTCTCAAAGCACCCAAGGCGAAGCCCAAGACCACCAAGGCGAAGGCCAAAAAGTAACTCATAACGTTTTTACCCTAGGCTCTCTGGTACAATTGCCAGAGAGCCTATTTTATTGCCCGGAGGGATTGCATGGAGAGCGTGAAACACCAAATCGAGTACAAACGGCTGGACGAGATCCGCCCCTATGACAACAACCCCCGGCGCAATGACGAGGCCGCCAAAGCCGTGGCCAACAGCATCCGGGAGTTTGGCTTCCAGTCCCCTATAATCGTGGACAGGGATGGCGTGATCATCGCCGGGCACACCCGGTACAAGGCCGCCCGGCGGCTGAAACTGCAGGAGGTGCCGGTCATCGTGGCGGCAGAGCTGGACCCGGAGAAGGTCAAGGCTCTGCGCATCGCAGACAACTCCACCGGCGAGGTGGCACAGTGGGACTTGCAACTTCTGGTGCAGGAGCTGACCGGCATCGACTATGACATGACCGACTTCGGCCTGAATCTCCAGATCAAGATCGACGAGGAAGTCAAAGAGGACGACTTCACCGCAGAGCCCCCGGAGCAGCCCATCACCCAGCGGGGTGACATCTGGCTGCTGGGCGACCACCGGGTCATGTGCGGCGACAGCACCAGCCCGCAGGACGTGGAGCAGCTCATGGACGGCCAGCTGGCCGATCTGCTGCTCACCGACCCGCCCTATAACGTGAACTATCAGGGCTCGAACGGCAAGAAGATCGAGAACGACAACATGGCAGAGAGCCAGTTCCGGCAGTTCCTGCTTCAGGCATACTGCCGGGCTTTCGATGCCTGCCGCACCGGGGCCAGCGCGTACATTTTCCACGCAGACACGGAGGGCGAAGCATTCCGGGCGATGTTCCGGGAGGCGGGCTGGGGGCTGCATGGGTGTCTGGTCTGGGTCAAGAACAGCCTTGTTCTCGGCCACAGCGACTACCAGTGGCAGCACGAGCCCTGCCTGTATGGCTGGAAGCCCGGCGCAAACCATTACTTCATCAACGACCGCAGCCAGACCACCGTCATCGATGACGCCAAACCCGAGGATCTGCGCAAGATGAAGAAGGACGAGCTGCTGGAATGGGCGGTCAAGGCGCAGGAGCTGCTGACCCAGAAGCCCAGCAGCGTCATCCGCTGCGATAAGCCGCCCCGCAATGCAGAGCACCCCACCATGAAGCCAGTGGTGCTCTGCGGCAGGCTGATCAAAAACAGTTCCATGCCCGGGCAGGCCGTGCTGGATCTGTTCGGCGGCAGCGGCTCTACGCTGATTGCCTGCGAACAGCTGAGCCGGAAGTGCTACACCATGGAGTACGACCCGCGATATGTGGACGTGATCGTCAAACGCTGGGAGGACTTCACCGGCGAAAAAGCAGTCCGCATGAAATAACCATTCCCCGCCGGGGCGGGTCTCACTACTCCTTTCCTGCCCCGGCTTTTATCTTAGCCAAAACGGCACGCACTCGGGTCATCCTCCGCCCGCAGGGTTCCTCCAGAGTGGAACCAGTGCGTGCCGTTTTCTTATACCGGAGGTGAAACCTTGGCGCGAGAATCCCAAATCAGCAAATGGAACAGCCCCAGCGGCTTGCTGCGTTTGCAGCGGCTGGCCATGCACGGTCTGACGCAGGCAGAGATCTGCGAGCAGATCGGCGTACCGCCCCGCACCTTCCGGCGCTGGTGCACCCAAGACCCACGGATCGCCAACGCGGTCAGCGTGGGGGCAGAAGCCGCACTGGCCAGCGTGGAGAACGCCCTGTTCAAGAAAGCCCAGAGCGGCGATCTGGGCGCGATGTGCTTCTACCTGAAAAACCGTGACCCGGAGCACTGGTCAGAACACCCGGAGCTGCGCGGATACGACGGAAAGGTGGTGTTTGTGGATGACATACCAAAGACGGAGGCCCCCAAACCTTCTCAAGCAGCAGCTGAGACTGAGCAGCCTGATCATCCCTGAATATTACGCCGCCCACACGGCCATCTGGTCTGGGGAGTATAACGAGTATCTGGGCGATGGCGGGCGCGGCTCGCTCAAGTCCACCTTTGCAGCCACCGAGGTGGTGCTGCTTATTATGCGGGTGCCGAACATCCACGCTGTCGTCCTGCGCAAGGTCGGCAACACCATAGCCACCAGCGTCTGGCCGGAGTACAACCGTGTCATTGACCGCATGGGCATCCGGCACCTGTGGAAGCAGACCAAAAAGCCGTACACCCTGACCTATATCCCCACCGGGCAGACCATCCAGTTCTACGGTCTGGATGACCCCGGCAAGCTGAAATCCATCGCCGTACCGTTCGGTTACTTCGGTGTGATGCACTTTGAAGAGTTCGACCAGTATGATGGACCGGAGGAGATCCGAAACGTGGAGCAGTCCGTGTTCCGTGGTGGCCCCTTCAGCTTTTCTTTTAAGACCTTCAACTCTCCCGCCATGGCGCGGCACTGGGTCAACCGGTACAAACGGGAGCCGAAGCCCAAGCAGTTCCGGCACCACACCACCTACCTGACCACCCCGCCGGAATGGCTGGGTCCCCGCTTCTTTGACGACGCAGAGACCCTGAAGCAGCGAGACCCGGTAGCCTATGCACACGAGTATCTGGGCGAAGTGGTAGGTTGCGGCACCGCGGTATTTGAGAATCTGGAACTGCGCCCCATCACCAGTGAAGAGATTGCCGGATTTGACAGGCGTTACTATGGGCTGGACTTCGGCTGGTACCCCGACCCGAACCACTTCGGCGGCATGGCTTACCTGCACGCGCAAAAGACCCTATACATCTTCGAGGAGCACCGCGCCCAGAAGGAAACTGATGCCCAGCTGGCAGAAGCACTGAAACGGCATCTGAACGAAGAGATCATCGCAGACAGCGCGGGGAACCGTTCAATCGCTACACTGCGGGATCTGGGCTTCTACCGGCTGCGGGGCTGCCGGAAGTACGCCGCTCACGGCGGCACCTCCGTCACCGACGGCATGAAGTGGCTGCAAAGCCGTGCAAAGATCGTTATAGACCCCCAGCGCTGCCCTTGGACAGCCCGGGAGTTTTCTGAGTATGAATACGCCATCGACAAAAAGACCGGCGAGGTGATGCCCGGGTACGTCGATGCCGCAAACCACAGCATCGACATGACCAGATACGCCATGGAGGATGTCTGGCAAAAGAGAGGTGTACAGAACGCATGATAAACCACGCAGATATCGAAAATATCATCGGCTGCAAGACCCTCGTCACCGACCGGATGCAGCGCGCCATAGAAGAGTGGTACGATGCAGCCATCGAGGGTCTGCCGCTGGACAAAAACCCGGAGACTCTGACGCTCGATCTGCCCGCCCTGATCTGTGCCGAGCTGGCGCGTCTGACCACGCTGGAACTGGAGATCACGGTGGAGGGCAGCGCCCGGGCAGATTGGATCAACACCCAGCTGCAACGGGTCATCACGCCCCGCAGACGGCGCATCTTCACGGTGGCGCTGGCGCTGGGCAGCGGCATCTGGAAGCCCTACCAGAGCGGCAGCAAGCTGGGGGTCACCTTCTGCAATGCATCCCGGTATTTCCCCGTAGCCCACGACGTAGAGGGCAACCTGACCGAGGGCGTGTTCATCGACACCATTCAGGATGACGAGAACTACTACCACCGGCTGGAGTGGATGCACGTTCTGGAGCGCCGACAGGATCTGCGGGATGCTGAGCTGGAGCAGCTGGAGGACTACGACCTCGCAGCACCTACACAGTTTCCCTGCATCAAGGTGGTAAACCTCGTCTTCCGCAGCGCAACACAGGACAGTCTGGGCAGCCCGGAGGATCTGAGCATCCGCCCGGAGTGGGACGATATCCAGCCTGTCGCATATCTGACCGGGCTGGAAAAGCTCCCGGTCGGCTATTTTGTGACCCCCATTGTCAACAGCATTGAGCCAGACAGCGAACTGGGCGCGGCCATGTTCGAGCCTGCCCGGAAGCAGATCATCGATGCAGACGAGCAGTACACCCGGCTGGACTGGGAGTACGAGGGCGGCGAGTTGGCCGTGGATACGGACGAGAAGTTCCTCAAGCCCAGTGCCGCCGGGCAGCAGCTGTCCAAGGCTGAAGCGCTGCGGCAATACGGTGTCCCGCCCGAGGCCATCGACAGCACCGCGCCCCACCACCGGGAGCGGCTGTTTCATGGCATCAACGTCAACACCGGTATCACGGACGGCCAGCCTTTCTATCAGGTGTATGCGCCCGAACTGCGAGACGGCAGCTATCTGTCCGGTCTGAACCAGTATCTGCGCAACGTAGAGAGCCACGCCGGGCTGAGTTTCGGCGTTCTGTCGCAGGTGGCAGACGTGGAAAAGACCGCCACCGAGATCGTAAACAGCAAGCAGAAGCTGTACGCCACCGTTTCCGACCTTCAGGCAGCGCTGGAGGACACCCTGCGCGGGTTGATCGACGCCCTGAACTATTGGGCAGACCATGTGCAGGGCGCGCCCGGCAGGGGCAGCGTGAGCGTTGCGTTCAAGTGGGACGACAGCATCATTCTCGACCGCCTGACCGAGATGTCCCAGTGGCAGCAGGAGGTCGGGCTGGGTCTGCGCAGCAAGGCAGAGTACCGTCAGCACTTCTTCGGCGAGGATGAAAAGACCGCTACACTGGCGGTGCAGGCCATCCAGCGGGAGAGCGGCGCTGTGGACATCCTGAAGGGAGTGATTGACAATGGCGACGGCTAAGGCGCTCCAAACAGAACGCATGAACAAGGCCGCTGACCGGCTGGACTGGCTGATGGCGAACGCCCGCGTCCTGCGCAGCCCGGCACTGTGGGAAAAGTACTACGAAGCGGTGCGCATGGCCGGGCTTCTGGGCTTTCAGGTCTCGCAGGAGGGTGGCAGGCATCGGGTGACGCCATGCTGACACCGGACGAGGTCAACGGCTACGCCGGACTGATGGCCGCCCCATGGGACGAGCTGGAGGAGCGCATTCTGCGGGACATGGTGCGCCGGATCATCAAAGCGGGCGGCATCACCTCCACCGCAGAGTGGCAGAGCTTCCGTGCGCAGGCGCTGGGCGCAAGCCGGGCATACCTGCTGCGGCAGATGCAGGCCATCGTACAGGAGCTGAGCCCGCAGGAAGCTGTTGTATTTGCCCAGGCAATGAAGCAGGCATACACCAAGGACGCAGCCGATGCAGCCGCAGCAGGCCGCGCTTTGCAGCCCTTGGGCGAGAGCGAAGAAGCGCAGCAGCTGTTGGAAAGCGGCTACCGACGCACCATGAACACCCTGTACAACCTGACCCAGACCCGCGCTGTGATGGGCAACCAGAACATGGTGGAGACCACCCAGCGGCAGCTGGCCTACTATCTGGACATGGCGCACATGGACGCAGCCAGCGGTGCATTCAGCTCGGATGACTCTGCCCGGCGAGCACTCAATGAGCTGGCAGCCAAGGGTGTGGGGGCTATCACCTACCCCAGCGGACATACCGATACGCTGGACGTGGTGGTCCTGCGCGCCACGCGGACAGGCATCAACCAGACCGCCGGAGAGATCACCCGGTTTAACGCAGATCAGCTGGAGTGTGACCTGATGGAACTGGACGCCCATGTGGGTGCGCGCACCGGAGATGGCGGACAAAACCTGACCAACCACAGCTGGTGGCAGGGACAGATCGTCAGCCGCAGCGGGCAGCACGGGTACCTGTCCCTGAGCGACATCGGCTACGGTGATGTGCGCGGCTTTATGGGTGCCAACTGCGCCCACAACTGGAGTATGTACTGGGAGGGTGCCAGCAAGCGCAGCTACACCGCTGACCGACTGGCTGCCATCAATGCTGCGACTGTCACCTATAACGGCAAAGAACTGGGACGGTACAAAGCCACCCAGATGCAGCGTGCACAGGAGCGCCGGATACGCGCCGACAAGCGGGCTTTTCTGGTGGCAAAGGAAAGTGGCCAAAAGGATGCCGAAAAGGCCGCAGCGGCAAAGCTGGCGACCTCCCGCGCAAAGATGAAGGACTTTCTCCACCAGACCGGGCTGCAACAGTACCAGCTGCGAGAGAGTGTGCCCGGCTTTGGCCGCAGTGAAGCAGCCAGTGCAGCAGCACAAGCGAGAAAATGAGCAGCAAAAACGCCCTGAAGGAATGCACCTTCAGGGCGTTTCTTATTGAGTAATTCAATTGAAGTGCTCCAGCAGTTCATCCACAAAAGCCTTTGCCGCCGGGGTCAGTGGGCGGGTGCACCAGCCACGGTCAAAGCATGCAACCTCCTGCCAGTAGCGAACCTCACCGGGAGGTAGCTCAGCGATCCAGAGCTTTGAGACCCTGCCACCGTTAATGCCGAACTGGCTGCCAGTTGCGTAAACCTTGGCTTCCCACCGGAACACGTGCCCGTTTCGCTCAGTCTGGCCTTCATGCCAGAGCTGACCGCCCATCTCTGCACGGAATCCACGCATCACTGATCACCCCCGCCGTAGTCCACCACATAGCCGTTGTACACGAAATTCTCTGCCGCCATGGCAGCGTCGAGGATCCGGTTTGCATACTCGGCAGCCTCCGCCGGGCTCTTGATTCCGAGAGAGCCCCACTGGACTCCCAGCTTCACCGGTGTGCCCTGCCGGGCAAAGTTGGTGTTGAAAATCCGAATGCAGTCCCACTCAGTGAACTGCGCCTGAAGCGCACCCAGCGCCTCGTTGTACACCTTCCAGTTGACCGTCTTCATAGATTACCCCTCCTCAATTTGCCTTAATCAGAATGCCCTTGTCCAATGCGAACCACACACCATCGTCCTTCTGCACGGTCTTGCAGCCCTGTGCCCGAAGCAGCTCCCGCATCTTCGACAGCTGGTGCTCGGTGCACTGCATCCAGAAGAATCCGGCGAAGTTGAACCACTCGCTGCTCTGGATATTGACGTGCTGGGCTTCCGCATAAATGCGGTTGAATGCACTTGTTTTCATGATTTTGTCCTCCTTTTTGATTACACATCAAAGCTGACCGAATGATATGCGAACCAGTGCCCACAGCGGCGGTGCAGCTTGTACCAGTTTGTGAAACGCTGACCGGAACAGTCATAGGGTGTGGGGCGAAACTCATAGTAGCGATTTGCCTGGAACCACTCGGCGGCATCGTCCTCATTGACCTTGTCCAGCTCGTCCGGGAGCCGCACCAGCTCAATGTAGCCGTTAATGCCGTGCTCCTCGATAATGCGGCTGTCAGGCGCCGGGCGGTGGTTGTAGGCCCGGATCTCCTTCTTGATGCTGACCATAAAGGCGGCCAAGCCGGACTTCTGCTCGTCGGTGGTGGTGGGAACGTCATCCCGGATGAATGCCAGCAGGGTGTAAGCATCTCTCAGCTTCTCGGTGTCGGTGATCTCAAACATGGTCTCGTCCTCCCTTACTCCTTTACCAGTTCAAAGTGCTTGATGCTGTCCAGTACGATCTTCCGGCCTTGCAACAGTTCCACGCCCTGCAGCACCAGCTCAATGTGCATCATGCTGATAGGATCGCACTTTCCGGTGCGGAGCAGCTGGTCTGCAAGCTCATCGCGCAGCTTCAGGTTGTAACAAGTCTCGCCGGTGATCGGCTTGCCGTTTTCCTCGATCTCGGTGGTGTCGTAAGTGATGTTCAGCTTCTTCATGATCACCATTCCCCCTTCATAGCTGCCTGAGCGATTGCCCGTTCTTCCTTCTCTTCGTCGAACGCTTCAGCGAACATCTGAAGCGCCCGGGACTTGGTGATGGGTCCGAACTCCTTCACGAAGTAGGCGAAGGTGCGGTCATCCCAGCACTCAACGTAGCCATCGCCGCCCTTGCAGTAGTTCTCACGAGCCAGAGCCATGAGCTCCTCGTAGGTCAATGCACGTTCTTTCATGGTTCAGTCCTCCTTGTTCGTGTACTCGTCGGTGTCCCGGCTGGATTCGTCCATCAGAAACACCCGGTGCTTGCCCTTGGCATCCCGTACCCAGTCGCCACCAAGAGCGGTGAGGGTGAAGATCATTCCTTGGTACTGACCCTCGGCACACAGCCGGGTCAGCTCCGGCAGATCCTCCCGGTGCATGACGCACCACTGAGAATCCATATTGAACGCCAGCGTGCCCAGATGACCGCGCAGCTCCTTCTTCTTCATGGTTCAATCCTCCTTCTTAGTAGCAAACCGTGGATTCATTGATGCGGATGAACTTCCCGTAGCTCTTGGCCAGCCGATTGGCGCAGACGTAATTGTACACGTCCAAACGGCTTCTGAACTGGGGCTCCCGATCGGTGAACACCAGAGTGGCGTTCCGAAACACAACCTCGAACCTTGTATAGCAAACCTTCATTCTTCGTTTTCCTCCGTTATTTTTTACTCCGAAACCCTTCCGGTGCATGACGCACCACTGAGAATCCATATTGAATGCCAGCGTGCCCAGATGACCGCGCAGATCTTTCTTCTTTATGGTTTAGTCCTCCTTGACCAGCTGCAGCATCTTAAACACGCGGTCCCACTGCTCCTGCGAAAGGATACCGCCATTGTTCACCACTGCTTCAGCCGCGTTGATTTCCAGCTGCATCTCGGTCTTGCTCATCTCGTTCAGATTTTTCATTTTTCGTTTTCCTCCGTTATTTTTTACTCTGGAGCCCTTCCGGTGGCTGTATGTTACCTCTGTGCAAAGACAAAGTCAAGTTGTTTTCGATTTATTTTTTAATTTCTTTTTGTTGTTGACTTTTGCCCCGGCAAGTCGTATCCTTGTGGCAGAAAGGAGCGATTTAAAATGACCACATCCTCAAGGATCAAAGCCCTGTTAGAGCTGACCAGTACCGAACAGACTGCCTTCGCCGCAGCGTTCGGCATGACCACCCCGCAGGCCATGAATAACAAGCTGCGGCGGGACAGCTGGTCGGCAAAAGACCTCGCCAAAGCCGCCACGATCTGCGGTGCGCAGCTGGCGTTACTTCTGCCGGACGGCTCCCGGCTCATCATCAGCCCGGAAGAGGAATGACCGCTACACAGCAAAGAAGCCCCGCCCCACGGAGAACGAGCCTCCCGGGACGGGGCTTCTTTTGCAGCATACGAAAGCAACAAAAGTTTAGCTGATTGCAACATTTATCAACATACAAACCCGCCTCAGTTTGTATGCAGCCAAAAACCTAGGCGTGACGCGGCTTTTTGCCACTTAGCATACAGAACATACGAAATCTCTTATAAAGACCCTAAACAGAAGAAGATAAGAATACACGCGTATAGGAATAGCCTTATATCCTTCGCGTGAGGGATTTATAGGGTTTTCGTATGCTTTGTATGCTCGGCAACTCATAACGTTTTTACCCAAAGGCTGTGGTACGATAACACACAGATCACACCGCGCACCCGGTGTCAGAGAGGTGCAGGGCCACGCGCACGGCAGCGCGTTAACAATGCTGTAAGCCCACCGGGAGGTAACACAATGAGACGTGAGGATTTGAGAGCCATCGAAGGCCTGACCGAGGAGCAGATCAACGAGATCATGCGCCTGCATGGTCAGGACGCAGCTGCCCATCAGGCCACTGTACAAGGCCTGCAGGCGCAGCTGACCACCGCACAGCAGGGTCTGGCAGCCTTTGAGGGCGTAGACGTGAACGACCTGCGCAGCCAGATCAGTGACCTGACCAACCAGCTAACGCAGCAGGCTGCGGAGTTTGCCTTCACCGGCGTGCTCCGTGCAGCTGCCCACGAAGCGGGCGCACTGGACGAAGAGGATGCTATCATGCTGCTGCCGAACAGAGCTACACTGCGCGACAGTAAGAATCAGGCTGAGGATGTTAAAAACGCCTTCGCCGCACTCAAATCCCACAAGCCGTATCTTTTCCAGCAGGGCTCCCCTGCCCCGCAGGATAGCGGCACAGACCCGCAGCCGGGCAACGAACCGCAGGGCAACCCCATCATCGTCCCGAAGCCCCGTAGTCAGGGCGGCAGTGCACAGCCGTCCCTGCAGGAGTTTCTCCAGATGAGCGGCGCAGAGCGCATGGCGCTGCGTACCCGCAACCCGGCACTTTTCCAGCAGCTCTCGGCGCAGATCCGGGCTGCACGACACTAACGAGGTAACAATTCTATGGCCATTACCGGCACTTTTGGCGGTTTCCCGTTTGACCCCGAGGTCTATCAGGGCTTTGTGGATCAGGAAGCCACTTTCTCCGACTCCATCCTCGCCTCCGGCATTCTGGCAACCGACCAGAGCTTGGCCGCTTCGCTGGACAACGGCGGCGTGATGGGTACCATCCGTTTCTATAACCCGCTGGATCCTGACACCGATGCTCCGCTGGTGCGTGACGGCGTGACCGACAACGTCCCCACCGAGATCGCAGGCGGTAAGCAGTCTTGGATCCGCATTGACCGCATGAAGGCTTGGAAGGCGCTCGAGCTGACCCGAGAGCTGACCTCTGCCGACCCCATGGCAGCTGTGGCACGCAACACTGGCCGCTATTGGCGTATGTATAAGCAGGGTCTGCTGGTCAAGCTGGTCAATGCTGTTCTGGGCGTTTCCGGTCTGGAAAACCATGTCCTGACGGTCAAGAGCGGCGGCGTTACCGCCAACCAGCTGATCGACGTGCAGCAGGCAGCACTGGGCGATATGTCCGGCAAGTTTGGCCTGCTGGTGGTCCACTCCAAGATCATGGCCGAGTACAAGAAGATGGGCCTGCTGAACTACAACAAGTACACCATCACCAACGTGCTCCAGAAGGAAGTCAGCCTGCCCACCATCAACGGTCTTGTGGTCATCGAGAATGACCGCGGCACCGATGACGGTACTAACTACAACAGCTTCCTGCTGGGTCAGGGCTCCGTGCTGACCGCTAACCCCAAGGTCATCACCCCGGACTCCACCGAGTACGACGCAGCCAAGGCAGGCGGCACCGATATCCTGTACAACAACCGCTCCTTCATCCTGCATCCCAACGGCATCTCTTTTGACGCTGACAGCATCCAGAAGGAGACCCCCACGGACGAGGAGTTCACCAATGCTGCCAACTGGAAGCTGAAGTTTGACCATAAGAACGTCCGTATGGGCAAGATCAGTATCCCCAAGGCCAACTTTACCGAGGGCTAAACCATGGACAACTGGCTGACCTACGAAGAATATGCCAGCCGATACCCCGAGGATGCGCTGTCCGAGGCCAGCTTTCCCCCGCTGGCCTGTGACGCCGCGCTATTCATTCTCGGTGCGACCCGCTGGACTGCCGTTCTGGCCGACACCGAGGAGCAGACCGACGCGCTCCGGGAGTGTCAGGCAAGGCTAGTGCATCTGGCGGGCAGTCTTGGCATGGGCTGGGACGGTGTAACAAGCGTGAGCAACCACGGTTACACCGAAAGCTATGCGACCGGGATGGACAAGCAGGCGTATCTGGGCACACAGCAGCTGCGGATCGTAGAGCAGACCCTCTCCGCGCCCGCCACCCGCTGGATGCTGTACCGGGGCGCAAGCTACCGCCCGACCCGCAGACGCTGAGGGAGGACGCTATGAGAAAACCGCTTCTCGCAAACGCAAGTGTCACCCTTACGCACTGCATCCGGCAAGGCACCGGTGGCAACAGCTACACGGTCACACTGTCCGGTGTAAGCTGCCGCGAGGTATCCGGTGTACGCACCGGCTCCGGTAAAGGCTTTGACCCGAGTAGCACCACCCAGATCTGCATCTTTGCAGGGCACACCACCGTAGCCCCGCAGAGCGGCGCAGGAGCGCCCGTAGATGCAGCAAGCACATTCCTCACCCCGGTGGCATTCAAAGTCGCAGAGGACGCGCAGCGCGCCTCCTGTTGGACGCTGGCGCCAGAGGATAAGGTGCAGTTGCCCAGCGGACGCACTGGCATCGTAACCAGTGTGCAGGACAATCGCACCGGGCGCTGCCCGCATTGGTATGTGGAGGTAACCTGATGGCCGAGCCTATCAAGCTGGGCATCCAGTGGTCGCCGGACTTCCAGTCCCGTACCGAAGCAGGCTTTAAACGCCTGCAAAAAGAAGCAGACGGCGAGTTTCTCCGACTGGTGACCCCTTATGTTCCCAAGCGCACCGGTGCACTGGCAGGCAGCGCCAAGATCAGCACCGTGCTGGGCAGCGGCGAGATCCGGCACACCACGCCCTATGCAGCAGCCCAGTATTACCGGCTCCCCTGCGGGCAGGGCGTCCGGGAGGACGGGCGCGGCCCCTACTGGGGCGAGCGCTGCGTCAATGACCACCGGGAGGAGTTCATCGCCTTTGTCAAGACCCGCGCCAAGGAGGTAACCAAGTGAACGACACCGCCGATATTCAGGCTATGCTCAACTGGCTGGCTACCTGCCCCCTGACAAACGCGCTGGGGGACGGGGATGTGGCCTTCTCCATTGAGTATCTGGGCGCAGATCCAGTGCAGTTCTCGCTGGAAGCCACGCCCACTGCACCCATACTGGAGCAGTTCTTTCTGGGCAGCCGCAGAGCCCGCAACTATGTACTTGCTTCCCGGATGTCCTACACATCGGAGGTCGTGCAGCAAGCGGCAAACTGTTCGTTCTGGGACGAGTTTGCCGCTTGGGTGGAACGCAAGTCCGCAGCCCGGGAGCTGCCGGAGCTGGCACCCGGAAAGCGCGCGGAAAAGGTCATCTGCCTTTCCCCGGGTTACATTATGAGCCAAGACGCCGACAGCTGCCGGTTTCAAATTCAACTTCAACTCCAGTACTATCAGGAAGGGAGATAACTATGACCATTGCTGAGACCCTCGCGCAGCTGGCAGCCCAGAAGGGCATCACCCCCAGCGCCGACTACAAGGGCATCGAGGAAGCCGATGACTTCATCTTTGCCATCCAGACCGACAAGGCAACCCAGACCGAAAAGGCCAAGTGGATCGTCTGCGCCGATCACGTCAAGGAGCACTCCGGTGCCCTGAACGCCACTACCACCGACGACACCTTCATCCGCACCGGCCCTGTCACCACCAAGGGCAGCGTACAGCGCACCCTGGCGGTCAACGGCAACCGCTGTGTGGGTGACGCATTTCAGGATTTTGTCCTGAGCCACGCGATCAAGTACGGCTCCGGCCAGAACGTCATCGTGCCGTATTTGTACTTCAGCGTCCGCACCGGCAAGGGCGAATGCGGCAGCGCTTCCCTGATCGTCACCTCTGACGCAGGAGGTGCTGCCGGTGCCGCCGCCACCTTTGCCGTAGACGTCAAGGCCGTCGGTGTGCCGGACGACTTCGACTACACTGCCGAGAACCACGGCTGAGCCAGCCGCACAAACTGATAACGCCCCTGTCACCTTTTGGCGGGGGCGCATTTTATAGGAGGCCCCAATGCTTATTTGTGGACAGGAATTTAATTTTTCTGCGCTGAACGCCAAGGATATCGAGCGCATGGACACCGCACAGCAGCACATGACCGTCGCCTCGGCGGCAGAGGCAAAGCGCGAAAAGACCGGCTATGCCGATGCCCTGCGGGGGCAGTGCCGCCTTGTGATGGGGTATCTGGACGAGCTGCTGGGCGAGGGCGCAGCCGCACGGCTGGGTCTGGACGGCAGCGACTTCAACGACTGCATCCGGGTGACGGCTGCATTCCGCGAAGCCATCGAGGCCGAAAAGGCCGCTGTAGCATCCGTCACGAACGTGCAGCCTGCACCGGTCAACCGTGCGCAGCGCCGTGCCGAACACAAGCACAAGCATAAGCCGCCCGTGAGCCATCCGGCAGCACAGCCTGACAAGGCCGAGCGCCGCAAGCAGCTGCTGGCAGAACTGGCTGCGCTGGAGAATGACTGACCTGCTGCTGGACGCGCTGCCCACCCGATGGGCGGGCAGACGCATAGACCCGGACTTCCGGCATATGGTCTGGCTGGCGAACGCCTACGTCCGCCGGGAGCCGGAGGCAGAGCCGCTGCGCTTTGCCCGGGAGGCTGTAGCACGGTTTTACGCCGCCCCGGAGGATCTGCTGGCAGACCCCGCCCGGATGGCGGACGCCTACCGGCATCTGCTGGAGTTCTATCTGGGCAACGACGCAGCTACACCGGAAAAAAACTCTGGCAGTGCTTCTGTCGGTGCGGGTCCCGCCTACGACTACCACTGCGATGCACCGTACATCGTGGCAGCCTTTCAACAGTCTTACGGCATCGACCTGACCTGTGAGCAGGTGCACTGGTGGCGCTTCCGGGCGCTGCTGCGCAGCCTGCCGGAGGATTGCCTTTTCTGCCGTATCCTGCACTGGCGCACCGCAGACCTGACCGATATGACCCCGGAGCAGCGCCGCTTCTACGAGGACAAGCGGCAGATCTTCGCGCTGCCGCCGGAACTGAAGGGAGGTGCAGCGCGTGCAGTATCCGTTGCCGAACACGAAGCCGCCTTCCTTGCGCGGTTCCGGCAGCGCTGACCGTGCCCCGGTTCCCTGCCCTTTCTGCGGCAAGCCGCTGCCGGTATGGGCAGAGCCCGCAGCCACCGCAGATGGCCTGTGGGTTAAATGCAAAAGCCCGGCCTGCCGCCGGGAGGTAAAGATCACGTTATAAAGCCTGTGCCCCTTGTGCCCGCGCTTCCGAATGAGAGGTGGACACATTGGCAGATTACAGCATTACCGGCGACACCCGGCTGGACACAAGCGGCTTTACAAAGGGCATAAGCTCCATGACGGTGGCCGCCGGAAACCTGATCTCCGATCTGGTCAAGACCGCCGGGAGCAAGCTGGCAGGGCTGGCGCAGTCCTCGGTCAGCGTGGGCATGAACTTCGATGCGTCCATGTCTCAGGTGGCGGCCACCATGGGCACCACCGTGGATCAGATCCAGAGCCTGACCGACACTGCCAAGGAGATGGGCAGCACCACCAAGTTCACCGCTACACAAGCGGCGGACGCGCTGAATTATTTGGCACTGGCAGGCTACGATGCCAACAAGGCCGCCGAGGTGCTGCCCAGCGTACTGAACCTTGCCGCAGCAGGCGGCATGGATCTGGCCTATGCGTCCGATCTGGTCACCGACGCCATGGCCTCGCTGAACATCGAGGCCAACAAGCAGAACGTGGACGAGTTCGGCAACAAGCTCGCCATGGCTGCCAGTAAGGCAAACGCCAACGTTTCCCAACTGGGTGAAGCGATCCTGACGGTGGGCGGCACCGCCGCAAACCTGAAGGGCGGCACCACAGAGCTGACAACCGCCCTCGGCCTGCTGGCCAACGTGGGCATCAAGGGTGCAGAGGGCGGCACCCATCTGCGCAATATCATTCTGTCGCTCCAGTCCCCCACCAAGGACGCTCGGGAGGTCATGGAGCAGCTGGGCCTGGAGGTCTACGACGCCCAAGGCAATATGCGCCAGCTGGACGACATCCTCACCGACCTGAACACGGTCATGGACGGCATGACGCAGGGTGATAAGGACAGCATCATCAATGCGCTGTTCAACAAGACCGACCTCGCCGCCGTCAACGGCCTGCTGGCAGCACAGGGCGATCAGTGGGAGACACTAGCCACCCAGATCGACAGCGCCGACGGCGCCATGGGGCAGATGGCAGAGACGCAGCAGGACAACCTGCAGGGCGTCATGACCTCCATGGGCTCTGCCTTTGAGGGCTTGCAGCTTGCCGTATTCGAGCGGCTGGAGCCCACCCTGACCGAGATGGGCAACTACGGCATCCAGTGCATCCGCACCCTGTCCACAGCTCTGTCGGAGGGCGGCCCCGAGGCTATGCTTCAGGCGGCAGGCAGTATCCTGACCGACCTTGCAGCAGGCGTGGCCGAACAGCTGCCCGGGCTGATGAGCACCGGCGTGCAGATCCTTGCACAGCTGGCAGAGGGCATCGTGACAGCTACACCGGCGATGCTGGCTACTGCTGCCGAGGTCTTGGGCGCACTGGTGCAGGGCTTGGGCGAAGCGCTGCCGCAGCTGGTAGCTATCGGTGCACAGATGATCTCCCAGCTGGGCGATGGCCTGCGCACCGGACTGCCTACGTTCCTGGCGCAGGCGCTGCCGCTGGTGGCCGATTTTGCAAGCGGCCTGCGGGAAAACATCGGCCTGCTGGTAGATGTCGGTATCTCGCTCATTCTGAATCTGGCACAGGGTCTGGCCGATGGTCTGCCCACGCTAATCGAGCAGCTGCCCGGCATCATCTCCGACATCGCGGGGATCATCAACGACAACGCTCCGAAGCTGCTGGCCGCAGGCGTGCAGCTGATGGCGGCTCTTCTCAAGGGTCTGGTGCAGTCCATCCCGACCCTCGTAGCCAACATCCCGCAGATCTGCAAAGCGATCTTTGATGTTTTTACAGCCTTCCGCTGGCTGGACATCGGCACGCACATCGTAGACGGTCTGTGGAACGGTATCAAGTCCGGCTGGACGGCGCTGATCAACAAGGTCAAGGGTCTTGTGGATCTGCTGCCAAAAGCCGTTAAGACCATCCTCGGCATCCACTCGCCGTCCAAGGTTTTCGCAGAGATCGGCCTGAACGTCTGTCAGGGTCTGGCAAACGGCATCACCGAGAACGCCGGTCTTGCCGAGGACGCTGCGCAGCAGATGGCCGGATCGGTCGCCAAGACCGCCGAGGAAAGCGTTGCCGCCACGCTGGACGAACTGTGGACGCAGCTTCAGGAGCAAGCCAACACCGGCGCGCTGGGCACCATCAGCAGCCTGTACAAGGCAGTCAAACAGCAGGACTGGGCAGGAGTAGGCAAATGGGCCGCATCTGCCCTGTACCGGGGGCTGAACGACGACCAGAAGCAGCAGCTGCAAAGCTTCGGCCTTGGCCTTATCAACCAGCTGAACACCACCCTGCAAGGCGCTGAGAGCAAGCTAGCCTCGGCAGCATGGAACATCGGCACAAACATCTACAAAGGCATCACCAACGGATTCCCGGAGGTGTTGTCCCGCACAAAAGACCTCGGCTCCGCCATCAAAGGCGCGTTTGCCGCCCTGAAGGGGCCGCTGAGTACCCTCGCCGCCAGCATCAGCTCCGGGCTGTCCACCGGACTGCTGAGCCAGATCCCCACCATCCTCGGCGCGATTGGCGGCCTGATTGCCTCCATCGGCGGTGCATTCACCGCCTTGCTGGAATCCATCGGCGCGACCCTGACCGCCTGCGGCATCCCTACTGGCCCGCTTATGGTCGCGGCAGGCGTGGCGCTGGTTGCTACCATTGCCGCCATCGTAGCCTCTCTTGCGGGCGGCAGCCACGGCGGCAGCGGCAGCCACGGCAGCTCCGGAGGCAGCTCCGGTTCTACCGGAGGTATCACCGGCGATGTGGATGTATCCGCAGACAAGCTGGAGGAGGCCATTCTTGCCAACACCAAGGCGCTGGAAAAGACCAACGCAGCCCTCGCAGATATGGTGCGGCAGGCAAACAGTCTGGTGCTTTCCGATACCCGCTACACTGCAAGCACCGTGGCAGCCAACGGCACGGCGCAGATCGCAGCCGCCGCCAACAACTACCACCGCGAGGGGGATACCACCATTATCCAGAATATCAACAGTAAAGCGCAGACCGCTGCCGACCTCATGCGGGAGGCCCGCTGGGAAGCAGACACCGCCAAATCGCAGCAACGATGAAAGGAGGGCTCCGTGCTTTTTAAGGATCATCTGAAGATCGTCACCGATGCCGGTGCCGTTCTGCATCTGGGCTGGGATTACAGCGCCCCGTACTTTCTCGACCCGCTGAACGGCGTGGACGTGGAGCTGCAAACGGCGCAGGGCATCAACCAGCAGGGCACCACCGTAGAAGGGCAGCGCGTCTCCGGCGTTTCCCGCACCCTGACCGTCTGTTTCTGGGGCGGGCTGGAGGATGCAACGCTCTTTGTCCGCAAGCTGCCCTACTTTACCAAGGGAACGCTTTACTTCGGCGACCGGTATTTTACCCGTTTTGTCCTCCAGAAAGCGCCCCGGTTCACCCAGTACGCTCCCTTTCCACGCTGTTCCCTGATGCTTTACTGCCCAAAGCCCTTCTGGTACGACCTGACCGCCCAGACTGAGCGGCTCGGCGGCTTTGCACCCGCGTTCACCTTCCCGGTATGCTACGACAGCCATCAGTATGGCACCCGCCGTTCGGGCGCTGCCGCTGCGTTGCTCAATCACGGCAGCCTGCCTGTGCCTTTCACTGCTACACTGCTGTGCAGCAGCACTGTGACCCACCCGAAGGTGGTCGATCTGCGCACAAAGGCATTCATCGGGTTTGATCTTACGATGGAGCCCGGGGACGAGCTGGAGATCTACCGCACCCCATCCGACCGGCTGGCCTGTTCCCTGACCCGGGACGGTGAGACGCGCAACATTTTCTACGCATTGGACGAGAGCAGCACCCTCACCGAGTTACAGCCCGGGGATAATGTTCTGAGCTTACAGGCCGAGAGCGGCGAGGACGGACTGCAAGCCTATATCAGCTTTTACCCTATGGAGGCGGGCATTTTGCCCGAACCGCTATGACACTGGATATTTTAGAGGCCGACACCCTTATCCGCGTGGGACAGCTGGATGTCTGGGTCTCCCTTTACTGGGACAGCCCTTATTACTCCGAGGGCGGGTTCACCTTGGAGGTGCGCCCCACCGAGGAAAACCTGCAGCTGCTGCAAGAGGGACGCTGGATCGTGCGCAGTGACGAACAGCCCCGTATTCCTATGCGCATTTGCAGCCGCGCAAACCAGAACACAGACGAGAATCTGGTGGTGTCCGGCTACCCGGCCACTTGGATACTGGCTAAGCGCTGTGCAGTCACCCGGATCAAGCAGCAGAACGCCGAGCAGGCCATGCGCAGCCTTGTGGCCGCCATGCAACCGTGGCCGCGCTTGGAGCTGGGCGAGGAGCAAGGCTTCGACACCCTGTTCACCAAGCAGACCTCCGGCGGCAGCCTCTTTGACTACTGCCAGACCATCGGGCAGGCCTGTGATCTGGGCTTCCGCATCGTGCTGGACGGCACCGGCAGCAGCAAACGGCTGCTCTTTGAGTGTTTCCGTCCCGCATTTGACCCGAACCACCGGTACAGCCCGCAGTGGGGCAACCTGCTCAACACCAGCTGGGCATTCGCAGATACGAACTACGCCAACGTAGCTCTTGTACAGGGCGCTGGCGAGGGGGCTGCGCGTGCCACAGTCTGGGTGGGCAACACCGCCGCCACCGGCGCTGCCCGGCGGGAGATGTACATTGATGCCCGGGATATCCAGCCGGACACCGAGAAGGACGAGACCACCGCCAGCCAGAGTTATCTGGAAAAGCTGGCTGACCGGGGCGGTACCAAGCTGCTGGCGCAGCTGCGCACCGGCAGCATCGAGTTTGACGTGGACGATGACAGCCTGTGCGTGGGCGATGTGCTGCAAGTCAGCCTGCCGCAGCTGGGCTACACCGCCATGGTGCGGGTGGCAGATATCATCACTCAAAGTCAGGAGAGCGGCACCACCCGCACCATCCGGCTGGGCACACCCGCATGGAACAAGCTATGACTGGAGGTATTATGACAAGCATCACCACATACCCAGAGGACGGCATCACCTACGATGCACAGGACGCCGCCGGTTACTTTGCCACCCGCCTGAGCGGCGTGTACAGTGCTGATCAGGACTTCACCGTGACCCCGGCAGGCGGTCTGGACGTACAGATCAGTGCCGGGCACGCATGGGTGCACCCCAGCCGCTGGATCGGCCGCAGCATCATCATGCAGCAGCCCACTACACTGACCCTGCCGGAGGCAGACGCCGCCCTTCCGCGCATCGACCGCATTATGCTGCGGTACGATGCCCTTGCTCGGAAAACCACTCTGGTAGCGGTATCCGGCACGCCCGCCAGTACACCCGCCGCGCCGGAACTCACCCGCACAGACCGGATATATGACCTATGCCTTGCATCGGTCGCACGTCCTGCCGCCAGCACCGCCATCACCGCTGCGGACATCACCGACACGCGGGCAGACGAAGCCGTGTGCGGCCTGATGCGGGACAGCGTGACCGGCATTCCCACCCAGAAGCTGGTGGAGCAATGGCAGGCAGCACAGGCTGCGCAGGAAAACGCCCTGCGCACCGCCGCCGATACCCTGCTCAGAACCACGCAGCAGCAGGCAGATGCCCTGCTGGGCAGCTATACCGGCGGCTATCTGTGCACCGATCCGCTCACCCTTGCCCCGGCAGACTGGACCGAAAGCACGGGCAGCTATCCCTATCAGTGCATCGTGCCGCTGGCTCTGTGCACCGCGCAGCACGTTCCTCTGGCAGTCTTTGCACCGGATAGCCAAGCAGAGGCTACCAGCGCCGGAGTAGCACCCCTGTGTGAGGCGCTGGCGGGAACCGTGCGGTTCTGCGCCCGGACGAAACCCACTCGGCCGCTGACCGTACAGATCACCCTGTTCGGTCCGCAGAAGGAGGCCTGACCCATGATCATCAAAGCACTTGCCCTGCGGGAGGACGGCGCCGCTGTGCTGCCCGGCTATGCCTCGGCGCTGCAGCTGGGCTATGCAGGCAACTGCGGGCTGTACGCCGTCAAGGCCACCTTGCAGGGCGCGTGGCAGGGGCTTACCGTGCGGGTGGTGTGGCACATCCCCGGCGGTATTGCCGCTCCCACCACCCTGCTGCAAGACCAGCAGTGCGCCGTGCCCGCCGAGGTGACCGCCGCCGCAGGGCGCGGCGTGGCTACCTTTGAGGGCACCGACGGCCACGGCGTCACCGTGGTCAGCGCAGATGTGCCCTACCTTGTGGGCGCAAACAGCGGCACCGCAGACGGTGTCGCACCCGAACCCGGTACGACCGCATGGGACGAGTTCGTCCGGCAGGCATACAACCTTGCCACCGATGAGGAAGTCGATTCCATGCTGGATGAAATTTTTAACGAAGCGAAAGCAAGAAAGGACTAAACCATGGCAAACTACGATCTGAACCACATCCCCTCCCTGAAGCATCTGCAGGATCTGGCCAAGCGCCAGAAGGGCAAGACCGATGCCCTTGCCACCCGCATCGATGCGCTGGAAATGACCGGCGCACAGGCCAACAAGATCGAGAGCATCAAGGTGAACGGCACCGCGCAGAGCATTGCGGCAGATAAGAGCGTGGACATCGCCGTGCCCACCAAGACCAGTCAGCTGACCAACGACAGCTCCTACCAGACCGGTGCACAGGTGGTGGCCGCCGTCAACGCCGCCATTGCCAAGTCCGGCCATGCAAGCTTTGAAAAGGCGGCCAGCGTGCCCGCCGTGGACGCTGCCAAGGAGAACGTGCTGTATCTGGTGCTGAACGCCACCACCAAGCACTACGACATCTACGCCAAGATCAAGGGCGACAATGGCAGCTACACCATGGAGCTGCTGGACGACACCACCGTGGACCTGTCCGGCAAGGTGGACAAGGAGGCGGGCAAGGGCCTGTCCTCCAACGACTACACCACCACCGAGAAGAACAAGCTGGCGGGCATCGCCGAGGGCGCCAACAAGTACACCCACCCCAGCTATACCGCCAAGGCCAGCGGCCTGTACAAGGTGACCGTAGACGCCACCGGCCACGTCAGTGCCGTGGCAGCCGTGACCAAAGACGACATTACCGCGCTGGGCATCCCCGGCAGCGACACCAAGTACGGCAACGCCACCGCCACCGCGCCCGGCCTGATGAGCGCTGCGGACAAGGCCAAGCTGGACGGTATGGTGCTGGCTACCGACACCGAGGTGACCGCCCTGCTGGACGAAGTATTTGCATAACCGACAAAGGAGGTCTGACCCATGGCCAGCTATAACGGCAGCCACGTCCCCAAGCTGTCCCACCTGTGGCAGCTGGCGGTGCGGGCGCAGAGCGCCATCGGCGAGGTTGCGCAGGCCGCAGCGGACGCTGTGAGCGCCGTAGCCGACGCCAAGGCCGACAAGGTGGAAGTGGTCAGCCTGTCCATCCCGGCCAGCGGCTGGAACACGGACAGCACCGCCGCCTGCCCCTGTTACAAGGACGTGGCTATCTCCGGCCTGACCGCCGCAGACGTGGTGGCGGTGGTGGTGGCTCCGTCCTCCACCGCCGTTGCCGCTGCGGCAGGCCTTGCCACCACCGAGAGCCGCGCCGGGGTGCTGCGTCTGCGGGCGCAGCGTGCCCCCACGGCGGCCATCTCGGCCAGTTACTACATCATCCGATAGGAGGAGTATTTATGGCCTTTGGCCCTGTATCCGTGGGCAGTGCGCCCTACACCCTGCCTGCCGCCACCGCCAGCACGCTGGGCGGCATCAAGGCGGGCAAAAACATCACCATCGCCCCCGACGGCACTGCGTCCGCACCCGACCCTTACACCCTGACCAGCGAAAAGATCATCGCCGCACTGGGCTTTACCCCCGCCAGCGCAACAAGCACTGCACAGCTGCCCTATAGCATCACCTACGAGGGCAGCTATGTGGGGACGGCAGTAGGCGATTCTATTTATAACGCTAATAACCCAAACTACGCAACTGAGGCAAACCCTGTAAAAACAACGCTTTCCAGAGAATACGATGTGGTGGTTTTTCTTGACGCGTATGCGAAGGGGCGGTGGGCTTCAAACTATGATGAAACCTGCCCGGAAAAATATGCTTTTTTGCGGCTCATGAATGCCGAGGACAAGTTCACCGAGTCCTATGTCGTCATGAGTGCGCTTACGAGCAAGTGGGTGCGAGGTTTATCGGGATATCAAAACAGTAACAATGTTAAATATGGTCCCGTCATCCAGTATGAGTATTCGCCCAAGAAAACCATTAAGTACCGCAAAAACGGCACGACCATAGAACGCTGCTGGACGAGAGAATCGATCTCAAAAGATAATACCGTCGGAGCACCTGGATCTGCGGGCTATATTGATAAAGGTGCCTATATGCTGCTGGACAGAACCAACATAACCTACCACGTGTTCGGTATTGACATCGACCACAGGATCTTTGCCACTGCCCACGCAGCCGAGGAAGGGAGCGAGGTCGTATGAATTTGATCAAAATCGCCGCCATGGACAGCGGCGCACACGAAAACCGCAACAGCCCGTGGGAGACCACTGTGCCGGAGGGCTGGGCAGTTATTCCGGCAAGGGTGACCATCCCGGACAGCTTCCCCTTTGTGGACATGACCGTGGAGGACGCGGACGGCGTACCCACCGTGACCGCCCTGCGCGGCCGGGAAA
>ERZ1026868.518-NODE-518-length-24271-cov-70.816485_pt1 | contig 24271 bp, 39 predicted proteins | sample MGYA00380164_ERZ1026868 | MGnify/ENA primary metagenome ERZ1026868 (study PRJEB33269, sample SAMEA4719800) | human gut metagenome | biome: human-associated habitat; feature: organic feature; material: feces | place: Cameroon | collected 2013-10 ... | reverse complement strand
ATTCCTTTCTTAACTTTCTATATATATTATAATATATTTTTTATAAAAAATCAAAAACAGAGCTTATAGCCCTGTTTCTGATTTATGAGCCTGGTATACTGCTTTTTCTTCTGACACCCATTTGCGATAACCAGTATGGCGGTTTACTAATAATACTTTACCGCATTTACTACATTTATAGAGAGAAAAAACTGTATTAACATAAAATGGAACAGGCTCCGCTTTATGAAAATGTAAATTAATCATAATTAAAAATTTCCATTTTTTAAATCTTCGTCAACAACTGTGTCGAAATCATAATCTTCATCGAACAAATCTTCAAGAGTTTTATCAGGGTGATTTTCTAAATAGCACTCTTTTAAAAAATCACCAAGCGATTCTCCGTACCATGACCAATTATCGACTCCGCCGTTTTGAAGTGCCAAATATTTTAAATATCCACAATAGATACACTTAAATTTATCTTCACTTAGAGTGATACTCTTTTGCATTAATCTCTTTCTCCTTCTGGACTTCATAGTGGCCAGGCACCCATACAAGGTTTTCGCCATTTTGTTCTTCCCAGGCGTCAGCCATTTCCTCAATGCATTCGAGACAACAAGCCCATAAACTTAGGCATTGGTCGCGGACTAATTCTTCTGAAATTTTATCCCATAATGCTTCTGGAATGCGGGGACGAATTTCATTGATACATTCATTTCGAGTGTTTCGCTCGACCATTGCTGAATCGAGCGGAACTTTTACAGGGTCATACTTCATCCTGTGCTTCCTCCATATTTAAAATATTTAATATATAATTTTCATTTAATTTATCATAATCACTATATGGGATTCTAATTAATGGAATATTATGAATAAGACAGTAATAATTTTTATAAGCATCATAGGCTTGTATTTTGGCTAGAGATTCAGGACGATGTTGCCAGCCTACAGTATGTTGCTCTCCGTCATATTCAATTAAACAATAAATATTTTTATTTTGGTCAAAAATACAATAATCAAAATGGGCTAATCTATTAGAATCCGGATATTTACAATCATTAAATGAGTATTGAGTTTGAAATGGAATGTTTAAATTAGTTAAAATTGTATTTAATTTTAATTCTCCTTTAGATTTTAAACATCCACAAGATTGAGTATTACCATTAGTTAAATTTATAGTTTTTACAATAGTAATATTTCCACAATCACACTTACATTTTTTACTATCAGGTTCTATATTTCCTAATACAACTAATTTACCAAAACGCTGACCAGTTAAATCTATTTTATTAAAATATTTTAATTTAGTATGTCCGCAGGATGTTGTATGACGAGAGGTTAAATAATCTGTTCTTACTTCTACGATTTTCCCACAAGAACATCTACAAATCCATCTTGTATATTTATCCTCTCTTGGTAGGGCGGGTGATATAGCTATTAAATCTTCAAATACCTAATTAGATAAATCGAGAGTTTTAGTATTAATAGGAATACCCCATTCTCGTAAGTTTTTTAAAATTGTTGGAGCGGAAGTGTTATATTGTTTGCCAATATTTTTGGCACTGATTTTATCAATGGTATATTGTTTTATAATATTCTATTTTTCTTGTTCTGAAAAAATTATTTTTGCCATTAGAGAAATCAACTCCTTCAATAGAATTTAAAAACTGGAGGGTATGATTTAATTAATCTTACCCTCCAATTAGAATTATTCTACAAGAAGGTCCTGGGCCTCTTCCATATCAGGCTCTTCTGCTTCTACCTTAATAAGATTTTCTAGCACTTTAAACTCAAAATTCTTATGCTTGTAGGCACAGAACTTAGGCTTATTGACGATACGAACAACTACACCTTCGCGAGTGTGAGTCTTACCAATGGGGTCAGGACCAGCGTAGTACTTTTCAGCAATCTTCATAATCCATTCCCCAGGAGTCCCCTTACGGATAGTCTTCCAAGTACCCCACTCGCCATCGCCATCATAACATTCCTCAAGGTATTCATCCGCAGGGATAAAACCCTTCCACATAACAGGAACGGTCTTACAACCCATCTGCTCACAACGATAGCGCATAAAATCAGGAGAATACTCTACTACATCGCCATCCTCATTAGTCATAGTCATACGATAAACGTAGAGTTCAGATTGAGGAGCCTCGCAGCCATAGGAGAAGGTAGTAGTCTCACCGTACTGCTTGATAAATGCCTTATCATTCAGCTTCTTATTCGCCGCGGACGCCATAATAGGAGCACCAGTATCAGTGAAGCCAACGACCTCGTAATAAACCTCTTCACCCTTGTGGAGCTTGCCCTCGAAGAACTTAGAATGCTGTTCACGGAACAGGTTAGAACCATAGAAACCGCCATCAAAATTCTCCAGAACAGTGCGACGAGTACCAGACACATAACCCCATTCATAGATAGGAGTGCCATCACGCTTCATAATCTTATCCCACAGAGAACGCTTATAACCCTTAAATACAGGCAGATAACCAGTGCGCTGAGAAGTACCATGCATTTTTAGAGTGATTTCAATCTGGTCGCCATCCTGGAATGCACCAAGGTTATAGGCCAGCTGCTCAGTATCTGCGTGCTCAGTGAAGAGAGGAGCAATAGGAGCCTTCTTCTTGCGAGTGCGATTGCCCTCAGTGGGATTGCCAGTTCGCTTATTAGAATGAGGGATATACTTCTGACAAATTTGATGACCATTAATTACATCAATAGTATCTCCAACTTTCAAATACTGAGAAGCATCATCATTAAACAAATAATCAAACGCCTGAATAGACATATAAATACCATCAGACTTTTCACCACGCAATTTAATAGTGGAAACATTCCGCTTATTAGGATCCATATATCCAGTATCAGGAGCGCCACAAGGATACTTTCGTAGCAGATGATTATGCATACAAAAATCCAATTCTAGCTGAAGATCGGTGGGAAAATAAACACCAATATCGCCAGCCTTTACGTCCAGACCTACACAGGTATCATTTCCGAAGAAGGTAGCTACTTGAAGGCGGTCTGCATTAGTATGAGGACGCAGCTTTTCAACTTTAACGACGTATCCAACGTGCTCAGACATATTAAATCAATCCTTTCTTAACTTTCTATATATATTATATTATATTTTTATAAAAAAATCAAAAAATAAGGAAATGGTTTAAACCATTTCCTTACTCTTCTTCAGCCATTTTTTTGATAATGTAGTCAATTTGGTCGGCACACCAGATAAAATCTGATTCTTTCCAACCCTTGGTAGTCATTGCGGCAGTGCCAATGCGGACACCGCTTGTAATTTTTGGACTACGTTTTTCATTAGGAACTGTATTTTTGTTGAGCGTTATACCAAATTCATCAAGTTTGTTCTGCACAGCTAAGCCAGTAATAGTTGGGAACTTGCTAGAGAAGTCCAACAGAAACAGATGATTGTCTGTTCCTCCAGTAATTACATCATATCCTAATTCAGTAAAATGGTCAGCCATCGCTTTACAATTTTTAACTACTTGATGGATATAATCCTTATATTCTTGAGTACAAGCCTCTTCCGCGCAAATTGCCTTTCCGGCAATAACATGCTCAAGTGGTCCGCCTTGTAGGCCTGGGAAAACTGCGCTATCAATTTTCTTAGCCAGTTTAGGCTTACAGAAGATTAAACCGCCACGAGGCCCGCGCAGAGTTTTATGAGTTGTCGTAGTAATAATATCGGCGAGGCCAAATGGAGATGGATGGTCGCCAGCCACGATTAATCCAGCGATATGCGCCATATCAACCATAAAATAGGGATTGTATAAATCTTCATACTCCTTTTTTACCTCTTGGATAATATCATAAATTTTTTGAAAATCAATTTGACGGGGATAAGCACTAGCCCCAGCAATAATTAACTGAGGTCTCCATCGGTCAATTTTTTTCGCTAAATCATCATAATCAATTAATCCATTTTCATCAACATCATAATGTACGAAATTATATAATTTTCCGCTCACATTAGCTTTAAGCCCATGACTCAAATGACCGCCATTTTCAAGGCTCATAGATAAAACTGTGTCTCCCGGTTTCAAAACAGCCAAGTAAGAAGCAAAATTAGCATTAGCGCCACTATGGGGCTGAACATTGACATGATAATCAGTATTGAACGCTTTTTGCCACATTTTGCGGCAATAGTTTTCAATCTCGTCCACATATTGGCATCCTCCGTAGTATCGCCCACGCTGGCCCGCGGTATTTTCTACATCGGGATAGCCTTCGGCATATTTATTTGTAAGAATGGAGCCAACCGCATATAGAATTTCATCGCTAACGAAATTTTCGCTAGCGATTAATTCTATGTTATTGTATTGGCGATTGGCTTCCTTATTAATCATATCAAGGACTTTAGAGGCCAATTACATTTCCTCCTCAACGCAATCGCACACAGCACATTCACACTCATCAGTAGAGTCAGTGGCATAATCTTCATCAGTCTCAGTAAGGTCAGTAAGTTGTGTTTTAGCATCTTCAATGGCGTTGCCAAGGACAGTAACCGCGAATGCGATAGCAGGGAAGGAAGACATATTGGCAGTCATCCAACCAACAAGATCCTCCATTTTAGACTCTAGATGTTCAACATCCTACAGAGTTAGTTCAACTTCCATTAATCTGTATCCTCTCTTTCAGTAATTGTAAAAATTTTTCCTTGTATCTTAAGGACATCATATCTATCGTAAAATTCTGTCATTGATACAGAATCATCGATCATAACACTATAAGTAGTAATTGTTTTAGCTGGTTTACCATGAGCGAACATAAATATACTAAGCATCATAACAAATATTCCAGCGATAAAAAATATTTCTCCTCCAGCACCATCAATCATACATAAAATAGATATAACAAAAAGAAATATTGCGAATATTGCTGCGATAAATCCACCCCAGCTCCAACCCCAAGTATATGAAACTACTTTAGTGCCAGTATCGAGCAATGTTATTCCATCAAGCATTTTTCAATTCCTCACTCACACATTTCTTCATAATCTGATATTGGATAAAATCCAGAAGCTCGTCAGTTTTTTTATTATATTCATCAGGATGAGTCTCACAAAATGTGTCAGCGCTCTCAGTAATATGCTTCATAGCTTCATCGGCTTTAGCAACAGCCTCATCGACGTTATACAGACCCCGCTTGACAGAGATTAGATACTCCTTATCTCTTGGTTGGAGGCAATCTTCATAAGATTCGCCAGACATATACCGCATTAGATATTCTTCAACACGAAGCAGGTGATGCAGTTGCTTAGGATCGTATCCCCACTGAGCAAGAACATCAACCTTACTGGGATATTCATGTTGAAGAGCGTGATATTTTTCCAGAGCGATACCTTTCATACTCTTAACAGCTCGATAGAGATTATAATGAGCGACATCTTCCCGATGTTTGACCAGTTCATCCCAATAAGGAGCATAATCAGGATTGACAATCTTATAAGGAGTGAAGAGAATCTCAAGGAAGTTCAGGTTCTGCTTCCGAAAGGTCTGCATATACAGCCGAATATCCTTGAAGTCGATATGCTCTTCATTGGCTCGGATATGAGTAGTGCTTACAGGCTTCTTGTTAAACGCGATTTCATCAAAACTAGGTAGAACAATCAGTTTAGTATCAACATCGCTGTTCTCGTAAGCAAGACCATAGTTCTGGCTACCTTGAAGGAACAGGCCCACGATATTCCGCTTATGGAAATATTCCAGAGACTCTTTATAATGAGCATACAGAGATTGTTTAACAGCATCCATATTTATCACTCCTTTAACTTATATAAATATTATATCATAAATTTTTTCAAAAATCAAAAATAGGGTAGAGGATTAGTCCTCCACCCTATCATTTTCAGTTGTTTTATTACACCAATCTAAATAATCTTGATCCATCTTTTTGGCATCTTCCATCATTTCATCGAAAGTCTTACCAATTTTAATAAGAGATTTTTCGACAATATTTTTGGCTCGCTCAGACATATTATCCCAACCACAAGACCAAACAGTGGAAACGCATAGGTAATAAGGTTCAAGATTAAAATCATAGCACTCTTTACAATAAGCACAACTACAAGGCCCAAATGAAGAGGCTAAAACTACAACTGGCTCTTCAACCCCACACACTTCGCATTTGCCAGGTTTTGCGATTTGATTAAAATAATCATCACAATTCATTAATACAAATCCTCCGAAAACAACTCTCGTTCGCCCTTTTCCAATTTATAATGACGAGCAGTAGCACTCATCTGACCATTAGTCATAGCAATATCATATGCTTCATAACGGTCATAGAAATTTCCTTTTTCATCAAGGAAACCTTCAATAGCCTTCTCATGAGGAGGAGTAATCCCAGCATCATGCATCGCAGAGTAGATGAACCCGTGGCGGATGCCGCCGAAAACCGCGCCGGTGCGAGTATCTTTAATTGCCGCGCAAATAATCATTTTTTATTTCTCCCCATTTCGTTTCTTCTTTTTTATTTAATGTTAATCTAATTTCACGATCAATTTCACGGTCATGTTTTGCTTTTTCAATATTTTCTCTTACTTTGTTATTAATGCGTTCCGCTTCACGGATTTCTTTTTCGGCACGAGCGCGAATTGTCTCAATATCTTCTTTACCACGAGTCAGCACGAGTTCAAGACCCGTATTTTTCTCACTTCTTTTCTCTTGGATACTGCGAAGCATATTCCAGAAGAGGAAAAATAAAAAACTGATAAAATGGAATTTAATTTGAACTTCTGCACATAAATAATCTCGCTCGGGATACTTGTTAAGATATAAATGAGCAAAATCACTATAATCATGAGAACAATAACAATATCTATCTTCATTTAAATTATAGAGCGTCTTGAAGCGATGAAATGAGAGAAAACAATGAGGACGGTCTGAGCTGGTAGAACTATTAAAAATTAACCACCAAATAAACAACCAAATAAATAAACCGGCGGCTAACACAATTAATAATGTAATCATTAGTCAATCTCCTTTAAAAATTTATCTTCAAGAACGATACAATTTACTTTATGAGAATAGGCGGTACAAGCATCAATTGCGATAATACCCTTGTCATAATATGGGCTAAAATCAGCACCTACATCCCATTCAGGAGTTCCATCTTGACGATGATGACCCCAAGAAGTATGCCAATGCCCACATACAATAGTTTTACCGGGCTCAATATGGCCTCTCATCGCGCGCTCCATACCATTATCCCAGCGAGCCTTCTCCCATTGATTTTTAGTCGCTCTACGCCACTGATGGTCAGGAGACTTCAAATTGCCAGGAATCCAACCATGGGTAAAGATATAATTTTCAGTTTCAAAATAATCAACCATACGGTCGAAGAAGCCGCGAGTTGTACGATAGGCATATTCTGTAATTTCATCCTGAGAAGCCCACTGGTGCTCGGGAATTTTAGCTCTACCCAACTCTTGGATGGTCTGATATGTACCATTTTGAATATCGCGCATCGTAAAACCATCACGCACAGCCCAATCGAACAGGTCTTCATGATTGCCTCGAATCAGAATTGTGCGAGGAGTACGAATAAAGAATTTCTGGACTTCCAGATTCTGAGGTCCGCGGTCGAAATTATCACCGCAAGAAATCAGATAATGATCAGTGTTTTCAGGGTCAAAGCCAGCATCGTCCAGGGCATTTCGCAGTTCATCATAGAACCCATGGACGTCGCTCACTACAAAAAATTTCGGCATATTTATCACCTCTATAAATTTTACTAACATCGACGAACTCTTCAAATGTTTGATTGATTACAGGAGGAAGAATTTCGTCGAGTGTTTCTTCTATAATTTTATACATTGTATATTGATGAGATTTAAGGGTATGAGAAGCAATACGTTTGAGAGCATTATCAGTGCGGTAAGAAATTTCTGTTATTGACCGCCCTTGACGAAGTAGACGTTCGGTTTTAATACGAAGAGAATGGGTAAGAGCCTCACATTGTTTGAGCGTAATTTCATCTTTGACCGCGTGAGCGATATTTCGGACATTTTGGAGATTTTTATCGAAATTTCGTTCGGGCATTACATTAACTCCAATCTATCAAAAAACATATCCCTTTCAACTTCATCAATCGGCACATTTTCATCTTCAAAATAAGGCTTCAGATACTGAATTTGCTCAGGCGTCAGAAACCGATTTATATTCCAGTAGAAATGATAATCGTGGTCGAGGATAGCACTTCGGCAGATATGAACCCAACCCAAATCCACAAGCACATCATCAGGATTAAATACATAGCCCATATCATAACTCTTATCCAAAATGTCATAAGCGGTTTGAATATGCTCATAAGCATTGCATTCTATCATTTCACCTGTTGGACTCAGCCAACCCAGTTTAATTTCACTCATATATATAACACTCCTTCCATTTTCGCGCCACAATACGGACAATAATCTAAGATAGACCATTGAGATACAACAGTAATATCTTTTTGGCAATTAGAACAAAATCGTTTCATATCACGATGAATAGTATAGCAATGTTTTAATGGAATCATTTCTTGATAATGTTCACAATCACTATCACATAATTCACAATGTAAACCAATTTTACATTCCATACTCATATTTCTCGCCATCCATTCTTCTGGATAATTGCTCTCATATTTTGGATGCCTACTGGATTCATACTATGAATATGGAAGGTAAATCCTTCATCAACATAACCTTCACTTTCTAACCAGTCAAGGAATTTAATATAATCTCCACCATCCCAAGCATACTCGCCAGCATCGTGGTCTAAATCAATGAGGATTTCATCTTCTATATTATTATATTTAAAATATAGAAGAAGAGTTTCCACTCCCTTAACACTTTTAAGCCAAGTATAGCCCTTCGGTGCGGGGCGTACATCATCAACCCATAATTTTATCATTCTCACACCTTCTTCCAGTTATCATTTCGGCACCAGTATACAGTAGCGCCATTACCACAATTGGAACAGCCAACCTTGCCTTTAACAGTGAGAGTTCTCAATACACCACTCACTGACTGAGGAGACATATCAATACCCTTAGTCCGCTTAATCCACATGGAGAGTTCCTTAGCACTCACACAAGAGTACTGATTCAATACTTCATAGACGAGTTCGGCTTTAGTCATTTCTAATATCTCCTTTTCTTATCTTATATAAATATTATATCATAAAATTAAAAAAAAATCAAGGAACAAGTTTTTGCTTGTTCCTTGATTTTTATATGTCAGAACGATTACTCGTTAGTTGTATCTTTCTTGGCAATTCTATCGACAATACCCTCAAGAGTAGTGCCTCTCAGCAGAGTATTAACGAAGTCAGCCGCGGACTCATTGTTAGCCATCGCATAAGGTGCGATACCATTTGCGATACCCTTGAATACATCGGCATTAGCCTTAGACTCCAGCGCAGCGGTGAGTTCAGGAGTGATGGAATTCATAATCTTGACCACAGAATCGGCATATGCCTGCTTCTTAGCGGCCTCAATCTGAGCCTCAGACATCTTAATATTCAGAGTCTGCTCAGCTTCCTTGCGCTTACGCTCCAAGCCAGCCTCCTGAATGGCATCCAGAACAGCCTGCATATCCTGCTCAGCCTGCTTAGCCGCCTGCTTCTCGGCTTCAGCTTTACGATTAACCTCAGACTGGATTTCCTGCTTACGCAGAGCCTCTTCACGCTGGAGATTCATGCGGTTAATCAACTTAGTGCTTGCCAGCTCATTCTCACGCTTCTCAGCCTCAAACAGGGCTTCGGCCACTTTCACGCGAGACTCAGCATTGGTCAGTTCCAGGCTCTTTTCGACCATATCCTTCTGATGCTCGTCCAAAATCTCTGCGATATCAGACTCAACGCGAATGCTCAGAACCTCACAGTCCTTAATGAACATACCATTTTCGGGGAAGAAACGACCAATATGACTACTTTCAGTCTCAGAAGCAGTATCCTGATAGTCAATAGCCACATTGCGAACAATATCAGAATAGTTCTGATAGAACTCCTCAATGGTATATTTCTTGGCTTCACGCTTCATTAGAGAACGAACGCGATCGCACAGATACTTGACGTAGTTATCAACAGAGAACCACTTATCCATATACTTGGTATCAAAATCAACGCAATAACTGACCTTAACATCAGCCTTTACGAAGTCCTTGGTCTCGACACTAATAATATCAGATACCTTGTTATTCTCATAGCGCAGGAAGGTAGTATGCTCCAGAACATCAGTGGTCTTGGGCTTACCAGTGCTCAACTGAAGCTCCTCGAAGGTCTGATCATAATCCAACAGAATAGTCTGAGGACCACAAATAACCTTGCGCTCGCCATTTTTGGAAATGACATTTGCGGCATAACCAGTCCAAATATCAACGCTTACAACACCATCCAACTTGGAATCAATGGTGATAGTACGAGGCTTGGTATAGGAAGTGCCACGAGAAATAGAAGCGTTGCTCTCCAGATAGGCGAGAGTCTTTACATAACCAGTGTCGCTGGTACTCGCGGACGCAGAGTACAGAGTATCCAAATCTGCGGTATTGACAATGTTTTTGTTTCTCATCGCCTTTTCCACAGACTTCTCAGACAATCCACGGTTATAATCGAGAACAGCCTGATTGCCGGGGAACCATAGATTACACTGGCGGTCGCTCAACTTACGCTTAACAATCACCTGAGTTCTGGGGTCAGGCAGGAACATAGCGGGACCCTTTACAGTTGTAATCTCGCCAGTCAGACGATTCATTACATAACGGCCCTCACCCTTAGGAATTGCGATAGCGTGATGAAGAATCTTCTCGTCATAATTAATGATGGCGTGTTCAGGACGAGGATAATAAATCATCTGGTCATTACCAGTGATAAACAATTCCTCACCAACAGGGTGAATAATCTTGGGGTCTTTATCATCCTTATACTCGGCAATTACCTTTACATAAATACCAGAAATGGGAGACAGCTCAATGGCGCGGAAAATATAACCACCCTTAGGGCTGGTCACAAAACTCTCAGTAGGCTCGGGGAACACCACTTCGGGGCCGTGGACATAACGCTTATTACCATCTTCATCTTTCAGAATACAATACTCCAGACGCTCAAGGGTGACCGCGTCACGTACATAACCCTTCTTCTCCTGGTTCTGAATAGGAATTACTTCAATACCAGTAGGAGGAATATAGAAGGAAATGTCAGTGCCCTTGATAACAAGAATCTGGCCATTGACATAATTCTTGTTCTCTTCAACAATTACATTACCTTCGGCATCTACAACCTGTCCACCTTCGCTCTTGGCCTTCTCGGCATCATAAACACGAGCCAGCAAATACTGGTTGGTACGAAGAGCGTGGCCCTGGATAACCTTAGCCATCTGGCCGGGATACAGAGCGAAAGACACAGGGCCGCGAATGTTAATCTTACAACCAACATCAATATCTTCAGGGAGGTTGTTAGAGGTGCCGATTGTAGGCCGCTTACCACTATGAGTGGGGTTCTTCAGAACCAAATACCAATTCTCCGGAGCAGAGGCAAACAGATAAATGGCTTCATTATAGGAACAGGGAACAAATTTCTTGGTTCGAACATCGAATCGAACCAGCTCATCAGACTGGGACAGAGAAGTCTTAGTAGGACCGACGTGGCACAAAACATTACCCTTAGTGCGGTCCAACACATAAGCATACTCGTTAATAGAGAGGACAAGGTCCTTCTGGATCATTCCATTTTCACTCATGTATTATATCTCCTTAAAAATTTATATCTTATTTATTTACTATATATATTATATTATATTTTTATTAAAAAATCAATTTATATCTTATAAAATTTTGGTAAAAAATTGGAAATCTACGCAAATAGAAAAAGGGACGATATACTATTACATATATCGTCCCTTAGAATCCTTAGTGGATAGGAGCGTATCTCTCGCTGTCCAGCTTCTCATACATCAGGTCCTGTGCAGTCTTGCCACTCAGGAGCATCTCGTAGATAACAGGACTCATACCAGAGACATAGGATACATTTGCTTCGTCGCGCATAGGAATGTTATTCTGACGGGCCTGAACATTCCAGAATACCAGATGAGGCATAGCATACCCGTAGGCCGCCCACTTAGCACGCATCTTCTCAAACAGAGTGTCATTGACACCACCACCACCCCAAGAAGAGCGATAGGCGTTAGAAGATACGCAGTAGTTAAACTCCATATCACTAATCACAATCAGGTTCTGAGGAATCTCATCCTGAGTACAATGATTAGTAATAGCGACATCCAGCATCATATCAAATGCGCCCTCAATGTTGGTAGAACCACCCCAAGGAACACGGCTGACACGATACACCTTATCGCAGAAATCCACACCCTCAACCTCAATGAAGTGAGGATTAGACTCGAAGGAGATAAAGTGATTCTGGAAGGGGCCCTTCGCCTTCTCAGCACAGTACATACCGAGAGAAATAGCCACATTAATGGGAGCAGAAGCTTCAGAGCCACACATAGAACCAGAGGTATCTACGATAGCCATACCATTAAAGGTCTTGCCATTGAAATAATCAGCCAGATTATCCCAATACTTGTTAATCATTAGACGATCAGTGTCGTCCAATGCGACAGTAGAACCCCAGCTACGTCTCATACGATTCAGAGCCTTATCGACAACCTCGTAGGGATACAGAGCCTTGGCATTTACCTTAGTGGTAGTATCCTTGGCGAAATCCTCATAGGTGCGGGCACCATTCTTCTCGCGTTCAATGTCATGACGAGCGAACGCATTCTTATAAATCAGGCCAGCACGAGAAGGAATCTTGTCAAACTCAATCTCGTCCCAACGATTTTCAGACATAAGACGCTCAACGATATTGATACGAGCACGCAGGATAGACAGGGTCTTGCGGTACTGGCGAGAAGTCATTCCCATATAGGTCTTGGTAATATGAGCCAGCTTACGAGACTCCGCAGAGCTAGTATTCTCAGACTTCAACCACTTACCCAACAGGGAAGGAGTCTTGCACTGAACATCCAGAGCCAACTGACCCTTAATGAACTCAAATGCGTCCTTCTCCAGAGGAGTATCAACGAACACATACAGGTCGTCCCAGCGGCCATACTCAGGGATATGCTGAATCATATCACGAACGGCGTCTACATTATGCTTAGCCATATACTTCATGACAGTACGGAAGAAACGGCGCTCACCCTGGCCTCCACGCACATCACGCAGATAAAACAGGCACTTCATAGCATATACAGGATTCTCCTTATATGCCTTCTGGAACATCAGAATAACGTCCTCGTCAGAACGAGTACGCATAGCGCCACCCAGTGCGAACATATCATACAGGTCAGTGCCAGTAGACTTGTGAGTTAACGCACCGTTTTCAGTGTAGGTGAAATTGGTAGCGTTCTTCATAGCGTTCAGAAAATCACTCATAGTTTTACTCTCCTTTTTTTCTTTGACTCCTCTTGGACAAGAGGAAAATTTATAACATTTTTAACTTTCTATAAATATTATATTATATTTTTTAAAAAAAATCAAATAAAAATTTATTTACATACAATGAGATACTCTTAATTTAGCTTTTTCATAATATTCTTGATCAATTTCACAGCCAATAAAATTTCGTCCAGTATTAAATGCTGCTAATCCAGTAGTACAACTCCCTGCGAAGCAATCAAATACCATATCGCCTTCATTAGAATGTTTTTTAATTAGTTCTTCCATAAATGCTAATGGTTTTTGAGTTGGATGGAAACGCCCCTTATCTTGACAAATAGGGTAAGAATAAATACCCTTATCATATGAACTATGAAAGGTGGGTTTAGAAACTTTAATTGCAGAAATTGCGACTTCACGAGAATTGGTTAAATAATTTATCTTACTATTAATAGGAACAGGATTAGTTTTTAGCCATTCGATAAAACGCACCTATTTAAATTTATTTTTATCATATAAATTTTTTAAAGTTTCAATCTTCCACAAGTCATAAAAACAAATCATTGTTCCACCTGGTCGTAAAATACGATACCCCTCTTTAACAACAATATCTAATCCAGAAAAATTTTTATCCCATTCTCCAAAATCCATTGAAATTCTAAATCGATCAGTATCACGACCAGTTTCTTCGCCATTCTAAAAATTAGTTGGTCGAGAAATTTCATAAGGCGGATCTATCAAAATTAAATCAATAGAGTTATCAGTAATTTTTGGAAATAAATCAAAACAAGATTCATTAGTAAAAGTAAAACTCATTATTACTCTCCTTACTTTTTAATATAATTTGCTGAAATAATCTGATTAAATAATTGAGGGTCATACCAATAACATCCTTGGCAAGTAGAAGAGTTTTCATCTCCCTCAATAAAATCTACAGCATATCCAAGAGTGGAAGCTTTAAAACGACAGCCGCTAGAATTACAACGCTTACAATGTTCACGTTTAGCATCATTTACACTCTTTGATAAAGGTTGGAAATCATTATCTTGATATTGCTCTACATTATACTTACCATTTTTATGATCAATTTCCATATCAGAAGTAATTACACCAAGAACAGCACAAGGTTTGCCCTTCATAGCAGTTTTAATTGAAGCAGGAATATTATGATTTTCGATAGTTTCACGAAAACCTTCTGTTTTAACTGCTACAACTTTATTACCACGACCACCGAGATCACGGGCCTGAAACCTAATTAAATTATATCGTTTATCTAATTTTGATCCTTTACGAGCCCATTGGCAGCCATTGTTTGATTTAAATTGGTCTCCGAATCTAGTAATTAAATCATCAATATAAATTGTATCGCTGTAGCCATCTTTGTCAATATAATTTTCAATAAAAATATCACAAGCAGTAGTAGGCATAATAATTATTTTCCTTTTTAACTTTTTATAAATATTATAGTTTATTTCTTATTTAATTAATTCTTCAATAATTAAATCTTTTGGTAAAAAATTTTTACACAGATAACAGCTACCAAATGATACGCCATCTTGTGTTTTAGTCATAGCTTCATCTTTGTAATAGTTAATTCTTTTGTCAAATCCTAAATATTGAATATCTTGTAAATAGGGAAAACGAGCTTGCCCTTGTAGCGAAGGAATTGGCAAAAGCATCGCATAAGGTTTGTTTAATTCATACAACCTTTTCAAAATATTATCTTTCTGAGAAAATGGTGGATTAGAAATAATTATATCATAATTATCTGGCTCATAATAGAAAAAATTTTTATCATCATCAATATGAGTATAAATAATTTTCACATATGGAAGAGTAGATAATGTTTTAACATAATAACTAAATTCTTTATCAAATGGACACCAAATAGTCAGAGGATTATTTTGATTAAAATTATGCTTCTAGGCGTATAGTGCGATATATTTTAACAGAGGTTTAACTGCATATTCAGGAGTAAATACTTCATCAGAAGCCTTGTCTGTTTTAGCAGTTAAATAACCTTTATTTAATGGCATAATAATTCACTCCTTATAAATATATTATAATATATTTTTTTATAAAAATCAAATAAGGGATAGTATTTCTACTATCCCTAAATCTTTTATTATCTATTGGAGGTAGGGGTCGGAATCGAACCGACAGGCACCAGCTTTGCAGGCTGTTCTCTAACCATTGGAGTTCCCTACCATGGTGGAGGGCCCGATATTATAGTGGGCGGGCCTCCCGTTGCCCCATTTCATATATCTAATCAGGGAAGATATGCACAACCCTTAATCTTTTTCAAGATTGATAGACCTTCTTACCGTTATCAACGTTGATATATGAATTGCCGTCTCAAATTTTCCAAATTGAAAGGGGTTAGGTGCCGTATTCACCTATGGTGCCCCGTCGGGGATTTGAACCCCGGACCAATAGCTTAAAAGGCTACTGCTCTACCACTGAGCTAACGGAGCATGTTGCTGGAAAAAATTTACCAAAACTGGAAAAAAATTGGAAATGCGCGCTGTAAAAAAAACAAGGCACTTTGATGTAAAAATTTGTAGCATTAATTATAATATCATCTAATAATAATTGCTGTTTGTGCCTTTACCAAATTAAATTAAATTAACCTGTCGCTCTTCATTGCCCTCGAATGTTTTGTCGATAATCGCCACATTCCTACCGGCTATGACCTCCTAAGAGAACAAGTAAAAAAGACTCACTGAACGTTATCGTTCTCAAATTGACGATGGTAATTTTCGAGAGCCCCATCATCGCATTTACACTTAGATAATTCTTCATGAGCCGTAAAGAGCTATTATTTGATAGCATCATCCTTTTTTAGTAGAAATAACTTTCTAATAAAAATTTGCTGCACGGCTCTCAGTATTATATGAACAATCCCATTAAAGGGAATGGAGCAAGATACCAGACTCGAACTGGCCCCGTCTGCTTACCTTCCAATGCTTCACAACTTACTTAAAACCTCTTTAGCCTCATAATCTTCAATAAACGACCAATTAGATTGATTAGGTTGTTTTAAATGAAGTCTTTTTTCAGAAGAGCACTCATTTACTGGAACTAAATATACTTTGTGATTCCAATAAGTAGCAAAATAATCAATTTCATCTAAACCATAAGAACGAGATTTATGTGTAATTGAATTCTTTGTTGTGCTTCTACAATTAAAAGCGATTGAATTTTCAGTTGCTTGTCTTGCTGTTTTTACTTGTAATCGCAATAATTTATGATTGACATCAACAATTAAATCATATCTACTATCTTGGCATAATGGTTGAGAAACATTATAACCCAATGACAACAGATATGCTGCGACATACATTTCAGTCGTAATACCTTTTTGTTGTGTTGTTAAATTCATAATATTATTTTAAATTGCGAAGTTCGGAAGGAAGGCAGATATGCTAGCCACTAACACCAATCCTGCATTTATAGCATTTTCTTTATGAAGTTGAAAATGCCAAACAGTCTTACCTTTGGGGATAGGGATTTAAAGAAAAGGCTTGAAAGTTCTTTAACTTTCTATATATATTATACAAAAATTTTTTGAAAATGTCAAATTATTTGTTTTTATAATATTTACGATATTCCTTGTGAGTCTGTTCTCGTGTAGGATACGGTTCATGCCAGCCATTAATCTGGCGTGAATACCATTGATCTATCATAAACTTATAATAAGTTTCAAAATCAGGAGCAATAGTATAAAAATCACAAATATTCCACGATTGATATGCTTTGCGATATGATTTATAATTCAGTCTATCATCAGAATTTTTCAAACGCTGTCTAACAACTCGATTAGCATAGCGTTTCAAATCTTTGGATTTTTTGTCTCCACAATAAGGGGTTTTCTTATACGAACGAGAAATAATAATCACTCCTTTATTATGATAAATGGTGCCGCTGACCGGACTTGAACCGGTACGAAGGTCTCCCTTCATCGGATTTTCTTACTACTCTATGTCACCATAGCCGCATTGCTGCGTTGTAGTCTGGGCTATGTCTTCGCCATATCAAATGACTTAGGCGGTTGGTATATAGTCTCTACACATTTATTTGGCACAATTTTTACCACGATAAGAATCTGTAAATGCGTGGCAATTTGGACATAACAACTAATAATTTTCTAAAATGTTATTATTCCTATTACCATCTTTGTGATGTAATTCTAATGGAATAGGTTGCCCTAACCATTCAGTCATACCACAACATTCACATTGATAATTTTTATATCCTTCTCGCAATAATTTATTTCTTACTTTATTACTTTGAATATCTAAACTAGAATCTAAATACTCTTGTAATGACATATAATTATTATTTGATTTTGACTATCCTTTACCACTTTGATTTCCAGAATAATCAATACCTAATTTAGTAAGAACTGAACTAATTGTCTTCGGATTACAATTCAATTCTCTAGCCATATAAGCCTTAGACTAATTTTCATTTACCCATTGTAATATTTCATTTTTTCGTTCTAAAATATCAGTTCGCATAAAATTTTCTCCTTAAATTAATTTCTCTATTTTATATTAAAATTAATTTAAATAAATTACCTTACGCTGTCCAAAAATTTTAGAACGTGTGCCAAAACTTAGCACGGCGTTCTGTGTTTGCCTTCGCCGTTTTAGCCAACTTCTACTCTAAGAGTTTCCTCTTAGGCACTCTCTACAATTTTTATTGTAGCCTATCTAGTGAAAGACAGGAAACACATCAAAGTCCGAGGTGTCTGCCATTCCACCACAGCGGCATATAACAAGGCTCAATATATGTAAGAAAAATTTTTTAAGCAATTTTCCAGATTATTTGTAAAAATTTTGCTGCATGAGCCTTTACTCATTTTCTATATATATTATATTATATTTTTTTAAATTTGTCAAACAAGACTCTTTTTGTTTGGTTCCACTGCGTTTGACCACTTCGCTACCGACCCATATGGTGGGCCAGGGTAGATTCGAACTACCGAACCAGTTAAGGAGTGGATTTACTGTCCAGTTTTTGCTGTTCAAGTCTTTATATATATATTATATATTATTTTTTAATAAAAATCAAATATTTTCTTTTAAGTCAGCGCACATTGCTTCAATTTTAATCAAATCAGATTTTTTCCAGTTAATTGACCGATTATAATTTTTAGCGATTCTGCGATGACCTTTATTCCGCGTTTTTTCAGAACACCAAGGGCACGAACAATGAATTTTATTTTTTGAATATTGATGGAGATTATTATAATAATCGGGATTCTCACTCCAGCAATAAACATTTCGTACAATTTGACGCTTTCTTAATGCTTTCCTCTTGGACACATCACGATTATAGGCTCTTGATAATGGTTTATTTTCCATAATTTTCCTCCTATAATCAAATAAATTTCCAAAAATACCCTTGACAAGTTTTTCTTTTTCCATTACAAACACTAGCGATATGCCTAGAATTACCATTAGCTTTTTCAGCTTCGCTACAAGAAATATATACTTCTAATATTGCTCCAGTTTTAGGATCAATTTTTGCTACAGGTTTTTGGCTTTTTAAAATCCCATTTTGAATTTTAGTTTCACTATTAATTCCATAAGAATTTAAAATCTTAGATACAGTTTTATGATCATATCCCAATAATTGAACAATTGATTTTTGAGATTCACCTTTTTGATATAAATTATAAACTAAATCATAATCTATATATTTACGACCATCGCCACCAGCTGTAGCGTTATATCCGTTTTTAAATGATTGTTTTTTCTCAATCCAATAAATTTCTCTTTCTTCTGGATTATCAGTTTCTTCAATCAACTCAATATGGAAATGTTCAATACCATATTTTCGCATAGCGTTATATAATGGACGTTTTTCATTTCGTTCTCGAAATGCGTCTTTACAATGCTCTTTAAACCGTTTTTCAATAGAACATTCTGTTTTACCAATATAAATTTTCTAATTTATATCATTAATAATCTAATAAATGTATGCCATAATTAAATGACTCCTTCTTATTAAATTTGTAAGAATTAGTATTAACCAGCATTACCACGAGGAGGTTTCTTACCTAATGCCGCGCCGGGGGTGGGATTCGAACCCACGGGAGTAATTAGCTCACACAAGTTTTCAAGACTAGGCGCTTATGACCGCTTGCGCACCCCGGCATATGGGGTATTAAACCCCGTTTATATTACATTTCCTGTTCGAGACAAATAACTTCATTCTTCGCGAACTCAGCATCTCTGGACGCATCATTGAAATAAGTTCGCATACGCTTGTAATAGGCCTCAGCCGCATCCAACTGACGGAGTGCATCACCCATTTTCTTTTCTGCACGCTTCACGCGCTTATCAGCCACCTTAGCATTACACCGAGCTGCTGCGAGCTTCTTACCATTATCCTCAGAAAAATTATCACGAGGATCACACTTGGCATAGCCCTTTACAGTTCTACCAGCATAGGTAGAAACTGCGGAAACCGTCTTCTTACCATTCTTGTCATAATAGATAAAATACTTATACTTATCCAGAGAATACTTCATAATAATACACCTTTTTCTCAAAAAAATAGCGAATGAGGGTCATACCACTCGCTTATAGGCCCATATTAATTTATATACCGCACCAAATCTCTAATAGAGCAAGTTAGCTAAACTTATGACCACGGCCATCCGTGCGGATATTATGGAGCCGGATGACGGATTCGAACCCCCGACCTATCGCTTACAAGGCGATTGCACTACCACTGTGCTAATCCGGCATTTATATTTAAATTTTCTAAAACCATTTTTGATTTGGATTTTCGATTTTTACGCTCGCTCTCGCCCGGAGCGCACTTATAAACAAAAAATCCCTGTTATTAATAATGTTATCGCTTACTTCATAACCACTAAAGCGCACCTTGTGTTATGCTACCTACCTGTTAACCATCAGCTACTTCACTATTAATAACAGAAAAATTCTGTCCAATAAAATTCCTGTATTATGTTTGGCAGGCGAATAGGACACCTTACATTCATTTTATTGACAAATCATTAACGTACTCCAAACAGCTAATAATCATTAAACTATACCCTATAACTCACCTTGTCATTTCGACACAAGGGCCCGCCCTCGCTATTATAACTTTATGCTTGGGAACTCATAGGTAATCAAATATCCAACACACGCTCTCGGTGTATTGCCACTTGATGGGATTTCACCTTTATAACCTACTGGTGGGCCAGGAGGGAATCGCACCCACTCGAACCACGAGGGTATCAGTTTTACAGACTGACGTGCCTACTTTAACACATTACTGACCCATATATTCGATTTTGTTTAAGGTAAATCGAGAACCTTGATGGTGTGTCTCTCGACCAAAAATCTACCTCGCGACCGCAGACTACTCTTTAAATGATGGGCACTTCGAACCCTACATTCCATCTAGCGAAGACTTATCAATGGTTTGTATACATATTGCTCCGCTTCTGGCACCGGCTCTCGGATTCGAACCGAGTCGACCTGATTTAGAGTCAGGCGGGCTACCATTACTCCAAGCCGGAATGTCTAACAAGGCTCGAATAAATAACCTAATTAAATCATCTATTACACAAGTGTTTGCTGAACAAGCCTTTAATTTATATATTTATTATACAATAAATTTTTTAAAATGTCAAATTACTTCATATTACGCAATTTACGCTCGGCCTTACGAATCAGGTTAGCATTGACAACCTCACCCTTAGACTTCAGTTTTGCGATACGATACTCATAATGAGCCTTAGTACGAAAATTCATATTACTCTCCTTATCTAAAACCTACTTTATCATACATTGGAGCATAACTCTTAATATGCTTATGAGTTAAAACACCTAATAGTTTCTCATTTCCATCCACCTCTTGGATATAGATTTGAGAACTATCTTTAGAAACAGCAGAACGACCTCGCGGATAGGTTAAGGATTTAGCACATTTTTCTAATTGATTCATATCAATTGTGCTAATTTCCATTCGACCGCGGCTACCAATAATTGTAAAAACAGGTAAACCATTTTTCAATTTAGGTTTTGCATCAAAAATTTTACCGCACCAATTCATATGATATTCTTCGTGAATATCAGTAATGATTAAATGGGTTTTTACCGCGACTTCTTCCATTTTTTTTACCTCTGTTTAAATGAATTAAAAAAATTCATTACATCATCATTCATTTCCATCGTGTTAATATCTTTACTCCGAGGAGCAGGTTTTGATTGATGATATGGATTTTGTTCTTTCCAACAACTCAGAAAATGTTTAGCCACACCTTCTTCTGTTGAAAATCCTCTATTACAAGTCGGACAAATATACATTATTTTCCTCACTTACAGTGATTTCCATTTAAAACCATAAGCTGTTTTTCTTTTACCATTACATACTTGACCGATTCGTCCAGCCACAGCATCAATTGCAGTAGAAGTTGTATAATGATTATCTATTAAATACTTACTAGCCAACCCACGACTATTAAATGATTGAATAAAATTATCATCTAAATCATATTGACCAACTTTTTTACCGCGATTTTCTCTCATCCATTCAACAGATGATTTTATATCAATATTTTTTTCTTTTAAAATTTTACTAATCGTACTCTCATCGTGATGTAATTGTTTAGCTACCAATTTAATATTTTGTAAATCTTGATAAGTCTTAACAACTAAATCATAATCAATATATTTACGCCCATCGCCACCAATTGTGGCGTTATATCCATTCTTAAATGATTGTTTTTCCTCAATCCAATAAATTTCTCTCTCTTCTGGACTATCAGTTTCTTCAATCAATTCAATATGAAAATGTTCAATGCCATATTTTCGCATCGCATTATACAATGGACGTTTTTCATTTCTTTCTCGAAATGCATCCCAACAATGTTCTTTAAATCGTTTTTCAATCGAACATTCTGTTTTACCAATGTAAATTTTCTAATTTATATCATTGGTAATCTAATAAATGTATGCCATACTAAAATAGCTCCTTTTTATTAAATTTGTAAGAATTAGTATTAACCAGTATCACCACGTGGAGGTTTCTTACGTGATACCGCACGGCCGGCTGGACTCGAACCAGCAGATACAGGAGTCAGGGCGAGAAAATGAGACTTGCACTCATACTACCAATCATTCCGGTTGGCGTCCTACTAACAGAACTTACACTATGCTACTTAACCCATCACATAATATAACCCATTTAAACGATTTCTCGAAAGTCCTGTGCCTTACCTATTTGGCGACGACCGTATATTAAATTGTTGCGTCTATTGGCTCTCCCGATTCTCCAAACCAAAATTTCTCTCTATAAAACCGTATCATTTTATTTTATGGTATGACTAAGAGATATAGTTAATTTATTTATCGTACTTTTACTATCATAGACGCGGAAACGAAATTTCGGACATTTTAATATTCTTGAACTAAATTTCGTTAAGCGCAAGACCCCAAATATGAATAAATTGATTATCAGTCAATCGCGTAAACCATTCCGCCATAAACGCTAGTGCGTTCAACAGGATTTGAACCTGTAATTCTTCATTAGAAGAGTTTGCTGCAAGGGTCTTTATATTAAATTATATCTTCATCTGTTGGATTATAAATCTCAACTCCGAAGTAAATTATAGCATCATTAGGAGTTCTTGTCATTCGTTGAATAAATTGAAGTTCAAGAATCCCATTATTACATTCCTCAACATCTTGTCTCAATTCTTTATTTGTCTGTTGGATTTGACAATAAATATCAAGAAATTCATCTTTTGAACATAGCCGATACTGAATCGCAACTTGTTCATCATTATCGCTCATTGCTTTTTGATAAGAATCTCTTGCCATTACTAAATTTTCAATAGCATTTACTATTTTTGATTCAGTTAGTCGCCTAATTTGCTCATAAGGAGCGGAATCAAATGCTCGATAAATCACATGATTGCGAGAATAATTCGCAATTTGCTGATACTGATTTTCACCAGTTTTAATAAAAAAATTAAGATATTGAGACATTTAACTCATTCCTTTCTGCTGGTGGGCGATAACGGACTCGAACCGCTGACCCTCTGAATGTAAGTCAGATGCGCTACCAGCTGCGCCAATCGCCCATATAGCAGACTATTATTTTAGGGTCTACCAGCCATCATAAAATAAGGGGTTGCTGGTGCGGAATATTGGATTTGAACCAATGACCCATACTCATTAGGTATGTGCTTTACCAAACTAAGCTAATCCTGCATATAGCGGAGTCAAAAACTACCTCTCCGCATTGTGGCTACAAATCCACGGTTTATAGTATGTAGGGAATATTAATATAAAACAATATCAAATGCAAAAGCAAATGGCATCCCGTCGAGGATTCGAACCCCGATTATGTGGTCCGTAGCCACAAGTCTTATCCATTGGACTAACGGGACTTAGTTATACTTAGAAACGGGGAACAGGATTCCGCCCTTTTCCATTTCCTTACGAGAAATATACTGAACATCGCCCACAGTGCCATTCTTGATAGGAGCAAGGAAAATCACCTCATCAGTCTTATCACCGTAGTGAAACGCATTGCCCACAACCTTATAGACATTGTTATCAAGGTCAGCATAACGAGAACCAAAATTAATTTCCATTTTTTAAATCCCTTTCTTAATTTTCTATATATATTATAATATATTTTTTATAAAAAATCAATTAAAGATTTCTATTCTCGATGGTCCGAGTGGCGAGACTCAAACTCACGACCTCAGCATCCCAAATGCCGCGTTCTATCAACTGAACTACACCCGGATATTGAAGGAAGATTTTTTCCTTCCTTCATCTTATATAAATACTGTCTCTTATACACATCTGA
>ERZ1026868.517-NODE-517-length-24340-cov-6.746222_pt1 | contig 24340 bp, 29 predicted proteins | sample MGYA00380164_ERZ1026868 | MGnify/ENA primary metagenome ERZ1026868 (study PRJEB33269, sample SAMEA4719800) | human gut metagenome | biome: human-associated habitat; feature: organic feature; material: feces | place: Cameroon | collected 2013-10 ... | reverse complement strand
TTACAGGGCGGTCACTGATCATCGCACTGGCGTTATCCGTAGCGGCACTGTTTACAATGATACGGGAGGTCGGACGTGGATAATCTTCAAATATTCAGCGGACCTAAATCAGCAAAATACGGATATCAGCTTAACCCATACAACACCATGATTGGTGCACTGTATGAGTATCATATAGCTGTCAGAAAAATAAAACGCCCGATGTCAGACACCGAGCGCAGGGAATGGGAAGCTATGGTATGGAAGTATTTTGATAAATGTATGTTCAGCTGTTCACGCTGTCATCTTCCAGAATACCCGAAGTTCCCCAAAGATAAAAGCAGGCTGGATAAAATGGTCACAGGCAGGCTGTACGAACAGCTGTTCGATATCATTAACTACAGAATGCGGCTGTCAAGAGCTATTGCCGAGATATACGATAAAAAAACTCCCGCAGGCGGTCAAAACACCTGAGGGAGCGGAAAAATAGAAAAATTGTTTGTATTTCCATTATAGCATATAATCGGAAAATGTCAAGGAGGAAACTGTTATGATAACAGAAGCCAGAAATAAGATAGAGACGGAGATCAAATCCATACATACAACCATGGCGACTATTCTCGGAAAATACCTGCTTTCAGCAGTTACAAATGACCTTTGTGCCGCAGAAGTGCTTAATGACAGCAGGTCGATAAAGAATTTCTGCGAGAAAATAAGTGGTTTGGCAGAAGATATCCACAGGAACAAGTTTAAGGACATGGAAATGAAGGCAATAACAGCCAAGATACTTGAACGTTTTGGCGCAGATGCTTCATGTGAGGTTACGGAAGGCTTTACGGCAGAGATGTATATACTGACAGCCCCTGAGAACACAGCCAAGGGTGTTATTCCTATGACATCAGATGTTGTCATCCCACTGCTCCACGCATATTTTCATATCCCGCTGTCTGGTGCCAACGCCGATCAGCCTTTAAAGCCCGCAAAATTCAGGCGTGTAAGCCTTGACTGAGGGGGCGGCACAGATGAACAAAAAAGAGCTTATGGCTCTTCCGTCGGAGAAAGCTCCCGAAACCGATATCCCCGACAATACCAAGGTCTATGTAGAGCCTTGGTGTGAGGGCAGCAAGGGCTACTATAAGAATGTTACCAACTACGTATATACAGCACAGAGCCTTGGCGGTGTGCTTATGCTGAACTTTTTCCAAGGCGGGAAAATGGCAATGCGCATATTTATTGGTGCAGACAGCTTTTTTAATCAGCTCTTTCCCGAAAACAAATTATCGGAAGCGATGGCAGACAACACAAAGATCTGCTATTGCTATACCGCACTTTATCCTTTGGGCGGCGCTGATGATATAATCAGCAGGCACTTCAAAGAAAATCACTGGTATCCCGAAGATTCCGCCAGTTACCGAAGTTTCCCCGAGGGCATATGGCAGGTGATAAAGTATCAGCGTACCATCAAGCACCGCAGGCTTGAAGAACGTCACAGGAAGATACGTGAATCCATCGACAGCTGTATGCTTGAGATACGTCCGCCTGTCAGCGGGTTTGAGAAGTGGACATTTGACCATATAGTGCCCCATTACATCATATATTCCGCACCGAGCAGGGAAGGCATCTGCACCCACTGTCATAATACCGTGGAAGTGAAGGCGGCACACGGCCATAAAATGAAATGTCCCTGCTGCCGCAAAGAGGTCACTGTACTGCGGAGCGGAGCATTTCACAGCGGTAACGATAAACGAAGCTCTCAGCGGTATGTATGGTATATCCAGAAGCTCAGGAACGGAATAGCCATGCGGATTTTCTGCGTTGATACCAGACTGCATAAGAATTGTACAGTGTGCGGCAGCAGAGGCGTTCAGCGTGAGTTTAAGATAAATGATGACTGGACGATGGAGATAGATTATTACGATGAAGGCAGGTACTTCATAGATGCCGCAGGGAACTTCAAGCACGCCTTTGAATACGGCAGGTTTATGAATACCGATGAAGTCAGATGGTGCAGGTGCAATACTATGAGCAGGGCAAAATTCGATATATACCCCGGGGGAGCGGATATCATAAAATCTGTTTACCCTGAGTTTCGATACATACCGATAAAGGACATCATCAGAGGGGGAAGGCATAACCCGTTTGAGCTGATGAGAAGCTTTCACCGATACCCCTTCATCGAATATACATGGAAGCTGGGGCTTAAAAAGCTCACCTATGACCTGATAGACTACCGCCATCACAATGACGAGGTAATAAACACAGAGGGCAGAAACATAACCGAAATACTCAGAGTGGGCAAAGCTGATATCAAAGAGCTTAGAAGCCTTGACCCCGATATCGACGACCTGAGCCTTTACCAACTTTTAAAGTCAAATCACATAAAGGCAGGGATAGAGGATATCAAGCGTTTGCAGAGAAGCTATTCAGAGGGGCGGGGCATTATAAGGTGCCTTAAATACCAGTCCCTCGCAAAATTTGTGAACTACATAGACGCTCAGGCACTGCTCAGGGGCGGAGACAGTCACAGCGGGGTATGGAGATACACCCTGTCGGATTACTGCGACTATATCTCCGACGCAGAAGAGGCAGGATATAACCTTTCGGATACGGCGGTACTCAATCCCCATGACCTTACAGCCGCACATGATGATGCGGACATTGAGGCAAGGATACAGGGATATGTCAAAAAGGGCGGGAAATATGCACCCGAGCTTGCCCGCCGTGCAGGATCTCTGCGATGGATGTATCATCAAGATGATAATTACATTATACGTCCCATATGGTCGTTTGATGAACTAATTGAAGAATCACGCAGCATGAAGCACTGTGTCGGAAGCTATGCGGACAAGTATGCCAATGGGCACTGCGTTATTCTTTGCGTTCGCCGAAAGAATATGCCCGAAAGGGCATTTGCCACATTGGAGCTTTCGGAAGATCACAAGAGGATAATCCAGCTCAGAGGCTTTAAAAATTCAGCTGTGCAGGAAGATGTCCGAAAGTTCTGCGATGAGTGGCTTGAGATGATACCAAAGCTTAAAAAGACTGTTGTTCCGGAAAAGACAGCGTAAAGGAGAATATTTATGGAAAAGATTATCGAAGTACAGGATTTTGCCGTGCGTGATGACCACCATTCAGAGGCGGTGCGGCTTCACAATGAGATCATTACCAACGGCACGATGGCGGCGCAGGCGCTTTATGAGCTTTGCCGATGCCTCAAGCGTATGCGTGATGAAAAGCTTTTTACAGAGCTGGGATATGCAGATTTTGACACCTACTGCGAGGAAAAGGCGAACATTAAGAAAAGGCAGGCGTACAACTACATAAAGGCATATGAGGACCTGGGCGAAAAGTTCATTGCGGACAACGCTTCCCTCGGAATAACCAAGATAGAGCTTCTCACCCATGTTCCGCCTCTTGAACGTGATGACTTCCTCGAAAACAACGATGTGGCTGATATGTCGGTGTCCAGGCTTAAAAAGAGGATAGAAGAGCTTGAAAAGGACTATGGCGCAAAGTGCGAACAGATATCCTTGTTGGAAGCACGGGTGCAGGAAGAAAAGACAGATCCCGATGACAGCAAGAAAATAGCTGAGCTTACGGCAGAAGTCGAAAAGCTCAGAGAGGAAAGTAAAAAATCCGTTACCCCTGCGGAGCTGAAAAAGCTTGAAAAGGAGAAAAAGGCAGAGATAAAGGCAGCTACCGAAAAAGCGGTCCGTGAGGCGATCGACAAGGAGCGCAAGGCATCGGCGGCAGACTTTGAGGCAAAGTATTCCGAAAAGGAACAAGGATATCTTGACAGGATAAGCAGCTACGAAAAGCGCCTTGCCGAAAAGGACGCAAGCATCAGCGAGGCAGTCCGCAGGCAGGCCGAGCTTGAAGATAAGCTCAGGAATGCAGGCAAAGATAATTCCGCAAAGTTCAGGATATATTTTGACCAGATGAACGATGTTGTTGAAAAGCTCTTTGATGCCCTTGACGCTGTTGAGGATATGGGACAGAAGAAAAAGTTTGCCGACTGCCTTGTACAGCTGGCGCAGAACATTATCGGGCAGGCGCAGGGGGAATGACCTATGTATATGTCATACAGCGACATAATGGCAGAGTTCAAAAGGCCGCTGGACTATAAGATAGACAAAGCCCTTGAGGCTATTTCATCTGCATTCAAGGTATCCCGCCATACTGCCGCTGTAGCATTTTCGGGCGGCAAGGACAGCACGGTCCTGTGGCATCTTATCCGCACAAACTTCCCTGACAGAAACATTGAGGTGATATTCGGCAATACAGGTGTCGAATATCCCGAATCGCTTAAATTTGCCAGACGTCTGGGAGCGGAATGGGGCGGTGTTCATTTCCATGAGACAAAGCTCCGCAGGACAGAGGAAGAGGGTCTGAAATATGCGGCACAGCGTGAAGTCCTTGAATATGTTGCCAAGGAAAACAGGCTTGATGAGATACTTAAATATGACGGAAAGCTTAAAACCACAAAGCGCCTTGAAAAAATGGCTACACCCGAAATGTGGGAGGACTTCCGCAGGCGTGGACTTGTGTGGAAAAAAGGCACGCCGATGTCTTATTGGTGGTGTGTGGATCAATACGGATTTCCCATACTGGGAAAAGATTTTTCAAAGCTGGACGCACGCCGCATAAACATTGACTGCTTTCTGCAATACTCACAGACTTCCTCGCAGTCCAAGGAACTTAAAGAATATTACGATGTTCTGAGCTGCTGCAAGATATCACAGCATTGCTGCAAGCTTCTTAAAAAGGAGCCTTCCGAGAGATTGCAGGCGGAGCTTGATGTTGACGTGATATTCAAGGGGCTGATGGCATCTGAATCGCAGATGCGCAAGCAGAATTTTGCATCAAGGGGATATCTCTTCACATCGCACAGAGAACATCTGGGAGCGGATCCGTTTTATCACTGCAACCCACTTTCCATATGGACCGATGAGGACATATGGGAGTACATACATCGGTACAGCGTTCCCACATCTCCCTTGTATGACATGGGCTATACGGACAGCAAGGGAGTGTTTCACCGTATCCAGCGCAACGGCTGTTTTGGCTGTGCCACAGGCATACTATATAAAAACAATCAGATGTCAATGCTGAGGCATACCCACCCGAAGATATGGGAGGCTGTTATGAATTATGGAATGGCGGACGAGCTGAAAAAGCTGTATCACTCCCGAAGTGTGGGGTTGCCCTCTGTGATAGATATATTCACGGTCGATGAACTGCTTGAACATCGCCCATGTGCATTTGACGATTTCTCGGAAGCCATAGACGGGAGCGGTATCAATGACGAGTACGACCCTGAGGATTAACAAAGTATCCTATACTATTACATTTATATAGTATAGGATATCCTCGCATTTTTGCAAAAATAAAAATGGCCTAAAAAGGCTTTTAAAAACTCGTTTATAGTATTATCTTTTGAGATTATGAACGGAAGGAAGTGATAACGTGGCACGTGGGTATCTGATGGCTGTAACAGATATTAACGACGAGCGGCACATCGTCAAGACCTATTCATCGGGCATGATAAACAATCACGGACTGAAAGGCAGAGCAAAGAAGTCCGCCGAGACTGCCGACAAGGTGAAGAAGCATAACCAAAAGGTCAGCATTCAGAATTTGTGCTGGCTCATGCAGCTGAACTTCGAGGAGGGCGATTATAACCTGTCGCTGCATTACTACGCAAACGGTGACAGACCTCTCGACGAGTGGCAGGCGCAGAAGAATGTTGCCGCTTTCTGCAAGGATCTGAAAAAATGGTGCAAGAATAATATGCCTGACGGATATTCTCTCGATTATCTGTACTGCACACACACTACGACAGCCAGAGGCGCTATCCACCACCACATGATATTACGCAAGGATATCCCGCTGCACGTCATACAGCAGCTGTGGGCAAAATGGGGCAGTGTTTCCGTTGGACGGAGTCTTTATGGGGGCTATGATTACTATACGCTGGCGTGGTACTGGATAGCTGACCCGAAGCATGAGCCGCACCCAAAGGGTATGCGGTCATACATACCGTCTCATGGGCTTAAACGTCCTGTAACAGTCCGTGAGATAGTTCCTGCGAAAACATGGCGCATAAACCCCAAAGCTCCAAAAGGGTGGCGCATCAAAGATGACACGCTTTACAACGGTGTTGATGTTTACGGATATCCGTACCAGAGCTACACGATGATTAAAATATTGGACGTGAAGAGGATTTAGGCGTTTTGCAGTTGAGTGCAAGGAGGGCATTAGCAATGTTTATGAGCAGAATGGAAGCAAAAGAAGGTTTCAAATCGTTTGTGGGGCATCGCCTCGGCTATATATGCGCCATAGCGGATAGATTGGACGAGCTGGGATATTTTTCAGTGCCCGCATCGTTAAAGCATCACGGAAATAATGACGGCGGACTGTATTGCCATTCCAAGGAAGTTACCTCAGAACTGCTGAACCTTACGGAACGACTTAGCCTGAGGTGGAGCAGACCCGAAAGCCCGTACATCGTGGGAATGTTCCATGATGTATGCAAGGCAGATAACTATAAGCGTGAGATTATCAGGGAAAAGTGCACTGACAGCGGTATGATGGTGTGCAAAATCGAAGGAAAATGGGTGTACAGCAACGACGTGATCCTTCCGGGACACGGTGAGAAGTCAGTGATACTTACGCAAAATATCATTGGCAAGCTTACAGAGGAGGAGATCATGTGCATCAGGTGGCACATGGGTGCTTTTGATGAGCGTGAGAACTGGAAGTATTACACTGCGGCTGTCAGAAAATACCCCAATGTGCTATATACGCACACTGCGGATATGATAGCTGCTCACATTACAGGCATGTAAAGGAGGCAGCCCAAATGTCCAAATGCAATACCTGTGTTTATCGCTTCCGTGACGAGCATCGAACAGCCTGCGGGTATATTCTCAGCACCGGAGCACCAAGGGGCTGCACTGTGGAGGAATGCGATAAATACAAACGTGGCAGATCATACGCAAAGAAAGCCGCACTTGCGGCTGTATCAATAAAGGAAAGGAGAGTAAAATGATAGAGATCGACTGGAAAGCAGAAGCTGTGAAAGAGCTGAGAAACTACAAATTCAACGTGCAGGGCGTAAAGAACCTGCGGGAGCGGATAGAGATACTTGACGCTCAGCTTGAGGGCATTCGTTCTCCCGGAAGCACCGAGGGAGCAGGGAGCAGACGTGAGCGTGATGAGACCTACTGCGACGTTATCACTAAGCGGGACAATATGCGCAGGAGACTTGATATCATCGAGCGTGAAATACAGCTCATAGATAAAGCACTGTCAGCCCTCAGCCAGCCTGAGCGTGATGCTCTTGTTATCAGGTACATAAACAGCGAATATAACAGCATAGGGCATATCTGTTCAAAGCTCCACGTTGAGCGCACAAAAGCCTACAGTATCTGCGCAGGAGCATTGCAGCATTTTTCGGCTGCTCTTTTTGGTTTGTCAGCCGAAAAATAAGGGAGCGGAAGCCCTGCGGAAAATCTGCGGACAAATTGCGGACAAAATGCGTACTCCAAACGCCGTTTTTTGTGCTATGCTATTATCATAGCAAAGTGTAAAGGGGGCATATTATGCGCAAAAGCTGCGTATATTGCGGCGGCATACACCCACAAGGCTATGTTTGTCCCTGCAAGCCCAAGAACCGCAAAGGGCGATCAAAGGCGGACAAGTTCCGCTGCACAGCTGCGTGGCAGAAAAAGCGTGCGTATATTGCCGCAAGAGACCGTCATTTGTGCCGTATTTGCCTTGCAAAGGGCATATATTCGCATGATATACAGGTGCATCATATCACACCTCTTGCGGAGGACTACGACAAACGGCTGGACGATGATAACATCATCAGTCTTTGTCCGCTGCACCACGAACAGGCAGAATGCGGGCTGATATCTGCCGATCTGCTGCGAAAACTGGCGGTTTCCGAGCCTTTTCCCACGTCCTGCCCTAAATGTTAACGGGTTGTGAACCGAGATGCCCCCCGCCCTTCGGGCCTCCTCCGGGTGAGACCTTTTAGACCAACGCCTGCCCTCTGTACACAAAAAATTCCCTAAATGAAATTTTCGGAGGTGAGAGTGTGAGCAGACCCGCTAAAAGCGTCAACGTTACGTCCAAGCATTTGACGAAAGAGGAGAAGGAAGCCCGTTCAGACAAAGAGGAAAAGCTCAGGGGCAAAAGCAAAAAGCCGCCGACTGCTCCCGGATGGCTGACGGCAAATCAGAAGAAGATTTTTCGTCTCATTGTGGCGGAGCTGAAAGAGGCGGATATCCTGTGCAAGCTTGATGTGTGGATATTACAGGAGTGCGTCATTGCGATAGACAGTCTGGAGCAGATAGACAAGGCCTGCAATGCTGACCCCACGCTCATCTATGCCAAGGACGTTCTTTCCGCAAGAGAGAAAAATACAAAGATACTCTTCCGCTGCTGCAATGAGCTTTCGCTCTCGCCCCAGTCCAGAGCCAAGATAGCAAACATCAACGTTCAGGCTGACGACGGCACGGCTCTTCTCAGGGCCATTCTTGCGGGAGACGGTGAAGATGGGGAATGAATGCGTTCTGTTCTTTTAGAGGACCGGGCGCATTTTTATTCCCAAATGAAAGGAAAGGATATGATATTATGAAAAAGTTATTTATTTCTCAGCCTATGAGAGGCAAGTCAAACGAGGGGATCATTGCGGAAAGAGAAAAAGCCGTCAAGGCGGCTGCTGAGAAGCTGGGTGAACCTGTAGAGGTCATTGATTCATTTTTCAAGGACGCTCCTGCCACTGCTGCTCCTCTGTGGTTTCTCGGCAAGTCCCTCGAACTGCTTGCCGATGCGGATATCGTCTATTTCTGTCCCGGCTGGGATACTGCGAGAGGGTGCAAAATAGAGCACCAGTGTGCTGTTGAATATGGCATAGAGAGGATCTATGAGTAAAAGGGGTCGAAATCGACCCGGATAAACCCCTCGAAATCGAGGGGTTAAGAAAGGGTGATGAGATGGATTTTGAGATAAGGGCGGACGGTGTTCTGCACATCGAGGGTTACGTTAACGCCGTTGAGAGGGACAGCCGCATTGTGATGTGCCCCGAATGCGGCAAATGCGTTGAACAGATCGCCGCAGGCGCTTTCGGCAATGCTCTGAGGGCGGCAAAAAATGTTGATATGCTGCTAAATCATGACAAGGGGCGGAAGATAGGTTCCACCTCCGAGGGCACGCTTACCCTGACAGAGGACAGCATCGGGCTGAGGGCATCGGCGGACATCACCGACGATGAAGTTGTGGAAAAGGCGAGAAACGGGCTTCTCCGTGGCTGGAGCTTCGGGTTCAAGGCTACCGACACCGAAATAGAACAGCGCTCTCAGGGCGTACCCAGACGGCACGTAAAGGCGCTGAACATCTCCGAGGTATCGCTGATAGATGACCGTTACCGTCCCTATTATGCAGGCACTTCCATTGAGCTGAGAGCTGACGAGGAGGGAGCGGAAGAAACGGATTTCACGGAGCTGAGGTTCGACACCTTGACTTGTGAAAAGACCGAACCCGACACACCCGACTACAGCTCTTATGAAGCCCGCCTTGTCCGGGTGAGAATGAGAGAGCTGGAGCTGAGAGCTGAGGAATTGGAGCTTCGCTTTAACCCGTATCACGACCCGCAGAACGGGAGATTTACCACAGCTAATGGCGGTGGAAGTGGCAGCGGTTTTCTTTATTCAAAGGGTGGAAAAAACTTTTATGTTTTCGATGCAGCGAATAAAGAAAAATCTGCAGCCAATCTAACTTCGGAAGAAAAAGTCAAGGCTCTTGACCGGAAAATCAATGACATAAAAGAACAGTTAGCTGAGATTGTGAAAGAGCATGGCAGTGCCCAGGGTCTTCCTGATAAATATTATGATTTACAAACGCAAAGAAATTCTTTAGAAAGTGAACGTGACAAAGAATTTGCGAAAATTGTAGCAAACAGAAAACCAACAGAAAAGAAGGAACACCACACTTTCATAAATGGTTGGGGTGAGGCAACAAAAAGAGAAATTACATCTTTATCTTATAAGCAATCGCAAGCCCGCTTAAATAAAGAATTTGATTCGTGGTTTGGTATGAATCGGAGATGACCTAATGGACACGCTTTTTTAGTCTGAAAGGAAGGAGTGACAATGAACATCTACAAATCTCCACGCTGGTTTCTTCCTTTCGAATGGCGACGGCTCGGCCTGAGGGCGGTGGAACTCAGATGTATCCGCGAAGAAAATACGGGGCAAGGAGGGCGCAAACGGCATGAGCCTGAACGAATACCGCAGAAGATATGCGGAATATCTTAAAGAAAGCAAGTAAAAACCGATTATACCCATAACCAAAATGACCGTTTTGCAGTCGGCTGCACAGCAGCACTGCAAGGCGGCTTTTTTATACCCAAACGACCAAAACAAGGAGGAAAAAGCATGAATTTAAAGTCACTTATCGAAAAGAGAGGACAGCTCACAGCACAGATGAACGCTATTCTCGGCAAGGCAAAGGAGGAGAACCGTGCGGTCTCCGATGAAGAGGCGGCACAGTTTGAAGCCCTCGACAAGGAAATTGCAGACACTGACCGTTCCATTGAGTTTGAAAAGCGTGCTCAGAAGGTCAACGACACAGGCTGTGACCTTGACGGCGGTTCAGATCTCATCACCGATGACGGCGAGGAAAAGAGAGCTGCAAGGGATATCGTATCCGATTTTATCAGAGGCAATGAGCTGAGAGCGGGAGAGATGACCACCTCATCTACAGGCAGCATTATCCCCTCGGAGTTCTCACAGGACATTATCCACAAGTTCACTGAGCTTTCTGGTATCGTTAACCGTGTATCTGTGGTAAACAGCACAGGCACCTACAAGCAGATCGTAGCGGACAACGACAACAAGATATCCGCAGGCTGGACAGGCGAGATCGAGGAGATCACCTCTTCCGCCGCAAAGTTCAAGACCATCGAGATAAAGCACCACAAGCTTACTGCTCTGGCAAAGCTCTCCCTTGAAGTAATCAACCAGAATGCCTTTGACATTGCAACAGAAGTCGAGAACCAGACCCTGCGTGACATGGCTGTAAAGGCTGAGACTGCTATCATCAAGGGCACAGGCACAGACCAGCCCAAGGGACTTGTAAAGTCAGGAACTGCGTTCACACTTGCGTCTGCCGCTGCCATCACCGCTGACGAGATCGTGAAGATATTCCACTCTCTCAAAAGCTTCTATCAGCAGGACGCAGCATGGATAATGAGCAACGACACCCTCTGCGCTGTAAGACTGCTGAAAGACGGCGACGGTCATTATATCTTCCACCAGAACGACCTTACAAGCGGCTATGTCGGCACCATTCTCGGCAAGCCTGTACTGGTTTCCGAAGCTATGGACAATATGGGCAGCGAGGCACACCCTATCCTTTTCGGCGACTTTGCAAGGGCATACAAGGTAAATCTCAACCCCGATATGTCTATGCAGATACTCAACGAAAAGTATGCGGAGTACGGCATGAAGGGTATCCTGACCATTATGTGGCTTGACGGTCAGCCTGTGAACGAGGACGCATATGTCGTCGCTTCCTGTCCTAAGGTAGGCGGCTGATGATGTACACAGCAAACGTGTCATTCGCAGGCAAGGTAAGTATGTACAAGGGTGAGGTAAGGGAGCTGTCCGAGGAGGCAGCTTCCGAGCTTCTCCGCTGCGGATATATTTCCGAAGTCGAGCCTGAAAAGGAGGAAGCCCATGAAACTAAGCGAGGCAACTCTGGCAAGCGTAAAGCTTGCGATGCGCATTGACTACGACCTTGACGACAGCCTTATCGGAAGCATTATGGAAGCCGCCAAAGGTTACATACGCACCTACACGGGGCTTACAGATGAACGGCTGGACGATTATCCCGAGGTGATACACGCATTTTATTGCCTGTGCATTGATATGTACGACAACCGCTCTGCCGAAATAGCCAACGGCAGGGAAAATCCCACGGTAAAGCAGATACTGGGCGGAATTGCGGTGAATTACCTATGATAACGGCAGGTCAGCTCAATGCTGTGATATGCTTCCAGCGGTCGGTGAACGATGTATGGGAGGATCACCTCACCTGCCGTGGTTACATCAATGGACTTAGCGGAAACGAGTTTTTCATAGCCAACGCAGGCTATGAAGCGGCGCTGACGGTAACGATACAGTGCAGATATCAGCCTGCGCTTATGCGCATTACACCCATGCAGTACAGAGCTGTATCGGGGGGCGTGGTATATGAGCTTATTTCCCCTGCCGACGATGTGGGAAGCAGGCACAGCGAGATAAAATTCCGTGCAAAGCGGATATACACCGAGGAGGACGGTCAATGACCTTTGAAGAGATACTGGCGGAAGCCAAAAAGATATGTGGGCGCATGGAATGGCACTCTTTCAGGGCTGTTCCCAGTGAGCACCGCTTCGGCACCTATAATATTCCCAAAAAGGACTTTGACGGTGCTGACGAAATGGCATTTTACCGCCATTATCCCCTTGAAATTACGTTTTTCTACCGTGAAAGCAAGCAGAAAGGCGATTTTGAGGGAGAAAAGAAATTCGAGGCTGCCGCAGCGGGAGCGGGCGAGTTTTCCTGCACCATGGGCTACGACAGCACAAACAATCTGTTCTACACACAGTATGTGTTTGATATTACAGAACATATCGAGGAGGAATGATCTATGGCAATGACCAAAAAGACCTATTACGGCTCAGGCCGTGTTTACAGCGCCGACTATGACGCAAGCGCATTTCCCAAGGTTGCGGATACCAAAGCCATCACAGCGGAGGAAGCGGCTGCGGTCATCAAGTACATTTCGGGCATTATGGTTGAGGATAACCAGATAGGCTACCTTAAAGACGGATATGAGGTAAAGGTGGAGACTTCCAACCTTTCCGACAAGTCAGACCTGGGCGAAATGAAAATTGATGTTATCTCCGATGAAAAGGGCACATCAAACTTCAAGCTTTTCAATGCAAACGGCGAGACTATCGCAAAGCAGTACCCCACCGCAAAGCACTCCAAAGATACCACATCGGGCTTTGGCTTTACTTTTGTGGGCGGTCTGGGCAACATGGACGAGACTGTTCACGTTGTTGCATTCAAGCACGATGACAAGAAGTACGGCGATACCGTGGTCGTTGTTATCGGCAAGAACACAAGCGGCTTTGACGCTGTATGGAAGCAAGACAGCGTAACTCCCTTTGCGTGTGCATATGCCCTGGAGCCTTTTTATGATTCGGGAGAGTTCATGCTCATGGTCGATGCAAAGGCAGGTCATGTATGGACTGCGAGTGGGGAATAACCCCGTTTGAAAAGCCTGTTTTTCCCGTTGCTCTTCCGCCTGTGGGTATTATCAATGTTCCCGTATGCTCAAAGCACACATGGGACGTTATCAACATTGCCCGCAGCGGCAGGGAGATAAAAAGGGCGGCATATCTTCTGGCGGAGATCCCCGAGGATATGCCAATACAGTCCCTGTGTGAGTTTGTGAGCGGCTATATCAAGGCTGTGAACGACTACTGCGAGGACTTTGCGGATATCTACGGCATACCCGACAAGCCCGATTTTGAGCATGACGAGGAAGAGACAAAGCTCCCTGTGCTGACATTCGGCGAACGCATTGTCAGGGAACACACGGGGTTTGATTTTGACCGCATAAACGAGCTTGATATCCTTGATTACAAGCTCCTGCTTGCCGATGCCTGCAAGATAAAAATACTCGGCAGGTCGGACGGCAGCGGAAAGGCATATCTCAACGAGTGCTGGGAGTATATGCACAGGAAAAGCAGTATTTTTGAGTGAAAAAGGAGGGCGTATTTTGCTTGAATATCACCGATACAAGGGCATACAGATACGCCCTTTTTTGTGTTAATGAGACCGACGGAAAGGTCGGACGATACGTAAAGAAGCAGTGCAAAAAATGGCTTGAAATTGCGGACGGAAGAACCCCCGATGCGTATGTGAGCATGGCGGAATACAAGCGGATAAGCGGCATTCTCCGCCTTATGGTACACCCTGACCTTAACTGCCCTATGCTTACGGGGCTGGAAGATTATGCGATGCTGTTCATCGCTGCGGTGCTGTGCACCGAGGGCAGGGACGGCAGGCGGTATTATTCCACGGCTATCCTTGAAATTGCCCGCAAGAATTTCAAGACATTTGTTTCGGCGGTCATATTCATTATTCTGATGCTGACCGAGCCGAGGTTCGCCCGGCTTTTTTCCGTAGCGCCTGACTATAAGCTTTCATCGGAGCTGAGACTGGCGGTAAGAAAAATTATTAAGGTCTCTCCGCTTCTGGTGAAGCATTTTAAAATAAACCGGGATATGATAACCTGCAAGCTGACGGACATTGAATATACGCCCCTTGCGTACTCAAATGACCGACTGGACGGCAAGCTTGCAAACGCCTTTCTGGCGGACGAGGACGGCGCAATGGACAGCTATCCCGTAGAGGCTATGACCTCATCACAGATAACGTTGCCTAACAAGCTTGGCATTATCATATCTACCCAATACCCAAATGAAAACAATGATTTCCTTGACCAGATAGATCTGAGCAAGAAAATTCTTGACGGCATAATCGAGCGCACAAATGTGTTTGCGCTGCTGTATGAGCCTGACATAGAGATCATCAACGACTGGGAGCATAACGACAATGTTATCTATCAGGCAAATCCTGCGGTACACGGAAAGCCTCAGATGCTTGATAATCTCTTTGAAAAGCGGCAGATGGCTGTGCTTTACGAAAACAAGCGGGAGAATTTTCTCTGCAAGCACTGCAATATCCGCTACAAGTCCGTGGGAACCGAGGGCTATGTGGCTGTTGACAAGGTACAGCTTTGCCGCATAGAGCCTGACGACAGCTGGTGGAGAGGCAGGCGGGTATATCTGGGCAATGACCTTTCACTCACAGACGATAACACTGCCGTTGCTATGGTCACAAATGATGACGGCGTTATTGTTGCCCGTGTGATGGGCTTTATCCCTGCGGACAAGATAGAGCTTAAATCCACGAGAGAGGGCATTGACTACAAGAAATTCGTTGCTGCAAGGTACTGTATTGCCTGCGGTGATGAGGTCATTGACTATGCTGTTGTGGAGAACTATATCCTGACCCTTGAAAGCACTCTGGGTGTGACCGTTGCGGGTGCAGGCTGGGACAGAATGAATGCGCTGTCCTCGATGCAAAAGGTGGAAAGTGCGGACAACCCTATAGAATGCACCATAGTAAAACAGCATTCAAGTGTTCTGCACCCTGCCACAAAGCTGTTGAAAGAGAGCATACTGGGCGGAAACTTCCGCTATGAAAGAAATGCTCTGCTGGAAAACAGCTTTGAGAATGCCCGCTGCACATATGACACCAACATGAATATGTACGTCAACAAGAAGCGCAGTGCGGGCAAGGTGGATATGGTGGTGGCGCTGATAAACGCCGTGTATATGCTTATGGAAAACGAACTGCTGGCAGATGATTTTGTTTTCCAGTGTATTGATATATGATATAAGGAGGGATTTTGACAATGGCGTTTAAGATTTTCGGCAGAAAGAAAAATCCTGAGACTGCGGAGAATTATTCTTTTCCCATAGAAGAAAGAGCCGAGACCAAAGTATCGGAGGGCGGCTCGGGAGCGGAACTGCTGGCGGCGGTCCTCAGCGGCTGCCGTGTGACTGCTGACACAGCTATGCAGGTCCCTGCCGTTGCAAGATGCGTTAACATGATAGCGGGGGCTGTGGCTATGCTGCCCGTGAGAATGTACCGCAAGGGCGAGGACGGCAAGCCCCAGGAGATAACCGATGACCCCCGTATCACGCTTCTCAACAGCGACACGGGCGACACCCTGACCGCCGATGCAATGCGCTACGCATGGGTAAAGGATTATCTGCTGAACGGCGGAGGATACGCATACATCGAGCGGAAAATGGGAATGCCTACGGGGCTTTACTACATAGCTTACAGCGATGTGGGCGTAATAAAGAACACAGCAGACCCCATTTACAAGAAATACAACTACAGCATAAGGGGCAAGAGTTTTTACCCTTATCAGCTGCTGAAAATACTCCGCAACACCGACGGCTACGGCAAGGGCTGGGGCATTATTGATGACAGCCCTCTTGTAATTGATACGGCGTACAGCATGATAAAGTTCCAGCGCTCCCAGATGATGAAAGGCGGCAGCAAAAGGGGTTTCCTGAAAACCGAAAGCAGGGTTGACCAGAAGGTCATTGACGAAATAAAGAGCAAATGGAGAAATCTGTATTCCACGGAGGACACCGAAAGCGTGATGTTCCTGAATGCGGGCATTGACTTCAAGGAGATATCCGCAACGTCCGTGGAAATGCAGATAAACCAGAACATACAGACCATAAACAGCGAGATACTGAGGCTTTTCGGCACGTCTGACGGCATACTCAGTGCGGACACGGTAAAAAACGCCGTAATGCCTGTGCTGGACGTTATGGAGGCGGCGTTTGACAATGACCTGCTTCTCGAAAACGAAAAGGGCAATGTATATTTCGCCTTTGACACCCGAGAGCTTACCAGGGGCGATATCCAGAGCAGGTATGCAGCTTATTCCGTTGCGCTGCAAAACAACTTTATGCAGCTTGACGAAGTGAGGGCGCTGGAAGATCTCCCGCCTCTGGGTGTGAATTTTATCAAGCTGGGGCTTAATGATGTCCTGCTCGACCCCGTTACCAACAAGATATACACCCCCAACACCAATGCTATGGTTGACCTTGGTTCGGGTGAGGGAGCGGTCAAGGCGGAGCCTGTTGACAATTCTGAAAAAGATGATATAATTGATGTTAGGGGCAAATATATTCAGCTGCCCAGCGGCAAAATGAACGGAAGTCTGCCAAGCGCACGGGTGAAGATGACAAAAAAAGAGTACAATCGTGTATCAAGTGCGATATGCACCGACCACCCGGATTTGAAAAATGATAAAAAGCATTATGATTATTTTTATGATGATTATTATTACGTTTTCAGCGTTGTTGAGCCGGGAACTTATCATTTTATCTTTAAGGCTAAAATCGGAGAAAAGAATAAAAAGAAAATTAACTTTGTAAGGGAGAACTTGGTTGATGGTAAAAAATAATCCTCTTTCAGAAAAAGAAGCTGCTGTTTTTGAGCTTCTTAATGGCTTGATTGAAAATGCAGATGACAAAAAGCTTGCATTCACTGTTATGCTGTGCTGCATCAACAATGATGAGTTATGTGACAAGGTTCTCAGTATTCCCGACGGACGCAGACATATTACAGTATCGGATATAAATTCATGTTTGAGTGAATTTACTGAGCCTTTGGAAATCTTTGATGATGAAGAAGAGTGACCGACATAAAAATTTGTCACACCCTTACGGGTGTGTGAGTTGAAATGGTATCATATCAAGGCGGTTTTATTATACCCACAGAAGCGTTTTGCAGTTGACTGCAAGGCGCTTTTTTTATACCCTGAGGAGGCGGGAATATGGCGGACACTCTGGGAGATCAGATATACAAGGACATAGTTGCATACACAAATGACGTTGTACGCAAGGCTGACAAATCCGCAAAGGAAATACAGCGGCAGATGGTCCCGATGGCGACCGGCGCATCGCCTGTCAGGCAGTATTCCACACACACGCAGGAAGTAAGCAACATTACAGTTCACAGGTCTCCCCCTGCGGTGCGCAGGGCTGTACACCGCAAGGCTCCCGAAAAATTCCAGCCGGGATATTTTAGGAGCGGCTGGACTGTAGGCACTATCGCCATAGCCCACGGCAAGCTTTACGGCGTGCGCAACAAGCATATGCCCACGGTCACTCACCTTATAAACTTTGACCATGATCTTGTAGTTCACGGCATCAGGAACGGTGTTGTACACGGCAGCGGATTTGTTGATGCGGTGCAGGAATGGGCTGAGAGTGAGCTTGACAAGCGGCTTTCGGAATTTTTGGAAAAGGAGTGATATTGTGGCCAATAAGTACGGCTATATGGCTAAGATAGGGCTCAGTGACGATGGTTTGCAGGCAAGCCTTAAAGAGATAGACAGCTCTCTCAAAGAGGTTGACCGTTCCATTGCCGCCACCGACAAGGCTATAAACAACGCAGGCAAGGCAGGGCTTGAGACTACTCAGCTGTGGGAGCAGCAGTATGATCTTCTGAAAACTCAGATAGAGACCACAGCGGAAAAGCTCCAGGGGCTGGAAAGTGTACAGAGCAAGGTCGCTGAGGCATATGACAACGGTGCTATTGATTATTCGGTATATATTGAGTTCCAGAACGAGATAGCAAATACGGCGGCTAAACTGGAAAATCTGAAAAAGAGGGCTGAGGAAGCAAATGCAGCGCTTCACCCATCGGCGGACACATCGACCTACCAGACAATAAACGCTTCTCTCGACGGCGTAAATCAGCGGTATGCCAATTCCAGAAAAGAGCTTGAAGAAGTTAATAAGGCTCTCAAAGTTTCGGGCGATAATGCACAGCTTATGGCTCAGAAAAATACTCTTCTGGGCGAGGCTATCCATGACGCACAGGTCAAATTGCAGGTGCTTACTTCCCAGCAGGAGCGAATGAATGAGGCTGTCCGCTCGGGCGATACCACGGCAGAAGAATATCGTGCGTTTCAGCGTGAGATAGCCAACACGCAGGCGGAGCTTGCGGCCCTTACCGAAGAACAGAAAAATCTCGGGAAAGCCGCTGAGGAAACAGGCAATAAAAGCGAAAAGGGACTTGAAAAAACTACTGATGCGCTGAAAAAGGTTGAAAAAGTTGCGATGGCAACTACAGCCGCTGTTACCGCTGCCCTTGGAAAGCTTTCAAGCGATGCTCTTAACGCCTATTCTCAGTATGAGCAGATGGTGGGCGGCGTTGAAACGCTTTTTGCGGGAGCGGAGGACATCGTTCTGGAGAATGCCAAGAACGCCTACAAGACCGCAGGAATATCCGCCAACAGCTACATGGAGACTGTAACAGGCTTCTCGGCAACGCTTCTACAGGGCCTTGGGGGCGACACTCAAAAGGCTGCAAGCATAGCAGATCAGGCGATCATTGATATGGCGGACAATGCCAACAAAATGGGCACCAGCATGGCATCTATACAGTATGCTTATCAAGGCTTTGCGAAGCAAAACTATACTATGCTCGATAACCTTAAGCTCGGCTACGGCGGTTCTCAGGCGGAAATGGCACGTCTTATCAATGATTCGGGCGTGTTAAACGGTCAGATGGTGGCTACTGCAAAAAATGTCAAGGAGATACCATTTGACAAGATGATAGAAGCTATCCATGTGATACAAACAAACCTTGGCATAACAGGCACTACCGCAAAGAAAGCGGAGACAACCATTGAAGGCTCTCTCAACAAGTTCAAAGCTTCCTGGGAAAACGCTCTTGTTGAGATAGCACAGCCTCTTGATGATTTTGCGCAGGGCGGGCTTACTGTCCTCAATGACAACGTTGACGAAATAAAGGAAGCCCTCGTTGACACCATGGAGGAAATAAAGCCTCTGCTTGATGAGGGGCTTGAAAAGGCTAAGAACTGGATAGAAAGCGGAGGGCTTAAAGAGTTCTCGGAAGATGTTGTAGGTACAGTCGAATTTATTATCGACAACAAAGAAACCCTTCTGGGAATTTTTGCGGCTCTTGAAGTCTCCCTCGGCGCTGAGAGAATGAGCAAGGTCATTGACGGCTCCAAGGAGATCATATCTGCCATTAACGGCATTGGTGACGCTGCAAACACGGCTGTTGGCGGTGTTGATGCTATGTCGATGTCACTCAGCGGCTGGGTCGCTGTTGCCACTGTGACCATTACCACCGCAATGGCGCTCAAAACTGCCATTGATAATGCTGCCGGCCGCCTGGGGGAACACTCCGAAGAGGTAAATGCTCTTGACGATGAATATAAGAAGCTTAACGAGACCCTGGAGGAATATAACAGGCTGAAAGCCGAATCCATTGAGCTGGCGGCGCAGGAAGCAGGACAGAATATCGAAGATGCCAAGTCAAGGGCGCAGAGCTACAAGTCTCAGATAGACACGCTGGAAAGTCTCATCGCAAAGAACCGTGAATATTACGGCACAAACGACCTGAGGGGCAATGAGCTTTACTATTTTGACCAGTCGGGCAATGCGGTGGGAAATGCGGGATCCTTTGATGAGATATCCGACCAGCTGGGTTCGCTGTACAGCGATTATTACGCTGCCAATGATATTGTCAGGGCATACAGCGAGACTATTGACGAGGCAACGGATAACAGCGTAAAGCACATGGGCGAGGTAAGCGAGGCCGCCGCAAATTCCGTCAAAAGCGGCGAGGAAGCTCTGGCGAGTGCATGGGAGCATATCCGTGCGACCACAAAAGCCAAGATGGACGAGCTTGACGACCAGCTTGCCACCCACAAGATAGATGATACCCAATACTGGGCGCAGCGCAAAGCCTACCTGAAGGCTCACAGGGACGAGGACAGCGATGAATGGTGGAAATACTACGATGCAGTAAACGACCATTACGACAAGCTTTCCGAAACAGAAAAGACGGCAGCCGATAAAGCGGCAAAGGAAGCCGAAAATGCCCTCAAGGAGAGCTATTCCCAGAAATACGAAACCCTCAAACGTCAGCAGAAAGAAAACGGCTATGACGATCAGTGGCTGGCGGACGAGCTGAAAAAGATGCTTTCCGAGCTTACCGAGGGCAGCGAACTGTATAACACCTACTACGACAAGTGGCTTGACCTGACAGACAAAATATCCGATGCTACCGAAAAAGCCACGGAAAAAGAGGTCAAGGAGTGGAAAACATCTGCCGACAAGGTTGCAAATGCTGTTGAAAAGAAGTACGAGCAGGTGCAGAAAGCTTTTGAAAAAGCCAAAAGCAGCTACATAAGCGCACTTGACCTCTCCGCTTCCGAGAAATCAGAGGAAGACGTGTATTCCCGCATGGGTCTTGCACGCCCCAAGAACGGCGAGGAAAACACAGATAGTCAGTACGATTTCAGCAGCGACACCATTGAAAAGCAGACCAAGGAGCTTGATGAATATAACCGAAATATGGAGCGGCTGGAAAAGTCGGATATCCCGGAGGAATACCTTGAGAACATTCGCTCCATGAGCTTTGACAAGCGAAAGGAATATGTCAAGGAGCTGTTGAAGCTTTCCCCCGAACGCCTGAAAAAGCATTATGCGGATATATCAAAGTATTACAGGTCTGCGGAAAAGGCAGGCAGGAGCGACACCCAGTCCCTGAGAGACGATGCGGACAAGGCTGCCGAGGAAGCAAAGAACACCATCAAGACCTCTCTTGACGGCCTCAGCTCCAATGCCTACGAAAGCGGCAAGGCTGCGGCTGAGGCGTACTGGAAAGGCTTCAAGGAATACAAGGCGGACACCGACAAGCTCATGGGCGTTACCGCCGCAGGAACGGGCGGCAGCACATCATCGGCTGCGGCAGCTGCTGCGCCTATAAATCTCACCATCAACGTCAACGGCAAACAGGTCGCCACTGTAAATACCGAGGACTATCTCAACAAGATGAAAAACGAAGGAGGGGTGATAGATGTCTGACAGATACAACGGCGGTATATCCGTAAAGATCGGCAGTTATTCGCTGAAAAAGATATCCGCCTATTCGCCGTCGTGGGAGATCATCACGGACAATTTTACTGCATATGACTACAAGAACGTGAGCGTTTACAAGGGACGGCGTTTCAAACTGAACGTCACTACGGGATATCTTACGCCTGACGAGCTTCACGCTCTGCAAACGGCGCTTTTTGCTCACAGCTTTACCATTGTGACCCCCGATTTCACTGGGGCAGTGCTGCTGGACAGCTGTTCCCAGCCTCTGGCGCACGCAAACATCTACGGAAAATATTATACCGTTTCCTTTGCCGTTTCCGCTGTGGCTGTCACAGGCGGGAGCGGCTCTCTTTAGCCTGAAAATCAAGGTAGGCGGGGCGGAACTGAGCACATTCGGAGATGTTGAGGTCACAAGGGCGGTGTCCGGCATAGGCACATCGGGGATTTGCACATCTCAGCTGACGTTCACCTGTCCTGCGCCGTTATCGGCGTACCGTGCGGCGGTGGTGGAGGTCATAGGCGTTGACCTGCCCAAATACTACATCGACAGCAGGACGGCAAAGGACGGCACCGTAAGCGTGACGGCTCTCGACCGAATGGCGTACACCGACAAGGATTTTGACATCGGCTGGGTAGATGTGGACAGCGGGGGCAGAGTTCAGACCTCTGCGGTGCTCGGTGTCATTGCCATCAAGTGCGGATTTGCGGGCTATGCCGCTGTTATCCCCGACTGGCTGGGCAGTCTACCAAAAGCCATGGTGGGCGGTGTCAGCTGTGCAACTATCCTCGATAATCTGTCCACGGTGATGTGCGGCTTCTGGTACACTTCCAATGCAAATGAGCTGGCGTTCCTTTCCTATGGCACGGCATCGGGAAATATGCCTGTATCCGAACATTCGGCGCTGGCAATAGGCGATGAATACACGGCGCAGGGCGTGAGGGTAACAAACGGCAGCACGGTCTATGAGAGGGGCAGCACGCTGTATGATTATGACACCTTGCAGATATCCTCGGAGCTTGCCACGGACGGCACTGCGGCGGACATCTGGGATAATGCTGAGGGCAAGGCATATGACGCTGTGAGCTGTTCCGACTGCGTTCTGACATTTATCCCGTTCCCCGGCTGCGATGTGACCTTCGAGCAGTTCCCGAGCCGCAGCTACCGCATAATGTCCGTAACGGCAAAGCTGTCATCTGGCGGCATTATGGGCGGTCTTAGCACGTCATCGCCATCGGGTGGGGAGATATCCCGCAGAGGACGGCTGACACGTACTGTCAATGGCAAAGTCACTGAGGGCGGACGCTACGGCAACAGCCGCATAACGTCTGACGGTATCATGTTCGAGGAGGAGTGATATGGGCAAGAGCTACAGGCTTATCGCAAAGGTCAGGGCGGGCGGTTTCGGGCTGTCCGAGATGGTCATTACAGACCGTCTGCCCGACAAGATCGAAAAGATATCCGACAACAAGGTCATTGCCACATACGGCAATTATCGCCAGATATGGACCGCCGAGGGGAGCGGAAGTGAGAGGCATAATTTCAAGGAAGTCATTGAGGAGGTGGGCAGCGATGACAGCAGCTGAGGCGGCGGAGATCATGATGAATGGGGGTGAGGGCGGCAAGGTCAAGCCGCTGAGCGTCACAGAAAACGGCACATACAATGTTTCCGATGCCGAAAAGGCTGAGGGGTATGTGGGGTATTGCCCTGTGACGGTTGATGTCAAAACAACGGCTGTGATACAACCGTTGTCCGTATCAGAACCGGGCGTATATAATGCGTCCGAATATGGCTGTGACGGATTTGACCCGGTAGTAGTTTCAAGTATCTATAAAGATTTATATGAATACGCAGTTAATGGTGGTGGAACAAATACCACTGATGACGGTAAATCTGTAGATAATTCTATGGACACTGGAAATACTGATCAAACCAATGATTACCTGAATATATCAGAAGGCGATTTCGATACAGTAACCAACTCCGGTAATTCTGTCGAAATCAGGTTCTGGGTCGAGAAGACCCCACACCCGACTCAAGCCCAGTATTGGTCAATGTCATACAAATATACTGTGACAAATCTGAATACTGGCGAGTCTGCTACTGGTAGTTGCTATTCAACTAACTACGGATGGAACGAGGCTACTACTAAAGAGCCATTATTCAAAATAGATTCCATAACCTACGGATCAAGCGTATGCGAAATCCACTACAGTATGACACGTTACAATGAAGACGGTACGGTTCGTGATACGACAAGTAATTATCGTAAAGTCAATCACGGTAGCGTTAACGCTAACACGTATACCGATCACTGGATAGTATCAAACTCTGCTACATAAAGGAGGATATTTATGGTAAAAGAAGTAAAAGGCTGCAACAGGGTCATCGAGATCACCCTTGACGGCACTGAATGCGCTGTGAAATTCGATGCTAAATACAACGGTTTTGATATCCGCAACAAGTCGGGCAAGGATATCACAGTATCCCTGAAATCAGGTGCTGCCAAGGGCGATGATGGCGTTATCACCATTGGAGACGGCGAGACGTTCAACTATATGCACATGATGGGGCTGGACACTGTATATATCACAGGTTCCGGCGCTGTGGCTGTGGCGGCAAAAAATGAGGCTGCGGCAAATTTTAAGGTCATTCGGAGAGGGGGTGGTGAAATAACGGAGGTAACACCCGAATCGTTGGGATATGCAGTAGGCGCCAAAATGTTTTTTGACGGCATTTATAATTTTGGTCAAAAGCATACTGATAACGGTGCATA
>ERZ1026868.510-NODE-510-length-24621-cov-11.360376_pt1 | contig 24621 bp, 19 predicted proteins | sample MGYA00380164_ERZ1026868 | MGnify/ENA primary metagenome ERZ1026868 (study PRJEB33269, sample SAMEA4719800) | human gut metagenome | biome: human-associated habitat; feature: organic feature; material: feces | place: Cameroon | collected 2013-10 ... | reverse complement strand
GCCGTGAGCGCATATTCATATATGGCTCTTGTGCCGGTCATCCAAAGGCCGATTATGCTGGCACTGACAACAAAGAAAGAACGTCTGATCAGGATGCCGGCAGCAAGGCAGGTCAGCCAGAAGGAGAAGATCATCTTCCCTATCGTCGGATTCCTTCTCACCGCATTCATCGTGCCTTCAGGACTTCCGCTTCTTGGAATGTTGTTCTTCGGTAACCTTCTGAAAGAGAGCGGTGTGACCCGTCGTCTCGCCGAGACCGCACGCGGTCCGCTGATCGATGTGGTGACGACCCTGATCGGCCTTACCGTCGGAGCCTCGACACAGGCAGACAAGTTCCTCAGCGGAAACTCCGTCAAGATATTCATCCTTGGCCTTCTGTCCTTCGTGATCGCCACCGCCTGCGGTGTGCTGTTCGTGAAGATCTGGAACCTGTTCCTGAAGGGTGACCGCAAGATCAACCCGCTCATCGGCAACGCCGGAGTGTCCGCTGTTCCTGACAGCGCGCGCGTCTCCGAGATTGTCGGCAGGGAGTTCGATCCGAACAACCACCTCTTGATGCACGCGATGGGCCCGAACGTCGCCGGAGTCATCGGCTCCGCCGTCGCCGCCGGAATCCTCCTCGGCTTCCTCGGATAGCGGATCAGCAACATTCCAGTTCACACTTACTGAACTGGGAGCCAATTGAAAACATTAAAAAGTTGAGACTCAATGTGTGGAACGTCACCCATTGAGTCTCAACCCTTTCCAGAAAGCCGCCCTCTAAAAAAGACTGGCAGGATTCTGGAATATATTCACTTACAGATTGTTACCAAACAGGGCAGTCAAATTGCCCGTGGTTTTGAGGTATGAGAGCCAGGAGAGGAAGTGGTTGATGTCGGCCTCGACGCTGTCACGGTTGGCGACCTGCCAGAGGGTCTGGGCCTCAAGGAGATCGGAGAGGGTAAACGTGCTGTCAACGGCTGGGGCTATGAATATATTCATAGACACCAGCAGAGCCGACAGGAGTATATTCATTTTTCTCATTTCATTAAACTTTCGCATCCGCGAAACGGGATTATTTCATTTTGATTTTAAAGAACACGGCGTAAAGCAGCGGGACGAAGAAGAGGGTAGCTATCGTGCTGAACAGCAGGCCCCCCATAATGGTGACGGCCATCGAGCCGAACATCGCGTCGCTGATCAGAGGGATCATTCCGAGGATCGTGGTCATCGAGGCCATCATCACGGCGCGCAGCCTGGTCTCGGAGCTGGAGATCAATGCTTCCGCAGGATCCTTTCCGGAAGCGATCTGGTCATTGATCTCGTCCATCAGCACAATGCAGTTCTTCATCATCATTCCGACAAGGCCGAGGGCACCTACAATGGCGCAGAAGGTGAACGTCTTGCCACTGATGAGCATCGCCCCGACTATTCCCACACCCAGAAGCGGGATGCAGCACAGGATTATAAGCGGTTTGCGGTAGTCTCCGAACAGGAGAATCAGAATCGCGATGATCAGGATGATGGCGATCGGCACATTGGCGAACAGGTACTTCATTGTCTGGTCGCTCGCTCCCTTCTCGCCCTGCCAGAGCACTGAATATCCTTCCGGCAGGTTTATCTGATCCACCTTTGCCTCAAGAGCCTTGCGGGCGTTCTCGGTCTCGATTCCAGGAGCGGGCGAGCACATCACCTTTTGGGATCTCTGGCCATTGTAGCGCGGCACCACAGGTGTTTCCCACTCGATGTCAATCCCGTCGCTGACCTGCTTGACAGGCTTGGTTCCGAGCATCGATTCGATAAGGTCGCCCTTCGCCAAGGTTCCGTTTCTCATTTTAAGCATATTCTCCTCTGTCAAGGCTCCGCCGACATCCGGAACGGTCTGCATAATCGGCACGTTCTCCAGATTGTCCATAATGCCGCCGTTGTCATCCAAGCATTTGATGTAGATGGTGTTGCGTCTGTTGCCATCATAGTAGGTCGAGACAGGAAGGCCGCCGTTGGCCATCAGCATCGACATCGACACGTCACTGCGGCTGACTCCAGCGCTGCGGGCGGACGGCTGGTTGTAGGCCACATCCAGGACAGGCACGTCCGGCTCACGGTCGGTGGTGATCAGGCAGATCTCAGACATAGAGTTCATCACAGCCTCAGCGGAATCGGCAAGATGCTGGAGGACAGCCGGATCAGGACCGGTGAACACAAGCTCTATCGGGTACTTCTTGTACATGATGTTGTAGCGTTTCAGCTTCACGTAAGCGTCAGGGTACATAGCCGTCAACTGCTCCTGAAGCCTGTCAACACTCTTCTCAAGTGTCTTAGGATCAGTGAAATCGATGATCAGCTCACCGTAGGACAAGGACGGGGTCGCGATGCTGCGCACCAGATTGTACCTTGCAGGCGTGCCACCCAACGAAGTGGTCACATCCTTGATCTCAGGCTGGGACTGGAGCCATTCACGGATCTCTTTCAGGTCAGCCTCAACCCTTGAAGGACTCGTTCCCTCCGGAAGCTTGTACTCCATATACAGCTGGCTGTAGGTCATATCCGGGAAGAAGCCATGCCTCATATACTTGTACCCCCAGAAGGCACTTCCTATCAACGCAAGCGCAATCACGATTGAAACGAACTTATGCTTTATTGAATATGTCAGCACCTTTCTCAGGAAGCGGTAAAGCCAACCATCATACATTGACTTGCCGGTGTCAGCCTTCTCGTACTTCGCTCCTTTAAGCATCTTGTCAGCCATAAGCGGCACGTGAACAAGAGCCAGGATCCAGCTGAGCAGCAGAGAGACAGCGAGCACGATGAACAAATCCCTGACATAGACTCCCGCGGAGTCAGGAGAAAGGAACACAGGGAGGAAGGACAGGATCGCTATCACGGTCGCCCCGAGAAGCGGCATAGCCGTCTTGCGGCCTATCTCCGTCATAGCCTCACGGCGAGGTTTTCCGGTTTTCAGCCCGACCAAGATACCGTCCGTGATCACGATGGCGTTGTCCACAAGCATACCCATCGCGAAGATGAAGGATGCCAGCGAAACCCTCTGCATCGTTCCGTCCATCGCTCCGAGGAACAGGAACGACACGATCACGATCACAACCAGGCTGATTCCGATCATAAGTCCGCTCCTGAAGCCCATTGTCAGCATCAGAATTGCGATGACAATCAGCACGGACTCGATCAGATTGATGGCGAATGTCGTCAGAGAGGATGTCACCTCGTCCGGCTGGAAGAACACCTTGTGGCACTCAATGCCGACAGGAAGCCTTTCTGCACCAAACTGTTCAAGACGTTTCTCCACCTGTTTTCCGACCTTCACGATGTCAGTTCCGGAGCCAGCGGCGATGACCATTCCAACGGCACGCTCACCGTCATATTCCATAGAATTGCGCTGCGGAGTCTCGTAGCCGCTTTCCACGGTCGCGATGTCCTTCAACCTGAGCTGGTCGTCCTCGTGACCTTGGATGATAAGCTCGCCGATCTGCTCCGGAGTGCGGAACTTATCCCCCACGGTGACCTTCACACGCCTGTCACCGTTGTCATAGTAACCTGAATATGTAGTCTCGTTCTGTCCGTTCAGCGTCGAGAGAATCTCCGCCGGAGAGACACCCAAAGCGGCCATCTTCTCGGCTGTCAGCGAGACATTTATGCAGTCGGTCTTCTTTCCGTAGAGGTTCACTCTGGCGACACCGTCGATGTTGCCGATCTCACGCTTGAGAAGCTCGGCGTAGTCGTCCAACTCCTTGTCGCTGAATCCGTCACCGGTGATCGCGTAGAACATTCCATAGACCAGTCCGAAATCATCCTGCACAGAGACCGAGACTCCTGACGGCAGGGAGGATGCGGCGTCCCCTACCTTGCGCCGGAGCATATCCCAGCATTGCTCGACATCCGCGTCCGGCACGGTGCTGTTCAGTTCCACCTCAAGGACGCAGAAATCATCGTAGGAATAGCTGGTGACATTCTTCACGTCCCCGATGGCCAGAAGGCTTTTCTCCAGAGGATCAGTCACTTGCAGCTCCACTTCATTCGCCGAGGCGCCAGGATATGTGGCGGCCACCATAGCCAGCTTCACCTTAAGCTCCGGGTCCTCAAGCTTCCCGGAGCGACTCCTTTCTCATTCCCGGCAATGGCCAGGCGAACCGTATAAAGCTGGTTGGCGTTCGCCTTTGGACTTGTGCTGAGGTAGCGGAGCGCGACGGCCTTGTCCTGCAAGAATCCGAACGTGGCCTCAAAACGGCAGTCACGGCCAATTGATGAATATTCCTTCGCCGGCACATTTATCTCTATCTCAAGCGATTCCCCAGACACGAGGCAAATAACAGGCATTCCCGCTCCCACCACGGCCGGAGCGTCATAGTAATGCTTCTGGACCTTGCCGGAGAATGGTGAATATATCTTCGTGTCCTCCAGCTGGTTCTTGCAGTTCTCGTACTTGGCCGTGATCTGCTGGAGTCCATAACGGGCCTTGTCGTAGTTGGAGGCCGTGGAGGCTCCCTCGTTGTAAAGCCTTATGACTCTCTCGGCGTCAGCCTTCACACTGTTATATTCAGCCTCGACAGCCTCCAGCTGGATTCTGTAATCCCTGTCATCCAGCTCGGCCACCAGCTGGCCCTTGCGGACAACGCCTCCGTCGCTGACATAAATCCGCTTGAGTTTACCGGCCACCTGAAAAGACAGATTGACCTCCTCGGAGGCCTTGACTTTGCCGGGATATTCAAAAGGCGTGGCCGCGCCTGACGCGCGTACCGTGTCAGCCTTCACATACATCACTTTCTGACCGCCCGTCTGGCGAGTCGAGCAGGAAGCCATTGCCATCGCTCCCAAAGCCACCATCAATGTGACTTGCACGACATTCATTCTCATTCTTTTAATCATATCTATAAGTTTTTTAACAAGCGTTATAAAACAGGTCCGTAAACCTCTGCGTTTCACGCTGCAAAATTGGGGACGAATGCCGTTTTGTTCAAGTCCGTTTTTTATCAAGAATTGTTCAATTTGTACGATAATTCGATTTATGCAGCCGAAATAAGACAAAATATTCGTTAATTTGTGCCGTAAAACTTTAAATGAAGCACAAAATGGACAACACAGAGTTTCCGGAGATAGGCCTTTTTGAACTGTCAAAAGAGGAGATGGAGAATGCCGGACATATTCTTAATGTGGACAGGAACGGATTTTTCTACTGCCGCCAAGGCTTGCTTACGGTAGCGTTCAATGACAAGACCTATCAGATGCGCCGGGGCGACATATTCGTCTATCTTCCGCACAGCACCATTTATATTCACGAGATGAGTGATGACGTGGCCGGGGTGATCGGCCTGGCGCGCTTCGAGTTTGTGCTGTCCGCCATCCAGGCGGTCTCCGAGACCTACAGCTACCTTTATTTCAAGAGCAACCCCTGTATGTCACTGAGCGACGGAGGCCAGACCCGCCTTGAGGAACTGTTCACAGCGATCGCCACCCGCTCCCCGCAATGGGACAATCCCCTTGTCTATCAGATTCTTCTTGGCTTGGCTAAAGCCCTCTGCTACCAGATAATGTATGAATATTTCTCCGGCAAGCCAGCCCAGGCAATCGCCACAGACCGCCAGGACACAATATTCCAGAAATTTATGGCCTCCTTGCACAAGAACTACGCAAAAAGCCGTCAGGTGGCATTCTACGCCCAGGAAAACTGCCTCTCCCCCAGATATTTCTCACGTATCGTGAAAGACAAGACCGGCCGCACAGCCCAGGAATGGATCTCCGCCGTGGTGATCGACGAGGCCCGCCGCCTCTTGGAAGACCCCGAGAACAACATCAAGGATGTCGCCTTCAAGCTCGGCTTCCCCAACCAGTCCTTCTTCGGCCGCTATTTCCTAAAATATTACGGCCAGCTCCCGTCAGCCTACCGCACCGCCTCGCTCGAAAAGGACACTTCCCTGTAACGTTCTTCACGGATGAATGCATCTGCCGAAAGGCAAAAAAAGTAAACAGACGCTTGAATATCGGAAGAAAAGGATTATATTTGCAGTCTGAAAAGTAACATCTTAAAAAACAATAAAGAAATGAAAAAAGGACTTCATCCCGAAACCTACCGCCTTGTAGCTTTCAAGGATATGTCGAACGACACCGTGTTCATCACCCGTTCCTGCGCCGAGACCAAAGAGACTCTCGTTGTTGACGGAGTTGAGTATCCGGTTGTGAAGGTCGAGATCTCCAACACCTCTCACCCATTCTACACAGGCAAAGTCAAGCTCGTTGACACCGCCGGTCGTGTTGACAAATTCTACCAGAGATACAAGAACCGTCAGAAGTAATTTCTGTCACGGAAACGATAGTTCTAAGAGGCTGCGGAATTGTCCGTGGCCTCTTTTTTCATCATATTCTCAAAAAAAACGCATTCTGAACACAAATAATTTTGGAGGTTAAAGATTTTTGCCTATCTTTGCAATCTCAAAACCGAAACGCTGGGTTCGTATAACGGTTAGTACTCAAGATTCTCAATCTTGCAATAGGAGTTCGATTCTCCTACCCAGTACAAGGGTGCCGGAAACGGTGCCTAATGATTAAAAGGAATCGTCCGGAAAGACGGTTCCTTTTTTCGTATATATACCTCCACTTCGGCGCGCCCCGTTTGCTTAATCGGTGATATTCATTAAATTTGTATTCACTAAACCAATCATAGATGAAGATGAAAAGGATAACTCTTCTGACGGCGGCCGTTTTGGCGGCCGTATCAATGTCAGCCGCTCCGAAAACGGAGGAGACAGCCATAAAGGCGTCTGATTCCAGAATAACCTACATCGGCAGGACCGAAGTCAAGGACGGGAATGTCTCGTTCGACTGGACCGGTGTGTACGCAAGGGTAAGATTTCAAGGCAACTCCTTGAGTTTCAAGGTTTCCGACACAAAGAAAAACTACTACAATGTCTGGCTTGACGGCTCTATGGACACGACTCCCGACAAAGTGGTGGCCGTGCACGGCAGCGACACGACCATTGTGATATTCAGCGCCGAGGAACTCAAGGCACACTTCGGGAAGGACAAGAAAGCCGCGAGGGCGCCACACCAGGTGATCCTTCAGAAGCGCACCGAAGGCGAACAAGGCATCACAACCATCAGTGAATTCATCACCGACGGCGAGTTCCTTCAGGCCGAGGCCCCGAAAGAAAGGGTCATTGAATATATCGGCGACTCCTACACCTGCGGCTACGGCACGGAAAGCCCTAACACAGAGCGGTTCAAGCCGGAGACCGAGAACCAGAACCTGACTTACGCCTGCGCGGTGGCAAGGTACTTTGACGCGGACCAGATTGTGGTGGCACACTCCGGAATGGGAATCGTCAGAAACTACAACAGCAAATTCACGGACTACTGTATGCCTGAACGATATCTTCAGACATTCGACGGCGTAAAGGAGACCCAGTGGGACGCGAAGTCGTCATCCGTCAAGCCTGACATCACAGTAATCTACCTGGGTACCAATGATTTCTCAAGAGGGATGCAACCGGCGGAAAGACTGTTTGTCAAGAACTACATCAAACTGCTGAAAGAGATCAAGGACAACTACGGAGAGGGGCACCCGATCCTTTGTATGACTCCGAAGCACGACTACCTGATGTTTGAATATATCCGTAAGGTGGTTGACAGCTGCGGGCTGCGGAACGTACACATTATGACCTTGACGAACTCCGTCCACAACAATGTGGAGGATATGGGGGCGGACGGACACCCTAACTATAACGGGCACCGCAAGATAGCCTACACCGTGATTCCGTACATCTCCACGATCACAGGCTGGGAACTGACAGGCAACAACGTAAAATAAACCGATATGACTACAAGAGGTAAAATATTCACCTGGACCGGCGTCATCCTGGCATTGGCGCTGGCCGGATTCATCTATTTCCGCTTCTATTTCGTCTTCGGGGACGGAGTGAAGGCCGGTGAGCTCAACCAGTTCATCTACAAGGGATATGTCTGGAAGACTTATGAAGGCAAGCTTATCCAAGCCGGATTCAGAGGTTCGGCCAAAGGGAGCGGAGCGGCCGTAGAATCCTACATATTCGATTTCTCCGTGGCGGATGATGAAGTCGCCAACGAGCTTATGCGATGCAGCGGCAAGTCAGTTGAGCTGCACTACAAGGAATATCTCGGGACGCTGCCGTGGCGCGGAATGCAGAAATATGTAGTGGACAGGATAGTGTCAACCTCAAACCCGGTGAACGAATGATGAAAAGGATTATCACTCTTGCCGCGCTTGTGACACCGATGGTTCTCAGTGCGCAGACCGGTGTTGTCGCCACTCATCCGGCCAACAATGAAGGCAAGTCATTGACTATGGAGGAAGCCGTGATGGGCAGGAACGTACGCCCGACAGGCATCTGGGCATCCTGGAAAGACAACAGTACCATCATCTTCCGCAAGGACGGCAAATGGATGACCGAGAATCTTGCCGACGGCGAGATCAGTGAATATTCCGCCACGGGATTGCCGGAAGGATTCCCTGAGAACGCCGAGAACATCACATCAAACGGGAACGGAGCATACGCCTACACGATCGGCCAGAGCCTGTACTTGTTCGATGGCGGTTCCGTCAGCGTCGCCGAAAGCGAGAACAGCCAGATCACCTACGGACAGACCGTCAGCCGCAACGAGTTCGGAATCGAGAACGGGATATTCTGGTCTCCGGATGGTTCAAAGTTGGCATTCTACAGAAAGGATGACAGCAAGGTCACGGACTTCCCTCTCCTTGACATCACCACACGTACCGGCTCGCTCAAGAGCATCAAGTACCCGATGAACGGGATGGACAGCGAGAACGTCAGGCTCGGGATCTATGATAGAGCGACAGGCAAGACCGTATGGTGCGACGTGGATGAATATGGCTATGACCAGTACCTCACGAACATCACTTGGTCCCCGGACAGTAGGAACATATTCATCCAGGTTCTTGACCGCACCCAGAAACATCTGAAACTGAATATGTACCGCGCGGCCGACGGATCATTCGCCCGTACAGTGTTGACCGAGGACGACTCCCGCTATGTGGAGCCGCTCGATCCACTGCGTTTTGTCAAGGGGACATATTCATTCATCTACAGGACCAACAACCGCGACGGGTTCCGCAATCTCTACCTCTGCGACACGCTTGGCACTGTGAGAAGGCTCACGGCGGTTGACGCTGATGTCGAGTACCTTGCCAACGACGGAAGGTTCGTCTATTACACTTCGGCGGAAGTCTCGCCGGTCGAGAACCATCTGTTCAGGATCGAGGTCCGGATTCCAGGTGTTCCGGCACTTCGACATTCCCAGCGGCCGAAAAGCGGTTCCCAAAGCTTGTCTATGGGACAATCCCTGTCAAGAATCCCGGCGGACATCGTTGCCAAAGCCAAGTTCGGGAAACCCGTAAGGCTTACGGCAGAGGAAGGCTGGCACACGATCAGCCTGAACGACGACTGCACGAAGTTCATCGACAGCTACAGCAGCTTCAACGTCCCTCAGGTGACGGATCTCAGGGCTGCTGACGGGAAACTGATCAGAAACCTCTCCACGGCCTCTGATCCGCTCAAGGACTACAAGACCGGAGAAGTGCTCTTCGGTACTGTCAAAAGCGCTGACGGACAGTACGACAACTGGTACAGGCTCTTCCTCCCGACGGATTTCGACCCGACCAGGAAATATCCAGTGATCCTCTATGTCTATGGCGGCCCTCACTCACAGATGGTGCAGGACACCTGGCTCGGACAGGTACGGATGTGGGAGATGCTGATGGCGCAGAAAGGCTACATCGTCTATGTGCAGGACAACCGGGGAACACAGAACCGAGGAGCCGAATACGAGAAGGCGATCCACCGTCATTGCGGCCAGAACGAGATGGCCGACCAGATGGTTGGCATTAATATGCTCAAATCGCTGCCGTTCGTTGATTCGGACAGGATCGGCGTACACGGCTGGAGCTACGGAGGCTTTATGACAATCTCACTTATGACCAACTACCCGGAGACATTCAAGGTCGGTGTGGCCGGCGGACCGGTCATCGACTGGAAATGGTACGAGGTGATGTACGGAGAAAGGTATATGGACACCGAGGCCACCAATCCGGAGGGTTTCGCCCAGACCAGCCTCATAAACAACGTTAATAACCTCAAGGGCAAACTACTCATCTGCCAAGGGGCCATCGACAACACAGTCGTCTGGCAGCACAGCCTGAGCTTCGTCCAGAAATGCATCGAGGAGAACGTCCAACTGGACTATTTCCCATACCCTTGCTCCGAGCACAATGTATTCGGCAGATGGAGGATCCATCTGATGGACAAGGTCACCAACTACTTCGACGACTATCTGAAATAATACTACAGACTCACAGCACATTGAGAATCTGCTCATTAATCTCAAGACAGGCGACCCGTCACAGGCCACCTGTCTTTTTTAGATATATGAGCTAACAAAAAACAGACTTCACGGAAGCGGAGCGCTCACACCATCCTTAATTGCCTGGAAAGTATAGGTGTCATCCCCGAGAGTACAAGAGGCCACATAAGGATCAGTCTCTTTATAACGGAACTTTCCCGTAGTCTTGCCATAATAAGCGTCACGGTACTTGAACTGCACGAACTGGAGCTCAAAATTGTTATAGACATTCCTTATGATGAACGGCCCGCGACTTGCTGCCTGTATATTGCCATTGCTGACATACAGGCTCACACCCACAGTGTTCTTTATGCTGACTCCTCCCAACATTCCGCTTATGGCAAGCGTCGTCACGTTACTACCACTGTCTGAAGGCTTTGTCGCCGCAAGATATTCCACAAAAGTGTCGTAGCGCCTGAACCTGTAAACATCCGAGGACTCATCATAATAGGATTTCTTCAAATATACGTGGCCGAACGTCGAGTAATCAAAGGAAAAACTGAAGGAGGTCTGGCCAAGGATAAGCTCGTAGTTCGTCCTGTTTACGGCCACCTTTTCCGTCCCGTCGGCGGACATCACAAGCTTGTCGTTGTCACTTGTGTATACCGCGTCTCCCTTGCCACCTTTCAGGCCAGACACATCCAATGCCCCGATAGTGCAATATTCAGGGATGATTGTCTCGGAGGCGGAGGTGCTTTGGATCCCATAATCCGGCAAATAATCCGAATAAATGGCGGCCTGACCAGAGCCCGACACCGGAATATGGTGTATTCCCACCACCGAAGGAGCCTTTCCGTCTCCGAATATGACAGGCTCGGTTCTCTCGCTGGCCACAGTGCCGACAGGACGGCTCCATCGACGCACAACATAACGTGTGTTGAACTTGATGAAATGGTCTCCTTGGCTATAGTCATTAGGCTGCTGGCCGAACCTGCCGAATGAATATTTCCTGAAACTCATCAGGTCACCAAGGCTTCTGTAGTAGAAATATCCAAGGCCGCCTCCACTGCATTGAGGGAATGACAAACCTCCCCATCCGGATTCCTCCACACCTTCCACCGTCCTGGTCACCAGATAGTCTGCTGTGACATATCCATCTTCCCAGCTCGATCCCGTCATCCGCACTGACATTCCGACCTTGTAGGGAACGCCGCAGGTCGCCGCTATCCTGTCGGGATCAGATATCGTCTTCTCACCAAATGAGAAGCTTTCCGGTTTTGTCCTGGACGAAAGGTCATAGATGCTTGGCGAGCCTTCGCCCCAATCCGGCAACGCGTCACGCTCAAGATAGATATAACCCGACGCGTCGGATGTCTTTGTGTACGATCTTCCGGTCTGATCCTTGAACCTTACCGTGCAATCCGGGATTATGACAGGCCCCGGGCCGGTCACGACAAGGGCACATCCGCCGGAATATGGGTTGACATATTCATAGGTAGTGTCCTTGACAGCACCGTTCATTCTTACCTTCGCAAGCGCCCGTACCGGAGCGACATTGTACTTTGTCCAGTCGGCCTCCTCAACGTACATAGTGTCTGTCGCGGCTATTTTCTCCCCAGGCTCACCATCCTCACCGTTCCGGCCTCTGAGATATTCATAAAAATCTGACAATGAGACAGCAAAAGTCGGCCATTTCGGGAATATGCTGATGTCATAGACCCCATTGTCAGGATTGTCAAGACCTTCTTCGCTGAGCACCAATTCTTTCCAAAGGTCGTAGGCGGATTTGCCATTCGAACCATCGTCTCCGTCCTTGCCGTCAACACCATCTTTGCCATCAGCACCATCCTTGCCATCGGAGCCGTCTTTTCCATCGGCTCCATCCTTGCCGTCCGCGCCAGTATCACCATTGGCCCCGGCCGCGCCACGGAGATATTCATAGAAATCAGACAATGAAGTCTTTGATGGATCCCATTTCGCGCCAGGATTCTTCGGATCCTCAAGTCCCGCAGCGGAAGTCACATCGGCGACCCAAAGCTCGTATGCTGACTTGCCGTTCGAGCCATCGGCTCCATCCTTGCCGTCCGTACCGTCTTTACCATCGGCTCCATCCTTGCCATCATTTCCATCTTTGCCGTCAGCGCCATCCTTACCGTCAGAACCTGCATCACCCTTAGGGCCTTGAGCCTTGACTCCAGTGTCAATGTCGCCGATCCACCAGTTGCCGTTCTCGCCTACTTTCGGAGAGATTCCGTCCTTGCCATCGGCTCCATCTTTTCCATCGGTCCCGTCCTTGCCATCCGAACCATCTTTACCATCCGCTCCATCCTGACCGTCACGTCCTTTTGCCGAAATGTTGGTATAGATCGTATCACGGGTCTCCTTGTTGACGATTATCCATTCCCCGGTCTTCGGATCTATTTCAGGCGTAAGTCCATCCTTGCCGTCTTTTCCGTCAGCGCCATCCTTGCCATCGGCTCCAGAATCACCTTTCGCTCCCGCCTTTCCGGTCAGGTACTGGAAGAATTTCAGGATTGAAAGGTCATCAAGAGTGATCTCATTGCCGTTCTGGTCAATGACCTTGCCTCCGGACTCGATCGTCTCCTTGACGTAAACCTTCCACATCTCGTATGCGCTCTGACCGTCAACACCATCCTTTCCGGCATCTCCTTTGTCTCCCTTATCGCCTCTGGCCTTGACTCCGGTGTCTTTGTCGCCTATCCACCAATTGCCGTCCTTAATGTAAGGGATAAGGCCGTCAGCGCCATTGTTTCCGGTAAGGAACCAATAGAAATCTGCTATGCTAATCCTCGATTTATCCCATTGAGAGCCAGGATTGTGCGGATCATCCACTCCGGAAGCGACATATTCCTTCCACAATTCGTAAGCGGACTTGCCGTTCTTTCCATCGGTGCCTGCGGCCTTGACTCCGGTGTCCTTGTCGCCTATCCACCAGTTTCCATCTTTTATGTACGGTGTGTCACCGTTCTTTCCGTCATTGCCGTCCTTACCTTTAAGGTAAAGGAAGAAGTGGTTGATGTCGGTCGAGCCGGTGTAATCTATCAGTTTTTCCTGAACAGCCTTGACCCACAGCTCATAGGCGGACAGACCATCCTTACCGTCCTTTCCCGGCACTCCTTGAATACCCTGCTCACCGCGAGGTCCGACAGGCATAGTCACCTCAAGCGAGTTGCAGGAAGCGAGCGCAGACGCTCCTATCAGCGCCATAGCCAAAATTCTGAATACGTTCTTCATATCTGAATATGTTTGTTATTGTTTTTTAAGATAATTCCAAAGTGATTCCGACGAGACCCTCTCTATGACAACCTTACGATCGCCCCTACGTTCCTCGTCAGAAGCGGATGCGGACATCAGTGCCACCCGTTTTCCGAATCCACGGTAGCATAGCCTTGAGGCCGGTATTCCCCTTCCGACCAACGCGTCATAGACAGCCTTGGCGCGCGCCCGTGAAAGTTTCTCGTTGTACTTGTCCGAGCCTCTCGCGTCAGTGTAGCCAGCCACAAGGAACCGTGCGTCCGGGAAACGAGAAAGCGTGTTAGCGATCTCGTCAAGAGTGAACTGGGAATCCGCCGTGATTGTGGCCTTGTCAAAGTCGAAGTTCACATTGTCCATCATCTCGGCAAGGGTCTTCTCCAAAGGGATCTCCTTGACAACCTCCTTTATAACCTCAACAGGCACCTCACGGACTGTTTCCTTTTCCACAACTTTCTCCGGAAACAGGCCGGCATAATCATTCGGATGCCGGTTGACGTAACGGTCAGCGACGGATTTGCTCTTGTCCGATCCGCCAAGCCTCAACAGTATCCCTGCGGTAGCCTGGGCGAAATTGATCCCGTCCGTTCCGAATGAGTGGAAATACTGTCCCTGGATCCGCACACCGACCCTGTTGCCAAGCCAACCTATAATTCCTATGCCGGCCGAAACAGGGAAAAACGTGTCAGCGTCAAAAGTATATCCTTTATTCCAAGCGTCTTCCGCCTTCCAAAGGGCCTCTTTGGTGACATCCCCGGTGAACTGTCCGAAATATGAGGTCGGAAAGCTTTTGTGGAAACAGTTCACTCCAACCCTGACATACGGCTGGATCCACTCACTGCCGACAAACGGGCGGAACTGGAGCCCCGGTCCAGCCTGCAATGAATATCCCTGCTTGGAGACCGCGGCCTGATCATAGTAACGTGCAAGGCCGATGTTGGCCTGAATGTCAGCGTAGAGCCATTTTTTCAACTCCATAGCCGAATACACCTCCACGCCTCCGTAGATCAGTTTCTCGTCAAGGGTAAAGACATAATCTCCTCCTGCGGTCTGGTGAAAATTCGTCACTGTGGTTCTTGTGATGTTGGTCGCCGAGCCCCCGAGACCGAACTCCCACGCCCTGTGAGCCTTCGTCGCTATGCTCTGTGAATATGCCGCCATAGGGCAAAGCAAAGCCAGCACGGTGGCGCAGGCCACCCTGTACAGATTGTTTTTCATAATATTAAAAATTAATTTGGTGTCAGATATTCCGTGCCCTACTTCATCGCATACTCGGTAAGGTTTTCAATGCCGGGAATGCCGTAATAGGCCGCTATCAAGTCACCCTTCAGGTAAACCTTGGAGCCAAGCAGCTCAGGGTGATCGGCAAGGTTCAGGGCTAAACGTATGTCCCCTTTAGCCAGCTTGACTGACAGGCAGGAGCTCTTTGTGGTCACCGAAGAACGGGATGCGATAGCGATGCAGGTCATTGACGAGAACGGGGCATTGAAGGATATTCCGTCCTTGGACGAGGTCAAATCACCACCAACGATGTAGCCGCAGACCCAGACACCTTTCTCGCCGATATGTTCCTTCGCCTGCGCGACGCTGTAAGCCGTTGATTGGCTGGTGCCAGGTTCACCACCCGTTCCGGATCCTATCTCGTATGACAGGTTGTTCCACACTCTCGAAGTGTCCACAGTGATGGCAAGCCTTCCACCCTTTTCCGGATCGGACGGCTTGGAGGAAGGGCAGGATATTCCCAAAGTGAGAATCTCGCAAGGGTCAAGGAATCTTGTCAGCAGCACATTCGAGGATGTCCCGTCATTCATCACGACAGAGACATTACCGGGATTGAAATAGCCGATGCGTTTTTCGCTCAGGCCAAATCCCAGATCTCCATCAGAAGAAGTCACCTTGATCGAGCCGTTAGGATAGACCGACTTGAAATCAGAGTCAATCTTCAAACGCACTCCGGAATTAAGTTGTGTACAGTTCAGCCGGGCCTTGGCCTCCTTGCCAGACTGCACGACAACAATTTGCTCATCACCGAACTGGGGAGCCGAGAATTCAGGTTTCTCAAACTTTCTTGAGACAGCCTTGACTGTGTAACTGCCAGGATTGAGCAGCATCGATTCCGGAGAATCACCATAAGCTCCTTCGTAAAGTGTTTCACCGGCCGAATTCTTGACCGTCAGCACAAACGCGTCCGTGTCCGGTAGATCCAGGGCGGACCTTGTGGACAACCGTGAAGAGAAATTCCAACTTAACGTTCCTTGTACGTTTTCAGAAGGAATCTTGTTGCAGGACACCACCGCCACAGCCAACGTCATTGACCCGATGACGGCGATTTTCAAGAGGATTCTAATAGAATTCTTCATAGTTGAGAAAATTAACGGGCCGCACCGTTGCGGACCGTCAGCAAAAGTATGGCAACAAAACAGAAATAATGAATAGAAACAGAAAAATCTCCATTCAAAAACATATAGTTTATGTTTTTTATATAAAATTCACGGGGCAAGCGCATTCACTGCGTTCACCCCGCTACTTAACCTAAACTTAAACTATGAAAAACTTCACGTCAAATATACAAATTCTTTTAAACAAAACAACTATCTGAAACGATTTTTTATGCTGTTTTTGTTTATCTTAGGCAAAATTCGCCAAAAATTGCCTTTCAGAGGGTCAAAAAGTGCCGGTTCTGAGGTAAAAATCACTTCGCCTGACGCGCCACCTCAAGAAGATTTCTTACCGCTTTTTGGGCCTTGACACTTGGCCGCAAAGCAAAAATAACAATGGCAATGACAAAAACACTACCAAAAAGAAGCGTGAATATTCCTGCGACCCCGTCCATACTGAATATCCCCAGGGCAATGAATATCACGGCAAGCAGCAGCGTCACCGCGACCTTTCCTTTCCGGTTCTTGTTTCCTTCCTTGACACAAAGCGCATAACGCCGGATTTCCTCGCCGTCCGCATTGGTTCCCACAAGGCCGGCATCCTCCAGCCGGCAGGAAATGGCCCGCCAACGCAGAGGTGTTGACCAGTCCACGAACAAGTCGCACTCCCCTGTCGTGTCCGGAAGTTCCTCCGGTGATATCTCGTTGGCTCTTTTGACCTTACCAAGTTTTGTCAACTCTGCCTTGATGCCACCCAGCACCGTCCCGAACGGCTTCTCGCTCGTGAACAGCACCATTCCAGCATCCATCATCTGTACTTTCTTGTCAATCATATCACAAATGTACAAAAAAAGACTGGCCCAAACGGACCAGTCCTCAATAAATATCACGTCTCGATTACGAGAAGTTATCGTACAGAATACTCTCCGGCTGCACTCCAAGGCTGTCAAGCAGCTTGTTGACGGAAGCGACCATCATTGGAGGTCCGCACATAAAGTACTTGATGTCCTCCGGAGTATCGTGATTCTTGAGGTAGGTCTCGTACATCACATTGTGAACGAAACCAGCCGTGTACTTGACTCCAGCGGCGTCAGCTGCCGGATCAGGACGGTCAAGGGCCAGATGGAAGTGGAAGTTAGGGAACTCCTTCTCGATCTCGGCGTAGTCCTCAAGGTAGAATGCCTCGACAAGGCTGCGCGCTCCGTAGAAGAAGTGTACCTCACGCTTTGTCTTGAGAGTCTTGAACAGGTGCATAATGTGGCTTCTCAGAGGAGCCATACCTGCGCCACCACCCACGAAGATATATTCCTGAGAATCAGGATCGTTCTTAGGAAGAAGGAACTCACCGAACGGACCGGAGATCCAAACCTTGTCGCCCGGCTTGCGGGTGAAGACGTAGGATGAGCCGACTCCCGGAGGAACAGGCAGCATCTTGAACACGCCCTTAGGCTGGCTCCTGTCAAACGGAGGAGTGGCGATACGGACATTCAGTTTGATGATGTCACCTTCGGCAGGGTAAGAGGCCATAGAGTAGGCCCTTACAGTAGGCACCTCGTTCTTCGCCTTGATGCCGAAGAAACCATATTTCTCCCAGTCTGCCTTGTAGATGTCATCGACATCAATAGTCGAGAAATCAAGGTCGTATGCAGGAATGTCGATCTGGATGTACTCACCAGACTTGAAGTCGAGGTGAACTCCCTCAGGAAGCTTCACGGTGAACTCCTTGATGAAGGTGGCCACGTTCTTGTTGGAGATGACCTCGCACTCAAGTTTCTGAACGCTGAGCGTTGACTCAGGAACCTGGATCTTGATGTTCTCCTTGACCTTTACCTGGCAACCGAGCCTGTAGCCGTCCTTGATCTGCTTGCGGCTGAAGAAGCCGGTCTCGGTAGGAAGGATGGTTCCGCCGCCTTCAAGCACCTGAACCTTGCACTGACCGCAGTTCGCCTTTCCACCGCAAGCGGAAGGAAGGAAAATCTTCTGGTCGGCGAGAGTGTGCAGAAGGTCGCTTCCCTGAGGAACGTCAAGAACCTTCTTTCCGTCGTTGATGTCGATCTTGACAGTGCCGTCCGGAGTAAGTTTGATCTTCACATACAGAAGCAGAGCGACCAGAACCACGGTCACAACCACAATTGTGATGATAGCTGAAATTACTGTTGAAAACATATTCTCTGCCTCCTAATTAGATTGTCAATCCCATAAAGGTCATAAAGGCCATAGCCATCAGACCCACGGTGATGAAAGTGATACCAATGCCTCTGAGTCCGGCAGGGACCTTCGAGTAGGACATCTTCTCCCTGATAGCGGCAAGGGTCACGATCGCGAGGAACCAGCCGATGCCGGAACCAAGAGCGTAAACCGAAGCCTCACCAACATTCACGAAATCCTTGTTCTGCATAAAGAGCGAACCACCAAGGATGGCGCAGTTCACGGCGATCAGAGGCAGATAGATTCCCAGTGATGAATATAGCGCCGGAGCGAATTTCTCCACGATCATCTCGACAAGCTGCGTGAAGGCTGCGATGACGGCGATGAATATGATGAAACTGAGGAAACTCAGGTCCACACCTTTGATCAAAGCGTCAGGAGACAGGACGTACTTGTAAAGAAGATAGTTGATCGGCAATGTCACAAGAAGGACGAACACAACAGCGACACCAAGACCGGAAGCTGTCTTCACATTTTTCGATACCGCCAGATATGAGCACATACCAAGGAAGTACGCGAAAATCATATTGTCAACGAATATTGACTTTACGAATAAGCTTAAATATTCCATAATCAGTACTTGTCTTTGTCGTTATTTTTCCTGAAGGTCCTTCTGGATGCTTCTCTGGATCCAGATGATGCAGCCGATGAGGATCAGCGCCATCGGAGGGAGGATCACGAGACCGTTGTTGACATAGCCTGCGGCGTAGAAGCTTTCAGGGATGATCCTAAGGCCGAACAAGGTGCCGGAGCCGAAGAGTTCACGGAAGAAAGCCACGACGATGAGGATCAGGCCGTAGCCGACACCGTTGGCGAGACCGTCAAGCAGTGAAGGGATCGGCTTGTTGCCGAGGGCGAAAGCCTCGATACGTCCCATCACGATACAGTTCGTGATGATAAGGCCGATGTACACGGACAACTGCTTGTCGATTCCATAGGCATAGGCCTTCAGGAACTGGTCGACAAGGATTACCATAAGAGCCACAACAACCAACTGCACGATGATACGCACGCGGTTAGGAATTGTGTTTCTCATCATCGAGAGCACAAGGCTGGAAAGACCTGTGACGATGGTCACGGAGAGGGCCATAACAAGCGCTCCCTTCAACTCGACCGTTACAGCGAGGGAGGAGCAGATACCCAGCACAAGGACAGTGATAGGGTTGCCCTTGAAAATCGGGTTAAGAATCGTTTCTTTGAGTTCTTTGTTCATATTACTTCCTCCTTGATTATTCAGTTACAGGGCATTTAACAGCTGACGAGTCAGAGCAGCATCCAGCCTCGGAAGACTCTGAGCAGCAAGGTTTCGAGCCGTCGCACTCACCACCGTTTCCGCCGCAGCACTCCTTGGCCGGAGCGGCTGAGGAAAGGAACGGAGCGTAGGCCTTGAGCCAGAACGCGATGGCCTCACCGAGACCCTTGCTGGTCATCGTCGCGCCGGTGATGGCGTCAACCGAGTTCTCAGGATCGGCGTTCGAGCCGACCTTGACAACGCTGAAGGCAGGATCAACAGCGACGTTGACCTTCTTGCCGATGAACTCGGCCCTGAAGGATGGGTCGTCCTTGATCTTCGCGCCAAGACCCGGAGTCTCACTCTCGTGATCGAAATAAGCGCCGACGATTGTCTGGAGATCCTCATCGAGGGCGATATATCCCCAGATGGCTCCCCAAAGACCGGCGCCATAGGCAGGAATGACAGTCACAGACTTGCCGTCCTTGTTGAAGACATAGACCGGAAGGTCAAGATCCTTGCCGTCCTTGATGTTCTTGTTCTGAGCCTTGAGGCCGTCCTGAAGCTCGATGTTCTTGACATCGGTGCTAAGGTCACGGACCTTCTGACCATCGGCGTTGATGGTGTAGGCTTCCTTGATGTTCTGTGAATATGCTTCCAGAACCTTGTCGTTACCCATAGCGCTGCACTCGTCCTTTGTGAAGAACTGTGCGGCTGTCAGCATCTGGCTGATGGTCTCGGCCTTGATGTTGGCGTCCTGCTTTGGTTTGAGCGTCATAGCCACAAAGGCAAGAATCGCCGCTACAAGGGCCACGACAACTGTCGTGTAGATTACTGTGTATGCGTTACCGTTAGTATTCATATTCCTTGAAAATTAAGCGATTGTAACCTTTTTTGCTCTTCTGCCCGTAGCGGCTGATGTCACATAGTGGTCGATCAGCGGAGCGAAGGTGTTCATAAGGAGGATGGCCAGCATCATACCCTCGGCGTAGCCTGGGTTGAAGAGTCTGACTACCACGCAGAGAGCGCCGATGAGGAATCCGTAGATCCACTTGCCGGTCTCTGTCTGGGCTGAGGTGACAGGGTCGGTCGCCATAAAGACTGTACCGAAAGCGAAACCACCCATAACGAGCTGATAGTAAGCAGGAACGTCAGTAGCTCCGCAAACGTTGCCAAGCCAGCCAACGAGAAGGGCACCAGCAACTGAGGAAACCATAACCTTCCAGCTGGCGACACCTGTCCAGATGAGGATGACGGCACCGATGAGGATGGCGATCACAGAGGTCTCACCGACAGATCCAGGGATGGTTCCGGCGAACATATCCCAGAAGCTGTAGCCGGCGTTGTTGATGGCCTCAAGGGCACCTTGTCCCTCTGTAAGATAAGAAAGAGGTGTGGCGCCGGAGATGGCGTCAGCTCCGCAGCGATGCGCTACCCAAACCTCTGATCCGGACATTGAGATAGGATAAGAGAAGAACAGGAAGGCGCGGCAGAGGAGCGCAGGGTTCAGAAAGTTCATTCCTGTGCCGCCGAACACTTCCTTGCCGAATATGACCGCGAAAGCCACCGCGATGGCAAGCATCCAAAGCGGAACGTCCACAGGTACGATCAGCGGAATGAGCATACCGGAGACGAGGTAACCCTCGTTGACCTCCTCACCCTTGATCTGGGCTGAGGCGAACTCGATGCCAAGACCTACGATGTAGGCTACAAGGTAGAGAGGCAGGACCTTGAGAAGTCCCCAGAAGAACTGGTTCCAGAATCCCGGAAGGTCTCCGACCGCGAGATTGTGCTGGTAGCCGACATTCCACATACCGAACAGAGCGGCGGGAACCACGGCCAGCACGACGATGATCATGATCCTCTTGATGTCAACGGCATCCCTGACATGAGCGCCCTTGGCGGTCACTGTCGCAGGAACCCGGAGGAAGGTGTCAAAGGCATCCCATGTAGAATGCAGCCACCCCAACTTACCGCCTTTCTCGAAAAGGCCTGGTTTTACTGTGTTTTCTTCCATAGCGATAATCCTTTAAGCCATTTCCTTTATCATAAGGTCGATTCCCTTGGCGATGATAGCCTGGATGTCGTTCTTTGAAGGATCCACGAACTCGCAAAGGGCAAAGTCCTCAGGAAGAACCTCATAGATACCGAACTGCTCCATCTTCTCGATGTCTCCGGCAAGGCAGGCCTTGATCAGATAGACAGGGAAAAGATCCATAGGGAGAACCTTTGAATATACATCCGAAACCACGAACGCGCGCACGCCGCCGTGGGTGTTGGTGTCCATATTGTACTTCTTCTTTGGCAGAAGCCAGGAGAAGTAAGTCATCGAAGAGCTGAACTGGTTGAACCTGAACGGCTTCGCCCATCCAAGCACTTCCCTCTCACGTCCTTCCTTGATCAGAGAGACCTGATTGTCGAAGAATCCGAGGTAACCGTCCTCGCCGACATTCTCGCCGGAAAGCACGTCCCCGCTGATGAAACGGGTCTCCACACTGTTGTCATAGAATCCCTTGAGAGCCTTGATCGGCATTCCCGGAAGGGTAACGACATAAGAAGCGTCCTTGACAACCGGTCCGGTAACGGCCACCTTGCGGGTAAGATCCAGCTTACCTGTCTTAAAGAGTTTTCCGATAGCCGCGAGAGCGAGCAGGGACAGAGTCCAGACTGTCTCACCCTTCTTGATAGGAGAGATGTGGCTGATCTGCACGCCCACATTGCCGGCAGGATGCTTCTTTCCGTTGACAGTGTGGACAGTCGCGTCGGCGAGTTTGGCGAAAGCCGAAGCGTCGCTGTTCACGCAGACGTGAACCTTGGCAAGCTTTGACACAGCCGTCACACCGGCCTGGATGGCGGCGAACTCATCCTTGAAGGCGAACTCAGCGTCAGCCGCGAGAGGTGCCGTCGAGAACGCGGACACGAAAATAGCCTTAGGTGTCAAAGCCGGATCGGCGATGATTCCGTAAGGCCTCTGAATGATGAATGGCCACAGACCGCTCTTGAGAAGGATGTCCTTCACCTCCTCGGCCTTCAGACCGGAAGGATTCTTGGCTCCGAAATCGACGGCCTCATTGGCGCCGTCAGCCTTCACGAGCACAGCGAGGAGTTTCCTCTTCTCTCCCCTGACGATTCCCTGAACCGTTCCGCTCACCGGAGAGGTCAGGAGAATGTCCTGGTGCTGTTTGTCTGCCAAAACAGGGGATCCTGCCAGAACCTTGTCACCTTCCTTCACAAGAAGTCTCGGGGAGAACCCCTTGAAATCCGTCGGTTTGATGGCAACTGTGTCAGGCACGATCGTCTTCTTTGCTTCTAGGGCCGCCACTCCGCTGATCGGAATGTTCAGACCCTTTTTCAAATCGATGATGTTTGACATATAAATAGTGTTGATTGTAATTACAACCGTATTTTTTACAACTTGCAAATATAGCAATTATCCAAGCAATTCCGAAAAACATCTTGCACATCTTCACACATCTTGCAGTAGTTGACATTAAGTTTCCAGCACGGACTTTCAGGGACGGTTCTTTTTCCTTTATTCCCCATAAGTCTCCTCGAAACCTTACCCGATACTTTAATGGCAAACATAAAAAAAACGTACTTTTTCATTTAATCTCCACCACTGCGCAAAAAGATTGCGTACTTCAAATATAATTTTGCCCCCGCAATCCGAAAGGAATCGCATTGATGTACTGAACTGACGCACCATCGTCATAAGACTTTTCACGCCGCGGTTTAGCAGCATCATTACCTGATAAGGTCAAAATGTCTGCTTACTACGATCTATGATTGGTTACTGCTGGTTCGAATCCAGCCCGCGGCACAAATTTATGAGGACCAAGGATGGCTTACTTCTTGATTCTTTCATCTTGATTCCATAGCGGAATTAAGAGACCCATCAGCCATTCAATTTTCTCATATTAATATTAGATCCGGTGGCCCTGCCACCAACAAGGTCAAAGAGAAGCTTACTTCTATGGCATCAGACACTTATTGCCTGGCTAACAACCTGGAGGACAGCTTCTCAATTACCTTTTTAATTTATTATGGCTATGAATAAGACCTTGACAAAAGTCGCTTTGCGCTATCATGCGGTGTTCCTCGACATCAACCGCGAGGACATCAACAAGAATTCCGAGGCTACAATTCCAGTGATGGCGTTCGTGGCGCGATTGAAGGAGAACGGTTTCAGTGTGAGCGAGGAACTGCTCCACGCACTTAACGCGGTTTCCGCGGATACGCTCGCGGAAATCACCGAGTGCATCAATGATGTGATGGGAGTCAATCTGAACTGGGCCTCTCTTGTCAAGGGGTGGGACGTACCTACTGGAGAATCTCACGCGGATCATCTACTCACCTGGTTCACAAACATTTTTGGAGGGAAAGCGGCCGGATTCAAGGGTACAACCCTGAAATGTGGCCACTTTATTCCAAACGGAACATTCCCGTTAGAGCGTTACAATGGATGTCCATTCTGCGGAGCACCGTTCGAGACAGCGGACTTTGTTTATAAAGGTCAGGGCAGCAAGCTGAAAGAACTCAGGCTGTTTACTGATGCTGACATCAGAAATGTCTTTGCCACCCTTCTGTCTTCCGCGACCCCGTTGGATGCGACGCAGAGCGATTCCCTTAAGTCGCTTCTTAACCAGTACCCTCTACCCGCGGACGCAAACATTTCAATGAAGGAAACCGCGATGATTGTCGCCAAGACTCTGGTAGAGCAGGGAAAAGCGAATGAAGTTTCCGCACTTCTGAAGACTCCTACCGACATACTCCGTTATCTTTGGTATGAGAAGACCGGACATATTCAGATCATCGAGCCTAAAATCCTTGTAGCTCACGCCCGGAAGATGTACTATCATATGTGGGGGCCGCTCGACAAGGGCAAGGACGCGGCAAAGGATATGAAGCGGAAACTGATGCTTAAATATGATCGCAAGGCCTGTCTCTGCGTAGCCAAATGGATGAACGCTATCCCAATGACAGCAATGCAGGCGGCTGAGAATATGAACCCGAAACGCGGTATGTGGGTACGTATGATCCACGCCCTCCGCCTGGGCGAATACTCCCGCAAGAAGGGTATGGAACATCTTGCGGACATCCTTGACGTATTCTACAAGCAGGAATATACCACTTGGCAAGGTCGGGTTGACAAGGCACGTTCCGAGAATGACGCCAACAAGACTCTTGAATTGCTCAAGGAGCGACCTGGCT
>ERZ1026868.508-NODE-508-length-24716-cov-8.268724_pt1 | contig 24716 bp, 23 predicted proteins | sample MGYA00380164_ERZ1026868 | MGnify/ENA primary metagenome ERZ1026868 (study PRJEB33269, sample SAMEA4719800) | human gut metagenome | biome: human-associated habitat; feature: organic feature; material: feces | place: Cameroon | collected 2013-10 ... | reverse complement strand
GGCTTCTTTTCCCAATAATTTAAAAGAAGAGAAATATCTCAGTATTGGTGATGATTGTTATTATTCAAGCAATCTTGGATATGATAAGACAACAAAAGAAGAAATCTATGACTCTTTAAATCCAAAATTTGAAAATGGAGCCTGGAACTATGATTTCCAGATTGAAAAAGATCATGCTGGAGATGGCTGCGAATTGTCAATTATGAGATTTTTGTACCAGTTATGGGACAAAGAAAACGAAGGAAGTGACAAATTTAGCATTTCTGAACAAGATTTGTGGGATTTTACAGTAAGTCTTGCCCAAAATTGCCTAAAAGATTCTGAACAGGATAAATTCAGCCATGATGATGACGAGAAAACAGCCAAACGATTGAACTATTTTTCACAATTTCTTTCTGCCTTAGAAAATAGATATGGGTTCAATGATGTTGCAAAATTAGCAGAATGCTACCAGTTATGTCCTTCATTACCAAGAATAGTCAAAGAGCAATCTGGTTATTCTTTGAAATGGAAAGTTGATAACCCTGGTGATGATGGCATTTTTGGAGAGATTCGCTATAATTCATTTAGAATAAAAGCCTATAAAAGAGCAGATAGTGAAGAATTCATTGAATTAAATGACGGCAAAGGAATAAGTTCGAAGAAGATAGACAAAAATAAAACGGAATATGAATGGCCGATTTCGGATGCTGATGTCGCCACATTATCTTCTTTGAATGGTGAAGGCTATTTATCAGTCACATGGTCTTATTATCCTGTAGAGCCAGCGTACTACAAATGCTTGGGGCCTGTTGAAGGTCCTCGGGTTGGGATTGCTTTATAAGATTGGAGAAATCATTATGAATAAAACTTTAATGCTTTTAACTTTTGTTTCTTTGCTAACAGGCTGTAGCAAAAGCACTAATATTTCCCAGAGCTTATTTATGCCTTGTGATGAATACGGAAAGACCTATCAGGTTGGCGAACTAGAGGGCGAGAACTGTTTCCCTCATAAAGGATATAGTGATCCGAAGGAAATCAGCATGGATATCAAGAAAGAGGCGGCAGCTTCTTACCGTTATGATTTCCCTCTGGAATTAAAAGTCTGGATTGGAAGGAATCTTAGTAATGATGAAAAACAGAAATTCAATCACTGCATTCCTTGCCTTGACTTATTGGTTCAGTCTGATGAAGGCTCCTTTTACAATTGGTCTGATTACACATCCATCAAACTTTCGGAAAGGAAAAGTCAGGACTATCAGTTCAAGACTTATGATTTTCCTAGCCGCTATACCTATTACGAAGAATATCAATATTCGTACACACTTGTTATCGATGCAATACAGTTATATAAGGAAACCGGATATAAAAAACTAAGTACTAAATTGACTTTATCGTTCTCTGATGAAGAAAAAAACAGGAAGTACAGCATCGATCAGAAAGAAAAACTGGAAAAAGACGTAATCAGGTGTTTTGATTTTTCTTTTGACGAAAACGAATTTGGATTCTATGTGAAATAAAGAACAGGAGGAATACTAAGATGAAAAGAAAACAGATGCTATTACTCGCCTTTTTGCTTGCTTTGTCAGGCTGTAATACAGCAATGGCCCCGGAACAAACTTCAGAAGTTTATTCACTGCGAGGAAAAACAGGAGGAAAGGCTTATGATCCGGATTGGCTAGATAAGAAAAATGTATTCAAGCTTAAGCAAGACGAAGTGTATTATTATCCGGAAACTCCTACGCAGGTTTTCGAGCTGACAGGATTCCTTGATTTGAAAACCGAATCCATGGAATGTTCGACAAAAGAACCAATTGATTTTGTCTGTGGTGTCTACATTGCCGACGATCCGAGAATCCGAAACAAGTCTCCAAGACTTGATTTCGAATACTTTGATAAGGATTCCAATCAGAAAGTAATCCAGAGGAAGAAGCTTCCCTCTTTCAAGGAAGAAGACTATTATCAGAATAACCTGTTCTTTCAGAAAGAAAAAACAATCTATCACTTAGATAACAGGACCTTGGATATCCAGCTTGATTTTGCAAAATTATACAAGGACATAGACAAACGTGTCGGCGCCTTTGACCTTTTGATTTCTTTCCCCGATGTACCAAGATATTATGGGTCTGACACAAGGATTGGAAGGTTCCAGTCAGTGACTTGGGAATATCGTTTCAATGAAGACGGAAGCAGAATCGAGTTCAGTCGAAAATTCGGAACATTCGAAAAATAAGAAAAGAGCGTCAGGCGACGCTCTTTTTCAAATGTTTGTCTTGAAGAAATAGATTAACAGCTTTTTGAAGTAATCATCGATTGGTGCATAGAATGTCCTTCTTTTCCTATTGTCAGGATGAATCAGGGACAAGGAGTAAGCATGAAGGGCCTGACCTTTCGAGGCAATCTTTTCATCGTTCTTTCTTCCGTAAAGGGAATCACCGACAATGGGATATCCGATATAGGCAAGATGGGCACGAATCTGATGGGTGCGACCCGTTTCCAAGGTCACCTTTAAGAGGGAGACTTTTCCTGTGGAAGCAAGAAGGGTACAATGAGTGATAGCATCTCTTCCTTTATAGACATCGACAACCGCTTTTCTTTCTGTGTGGTTTGGACGTGTTAACGGAGCATCAATCTTAAATCGTTTGTCTTTTACGTTTCCGTAGACCAAAGCAAGATAGGAACGATGGAAATCACGTTCTTTGATTTCCTCGGATAAGGCACTTTGGGTCGGCTTGTTGTTTGCAATGGCTAAGAGTCCAGAGGTGTCTTTGTCGATTCGATGGACAATGCCAGGACGTAAATCATCGCTGTCATTGACATCGAAATCAAAGAAATCTTCGTTGAGCAGGTAGTTGACGATCGTATTGTTGTCATGTCCTGGTGCCGGATGCACGACCCTGCCACGAGGCTTGTTAAGGATGGAGATATCTTTATCTTGGTAGACGAAATCTAGTTTTACATCGATAGTTGGTTTCTTGGGAACCTTGATTTGTTCCGGATCGAGAGCATCGAGTGTCAGTTCCCTGCCAGGCATAGCTTTGAAGGAAGGAGATTCCTTTTTCTCGCCATTGACGAGGACTCTGCCTTCTTTGATTGCTTTCTGGGCTTGTGAACGAGTTAAGGAAAAGAGAATACCAACGGCTACATCGAGTCTATTCTTTTCCAGAACTTCCTTTTTCTGAATCATGGTTTTCAGTCTCATCTTTCTGAGAAAGGGCAGACAGTTTCTTGTTCCTGTCTTCTTCTTTTACATCAACTTCCTTTCCCTCGGCAAGTGCTTTCTTTTTGTCTGCTTCTTCTTCCGCTTTGATTTGTTTGTATTCCTTTACAAATTCCCTGACAAAGCCGATAAGAAGCAGGACTACACCGACAGAAAGGCAATAGTCAGCAATGTTGCAGATAGGGAAACTCTTCCAGAAATGGAACCGGAGGAAGTCAACAACGCCGTCTTTGTAGATTCCTTTCTGAGCTAAGAATCCGATTCGATCAACGAGATTTCCAGCAGCACCTGGTAGCATCAAGGTGACGCCAATCCTTAAGACTTTGTTATAGGCAGTGAAACGGAAGAGGAGATTGATGGTCAACATGACGGAGGCAATGGAAGAGATGATAACAAGTGCCCACCTCTTTCCAGAGAAAGATCCCCAGGCGGCACCTTTGTTTCCGACTAAGGTTAAGTCAATCAAACCGGGAATATAGTTTTCCTGCACGAAGCCTTCCGGCTTTCCGCTAAGGAAGTCAAAGGCAATATGTTTCGTGAAATAGTCGACGACAAATAATCCGATGGCTAAAGCAATCCTAGATAGATAGAAAGGATAATTCAAAGATTTGAAGTATTTCGGAAAGTAGGCTTTCAGCTTCTGAATCAGCGGAGTCTTTGTTTTCTTTGTTTCTTCCATGCCTTATTTTCCTTCCGGATGGACAATCTTTTCGCAACGATGGCAGAGGTGGTTTCCCTCTTCATCGACGCTGATGTCATCGAAATAGTTCCAGCAGCGATCACAACGAGTGCCAGGATGAGAAATGACGGAACTCTTCGTAGCGGTTTCGAATCCGGAGATGATGAAGATTCGGCTGAGTTCTTCTTTTCCGAGTTCTTCGATCAATTTCTTTTCTTCTTCGCTTTCCGGTGCATAGAGAACCTTTGCTTCACTAGAGGAATGAATCTGGTTTTCCTTACGGAGAGGTTCAATCAAGGTATTGACCTTGGAACGCAGGGAGAGTAGAAGAGCGTATTTCTTGCTGAGATTCTCGTCGATGCCATCAAAGGAAGGATAATCCTCTAAGATGACCGACTCCTTCTTTCCATCAAAGGATAAGGTCTGATAGACCTCTTCCCTAGTGAAGGCAAGAATCGGAGAATAAGCAATGGCAAGACTCTTGACGATAACAAAGAGAACATACTGAGTATCGACTCGTTCCTTGCTGTCTTTCTTATCGCAGTAAAGGGTATCCTTAGAGAAATCGAGGAAGAAGGAAGAAAGATCGTTGACGCAGAAATTGGTTAAAGCAGTCGTGACATTCGTGAAGTTGTACTCGTCATAGCCTTTCTTCCTGTCTTTCAGGACTTCTTTCAGACGATTGAGAATCCTCTGATTGGTTAAGGAGAGTGAGGCAGGAACATAAGAGGTATCGAATTTATCTCCGTTATCATCGTTCTGCAGGTTGGAGAGCCTGAACTTAAAGGTGTTGCGGATCTTACGATACTGATCAGAGACCACAGAAAGGAGCGGAATCGAAAGCTTGATTTCTGCTGTAGTGAAGTCGATAGAAGTTGTCCAAAGACGAAGAATATCAGCACCGAACTTATTGCAGATATCGACAGGATCGATGCCATTCTGCTTCGATTTAGAGAACTTATCACCATTCTGGTCGACAATGAATCCGTGAGTCAGAATCCTCTTATACGGTGCAATTCCAGTATAAGCAACGGATAGAATCATGGAAGAGTTGTACCAACCACGATACTGGTCGTTACCTTCGAAGTAAAGGTCAGCCGGGAAGGGATGATGATAGTTGATATCGCTTGCTAAGAAGGAAGAACCGGAATCAAACCAGACATCCCTGATATCTTTTTCTTTGGTAAAGACGCCATTTGGCGAATGGAGGCTCTTATATCCTTGAGGCCTAAGCTTTTCAATTGGCCATTCATACCAGATATCGCTTCCGTTTTCGCGGAAAAGCTTCTCGACATAATCAAACAAGACTTTGTCCCTGATAGGCTCTCCGTCTTCGCCGTAGAAAATCGGAATCGGAACACCCCAGAGACGCTGACGGGAAATGCACCAGTCGTCCCGGTCGCTCAGCCTATTCTTGAAACGTGTCTTGCCCCAGACAGGAAGGTATTTGACTTTATCGGCTTCTTCCAGAAGCTTTGCTTTAATCTTGTTGATGGAGCAGAACCATTGCGTGGTGGCACGGAAAATGGTCGGCTTCTTCGTACGCCAGTCATGCGGATAGGCATGGACAATTTCTTCCGTAGCAAGAAGATTTCCGTTCTCTTTGAGAATCTCTAGGACTTTCTTTCCGGCATCCTCATAGAACCTGCCATCTACTTCTTTACCAGAATCAATCCTGTAGCCTTTCGGGTCAACTGTGCAGACAACCGGAAGTCCGTATTTCTTTGCAACGCGGTAGTCATCAGCACCATGGCCAGGGCCTAAGTGGACAATACCGGTGCCGGAATCAGACGTGACGTAATCATCCACGCAGCAAGGCACAAGACGGTCTTGATAAGGATGATGGACAAGAATACCTTCGGCTTCTTTACCCGTGAATTCCTTTAAGAGGGTCCTCTCCTTGCAACCGACTTTCTCTTTTAGTCCTTCGGATAGATCTTTCAGCCTGACAAGGTTTCCTTTGTCGGTCTTATAAAGACCATATACCCTCTTTGGATTAAGGCATAAGCCTTGGTTAGAAGGAATCGTCCAAGCCGTTGTTGTCCAGACGAGGATTGCATCGCCTTTTTCAAGAAGACCTTTTCCATCTTCTACCGGGAACTTGAAATACAGAGTCGTAGCATGGACGTCTTTGTATTCGATTTCAGCTTCAGCTAAAGCGGATTCACTTGACCAAGACCAGTTGACTGGTTTGAGTCCTTTGTAAATCAGTCCATCCCTTGCCATTTTCGCAAAGATATGAATCTGATCTGCTTCATAGTCACGATCTAAGGTACGATAAGGATGGTGATAATCTCCGATGACACCTAAGCGAAGCCTTTGGCCCTTTTGATATTCCACTTGTCCGATTGCATATTCACGGCATTTCTGACGGAATAAAGCCGGCGGAGTTGTCTTACGATCAACACCGGATTTCGTAACCTGGTTTTCAATCGGAAGACCATGGGTATCCCATCCTGGAGTATAAGGGACATAATATCCCTCCAGGTTCTTGCTGCGGATAATGATATCCTTGATGATTTTGTTCAGAGCATGTCCGCAATGAATCTGTCCGTTTGCATACGGAGGGCCGTCATGGAGATAGAAAGGAGTTTTATTCTCATGCTCCTTCAGGAGTTTGTTGTAAATGGCTTTTTCATCCCATCCCTGTGCCATTTTGCCTTCCCAGGAAGGTAGATTAGCACGCCTTGGGAATGAACCTTTCGGCCTAATAAGAGTATCTTTCAGTTTCATGGTTGCCTCCGTGATTTGTTTGAACTTTTTTATTATAAGGGGAAGGAAAACCAAATCCAAGAAAAGGCGTCATATGACGCCTTTTGATTAGAATTCTTCTTCTCCGTATTTTGCTTCTTCGCTTGTGTAAGGCTTTAATTCTTCGAAGATTTCACCAAAAGTCGGAATCGGATTTCCATCTTCGTCTAACGCAACTTTCCTTGCTTTCTCTTCCTGCCTCTTGATTGTGGATTCCGCCTCAATCAGATAAGGGGTATTGAAGGCAAAGTGAAGAATGTCTTCGAAGACGATGCCATTGGTGCGAACGTTTTTCCTTATCGCGTGAGTCCTCTTGTCATAGATGAAGAGCTCATGCTCCCCTTTGATTTTACTATCGACTTTTTTGATAGCGTGTTCCGTGGATAATTCATCGTTCGTTCCATGGATAACAAGGGTTGGAATCGTCAGTTTACGGATATAGCGGCGATTGAAGAGAATGGAGAAGAAGATGGCAATTAAGGTCTTTCCCCTGCCGACTGTGGTTTCACGGCAGATAGATCCGGAAACCTTCTTTCCGTATTTTTTGCGAAGCTTATGGAATTTCCAAGCGTATTCGATATATCCGGGTATCCTGTTATTTACAATGGTGTCATATACCGGAGCGACTAAAATGACTTTCTTGACATAGTCTTGGTATTCATTTGCCCTTTTTGCGGTTAAAGCGCAGGAGAACGAATAGCCAAGCAACCTGATATCGTAGCCTTTCGAGATATACTCTTCGATTACAGCACGATATGCTTTTTCAAAGTGCTTCCTTGAATGAGTCTTTTTTTGGCTTGGAAGGAACAGAGAAACGGGGACGATATCACAGGTCGGATATTCTTCTTTGAAAGATTTGTCGAAATATTCGTGCCTAGCGATAGAGTCATGGGTATCACTTGTGGAGAACCCATTGGCGCAAAGCAAAACCGTCTTTTTAACCGGTGTTTCGATTTTGATTGCAGCATTGATGTTTTTGGTTACTTTTTGCTTTTTAATTGCCATTTGTATCTCCTTTCCGGAACCGGTACCTGAAGATTCCTGCAGCCACAGCGACATTCAGGGAGTCAATATTGCTCCTGTTGATTTTGAGCTTCTTTCCATAAGATAGGTTTTTCTTGCTAACCCCCTGGCCTTCGTTTCCGAAAACGAGGCAGAAAGGATCATCAAGGGAGGCAAAATCTTTTTCATCCTCTCCATCTAGAGTCGTCAGATAGATGTGATAACCTAACTTATCAATTTCACTCAGTTCGGCCTGCGCAACAGGTATTTTGAACAGAGCTCCTTTTGATGACTGGATTGCTTTATTATTATAAAGCGAAACACAGTCAAAGGAAAGCACTACGCCAGTGTAGGAAAACGATAAAGCGCTTCGAAGAATTGTGCCAAGATTACCAGGGTCCTGGACTTTGTCCAGATAGACGATTCTTTTTCCGACAGAAGACAGTGGCGCATAGCATTTCTTGCACAGTGAAATCCTCTCCGGAAGAGACTGATAATTGGCAAGTTGACGGAAAAGCCCTTGTTTTAAAACAATCGTGTCTTTTTCAGGGTAGGGATTCTGCCCGCCTTCTGGAATCAAAACGGCTTCTACCGAATCGCTTTTCCTTGCTTCGTCTAAAAGATCTCTTCCTTCTGCTAAGAAAAGACCTTCTTTGGCATTTCCCTTTTTTAGTTTAAAAAGGTCTTTGAATGTTTTGTTTTCTTCGCTTTGTATGATTTTAATAGACATAATTGTCAAGTTCTCCTTCAAAGTGACCTTTTTCTAGTTCATCTTGCAGATAATCATAATCCGGACAGAACATATGCACAATTTTGTAGAAATGGTCATTGTGGTGAATTTCATAAGTGTGCGCAATCTCATGAATAATAACCGAATCCGAAATTTCAGGCTTATAGGCGAAGAGACGATAATCAAATTTCACCCATTTCTTTTTCGGAGCACAACATCCGTAATAGGACTGGAAGAGTCCGGTTCGGATAGTCCAAGAAGAAAAATCTACACCCCTTCTTTTTCCAATTTCCCTGACCCGTGGTTCAAGATAGGAAAGAAAATCCTTTTTGTACCGCGTAAGAGGATCTTTTGTATTCCCGGGAATATAGTAGTATCCTTCTACCCCTTTCTTCTTGATGTCGTTTGTGAAATAGCACTTCTTTCCAAGACGATAAATATAAATGTTTTCTTTCCTGAAAGGACGTTGCGTAATCTGTTTTTTTCTCAGGTGATAGACTTTTTTGACAAAGGACAGAAGCTTTTCATCGGAGAGCACCCTGTTCGTATAAAGACAGAGTTCTCCATATTCAATTCGTGCTAAGATGCCTCTTTTTCCCTTTTTCAGAAAGACGTTGACTTTCAGAGAATAGCCGTCATCCATCGTGAAAACTTTGCTTGTCAGAAGTGTTCTTTTATCCATCAAAAAATATTTTAGCTGATTTTTCTTGAATTGGCGACTAGAAGTGGATATAATTGTTGAGCAAATGCGGACGTGGCGGAATTGGTAGACGCGCACGTTTGAGGGGCGTGTGGGCTTCCCATGAGGGTTCGATTCCCTCCGTCCGCACCATTAAAATTGCAGGGGCTGTTACAAAATAGGGTTCTTCGGTGATCAACCGGAAGCCCTAGGAAAGTAACGGCCCTTTTCCTTTTTCAGTGCTTTCTCTTGCGTCTGTGCTCTTTCCGGGCACGTTCGTTCGGCTGCCTCTTCGGCTTCTTCATGCCTCCGTTCCGGACTGTGCGCGATATCTTGTGCGGCCTCTCCGGCTCCAGTCCATCGGGCGCCTTCCAGAATTCCGGGTTCTTCCCCGTCACCACGAACCGGAGGTATTTCCGGACGTTCCTCCCCAGAAGGGTCAGCATGATCTCCATCGATGCTTTAAGCTGTCCTCTCCGCCGGAAGCGGTCATAGCGCCTGTCCTGTTTCAGAATCCCGAAAGCGCCTTCGACCTGGATGCTCCGGTTCACTCTCCTTTCCACTCCTTTCGCGGACAGGAGATTGCGGTACGCCTCCTCCTTTTCGCTGAGATATTCCGGGTCGATCTCGAATACCCGTCCCTTTCCCTTCTTCTTGAGGGCCTTCTTGCAGTATTCCTTGTATACGCATCCGTAGCACGACTTCACCGCGAAGAATCTGGTCTTGGCGGATCTCAGGTGGCGCGGCGGGGCGATCTCGGGCGCTGTTTTCCCATATAGGCACACGATCTCGCCGCTGCTTCCGAACCGGCAGAGGGCCGGTCTCTTCCCGGAGATTTCCCCTTCCCAGGTGTTCGCCTTGACGAAGTTCCTGATGCCGTTGGCCTTGAGGAAGGAATAGTTCGCGCTTCCTCCGTATCCCGCATCCGCGCATACGGCGGAAGGGTAGGAGCCGTACATCGATTTATGTCTCTCCAATAAGGTTGGAAGCGTCTTATAGTCCGATCTGTCCTGGCTTACGTAGTAGGAAAGGACAATACCCTGCGATACGGCGGCCTGTATGTTGTATCCGGCATGCCTGTTGCTTCCGAGGCCGGAGTAGTAGTCTTCCTTCAGGCACATCGCCGTGGCATCGCGGTCGGTCTTGTAGTAGGAGCCTCTGCTTCCGCAGATGCCGCACTGTTCCTGGTATGCCGTCCTCTTCCCTACACGGGACAGGCAGTCCATGTATGCCGATGCCAGCGGAGGGTTTCTTATCCCGCGTCCTCTTTCCAGCGCGGAAGGGTCGATTCCGGATGCCTCCAGCTTAAGGCGCATCAGGCCGGCGAGTTCCGTGATACGTGCAACATGTCCGTCGTTTCCGTCCGAGGCATGCACGCCGAACGCGGCGCATTCCGCCTCGGCCTTACGCAGCAGCTCCTCCATCTTCCGCGCCGGCTTCCAGACGAACTTGTACTTATTGGCATTCGCTTCTATCTTCGTTCCGTCCACGAAGGCATCGGAACGCGGATCGATGCCCATCTTCCGGCAGATCGCCGATGTGATCCGGGAGAATATCTCCTCCGAATGCGGAAGCACGTACTGGTTCAGGAAACGGCAGAATGTGGCATAGCTCGGCGGATCCGGCGTCATGAAATAGGCGAATCTGGCATCGAACCGGCATCTGGACTCGATGTCGCGGAGTCTTCCCCCGTCGATCGAGAAAGCAAGCAGGGCTGCGGCGAACATCCTGCCGGGGTCGTATCCCAGACGGCCGGCCGTTCCCGTCTGCTTTACAGGAGGATCGATGAGGCTGCCTATTCCTGATGCGGCGAGGAGGTCGAAAAAGGAATGGATTTTCCTGCGTTCCTCAGGCTCATTGCCTAAGGGGTCTATGAAAAGCCGGTAGCTTATGGTAAAATTTGCCATAGTAAAAAGCTCCTTTTCGGGGAAAGGTTTTTTACGAAGCTTCGGCACCGGTCGCATCCGGTGCTTTTTTATTTTATCGTATTTTGCCATGTTTTCCTCGGAAAAACGTATGGATCCTGATGTTTTCCCATGGAAGGCAGGCGATGCACGCAAAAAGGGCTGCCACCTCTCTGGCCCGTCTCAGGCATAGCCTGAGCCGGAACCGGATTTTGCAACAGCCCCTTTTTCTTTGTTTAGGAATTTGTAAATGTTTTCACGCTAGACTAATGTCTGCTATCTTTTGCTTTTCGGTCTGCCCAGGTGCTTTTCCTTTTCCTCTTCCGCCTCTGTCTCCTCGATGACCTGCTTCGGGATCCTCGTCCCCCCGGCCGCAGAACGAGCATTCGGACACCGGAAATGGGCCTCCGTCCATTTCCCAGTACTCAAAAACCATGTCGGCATCGGCGTCTTCCGTCCCATGGCACGACACGCATTCCATCCGTACGACTTCCTCCCCGTCTATCCTCTCCGTCTTCAGCCTGAGTCTTTTCTTTTCCATTCCTTGAATTCCATCCCCGGAAAATATGATAGCCGATGGTTGATGCGCATTCTAGCCCCGCATTCGCAGAGCAGAGGCGTATAGCCGTAGACCGACATCAGCCTGTTCTCCCAGCGGAGGAACCGCCGGACTTCCGAGCACTCCGGCTCCGAGGACATCTTCCGGTGGCGCGGGCGCGAACGCGTCTGTACTGAACCCCTCTAATTGGACCAAAGGACAAGACAATGATGCCTGAAGGACTAGTCCTTCAGGCATCGGCGCCTGTCCGAAGCCATAGGAGGGGCTTTTTCAGTCCCGCTAGGTTTACGATCTGTTCTTTTTTGTTTCCTGGTAGGTCTTATAAATCAGCTGGAGAATGTTGCTGAAATCATTATTCTTGTTGTAGATGATATTGGTTTCCCGGATCATGGAGAGATTCTCAATCGGAAGTGCTTTAAGCTTGTCTTTCTCGATTTCATCTAAGCATGCGCTTCTGGCAAGGATAGAAATTCCGAGATTCTTTCTCACTAGGCTCTTGATTGTTGCGATGTTATCGATTTCCCTGATGACATTAAAGTCATCTACGGATTCATTGATGGAAATCAAGGAAGAATCAAACTGCCTTCTTGTCGCGGAATCCTTCAGACGGAGAATCCTCTTTTCCTTTTTCAGATCCTTGATGGTGAGGATGGAATTCTTGGAAAGGGGATTAGACTTAGACAGAATACAGACAAGATAATCGGTATCCAGCAATAGAGAAGAGTACTTTTCCGGATTAGCCTTTTCGTCAATGATAGCGAGATCAATCTCGTAATTATCTAACTTATCATAAAGATTTTTAATGGTATCAGTAATAACCGTTATGTTCATCTTCTCAATCAGGGTAGAGACTTTTGCTAAGACAACCATCCTGATATTGCTCTCGCTAGTATGAGTAATACCAATTTTTAAGTTTGTCAAGTGATGCTCGCTGTCTTTGACTTCCACTGCCCTTTTATCATAAAGACCAATGATCTTTTTTGCGTAATTAACAACGATTTTTCCCTCTTCTGTCAGGACTGCTTCTCCTTTTCCTCGGATAACGAGCTTGACACCGAGTTCCTGCTCAAGCAGAAGGATATGATGAGAAACAGCCGGCTGAGTCCTTGACAGCTCTTCTGCTACCCGGGTGAAATTCCCTTTTTCGCTCAAAGCGACCAACGTGATTAGCTTTGTATCGATCATTTCTATGTCCTATAAAAAAAGTTTATCATAAATGCGAAAACAATAATAGTCTATTATCAAATTGTAAGCGTATAGTGACATCGGTTCAAAAAGCCTAGGAGGTACGTGATGATCAATATTTATGAAAAGCTCGGAATAACATCCAATGTGTCAATTGCAATTATTTCTATTGCTTTAAGGCTGTTCTGCGGTTTCTTAAGGACTCGTCTTACCAAGTTATTAAGATTACCGAATGTCACTGCCTATATCATAGCCGGTATCATCATCGGACCTTTCTGTCTGAACCTTATTCCTGATAGTTTTGTCGAGGGGTCCTCCTTCTTAGCGGATATCGCCCTTGCCTTTATTGCTTTCTCAACGGGGGAGTTTTTCCGTATTGATATACTGAAGAAAAACGGATTGAAGGTGATTGTGATTACGGTCTTTGAGGCCTTAAGGGCATCCATCCTTGTTTTCTTGGTCACTTTCCTTGTCCTTCATCTTGATCTTGCCTTCTCGATTGTCTTAGGTGCTTTAGCCGCTGCTACTGCTCCTGCTTCTACCTTAAGGACAATCAAACAGACCCATGCTCAGGGCGACTTCGTTGAAACCCTTCTCCAGGTTGTTGCTCTTGATGATGTTGTCGGACTTCTTGCCTATTCTGTCGCTGTTTCTATCGCTGTCGCCTCTATCTCTCATACTTTCAGCTTTGCAAGTATCAGGAAACCGATTGGACTTAATTTAGCTGCTCTTGTCTTAGGAGGCTTGTTTGGTCTATTAAGGCATTTTAGGAGGCCAAAGAAACGCTCGACGGATAACCGTCTGATTATCTCTATTGCGATTCTCTTTGCCTTCTGCGGACTCTGCTCTCTTTTTGATGTCTCTCCTCTTCTTGGCTGCAGGGCTAGGTCGACGGTCTATATCAATGTCACGAAGGATGATAAGCTCTTTAAACAGCTGAACTACTTCACTCCACCGATTCTTCTTCTTTTCTTTGTCCGTTCGGGTGTTTCTTTTGATTTAAAGGCGCTAGTCAGTGTGTCTTCTATCGGAAGCGTTCCGATTATCGTTATCGGAATTGTCTATTTCTTTGTCCGTATTGCCGGAAAGTATTCCGGTGCTTATCTCGGTTGTCTCTGCGTAAAAAAGAAGAAGGAAGTCCGGAACTATCTAGGACTCGCCCTTATCCCTCAGGCGGGTGTAGCTATCGGCCTTGCTGCCTTAGGTGCACGTACAATCGGTGGCGAAGAAGGAAAGGCACTGGAAACGATTATCTTAGCTAGTTCAGTTCTCTATGAGCTGATTGGCCCTGCCTTATCGAAACTAGCCCTTTACCTGTCTCATTCCTATGGTCCGAAGAGCATAGAAGCTCAGCCTCAGAGGGTTGCTTCTGCTCCGGTTGACCCTGTCCTTGAAAAACAGCAGAAAGAAAGAGAAAAGATCGCTAGCCTGATACAGGAAATCAAGGAGATCCAGAAGGAACTTCCGGCACATGGCGACTATGTCAGGTCGGAGGAAGAGAAGGCGTTCCTTGAAGCAAGCGAAGAAGTCGGTTATTCAGATTACTTTACCCATCGGTTCTTTAAATAAATAGGAGGAAATCAAGATGAACGAATTTTTAGACCCATTAGCAAGATTATTCGGAGAATGGTCTCAGTCTCTGAACATCTATTCATTCCTGCTCCGTATCGCTTTAGCCGTTTTCTATGGCTTCATTATCGGATTTGAGCGTAGCAGCAAACGTCATTCTGCAGGCTTACGTACCTTTTTGCTGATTACTCTTGCCGGATGTGCTGTCGGAAGGCTTGATATCGGTATCCATGACAATCTCTATCTTCTCTCTGCCGCCGCTGTCTTAGGAGCAGTCATTGTCTCTGGCAACTCGATTCTCTTCTCTTCGAAAAAGCAGATCAAGGGATTGACGACCTCGGTTGCACTCTGGCTTTGCTTAGTCCTCGGCTTATTTGCCGGATTCGGTTTCTATCTTATCAGCTTAATTCTCTTCATCCTTCTTGTTGTCATTCTTGCTTTCTTCCCGCGTATCGAAGACTTCCTCAAGGACAAGTCCAATCACTTCGAAATCCACCTCGAGCTTAAGGATAAAGTCAAGCTTCAGGACTTTATCTTTACTCTCCGTAAGCTCAATCTTCAGATTGATGATATCGAACTGAATAATGCCTATCTCGGATCAGGGCTCAGTGTCTATACAATCTCCCTGACCAACAAGGAAGAGAAGAAACAGTCCCATAAGGAAATCCTACAGGCCCTCTCTACTCTCGAGTACGTTTCCTTCGTTGAAGAAATCAAGTAGAATACTCCATCCCGTATCCTCCTTCCGGATACGGGCTTTTTCGTTGTTTAGGAATTTGTAAATGTTTTCACGCTAGACTAATGTCTACTATCTTTTGCTTTTCGGTCTGCCCAGGTGCTTTTCCTTTTCCTCTTCCGCCTCTGTCTCCTCGATGACCGCAGGCCGGGTCAGCTTGGCTGCGTTCTCCTTTTTGAAGTCCGCCCAGCCCTCCTCGACGATGTCCATGATCCGGATCTGCCCACGCTCTCTCCGTGCCTGCATGGTGTTGCAGAGCATGCGTATGAAATTGGTGAGGATGGGGTACCCCGCGTTTCTTGCAGTGCAAAGCCGGTCATGGAACTGGCTCTTCTTGAAATAGGTCTCCTTCGCGAAGTCCGAATGCGGGTAATGGCGCCGTTGCATGCCGATATCTTAGAATCCGGCATACGGAAAAGGCTAGCCCTCAGACTAGCCACCCGATGAATCTATTCATCGGTTTTGTTCTGCTGAAAACGGTACTACATAGTTTCTTCATGGCGTTATAATATTTCACATATATGAAATTTAAAACAAAACGGAATAAAAAAGATTACTCTCATCGTGTTTGGGAAATTGATGCCTTACGCGGACTATCGATACTCCTTAGGATATTAGATCACCTTGCGTTTGATTTTGCCTATCTTCTTCCACAGATGTATTCAAACTACTTTTCCATTAACAATCCTTTTATCCGCTATAGGGAGAACCTTTGCTATCAGATCGGGAACAGTAATTGGGCATTGATCTGTCATTTTATTTTCTCCGGTCTCTTCTTTGTTCTTTCCGGCATCTCTTGTTCGTTCTCTCATAATAACTTTTTTCATGCTTTGAAGATCCTTCTTGGCTGTGCAATACTGGATGGTGTAACCTATGCGCTTTATTTCATCACAGGTGGTTCTAGGGATGCACGGATTCTTTTTGGAGTTCTCTTTCCATTAGGGATCTCGGTTCTCTTGGTTGCCATTATCGACAAGCTTTTTAAGAACGATGACGCAAGATTCCTCTTTGCTCTTTCAGTGTTTGTCTTTGTTATCTGCTTAGCAAATCATCTCTATTATTCTGAAATTTATATTGACGAAATCACCTCTTTCCGTGATGTGATAGATCTCCTAACTGGAAAGTATTGCTTTGGCGCTGACTTTTTCCCTTTGATTCCTTATTTGGCTCCGACTTTCTTTGGTGCCGCTTTCGGTAAAGTCTTTTATAAAAAGAAGCAGACTCTTCTGCCAATCCCCCATGCTTTCTTCAAGCCCCTCAGCTTCATGGGAAGAAATACGAGGTGGGTCTATTTGGTTCATCAGCCAATCAGGATTGCTTTGCTTGTTCTTATTACCCTGCCAAGGGGATATCGATTCTGATTTTTCGGAGGAAATTTCATGGATAAAACTATTTCTTTCTATAAGATGCTGAAACAAACTGCTTTTGAAATTCCTTCCTACCCTTGCAGGTATTACGAAGGAAAAACAATTACGTATGCTAGTTTTCTTTCTTTAGTTGAAAAAGCAGCTTCTTCTTTGGCTCGTGTAGGACTAAAGGAAGAAGACAGGATAACTCTTGTTGCACCAAACACTCCCGAAGCAGTTGCTTTGTTCTTTGCTGCTTCAAAACTGGGACTTTTCATTCATCTTCTTCATCCGTTGACGAGCCAAGAAAATATCCTTCGTGAGTTCAAAGACAAGAATTCAAAACTTCTCATTGTCGTATCGATATTCAGGAATAAATACCCGTTGCTGATTTCCTCTTCAATTCCAAGGATGGCACTTGATCCATCGGCCTCTCTTTGCTTTATTAAGCGTTCTTTATTTGCTTGGAAGGAAAGAAAAAATCTAGTCGCTTATAAGAAAGACAAAGAACGAATTCCTTTTGGTAAATCTAAGAGGGAGACAAAGGAAGTTTCCTATGATACCAAAAAAGGAAGAATTCTTCTTTCCTCTGGTGGTACTACAGGAGAGAGTAAGAGCATTGTTTTAAGCGACTATGCGTTCTATTCTGTTATTGAAAACGGAACCGAAATCATTGATTGCACAAAGGAAGAGGTACGGAAGAAACATAGGTCTAGGCTGGCTTGTCTTCCGATGTTCCATGGCTTTGGTTTAACTAGGGGCATTCTTACTATGCTCTGCTTTGGAGGTACTATTGCTCTTCTTCCTTCTTTCCGTACAAAGAAAGTAGTTCATCTTCTTAAAAAGAAGAAACTTAATATTCTGATTGGAGTTCCTGCTATCTATGAGGCGCTTTTGAAGAACAAAGGTTTTTGCGGTGACAAACTGAAACAAATCAAGATTTGTTTTATTGGCGGCGACTTTATTGCTCCTTCTCTTTTGGAACGCTTTAACAAGCGGCTTGCTGATGCTGGAAGCACCGGTAAGCTTTTTGAAGGATATGGACTCACGGAGACCGTGACGGTATTAAGTGTCAACACGAGGAAAAACAATCGTACCGGAAGTATTGGTAAGCCTTTAAGTAACGTAAAAGTCAAAATTTTAGATCCAATCACTCACCTGGAAAAACAGCCTGGGGAGAAAGGGGAAAGGGCAGTAACTGGTCCTGTATTAAGGAACGGATATTTTAAACAAGAAAAGAGTCCTTTCTATTCTATCGATGGAGAAGACTATGTCCTTACTGGCGATATCGGATACAAGGATGAGGATGGTTATCTTTATTTTGTTAGCCGTAGGAAACGAAGGCTGAAGAAAAAGGGAAGGAATGTTTATCCTTTGGCTGTTGAAAAACGAGTCTCTTCTATCCTGGGTATCAAGGAATGTGCATTTTTAGGAGAAACCTATAAAGGACGGGATTATCTTTGTCTTTTCGTCTCTTTAGAAAAAGGAAGGGATGAGAAAAAGAGGAAAACGGAAATTAATGATATTCTGAAAAAGACCTTTAATTCTTATGAGCTTCCTGACTTCATCCTTGTGCAAGATGCTTTTGCACATACCAATGTCGGAAAAGTCGATTACCTTATTCTGTCTAAGAGGTTCCACGAGTTTTTGATTGGAAGACTTGGTGAATAATCAAAAAGCACCAAGGGTACTGGAAAAACTAAGGAAAATCATCCTTTCCGCAAAAAGATAGGTCAACCTAATATAGAAGTGATCTCGCTTGACTTCTTTTAAATACCTGGAATAAGTAAGAAACAAATCGGAAATAAGAAAGAAAACTCCGCCGATGACACCGAATAAAAACTCAGTATGTCCCAGATAGAGCCCAAGGCACCTGACTGCTAGATCAAGAACTAATATAGAAGCATAAAAGGCTCCACCAAGTTTTAGTTGCCAAGGAATTCTGAGTTTCCTATGGATACTATAAGCCGCAAAGGAAAAAACAAGTCCGGTTCCAACTCCGTAGATTAGGAAAGCACGGCTTGTGATTTCCGTGCTGAAAAGAGTTGCGAACTCTAAGATAAAGAAAAGATGATTCAGAAAGAAAAAACACATGCCAAGAAAAATGCTGAAATTTCTCTTTGTGAACCTCCTGAAAATATCACCCAGCCTTCCACAAAACAGCCCTAAGTAAAGATATGGTTGGTTTGGAAATAAAATAACTGCTATTAAGAATAAAAGAAAGAGGCAGAAAGGCTTCAAAACCCTTCTTAAACCATCTTTCTCTTTAAAACAGGCGACAAGCTCAGCAAGGCATACGCATCCAAATACGCTCCTTAGGCAGGGATAGAGCATATAGGTGTTGACCATCATTTTCATAATTACCTTTTTCTTTATTCTATGTGATTTCGTTCTTGCTTTCAATATGCGACCGAAAAGAAAAAGTACCCGAAAAGAAAAAGTTCGATTACAATCATTAAGAAAGAGAATAATAACGATGGAACTGACTTCTGAAGAAATCAATGCATTAGAACAAAGCAGGGAAAAAGAAACCCAAATCAGGAAGGTGCTAAAAGACCTTGTTTACAATAAAAGAATAAAACTGAATGAGAAAAAAGTGGCTTCGGTAAGGAAAGGCAGAGAATTTTCAAAACTGGATTATCGCTATGCCGTTTCTTTGCTCGATGATAAAGAAATCGAGAAACAGAAAAACTATCCGATTTTAGCTTCGCTTTCTGTGGAAAAGCTTCCTTTTTCAGAAGAAAAGGAAGTTATGTCAAGCTTAAGGAGAAAGAAGCTCTTGGAAAGGAAAACAAAATCCCCAAGGAGAGAAAATGCCTTTCGCATAAGGATTGCACCGCGCCCCTTTGTCGATGCAGAGGATGATCCTCTTGGATATCTTGAACGCTATCTTCTTCTTCGCTCCAATTACTATTTGATTAGGAAGGCAGAGGAAGAACTGAAATCAATGGGAACAACCTCGCCGAAAAAAGAACAGATAGAAAGGGAAGCCGACAGTCTCTTTTCAAATTTAAAGTAATTCGACAACTTCTATTTATGGAATGAAGCTGTGATTAATGAAAAAACTGCTCTTACAAGAAGCAAAGAGCAGTTTTCTTTTCTTATTTTTTGTCAACCGTTTTTGTGGCGATGACGTTCACGCCGGTGTTGCAGACATTTTCAATGATAATGTCTCCAAGATGAATTGGAGCCTGTAAATCCAATCGATTGATTTCTTTCCTGATATCGAACCTTTTCTCTTTCGGAGCAGCTTTATCCGTTCGAACAGATACCCGATTGATAACGCCATTCTCGATTTTAGCTGTTGATGTTATGGTGCGCCTTGGATGGGTGACTTCACTGATTCCGTATTCTTTTCCTCGAGGACAGAAATTGCCGGTGACGGTCCTGTTATCGGTATCAACTACGATTTCACATCCTCTTGGGCAATTGATGCAGACCCTTTTCTTAAGCATTTATTCTGCCTCCTTTCTGAGGGAGATTTCAATTTCATTTGCAGTGAGGAAATCCTCTTTCTTGATTCTCCTTGATTCCCTTTCGGAAGGAATGACTTTGATTTTCTTGACTGCTTTGATCTCTTCGCCGTCTTTCTTGATGACCAAGGAACAATTGCTTACTGGTTTACGGACACGGAAGAAGATATCGACATAATCTTTGGAATCGTCCTTACGGATAAATTGAGGACAGGTATAACCAAGTCCATCCCCAGGAATGACTTTTACCAAAGAACGATTCTTTTCGCCTTTATCAAGATATTCCGCGGCATTTTCGCCGGCACGATTACCTTCTGCGGAAACGTTATCAACAAGGTCGTGGACTTGGAGAACATTACCGCAGGCAAAGATGCCCTCAACGTTGGTTTCAAGGTTATCGTAAACCACAGCTCCTTTTGTTCTAGGATCGAGGTCGACTCCGGCTTTTTTGCTAAGTTCGTTTTCGGGAATCAAGCCAACGGAGAGGAGAAGAGTATCACAGTCGAAGACAATCTCCGTTCCTTTGATGGGATTATTATGTTCATCAACTTTGGAAATGACAATTTGCTTGATACGATGATGTTCTTCATCGGCAATGATGTCACTGACGGTATGAGAAAGGTAAAGCGGAATATCAAAATCATTGAGACATTGTGCAATGTTACGATTCAAGCCATTTGAATACGGACAAAGCTCGACATCAGCTAATACTTTGGCGCCTTCCAAGGTCATTCTTCGTGCCCTGATAAGGCCGATGTCCCCCGAGCCAAGAATGACAACACGTTTTCCAACTAAGTAACCATCGATGTTGCAATATTTTTGAGCAGCACCTGCAGTATAGACACCAGCGACTCTATCACCTGGAGTTGAGATGGCGCCTCGGCTTCTTTCCCGGCAGCCCCTAGCTAGAATGATAGCCTTTGCCTTGATTTGTTCCAGTCCTTTTTCAGGTGAAACACAAGTGATGAGCTTATCCTTGCTAATATCAATGACCCTAGTGTTAAGTTGCGTCTCAATCCAAGTGTTCTTTACCATGTCTTCGTATCGTGCAGCATATTCAGGGCCAGTAAGCTCTTCCTTGAAACGATGAAGACCAAAGCCATTATGAATACATTGGTTCAAGATACCACCAAGGGTGTTGTCTCTTTCAAGAATCAGAATATCCCGAACACCCTTTGTATAGGCACCATATGCGGCTGCTAGACCGGCAGGTCCGCCTCCGACAATGACTAAATCGTGTGTGGAGAACATTTATTTTCCCTCCTTCGTCTTTTCGACTACGACTTGGCTTCCTGTTTTGTCTTGATAGATTTCATTGAAGGGAACATGGAGGTTATTTAATAAGATGTCAAAGACTTTAGGACCGCAGAAACCACCTTGGCAACGTCCCCTGCCTGCATTCGTGCGACGCTTGATTCCATCGATAGAGCAGGGAGGTATTGGCCAAGAGAAGGTATCGAGGATTTCTCCTTCTGTAACAGTCTCACATCGGCAGATCCTTTGTCCATATAATGGATTCTTTTCAATGAGATTCTCTTTTTCCTTTAACGATTTTTCGCTGAAATATCCAGGTAATCGGAAATAAGAAAAGTCTTTCTTTTTCTCCAGGTTAAATCCCATCTCTTTCAAAATGGATACAGCCTCAATTCCCATTGCTGGTCCACTTGTCAAACCGGGGGATTTAATTCCAGCAAAGTTGATAAATCCTTTGACTATTTTGGATTCTTCGATAAGGAAATCCTCACGGTCTTTGATGGTGGCTCTATTTCCTGCAAAATTTCGAATGTTGTTCCGGAAATTGACGTTTGGAACGGAACGGGCAGACCTATTACGGATATAGGCTAAGGCATCGTTGGTGTTTCCTAAATCATCTTTTCCTTCGATGTTATCATTTGCATCCGGACCGACAATCAGATTTCCATCGGCGGTCGGAGAAACGAGAACACCTTTTCCTAGACTTGTTGGTGTTTGAAAAATGACATGGGAAACAAAATTGCCTTCTTCTTTATCAAGAAGATAGTATTCGCCACGGACTGGTGTGATGTCGAAAGCATCGTCTTTTTTATCTTTCAAAACCATTTTATAGATTTCGTCCGCATAAAGTCCCGCAGCATTGATTACTGTTTTGGAAAGGAATTCTTCTTTTTTGGTTTTGATGTGGAAGATGCCGTTCTCATCCTTCGTTATATCAATGACTCTACTATCACGGGAGAAAACGACTCCGTTTTTGACTGCTGTATTTCCCCTCGCCAAAACTAATTCCCAAGGATAGACAACGCCAGCGCTCGGTGCATAGAGAGCATAGTCGATCTCTTTGGCTAGATTGGGTTCCCTCTTATGAACTTCAGAAGAAGTCTTCAATAGTTTCCTATCGGGAACTTCATTCTTCCTTCCTCTTTCGTAGAGTTCATTGATTTTTTTGTGGTCTTCAAGAGTACTTCCAACAACTAAGGAGCCGATATTTCTATAATGGTAGTTCCTTTCTTTTGCCAAATCATGAATCCTCTTGCATCCTAGAACATTGAGCTTTGCCCTCTTTGTACCTGGTAGAGGATCGTATCCGGCGTGGACAATGCCAGAGTTTGCTTTGCTTGTTGCCCTGGAGACATCGTTTTCCTTATCCAAAAGAAGTGTCTTGAGCTGGTATTTGCTCAGTTCCCTTGCAATACCGGTACCCGTCACACCCGCGCCAATAATGACTACATCATAAGTTGACATGGAAGTAATTCCTTTCTTGATAATACTCATTAATTATAAAACAGCCATAACCTGAACTTCTACCACAAAACAATAGTTTTATCCGAAAAAACAGATAAAAAAGAATCAAATAAGGAGTTCTTCTTTTAATTGTGTTAGAATTCTAGGCATATGAATAGGACTGCACCTGAAACCAAAAAAAGAAAGCTGATTAAGTTCCTCATCCGTTTGTTGACTCTCGCATTGGTTGTGGGCGGTATTTTCCTTCTTGGCTATTATATTTTCTCACTGCTCGGAGGAAAAACAAAACTAAGGGAAGACATCCAAAAATGGACAAAAGAAAATACTTTTCTGGGTTGTTTCATTTATTTGGTTTTATCTCCCGTAATTAACCTGATTCCTGGAATTTCTTCCATCTTCTTCATCACTTTAGCCAACAGGATGCTGAATGATAAGACACCGCAAGGAAGGCTCTATTCTTTCCTTCTTTGCGACTCATCGGTAATGCTGACAACCGTTCTGCTATTCTTGGTTGGGCGGACGATTGGTAAAAAGGCGATTGGATGGCTGATTGGCGAAGAGGATTATCAAAAAGCAAAGAATATCCTGAATGTCGGAGGAAAAGCAGCTCTTCCATTTGTTTATCTCTTCCCCTTCTTTCCGGATGATACGATGTCTTTTGTCTGTGGCAGGAGCGACATTTCCTTTGCCTATAACTTTGTTACAGCATTGATTTTTAGATCCGCAGGTGTCTTGTGTTGCTGTATTCTTGGAACTGACTTTTTCGATTATAGATCTTTTAGTTGGTGGATGTGGTTGCTTGTTGGAATAGCTTTCCTATTTATGCTTGGTATAATTCTTCTTGCTATCCGTCGATACTATATTCACCTTAAACATAGACAATGCGGAATCAAATATGATCTAATTCGTGGATTAAAGGTTGAAGATATAGGAAAACTAACGGAATTAGGGGATAGGAAGGACAAAAAGAAATAGCATTCTCTTTGGAAGGCTGAGCACGATAGCTAGCATTTTTCTAAATTATATTTTTTTGTTTCTTCGTTTTGGTTTGTTATCCTCTGAAAAAAGTGTTTAAATAGGATTGTTATTGAAAGCTTTAATTTATATGGAAAATTTATTCTTCACAGAAGCCGTCTCGGCGATTGAAAAAACGAGTGCAGGTGGTGAGACACCAGCGGATGCTAACGGATGGGAAGCGTTTGTATCCTTCCTGAAAACAAGCTGCCAAGAAATCGGAGCTTGGTTCTGGAACAAAGATGAATCCGGAAGGAACAGGATTACGCGTCTTGTCTTAGCAATAACCATCCTTGTTCTTTGTCACTATCTCATTAAGCTAATCATCCGTCTCATCAAAGCTGCTACAGGTGCTAAGAACAAGAGGGGTATTGATGTCTCGGTCCGCTCGTTCACGATTAGTTTGGTGAATGTTACACTGAATCTTATTCTTGCGTTTATCGTATTACGCATACTGAAAATCGATGTAAGTTCCCTTGCACAGATTCTCTCGGCTGGAACAGTCGCTATCGGTCTATCTCTGCAGAACATCATTTCTGCTTGCGCCTCCGGCATCATCCTCTTGAAATCCAAGCATTTCCGTACGGGTGATTATATTCAAGTTCAGGGAGATGCCACGGCCGAAGGCACCGTCACTTCTGTTGGAGTTATGGCTACGACATTAGACACGGTAAACGGACAGCACGTGGTTATTCCAAATGATCAGCTCAGGAAGGGTGTTATCACAAACTACTCCCGTAATCCAGTTCGACGCAGGGTTGTCGATATTGGTGTTGATTACGAAACCGATACCGAAAAGTGTAAACGAGTTCTCTTGGATATTCTTGCAAAAGACGAACGCGTTCTAAAAGATCCTAAGCCAAGCGTTTACCTTACGGATTTGGCTGAATATTACATCAATTTCTCAGTCCGTGCTTATATCGAAAACAAAGATTACTGGGATGTTTATCTCCAGTTCCGCGAGAAAGTGCTTCTTGCTTTCCGTGAGCAGAATATCCTGATTCCGTTCCGTCGCTTTGTTCTTGAAAACTATCAGGAACCTCACTGGGGACAAAAGACTAAGAAGGAAGCAAAATCAGGCTACGAAAAAAAGTAGATTCCAATCAGAAATAAAAATAGGGGCTGTTTAAAAACCTAGGCTGAAAAGTCCGGGCCGGCAGCCCCTTTTTCGG
>ERZ1026868.505-NODE-505-length-24810-cov-5.469925_pt1 | contig 24810 bp, 20 predicted proteins | sample MGYA00380164_ERZ1026868 | MGnify/ENA primary metagenome ERZ1026868 (study PRJEB33269, sample SAMEA4719800) | human gut metagenome | biome: human-associated habitat; feature: organic feature; material: feces | place: Cameroon | collected 2013-10 ... | reverse complement strand
GAGTCGCTCAATTTCATCTGAATTTTTTCTGTTGTACTCATTTTATATTATTACTAATTTTTCCATAACCATCACCAGAAGGATTGTTCTGCCCTTAAAGTAACACTTAAGAGCTGCTTTCCGACAATAGAAAGTTACTTTCTCTTCACGTTCTTGGTACGAGTGATATCAAAGAGATAAGAAGCCTTTACAACTATCTGTCCGAAGTTACTTTTTCCGAAGTAATCCTTCTTGGAAGAACCATAGATATTGCCTAAACCATAATAGTAACGGCCTTCGAGCAGGAAATGTCCCACCTTGGGAATACTGTATTCCATACCTGCACCTGCAGCGATTCCATAATCGAGTTTCTTTTCTACAGGCATATCATACTGAGCAGTGATATTGCTTACCCGGTCGTTTTCGGTTGATGTTGTCTCATCGAAGTTGGTCGTGGTACTTTCATTCAGATAAATTCCGATCTGCGGACCTAAATTGACAAAGAAGTTGAAGCCACGCTCCTCCCTTCCCCATGCCAGATGAGCAAAGACTGGTATCTGTATATAAGTAATGTCACGCTGATATTTCAGCGCCTCACCCGTTCCACTGATCAGCACGGCATTGTTTTCTATGTCAAGTATGTCTTCTGTCCATCCCACCTTGGCATAATTCACCTCGGCATAAACCGAGCAAATGGTCTTGAAGTATTTTTCGCATACGTAGCGCAAAGACACTCCGCCCGTGATACCGCCATGCTGTTTTTGCTGCACCGTAGGAGTAAAGCCCACCTTGCTGAGCACATAGCCACCATTTGCACCTATGGCAAAATCGCTACGATGCTCGCCTATCTGTGCCTGAACCGTTGTAAGACTGCAGACACTCAGTGCCACAACCGCTATTATCTGTTTTATGTTCATTGGTCTTTATTTCTTCTGTTCATGTCTATTTTCACTTGCCAACAAGCGACTTCATCAATATGTCACAGCCTCAATCTGTCTATTGAAGGTATAGTGTATCAACTGCAACAACTGATTGCGATAACCTCCCTTGGCAGTTTTTACGAAACGAAGTGGAGTCTGCACAGGCTGCTCACCCACTATACTGCCAGTTCCTACAAAATTTCTACCTTGTTTCTTGATGCCCTGTATGAAGTACATAGCATGGTCGTAACCCGTCAGAGCAAAGCTTGGCTGTGCTATCATCATTGGCACATGGAACCACCGGCTGTAGTTGCGCTCCAACTGCAAAGTACGTGCAGAGTTGGCATTATAGTAGAAAGTAGAAGGAATGTATGTATCGTACTTATAGAAACGGTCGAGATTGTACTTGGCATACATCAGCCACTCTGTATAACCGAAGAGCGACACCACGGCTCCTGGATATTTAGCATCCAGTTCATCCAACTTGTTGAGCACGGCTGTAAGCTGTGGCGAACGTCCAGTATTGAGTACCACCACATTGCGGACTGAAGGGGCAAAAGCCTTGGCAAACTGATCGACAGAGCTGTTCACATTGGTAATGCTGTAGTCTATCTTTCTGCGTTCCAGTTCTTTACGAAGTCCGAAAGTGAAGTTTCCCTTACGTGAAGTACTGTCATTACAGTCTACGAAGATGGGATGGGCACTTGGGAAACGTTTCAGGAAAGCCTGGATAGTAGCCTCGTTGAGCTGCTCCGGGCTCTGATATACTTGGAATATTTCCTTGTTGCGCTCCACATCATCACCAGTTATTGAGAAAGGTATCACCATCTTGATGCCATAGGTCTTACAGAATCCTGCCAACGCACTCACCTGCTTGGAATAGAGAGGGCCGAATATCACATCGCACTTGTTGGCACCTTCCTGTAAAAGCGTGGTACGGATATCGGCATCAATAGGCACGTTCCAGGCATGTATATCTGTAGAAATGCCCTTCTGCTTCAATGTTTCACAAGCCATCAGGATGCCTCGATAATACTCCACCATTCGTCTGCCATCGCCATCTACATCATGAAGAGGCAGCATAACCCCTACCTTCACAGTACTTGCGGTTTGGGCAGTAGTTACCTGCTGGGCAGCTTTCACGTTCTTACCAGCAACAACTGTCTGAGTCACCTGGGTGTTTTTTTCGTAAGGAATAAAGAGGGTATCACCCTTCTTCAATACATATCCTTCCTGTTTCATCTCTGGATTGGCATCCATCAGTTCTGGCAGACTCAATCCATACTTCTTGGCAATACTGAAGATGGTATCCTTCTTCTTCACCGTATAGATGTCGCGCCATTTAATGCTCTGCGCCAACATGACAGAACTCAACATCAAGCCCAAAACGAGCAACAGATATCTTAATTTTAGTCTCATAACGTCGATATTTTGGTTATTCATGTGCAAAAATACAAAAAAACTCTCAACCAGCCATATTCATGTCTCATCTTTTTAGTATCTTTGCACAAAATAACGCCTCACAAGGCAAAAACGACATTTAAGATATGAGATTGAACACCCGATACACATTTCTGTTATGGGCACTCCTCGTGCCGGTCATAACACTCTGGGCAGACGACTATCCAACCGTCAATCCAGTAGTGACGTTCACCAACAGTGAAGGAGAGACAAGTACTGACCTTGCCTATACGGGCTCAGCCCCTGTCAAAGCATCATGTGTGGCCAACCCCGAGAACACGACTGGCTGGGATGGCTATTACGAATGGCGCATCTATCACGATACCGAGGAGACTCCCTATATAATAAGGTATGAGCAGGACACCGAACTCGAGTTTACTCAGAGCGGAACTCATCGTATCGTGCTCTACGCAAAGTTTACGAAAGATGGCGAGGTGCAGGAGTTTCTCACCGACGATTCTCCCGTTACGGTCACCATCTCAGAAAGTCAGCTACAGATGCCCAATGCCTTCAGTCCCAATGGAGACGGTATCAATGACATCTATAAAGCCAAATCGGGATATCAGAGTCTTATAGAGTTTCATGGCTACATCTTCAACCGCTGGGGACAAAAACTTTTCGAATGGCGCGACCCTGCCGACGGTTGGGATGGCACCTACAAGGGCAAGCCGGTTAAGGATGGAGTCTACTTCTGCCTTGTCAAGGCAAAAGGAGCCGATGGAAAAGAATACAATATCAAGCGTGATGTCAACCTGCTGAGAGGTTACATCGAAAACCAAACGAATTCAGGACAATAATGCAATCAGAAGAAGAAAAGATAAATGTGTGGGGAGCCCGCGTTCATAACCTCAAGAATATAGACGTAGAGATTCCCCGCAACTCACTCACCGTCATCACTGGTCTATCAGGATCGGGCAAGTCATCCTTGGCCTTCGACACAATATTCGCCGAAGGTCAGCGTCGCTATATAGAGACTTTCTCTGCCTATGCCCGTAACTTCTTAGGCAGCATGGAGCGACCCGATGTAGACAAGATTACTGGTCTTAGCCCTGTCATCAGTATCGAACAGAAGACCACCAACAAAAATCCACGTTCCACGGTAGGTACCACAACCGAAATATACGACTATCTGCGTCTGCTATATGCTCGTGCAGGAACAGCCTACAGCTACCAGAGCGGTGAGGAAATGGTGAAATACACTGAGGAGCAAGTCATCGATATGATACTCAACCACTATGTAGGGAGACGAATCTTCCTGCTTGCCCCTTTAGTGCGACAGCGCAAAGGACACTATCGTGAACTTTTCGAAAGCATGAGGCGCAAGGGCTATCTCAATATCCGCGTAGACGGAGAGATACTCGAACTCACACGAGGCATGAAGGTCGACCGATATAAGAATCACAACATAGAAGTCGTCATAGACAAACTTGCCGTCAGAGCTGAAGACGAGGAACGATTGCGCAAAAGCGTAGCTACTGCTATGAAACAGGGAGAAGGCATGGTGATGGTCATAGACAAAGACACACTCGAGGCAAAGAACTTCTCCAAGCGACTTATGGACCCCATCACGGGTATAGCATATCAGGATCCTGCGCCCAATATGTTCTCATTCAACTCGCCCGAAGGTGCCTGCCCCCACTGCAAGGGATTAGGCAAGGTAGACCAAATAGACATGGAGAAGGTGATTCCCGACAACAGCCTGAGCATCTACGAAGGTGGCATTGCTCCATTAGGCAAATACAAGAATCAGATGATATTCTGGCAGATTGAGGCTGTACTCGACAAGTATGATCTCAAACTAAAGACACCTATCAAGGATATTCCTGACGATGCCATGCAGGAAATACTGAACGGCTCACTCGAGAAGGTAAAGATTGCCAAGGAGAAGGTACATACCTCCTCCGACTATTTCTGCGATTACGAAGGTGTGACCGAATACCTGCGCATGGTGATGGAGAACGACGACAGCTCGGCTGGAAAGAAGTGGGCTGACCAGTTTATATCCACCGTTGTATGTCCTGAATGTAAGGGACAACGACTCAAACGCGAGTCGCTCTCTTTCAGGATATGGGACAAAAACATATCAGAAGTAGCTAACCTCGACATAGATGAACTGCGCGACTGGCTCGACCAAGTAGAGACGCACCTGCCACCTATGAAGGCCAAAGTGGCTCATGAGATTATCAAAGAACTGCGCTCACGTGTCACCTTTCTTCTTGACGTAGGACTCAACTATCTGTCACTCAACCGTCAGTCGGCTTCTCTCTCGGGAGGTGAAAGTCAGCGTATACGTCTTGCCACACAGATTGGAAGCCAATTGGTCAATGTGCTCTATATCCTCGATGAGCCCAGTATAGGTCTTCACCAACGCGATAACGAAAGACTCATCAACAGTCTGAAAGAATTGCGTGACTTGGGCAATACCGTCATTGTGGTAGAGCACGACCGCGACATGATGCTGGCTGCCGACTATATTGTAGATATCGGTCCTAAGGCTGGTCGCAAAGGAGGCGAGGTGGTCTTCCAGGGCACTCCTGCACAGATGCTCAAGACCCATACCATTACTGCACAATATCTCAACCACGAAATGGCTATCGAGTTGCCTGCCCATCGTCGTAAGGGTAACGGCAAGAGCATCATCATACATGGTGCCAAGGGCAACAACCTGAAAAATGTAGACGTAGAATTTCCTTTGGGCAATCTGATAGTCGTAACAGGCGTAAGCGGTTCTGGCAAGTCAACACTCATCAATGAGACACTGCAGCCCATCCTATCCCATCACTTCTATCGCTCGCTCAAACAGCCCATGCCTTACGACAGCATTGAGGGTATCGAGAATATTGACAAGGTGGTAAATGTAGACCAAAGCCCCATAGGACGAACCCCACGCAGCAATCCAGCTACCTATACAGGCGTGTTCAGCGACATACGCTCGCTTTTCGTAGGACTGCCCGAGGCCAAGATAAGAGGATATAAACCAGGGCGTTTCTCCTTCAATGTAAAAGGTGGACGATGCGAAGCCTGTGGCGGCAATGGTTACAAGACGATAGAAATGAACTTCTTGCCGGATGTGTACGTTCCATGTGAGGTTTGCCACGGCAAACGATACAACCGCGAGACATTGGAGGTTCGCTATAAAGGAAAGAGTATCGCCGATGTACTCGACATGACCATCAACCAGGCTGTAGAGTTCTTCGAGGCCGTACCACAGATATTGCAGAAGATTAAGGCTTTACAAGACGTAGGATTAGGATATATCAAATTAGGACAAAGCTCCACCACCCTCTCAGGCGGTGAGAGTCAGCGAGTCAAGTTGGCTACAGAGTTGTCAAAACGTGACACAGGCAAGACACTCTATATTCTTGACGAGCCTACCACGGGCCTTCACTTCGAAGATATTCGTATCTTGATGAATGTACTGCAGAAATTGGTAGACCGCGGCAACACGGTCATCATCATTGAGCATAATCTCGATGTTATCAAATTGGCAGACTACATCATTGACATGGGCCCCGAAGGAGGCCGTGGCGGAGGAACATTACTTTGTGCCGGCACTCCCGAGAAAGTGGCTAAGAGCAAGAAAGGATATACTCCACGCTTCCTGTCAGAGGAACTGAAATAAACATTAGACACAACACATTAAACATTTAAGAAAATGGATAAATTACCTCTCAATGACATTCCCATGCTTGTGAGTGCCATTAATTTTCTGCTTCGAGATCACGAATTCGAAACACTTGACCAGATTTGTTATCACTTCAATGTTGACAGAAAAGAACTGGAAGCCAAAATGGCAACACAAGGCTTCGAATGGTCGGAAGGACAAAAGAAATTTTGGTAAAAGCTACGATTATAACATTCAAGTTTCACATGTTCAGAAGTTATCATACAATTCAGGCTCACCCTATCAATCAGGGTGAGCCTAAATTATTTTATGGTCTATCCACTATGACAGGATGTCCTGCTCAAGAACATCCTGCATGGTTTGCTTCAAATTCATCATATCGTTCATCGTTTTATTTCTTAATAGGAAATTTATACGACAAAAACATCAGCAAGAAGGCAATAACAGCAGGGAAGAGAGAGAAGAGCGACCAAACCATCATAAGCACAGAGTCGGTGATGGAAGTAGGATCGATGACTGTATTTCCCATCTTGTCTGTTATCATATTGGCTCCAACCCAAGAAAAGAGCGATGAGTGAACCAGAGATAGCCTTCTCTGCACGTTTGGGCTTGAGTCGCTCCTTGGTAAGGAGTCCGCAGATAAGTGTCATCACAGCTGCCACCACACCAAGCATGGCTCCTATGACTGCATACTGATGAGCATCACTTCCTCCCACCATCTTCTGCAGATAAGGGAATGAGAGCAGAGTGGCAAAACCCATAGCATAGGCTCCTACCATACGAAAAGATGAGAACTGGTTCTTTTCCACCAACTTCTTGATGGTCTCAACGCTGAGAGCATTACGTTGGCAAAATTAGCGTGTTTTTACAAACCCCAGTGTACCATTTGGTTAATTTGATATGTACGAAATGTTATTTTTGCATGGTATCTTAACAATAAAAGCCCATAATCTGGGCTTTTATAACATTTAATGTAGATGATAACTCACTAACCCTTTCATGGGCGCCTTCAGTATCTGAGAGACTGTAAGGTGATGATGTTGTTCGAAGACTTGTCGAAGCGGTTGCTCGAAGTAGTGGGCTATGCTTCCCACAAAAGCAACAGAGAGCGATGATGCGTTTTGAGAAGAATCGACAGACGAAAGATAAGGTGTGATGTTGCGCTGATAGAACTGTTCGAAGGCTTCGACCACCATTTGATGCAAAGCCTCGGCATGAAGACGCAATGTTTCTGTGTGCTGGCTTAAAACTTCTGCATGCTGGCAACTGTTGTCTGAGGCGGCTGCCTCTTCTACCCTTTTCATCTGCATAGAAATGAAAGGAGCGATGGAAGCCAAGTATCGGTTGGCGAGAGGCTGACGATACACCTTATTTATAATAGAGGGATAATCGAGTCCCGACCAAGAGAGATATTCCTGCTTCAGACTCTCGGGCAGAGCACCCTTGAAGATGCCATTGAGAAACATCTTGCCCAAGACAGCCCCACTACCCTCATCGCCAAGAATGTAACCCAGCGGAGGAGTGTTGAGAAGAATATGTTCGCCATCATACAGACAACTGTTGGCGCCTGTGCCTAAGATACAGGCTATGCCTGAACGTCGTCCCAACAAGGCTCGGGCTGCACCCAACAAATCGCTCTCGGCATGAACCTCTGCTTGTGGAAATTGTTGGAACAATAGATGCTCCATGCGCGGCTTCATAGATTCGGTAACACCGCTACCATAAAAGAACACACGTGCCGGTACTTCGGGTAAAGTGAGTTCCTCGGCAAGAATTTTCCAGATGTCATCATCGGAGAGATGGAAAGGATTGATGCCCTGTGTCTTGCCGGTGAACAAAATTTGCCCAGCATCATCCACAAGTGCCCAATCTGTCTTGGTGCTTCCGCTGTCAGCTATGAGTGTTGTCATATAATGTGTTTAAATGTTAAGTGTTAAATAGTATCTGCAAAAGTAATAAATTTAACGGGAAAAACAACATATCGTATCGAAAATCGTAAAAAAGGAATTATCTTTTTGCTTCTTTCTTCATTTTTGCTTAACTTTGCAGACGAATAAAGAAGACTATATGAAGAAATTATCGATAATCATCCTGATGTGGGTGGCATTCCTGCTGCCCAGCCATGCCGTGCTCAAAGAGGCCAACCTCGACACTACGCTCTTCATGCTCCGTACTGAACTGACGAGCTATCATCTCGACTTCGAGAAGCAGAACGAATATGCCAAGCAGCAACAGCAGCAAATCATCAAGGAACTGATGACCATCATGGCACAAGCCGACCAGAACTCCATCATGCTCTACTCGCAGCGCAACGGTTACATCTTCGACCTGACATACGCCTGCCACGAAGCTACTGAGCAGTTTGACAAGTTCAAGTCGAAGGCGGCACCGTTCAGGGGACTTATCAACAAGAATAATATAGAGGTGGCGCGATTTGACTCGCTCATCAACTATCTGTACAACATGAATACGATGTTCATGAGCAAGGAGGCACAACTCAACCGCAACGTAGACCTCACCTTGGCAGTGAACATCCGCCGACAATTAATAGAGCGACAGCAACAGTTGCAGGACTATATAAGAGCCTACGACATAACCGAGAGAAAACTGAAGTCGCTCAACGACTATGCCAACCAACGATATGCTGAGATACAGAACAGCATCTTCAAAAATGGTGGCGACAACTATCTCACTATCCTGCGGCATGTAAGCAACCATTACAGGGAAGCCAAGACATCGGTGGCAGAGAAATACAGACCAGCTCCGGGCATGATGTCGCAATGGGACGTGAGAATCATCTTCATCCTCTTCAGTATCATCATTTTCTATGGCATTGTCTCTATTGCCCTCAACCTCTTTACCATCCGCATCGTGGTGACACAATTGGTGAAACGAGGTCGTTTTGAGAGCATCAAGGACAACTTCATGGCCAAACGTACCTGCATCATTATGGCAATGACGATCGTGACCTTTGCCATTCTCTTGGGCATCATACGCATTACAGCTCATCAGAACTTCGTTATCATGGCATGCGGCCTGCTCGTAGAGTTTGCATGGCTCATAGGCGTGATTCTGATTTCACTCTTGCTCCGCGTGGGCAACGACCAGATAAAGAGCGCCTTCCGCATCTATTCTCCCCTGATGCTGGTGGGCTTCCTCGTCATCACGTTCCGAATCATCTTGATACCCAACAGCCTGGTCAACTTCATTTTTCCCCCTATCCTGCTCGTCTGTTCGCTGTGGCAAGCAAACGTCATCAAGCGCCACAGTAAGCTGGTACCGAGAGAGGACAAGATGTATGCCTACATCTCGCTCTGTGTCTTTGCCGCCAGTACCTTCTGTTCATGGATAGGCTTCACCCTGCTGTCGGTGCAGATCATCATCTGGTGGATGATGCAACTCACCTGTATTCTGAGCATTACCTGTCTGAAAGACTGGATGGAAGTCTATGCAGAGCGCAAGAACCTGAAGCAGAAGCCTATTACCGACAAATGGATTTTCCGGTTTATCAACAAGGTGCTGATTCCTGCAGGAAGTGTCTTGTCGTTTATCGTGGCCATCTATTGGGCAGCCGACGTATTCAACATGAGCGACACCACATGGATGATTTTCAACAAGGAATACATCAGAACCAGCAACTTCACAGCCTCGCTCTTTAGCATCAGCCTTGTGGCTTGCCTGTTCTTCCTGTTCAACTATATCAACATCACCACCAACGATCTGATGCGCCATCACTTCGAGAAGCAAGACCCTGCCTCGGCAGCCAGCAAGATTGTGATGTTTAAGAACGTGCTGCAGGTTATCGTCTGGGGCATTTGGCTAATGGTTGCCCTCAACGTCTTCCAGGTTGGCAAGTCATGGCTCTTGGCTATCTTTGCCGGTTTGTCCACGGGTCTGGGTTTTGCATCCAAGGACATTCTGGAAAATATCTACTATGGAGTCTCACTGATGATGGGACGTGTGAAGGTGGGCGACTATATCATCTGCGACGGCACGCGCGGACGAGTGAGCAGCATCAGCTACACATCGACCATGCTCGAAGCTACCGACGGTTCGGTGATAGCCTTCCAGAACGCACAGCTCTTCTCGAAGAACTACAAGAACATGACCCGAAACCATGGTTATGAGCTCGACGTCTTAGAGGTTGGCGTGGCTTATGGCACCAATGTAAAACATGTGAAGCAGATTCTCACCGATGCCTTGAACCAGCTCGACTGCATCTATCATGAGAAAGGCGTCAAGATAGTACTGAAAAGCTTCGACGACAGTTGCATCACACTCAAGATTCTGGTCTGGGTGAATGTACTCACACAGTATGTGGACGACGGCAAGATTATGGAATGCATCTACGATACACTCAACGAACACAACATCGAGATTCCATTCCCTCAGCGTGAGATAACTATCAAAACCGCATCAGCCGAAGAAACCAATGCTGCAGAATCGGCACTGAATGCGAAAGCATAAGTACTGAGGACTTAACATCAAGCATTAAACAATTCACACCCAACATTGAGTATTTAACACTTAAACATTAAAAGAAACAACTATATGGCAACATTCATTGCAGGTCCTTGCGTCATCGAATCAATGGAACTGTTAGACACAGTAGCCCAGCAACTCGTACGCATCAACCAGAAATTGGGTACAGACATCATATTCAAGGCTTCGTTCGACAAAGCCAACCGTACAAGCATCCATTCCTTCCGTGGTCCTGGACTGGAGAAAGGACTGCAGATGCTTGCAGACATCAAATCGAAATACGGTCTACGCATCACGACCGATATTCACGAGAGTTATCAGGCAGAAGCAGCAGGACAGGTGTGCGACATACTGCAGATACCAGCCTTTCTGTGCCGACAGACCGATCTCTTGGTTGCTGCTGCCCATACAGGTAAGACGGTAAATATAAAGAAAGCCCAATTCCTCAGTGGCAGAGATATGAAATATCCTGTAGAGAAAGCCCTGGAGAGCGGTGCCAAGGAAGTATGGCTCACAGAGCGAGGCAACAGTTTCGGCTACAACAACCTGGTAGTTGACTTCCGCAACATTCCCGACATGAAAGAGATTGTGCCCACAGTCATCATGGACTGCACACACAGCGTACAGCGCCCCAGTGCAGGCAACGGAAAAACAGTAGGCGACCGCAAGTTCGTTCCAGCAATGGCCATGGCTGCAAAGGCTTTCGGAGCCACAGGCTATTTCTTCGAGGTTCATCCCGACCCGGACAACGGGAAAAGCGATGCTGCCAACATGTTGGAACTCGACAAACTTGAAGTATTAATCGCTGACTTATTGGCTTAGCAGCTATATCTTTTCAGTTTAAGTAATATAAATCATGACAGAAAAAAACAAACATATAGAGGACAAGACTATCCGTCACTATGGCGAAGAGGCTCTGCGCGAAGAGGCCGAAGCCATATTAGACCAAATAGCATTGTTGGACGACAACTTCGAGAAGGCTGTCGACCTGATGTACCACTGTGAAGGAAAAATCATCGTGACCGGTGTAGGAAAGAGTGGACACGTAGGAGCCAAGATCGCTGCCACCCTGGCATCGACAGGAACTCCTGCCTTCTACATTAATCCACTCGACGTTTATCACGGCGACCTGGGTGTGATGACTGATAAGGACGTGGTTCTGGCGCTGAGCAACAGCGGACAAACCGACGAGTTGCTGCGATTCATCCCCATGGTGCTCCACATGAACGTACCTATCATCTCGATGACAGGCAATCCCCACTCGCTGTTGGCAAAATACTCCAACTACCACATCACGGTGAAGGTAAAGAAGGAAGCCTGCCCGCTCAACCTCGCTCCTACAAGCAGCACCACAGCCGCACTTGCCATGGGCGATGCCTTAGCCATTGCGCTGATGCAGGTACGCCACTTCAAACCACGCGACTTTGCACAGTTCCACCCTGGTGGAGAGTTGGGCAAGCGCCTGCTCACCACAGCCGAGGACGTGATGAAGAAGGAAGACCTACCTATCATTCCTAAAGACATGCACTTGGGCGAGGCCATCATTCATGTGAGCAAGGGAAAATTGGGACTGGGCGTATCGGTAGACAAGGAAAACCGTGTCATCGGACTTATCACTGATGGCGACATACGTCGTGCCATGGAGAAATGGCAGGCAGAGTTCTTCAACAAGACTGTGAGCGACATCATGACGACATCTCCCAAACACGTGGCGCCAACCACCAAGATTACAGAGATACAGCACATCATGCACCAATACAAGGTACACACCGTATTGGTGATGGACGACGAGAAACATCTTCTGGGCATCGTTGACCACTATGCCTGCATGGTGTAAAAAAGAGAGGAAACAACATCAATAATTCAGAATGAGACTCAGATACCTATTATTAACTGCAAGCATCATGCTGTTCTCTTCGCTGTGCAGCGCACAAGACAGCCTACAGCTTGCCAACCATCACACAAAAGAGAGTAGCGACTCGGTCATTGTCAACCAGTTGAGAGAGAAAGGCATTCGATTCTCCCACAACAACTCCGTCACACTCCTGATGAACGGTCAGGAGAAGTTCGACGATCTGTTCCAGGCCATCCGCCAGGCAAAGAAAAGTGTGCACTTAGAGTATTTCAACTTCCGCAACGACAGCATCGCCGGCTTGCTCTTCGACCTGCTTGCTGAGAAAGCAAAGCAGGGAGTCAAGGTTAGAGCCCTCTATGATGGTTTCGGTAACTCATCCAACAACAAACCTTTACGCAAACGACACATCAAGGAGATTCGTGCCAACGGCATAGAGATTTATGAATACAAACCAGTGAAGTTTCCCTGGGTTCACGCCATCTTCAACCGCGACCACCGCAAGATTGTTGTCATCGACGGACAAATAGCCTATACAGGCGGTATGAACGTGGCCGACTATTACATCAAGGGAACAGAGGTTGTGGGTTCCTGGAACGACATGCACTGCCGTATCGACGGTGACGAGGTAAACACGCTGCAGGCCATCTTCCTGAAAATGTGGAACAAGGTGAGCGGACAGCATATACATGGCGCAGAATACTTCCGTGCCAAACGTCAGGACTATCTGGTAGACGGACTCAAGCCCGACACCACAGCCACGGCTTATCACAAGATGGTGGGCATCATCAACCGCGAGCCACACATTTCGAAGGACATCATACGTTACTTCTATGTCAACGCCATCAACGATGCACAGGACAGCATCAAGCTCATCAGTCCCTACTTCACCCTGAGTCACAAACTGAAGAAGGCACTCAAGAATGCAGCCAAGCGAGGCGTGAAAGTGGAAATCATGCTCTCCACCAAGAGCGACATTCCCCTGACGCCCGACTGTGGATTCTATAATGCACACAAGCTGATGAAAGCAGGATGCCACATCTGGATGTACACACCAGGATTCCATCACACCAAGATTATCATGGTGGACGGTAAATTCTGCACGGTGGGAAGCGCCAACCTCAATGCCCGAAGCCTGCGCTGGGACTACGAGGAGAATGCTGTCATCATTGACCCACAGACCACCAAGCAGCTCATCGACCTCTTCGACAAGGACAAGGCTGACAGTTTCCTGCTCACCGAGAAGAAGTGGCGCGAGTGGCGAACTGGCTGGCAGAGATTCAGAGGATGGTTTGCCGCCAAGGTACTGACACCGTTCTTATAAACAGGAGATTTTCAGGAGTTGAAGGGAGTTAAGGAGTTAAGACATAACTTTAGATAAAAACAAAAAATAGAAATCATGAACGAAGAAGCAATGAGAACCCTGCATAAGGACGACAGGATGCAAGGCAGGATACCCGAAATGGCTATCATCGAGAACAACACACTTGCCATGATGGGACTCAAGCAATTATTGGAAACCGTTATGCCGATGATGAATATTTGCACCTTCGGCAGCTTTGCTGAGTTTGAGGCCAACAATCCTGACCGCTTCATACATTACTTTGTGTCCATGCACATCGTACTGGCACACCGTAACTTCTTCGTACAGGGACAGCGGGCACACCACACCATCGTGCTCACGCCCAGCAACGACCCCAACTCACAGCTCAACGATTTCCATTGCCTTTGCGTGAGTGTGCCAGAAGAAACACTTGTAAAACATCTGCTTGCCCTTCAGAAGATAGGTCATCCTCATGGCGAGCACCTTCCAGCCCTGCCCGCATCCAATAAGGAGAAAGTCCTCTCCGACCGCGAGACCGAGGTGTTGGCACTCGTTGCACAAGGAAAAATAAACAAAGAAATAGCTGATACGCTGTGTATCGGCCTCTCTACCGTCATCACGCACCGCAAGAACATTCAGGAGAAATTAGGGCTGAAGTCAGTCTCCTCACTTACTATCTATGCGGTGATGCATGGCTATGTGGACATCAACAAGATATGATGCCTGCTTACAATTTTACACTCGAAATATCCACCAGATTGTTGACGATGGCATAGATGGTAAGTCCGGCAGGTGAATGAATCTGCAGCTTACGGGCTATGTTGCGACGATGAGTAATCACCGTGTTGATGGAGATAAACAGATGGTCGGCAATCTCCTTGTTGGTCATGCCCTGTACCAAAGCCACGATGACGTCTTTCTCGCGGTCGCTCAACTGCTCATCGCTCTGTGGCGTCTGGTTGATCATATTGGATATTTTAACACTCACATCACTTTGTTTCAACTTTCGTTCCTCGTTGCGCACGGCAGGGATGAAGATTTCCTCCTCTACCTGTGAATGCTGGTTGAGCCATTCCTCATTATTATATATGTCGTAAAGCGTGGCACTGAGCTGATTGTTGTGCAATCCGTCAGAAGGCAGATACTTGATGATGATATTCTTCAGCTCCTTCAGTTTCACGTCTATCTGCACGTGATGCTTAGAGAACGTCTCGATGTCGAAGTTGGCTGGTGCCGTGCCGTCGATAAGCGACTGCACGTAAGGAAAGACGGCTTTCTCCTCATACTTCATATGATTGGTGATGCTGTGAGCATACTCGTCATAGAGTTTGAGGATGAGTCGGGCCAGATTGTCGTTCTCATCGAGCGCCTCTACCAACTCTTTGCGTATGAAAGGCAGCTGAAAATCAATGTAGTAAGCATGCGAAGCCTTGAGATAATGCAGCAGTGTGGGCAACGACAGACGCGAGGCATTATCGTACTCCTTGTAGCCGTTGATGGTAAAGTTCACCACCGCCAAGAAGGTATAAGTATCTACAGCCTGCTCTTCGCAAACCTCTCTTACTGTCTTGTCGCCAAAGCCCAGATTGATACCAAAACTACCCAAGCTCTGAAGGATGTTGTAATTATCACGAATAATACTGATCATCTTGTCATCAGCTTCATACATCTTTTGATTTTTCATCGTTGTTGTATACTTTTAAGACCTAAATCATGCACGTTTTAAGAGCGGACATTCATCATGTTTTTGTTTCCGCTGCAAAATTACAAAAAACATCCGAAACTCGCAATACCTAAAAATGGGGATGCGGCAGTTTACCAACTTTTAAGTATTGCAAGATTTTTTAAAACGCCTTACCTTTGCACCCGAAATCGAGAAAGAGCGCAGTGATGATTGCCACTCCCGAGCGACAGAGCCGCGTAATTCCTTATCAAGTCTATTGGCTTTAAGGAGATACTAAGCCTCTTAAGTATCAAGACCGCAAACAGACATCTGCGCTCTTTTCTTTATTTTAGGATAATAAACAGATAACATTTCTAAACAAATAAAAATGAAAATTTTAAAAATTGGATTGATGTCCGCAGCGTTGGTTGCAGGTTTGGCAAATGCCGACGCACAAGTAGTGGCTGCCGACAGCGTGATGCAGCATGTCAACGGTAAGCGCCTCAGCATAGGCGGCTATGGCGAAGTGGCTTTCAGCCGCAACTTCTACAGCGACAGCGGCAACCGATACAGCTCAGCCTCGCTCCATAAGGACGACCCCAGTCATGGACGATTCGACATTCCTCATGCAGTCATCTATTTAGGCTACGACTTTGGCAAGGGATGGACATTCGGCACCGAGATTGAGTTTGAGCACGGAGGAACAGGTTCTGCCATCGAATATGAGGCAGAGGAGTCTATCGAGTTTGAGCAGGAACAGGAAAAAGGCGGTGAGGTAGAGCTGGAGCAGTTCTGGATTCAGAAGTCGTTTGGCAAATTCCTCAACATCCGTGCCGGACACATTGTTGTGCCTGTAGGTCTGACCAATGCTTATCACGAGCCTCTCAACTTCTTCACCGTATATCGTCCTGAGGGCGAGAACACCATTCTGCCATGTACCTGGCACCAGACAGGTGTTTCGGTGTGGGGACGTCATGGCGACTTCCGCTACGAAGCCCAGTTCCTTGCTGGTCTCGATGCTTACCAGTTCAATTCGCTCAACTGGATTAAGTCAGGAACCACAAAGCCTTTCGAGTTTGAGACAGCCAACAAATATGGCGTATCCGCCCGTGTCGACAACTACACCATCCCTGGTCTGCGCATCGGTCTGAGCGGCTACTTCGGACAGTCTATGCACAACAGCGTGCCCCACGATATGGAGAAGGGCAACAACAAGAAGCTGAAGGGCAACATCTTCCTCGGAGCACTCGACTTCACCTATAAGGGTCACAACTGGATGGCACGAGGCAATGTAGACTATGGCTACGTGAGCGATGCCGCTGCCATCAGCAAGCTGGTGAAGCCAGGTGTGCAGTATGTGAAACCTTACGAGACCAATCAGGCTTTCGGAAGCCACGCCATCGCCACCATGTTAGAGGTGGGCTACGACGTATTCTCGCAGATAGAGAAGTTGCGTGCCGACAACCAGAAGCTGTATGTCTTCGGTCACTACGAGTACTACGACTCATATCTGAACAACACCACCAAGCAGTACACCAAGCGACAAATCTTCGCCGGCGGTATCAACTACTACCCCATCAAGCAGATTTGTGTGAAGGCAGAGTACAACCTGCGCAAGTTCAGAAGCCAGTACAACGACGAGCCTGCCCTCAACATCGGCATCGCCTACCAGGGTTTCTTCCTGTAATCGCAGACTAAGAATTTCGATCAAAAAAAGAACATACATTCATTCATTAAAAATAATAGGATAAACAAATGAAAAAGATTCAGAAAATGGCCTTGTCATTCATGATGGGTGGCTTGGCACTCTGCTTTGCATCATGCAGCAGCGATGACGATCCAACTTTCGACCTGCCCGAGGTAGGTCAGGCAACAACAACCATCAACTCGTCTGACCTCGCGATGCAGAAAACCACCAAGGCTTATGTCGAGAATGTGGTTTACCCCACCTACCAGGCTTTGGCAAAGAACTCACGCGACCTCTACAACACCTGCACCACACTCTATAAGGCAGCAGAGGCTGGCACCATGACACAGAGCCAGATTGATGCAGCCTGTGAGGCTTTCAAGAACGCACGCCGTGAGTGGGAGCGCAGCGAGGCTTTCCTCTATGGCTCAGCTTCCGACAACAATATCGACCCACACATTGACTCTTGGCCTCTCGACCACGATGAGTTGGTTTCTGCCTTGACCAATGCCAGCCTCATTGCCGGCTTCAAGAGCAAAACTCCTGAGAAGTTTGTTTCAGACAAGAACGAGCAGTTCCAGTCAGTATTGGGCTTCCACGGTATGGAGTTCGTTCTCTTCCGTGAGGGTAAGAACCGCACTGTTGATGCTTTCAAGGCCAATGAGACCGAAGAAGGCATGACCTCAGTAAAGGGCATCGATGAATTGGCATTCCTCGCTGCTGTGGCTGGCGATGTGAAGAACATGACAGCCATGCTGGAGTTCACATGGATGGGCGATGCTGCCAGCAACGACACCAAACAGGTGCTCCAGGACAACAGCTACGTATTCTCAAGCATGCGCTATAATGGCTTCGCAGCCAAAGGCGCCATGTGCTATGGTCAGTATCTGCTCACCCCAGCACAGACCACAGGCTATCAGTCTTGGCCAGGCACCATCAACCAGATCTTCGTAGGCGGTTGCTCCAACATCTGCAACGAGGTACAGGAGCAAAAGCTCGGTCAGGCATGGCGTGTATGCAACAACCTGGGCGGAACTACCGAAGACGGTGAGGCTGAGTCAAAAGACTACATCGAGTCACCTTACAGCCATCGTTCTTTCGTAGACTATAAGGACAACCTCTACTCTATCAAGAACACACTCTATGGCACACGCGACATCGATGCCGCCTCTCCAGCAGCCAACTCTATCATGTCGCTTCTCTCAAGCCTCAACTATCCTGACTTGAGCAAACTGCAGAATGCACTGACCGCAGCCCTGAAGTCTCTCGACGATGCAACAGCTGCACAGGGTTACTTCCTGGCTGACCCAGGTTCTGCAGCTGTAAAGAATGCCATCGACAAGATCAAGAATCTCGACGAAGAGCTGAATGCAGCCGGCACATGGATCAAACGCCAGAGTGCACAGTAATTCCTGAACCCACAAGAATTTAATAAATAACATGTACGTAGCCTTGAGTCCTTGTGCCCAAGGCTACGTTGTGCGTAAGAAAGATTTTTATCCAAATAGGGAACATTATGAAAAAGAAACATTATTTGGCATGGTCATTTGCTGCGGCATTGACCATGATGACGATGAACAGTTGTTCTGAGGAGAACAGTACCCCACAAGAACCTGACAAACCCATGGAGTCGGATGCCAACTATGTAGGAAAAGCCCAGGATGGTTTTACCGCAGAAGAATGGTATCCCGGTGGTGAACTGGGAACTACCGAGAATGTCAACTCTGGCTGTTATGAGGACGAGGCTCCAGCCGTCAACGAGCAGGGACTGCACGACAACTTCAAGACGGGCGAGATGTTCTTCGAGCGTCAGTACACCATCGACAATGGTGCCTTCAAGGGCGTAGGTCCTGCCTATCTGCGCAAGTCGTGCCTCGACTGCCACCCAAGCTACGGACACGGTATGCGACAGGACAGCTATGCCATCGCCTATGGCAACGGTAACGGCTACCTGATGGCCATCTACACACCCAATGCACCAGGAAGCAACGATGGAGACTACATCAGCGAAGTGACAGGTATGCCTCAGACAGGCGCTACCGACCCCTTCAAGGCTCCTATCGAGGCTGACAAAATCAAGATTAAGTGGGAGCACGTAAGCACCATGGAGAGTGGACTGGCCATGAAGTTCCCAGCCGACGGCGAGACCTTCGACCTCATCTATCCTGAGGTGACCATTCCTTCAGATGACTTCCACACCAACCCTGTACCATCCAACATCGCCGTGCGCTTAGAGTCTACCATCGGTGTGATTGGCACTGGTCTGCTTGATGCTATTCCACAGGAGGAAATCGAGAAGCAGTATGCCTCTGAGGCTGCTTACTTCAAGAGTGCCGGCATGAACGTATCAGAGTATCTCAACCCTAAGTTCTGGGATGCTGCTGGCGAAAAGATGGCAGCCGGTGCCTACTACTCTACCTGGGGCACTGACGGCCAGTTTGCCGATGGCGGCGAAGGCAAAACGGGCGTATACAAGGCCATCAGGCGATTCACCTATGCCCTGACACGTGCCTCTCTGCAGGACGGTCCTGGCGCCAATGCCATCTGGAACATCACCAATGTGAGCCGTCCAGACCGCCCCAAGCTCTACTCTACAAAAGCATGGGCAAAGGCGATGTCGGAAGACCCAGAGGTGATAGCCAAAATCAAGGCAAACCCACAGTCACCCTACTATGCCGACGGTACTGATGCGGGCATCAAGGAGGCTGTCTACAACCTGCTGTTGCCTTCCACCAACCAGTTCGACAACCAATGGCACAAGTTCCAGCCTGAGATGACTGCCAACAACTTCTACGACTTCATGGTATGGCACAGAGGTCTGGCCATTCCACGTGCCCGCAACCTGAACGACAAGGACGTGCAGCGCGGCAAGAAGCTCTTCATGGAGTGGGGTTGCGCCAGCTGCCACCGCCCATCATGGAAGACTGGCGAAGACAACTACTGGACTCCCAACATGATAGCCGGCAAACCATTGCCACGCTACAAGAACCAGACCATCTATCCATACTCTGATATGTTGCAGCACAAACTGTACATGAAGAACGACATCCATGGATCTTGGTGCCGCACCACTCCATTGTGGGGCCGCGGACTGTCACGTATGTGTACCGGAGCAGAAGACCGACTGCACGACTGCCGCGCCCGCAACGAGGTGGAGGCTATTATGTGGCACTGCTATAGCAAGAACAGCCACGCCTATCATTCTGGGCTCAACTTCTACAAGGCTTCGAAGGCTGACCGAGATGCTGTAGTAAAGTTCCTCCAGTCCATCTAAACTTTGGAATCAAGGAGATTTTTAAGGAGTTAAGACAAATATCTTATTGTTTAATAACCGAGCAAGGTAAATTATTGTCTTGACTCCTTGCGACCGAAAGGAGCAATAACTCCTTTCAAGTCCAGAACCCACAAAAAAACAAATAACAGATACGTAGCCTTGAGGCACAATGCCCCAAGGCTACGTTGGCTCAAAAAAAACTTTATCCCAAAAAGGAACATTATGAAAAAGAAACATTATTTGGTATGGTCATTTGCTGCGGCATTGGCCATGATGTCATTGAACAGCTGCTCCGACGAGAACAGCAACCCACAAGAGCCCGACAACCCTATGGAGTCGGATGCCAACTATGTAGGAAAAGCCCAGGATGGTTTTACCGCAGAGGAATGGTATCCCGGTGGTGAACTGGGAACTACCGAGAATGTCAACTCAAGCTGTTATGAGGACAACACACCTGCCGTAGAAGCGCAAGGCCTCAACGCACAGTTCCAACTGGGCGACATGATGGCATCTGCCGTATACACCCTCAACACCAACCCTTACAAAGGTTTAGGACCTGTATATTCACGCAAATCATGCTCCGACTGTCACGCCGGTGGTTATGCACATGGTCATAGCCGTAACAATTTCAACCCTGAGACAGGAAACGGCTACATCGTATCCGTATATACTCCCGACTCAAAAGGCAGCAACGACGGACCGCTGGTAGATCAGCTTACCACATTCACCATGACAAGAGCCGTTGAACCTTTCAAGCCACAGCTCGACCCATCCAAGGTCACCTTCACATGGCATGAAGTAACAGCTATGGAGAGCGGTCTGCCCATGAAATTTCCAGACGGCGAGCCTTACTCACTCCATTATCCGACAGCCAACGTGCCTGTGGACGCCTTCAATTCCGACCCACGTCCAGCAGAAGGCTCATACGATGTACGTCTTCTCGTCTCTTGCAATTTCCAGGGTCTTGGTCTGATTGACGCCATCTCGAACGAAGACTTAGAGGCACAATACAGACTGGAAGATTCAAAGGGAGCCGAACTCAATCCTGAGTTTTGGGATGCCTCTGCCAAGAAGATGACAGATGACGCTTACGCCGAGGATGCCTTTGGCAAGAAATTCATCAAACGTTTCAACTACGATTTGCTCGAAGGATGCTTGGAGAACGACGTTGCATTGTGGGACGAGCTGAACGTGCTTCGCTCTGACATCAAGCATATCTGCACCACACCTGCTTGGGCAAAAAAAATGTCAGAGGACGAGGATATCATCAGCTACATCATGAAGAATGGCAAAGATCCTAAGTCTTATGTTCATCCATATTACTACGACGGAACACATGATGGCATCAAGGAGGCACTCAGCTACTTGCTCTCACCATCTGACGACGTGAACCTGTACGACAACAAATATTACAACTTCAAACCGGAAATGACAGATGACCAATACCATTCGTTTATGACCTGGCACCGTGGTATCGCCGTGCCTCGTGCCCGCAACCTGAACAACGCTGATGTAAAGCGTGGCAAGGAACTGTTCTATAGCATGGGATGCACCAACTGTCACAAACCTTCGTGGACAACAGGCGCTGACAACTATGGCCGGTCAAAAATTCTTGAAGGAAAGAACTTGCCACAATACGCCTACCAGAAGATTTATCCTTACTCTGATTTCTTGCAGCACAAGCTATGCATGATTCAGGATATTCATGGCTCTTGGTGCCGTACCACTCCTTTGTGGGGTCGAGGACTGTCACTTATGTGCAGTGGAGCTGAGGACCGTCTGCACGATGCACGCGCCCGCAACGAGGTAGAGGCCATCATGTGGCACTGCTACAGCAAGAACAGCCAAGCATACAACTCAGCAGTCAAGTTCTACAACTTGCCTAAGAAAGACCGCGACGCTGTGGTTAAGTTCATCCAGTCAATCTAATTTTATTTTAGAAATTTAGAAGTAAATGGAGTTAAGGAGTCAAGACGACCGTCTGCACGATGCACGCGCCCGCAACGAGGTAGAGGCCATCATGTGGCACTGCTACAGCAAGAACAGCCAAGCATACAACTCAGCAGTCAAGTTCTACAACTTGCCTAAGAAAGACCGCGACGCTGTGGTTAAGTTCATCCAGTCAATCTAATTTTATTTTAGAAATTTAGAAGTAAATGGAGTTAAGGAGTCAAGACAACAGTCTTTTTGTTTGAAAGCCAGACAAAAAGCTGTTGTCTCTGACTTCCTTAACTCCTTTTTTACGTATCCATCTTTAAAGCTATTGCCTTAACTCCTTCACGTATGAAATAAACACATCAAAAACACATACCTAAAAATGATGATATCTCGCCTAAATGGGGCTGCAGATTTGCACAACAGCAATAAAAGCCGTAACTTTGCACTGCAAAACAGCATATTCAGATAAACATATAAAACGACCATCATTCTTTATACAAAAACGAAAATGATCAAGAAGACAATATCCGCCATTTACATTCTGGTGCTCGTCATCATGGCAGCCGCCACTATCGTAGAGAAAAGTCAGGGCACCGACTATGTACACGACCACTACTATGGCGCATGGTGGTTTGCATTGCTGTGGGCAGTACTCGTTGCCCTCGGCATGTTCTACATCCTGCAGCGAAAAGTCAGAACAGCCTCCACTCTCGCACTCCATCTCTCGTTTGTCGTTATTCTCGTGGGCGCACTGCTCACACACGTCTCAGCCCGCAGAGGAATGATACACCTGCGCGTAGGACAGCCCACCGACACCTATGTGGCAAACGATGGCGAACAGGGCATGACCACAGAGAAGTTGCCCTTCACACTCTGTCTGCAGAAGTTTGAGACGAGGATGCACGACGGCACACAGGCTGTAGCCGACTACTCCTCGCGCTTCACCATCACCGACGGCAACCAGAAGAGCCAGGGCGAAGTGTCGATGAACCACATTTATTCCCATCGTTCCTACCGCCTCTATCAGTCGTCTTACGATGAAGACGGCAAGGGAAGTGTGCTCGCCGTCAACGCCGACCCTTACGGCATTCCCGTCACCTATACAGGCTATGCATTGCTATTTATCTCGCTCGTCTGGATGCTCGTCGACCCTAAGGGCGGTTACCGCCGTCTGCTCAGGAGCCAGCTGCTGCGCAAGGGTGCCCTGCTGCTCTGCCTGTTCTGCAGCATGAGCTATGAGGCGAATGCACAGTCTACCGACCTCAGCCAGGCTGTGTTGCCCAAGGCAACAGCCGAGAAGCTGGGCGAGCTCAACATGCTCTACAACGACCGTATCTGTCCCGTGCAAACCTTCGCCATCGACTTCTGCAAGAAGATTTACGGTGCACGCAGCTATCAGGGACTCACCGCCGAACAGGTACTCTCGGGCTGGATTTTCTATGGCGATACATGGAGCAACGAGCCCTTCATCAAGATCAAGAACGGTGAACTGAAGACGGCGATGAACCTGCCCGACCATGCCTCGCTCAGCAGTTTCTTCAATCCCCTAATGGGCGGCTACACCATAGCACAATACGTGCAGGAATACTACAACGGAGCTCAGGACAAGTTTCACCAGCAGGCTGCAGACATCGACGGAAAGATACAGATCATTATGGAACTGCGACAGGGCACATCGCTCAAGGTACTGCCCTACACCTTCACCCAGAACGTGAAGGCTACGCGCGAGCATCCCGCCATCCTGGCTGGCAGCACCGTCTGGTATTCGCCAGCCGACCGGCTTCCTGCGGCAGTGGAACATCAGCATGCACTTTATATCAAAAATGTATTCTCCTTATTATACAGCGATGTGAGAGCCGGAAGAACCGACCGTGTAAACATCTTCTTCGACAAAATGAAGAAATATCAGCAGGTGAGCGGCGGCAACTCGCTTCCCTCCAGTGTGCAATATCGTGCAGAACGGATGCTCAACGGCTTCCCCTTTGCCACCATCCTCTTTATGGTAAACCTCACGTTAGGTTTCATCGCCCTGTTCTACACAGTCTATCGCATCACAAGACAGCGCAGCCTGAAGGTTTTCGACATCGCCCTGCCCGCCCTGCTGGGCGTTTCTTTCCTTGCCCTCACCTTCGGTTTGGCGCTGAGATGGATAGTAAGCGGCAATGTACCTATGTCCAACGGCTATGAGAGCATGCTTACCGTGGCATGGTTTGTGATGCTCATCAGCCTCGTGATGCAATGGCGCATCCGCCTCGTCATGGTCTTCGGTTTCCTGCTGTCGGGCTTCTTCCTCCTGGTGAGCCACATCAACCAGATGGACCCAGCCATCGGACAGATGATGCCCGTTCTCAACAGTCCCCTTCTCAGCATCCACGTCAGCATCATCATGATGAGCTACGCCCTGCTGTCGCTCACCTTCCTCTGCGGCGTCATGGGCATCTTCCTCCGCTCGCATGGAGAGGAGCTTCAGGCGCTGAGCCGTGTGTTCCTCTATCCTGCCCTTGCCACGATGGGGTTCGGCATCTTCATAGGTGCTATCTGGGCAAACGTGAGCTGGGGCAACTATTGGAGCTGGGATTCCAAGGAAACCTGGGCGCTCATCACC